>JAABUH010001415.1_pt1 | contig 27033 bp, 20 predicted proteins | sample 5559121 | NCBI WGS metagenome assembly JAABUH01 (sample SAMN10711871, study PRJNA513364) | rock metagenome | isolation source: Antarctica rocks | place: Antarctica: Victoria Land, Battleship Promontory nord | collected 2015-12-28
AATCGACGTTGCCCGCCTCGATGGCCACGTCGGCCCCGTCGTTGCCGTTATACGCCGGGACACGTATGGCGCTCACCTGCTCTTTTTGCCAGTAGTACGGGTTTCGGCCCAGGTCGAAGCCTTGCGGCGAGAAGTTCGCCACCTGCGTGAACGGACCGGTTCCGACGGGATTGGGGTTGAGGAAGTTGACAGGGTCCTTGACCTTGGACCAGATGTGCTCGGGCACGATGTACAGATTGTTGACCAGATTCTCGAAGCGGGTGGAATCCGCCGTTTTGAAGTGGATGGCGACCTGGTTCGACGCCGGCATCGTCACGCTGGTGACGTCACCCGTGTTGAAGCCGACCTTGTCGAGCGCTGCGGATTTCTTGCCGAGCATGATGGTGAAGTAGACGTCCTTGGCCGTGAAGGGCTGGCCGTCGGACCACTTGACCCCTTGACGAATGGTGAACGTTAGCGTCTTGAGACCGTCACTGTACTTATAGCTGGTCGCCAACCAGGGAATCTGCTTACCATTAACATCGGTGACGACGTAGAGGGGCTCAAAGACGCCAGACTGGGTGAACGGGTCAACCGAGGTGAAGTTGAACGGGTTGAAGTTACGCACGAAGCTGGACGTTGGCCCGTAGGCGACCACCAGGGGCTGCATAGCCGCATGCGTGCGCGCCGCGTGTGCGGGGACGACGACAGCGGCGGAGATAAGCGCCGCGCCCGCGGCGGCTTGTGCGGCTCGTTTGACAGATCGAGAAAAAGCCATGAGATCTTCTACTCCTCGTTGAGCTATGCCGTGTATGTTAAGCACATCTCTCGTGTTGTTAAGGATTGCGTGCTATGGTCAGGACCATGATCGTGGCGCTTCCCACGAGACATTGGGTATGCGATGCGTGTTTTTCCCTACAACCACCCCCCTTCGGCGCGCGCCTCTCGACGCCGCGTATACGGGCCGGCGCGCGCGGAACAGGTGTCGCCGCCGGCCCGGCCGGTTGACCAATGAGCCTGGATAGACGTGCGTATCATCGGCGCGCTCCTTCTGCTACCGTTCGTCGCGCGGTTGTGCTGTCGCGTACGACCAACTCGGTCGGGAGAATAATCGACGGCGGTAAAGGCAGGCCGTTGATCTTCTTGAATAGGAGATCGGCGGCCATCTCGCCGAGTTGCCGGATGGGCTGGCGCACCGTCGTCAGCCCGGGGTAAGTGGCCGTCGCCAGCAGGTTGTCGTCGAAGCCCACCAGAGAGATGTCCTCGGGGACGCGCACGCCGCGCTCGTGTAAGCACTGGATCGCGCCCACGGCCATCTGATCCGACGCGGCGAATATGGCGGTGGGCCACGTTTCGCCATCTAACAGCGTCGCCATAGCAGCGTACCCGCCCTCCCGTGAGAACCCGCCGTCGACGACAGGGCAGGACGAGGGCGGCACATCGTGGGCGAGGAGGACGCCGCGGAACCCGAGCAGGCGTTGCTTGGCATGCGGAGCATCGGCCGGCCCGTTGATGAAGCCGATGGAGCGATGCCCGAGGGCGAGCAGGTGGACCATGGCCTGCTCGGCGCCGCCGCGGTTGTCGACATCGACGACGGTGTAGCCTTGTTGCTTGGCCGAACCAATGATGACGAAGGGGACGCCTGCTTTCTCCATCTCGTCCAGGAGATACGAATCGTGCTCAGACAGATAGCTCAGGATGATGCCGTCGACGAGATTGTTGCGGATCAGGCGATCGGCAACCTCGCGGGCATGGCCGTCACCTTCGACCGTCACCATGACGGGATTGTATTCGTGCGCGTCGGCCATAATGGCCACGCCGCGCATAAGTTCGGCGAAGTAAGGGTCGAGGAAGACACTCTCGGGCCGATGGGGGATCAAAAAGCCGATCAGGTTGGTGTGCTGCCGAACCAGGCTGCGCGCGGACGCGGACGGGTAGAACGAAAGCTCTTTCATAGCCGCGAGCACGCGCTGGCGCGTATCTTCGCCGACTCGATTGCGATTATTGAGCACGTACGACACCGTCGCCGGGGACACGGCCGCACGCGTCGCCACGTCACGAATCGTTACGCTGCGTTTACCCATCGTCCCGTATCGCTCCTTATGCGCTCACCATACGCTCGGTTTGTGAACCGTATAAGCAAATCGTTAAGCCATTGTAGACACGTTCCCTCGCTTTTGTCAAGGAGGCCTGCGGCGTCACGCACCTTTTTGATCAACGGATGACGCGGATGCGCTCAATACGTCCCTTTTGAGGCCCTAGAGTGGCACGTTGGCCGCTAACGATGCGATAGTGGTAGGCTATGGACATGATTTATCGCTGGTTATTTGCTTAATCCGTTCAGCTACGTGCAGGCGGATTCCTAGCGATACAACGGCGAGAGCAACGCTGCTTGGAGGATATTGGTGACCGCACCGTTCACAATCTACGTGATGCAATCGGCGCACACGGACATCGGATTCACGCACCCGCAGGAGCAGATCGGGTTGATGTACCTGGACTACTACGACCGCGTGCTCGCACTGTGCCGCCAGACGGAGGACATGCCGGAGGCGTCGCGCCTCAAATGGACCTGTGAGACGTCGTGGCAGGCCCGCCACTACCTCGCGGCGCGGCCGGAGCGCGAGGAGGAGTTCCTGCGTTATGCTCGCGCCGGGCAGATCGAACTGACGGCGAGCTACCTGCACTTCACCGACCTCATCGACCCCGACGCCTACCGGCGCAGCCTGGACTGGGCGCTGGACTACGGCCGCCGCCACGACCTGCCACTGCGCTGCGCGTTGCACTGCGACGTCAACGGCTGGCCGTGGGCCGTGGCCGACATCCTGGCCGAGTCCGGCATCCCCTATTTCTGCAGCCAGATCAACGGCGCCACGCCCCTCGGCCAACGTGGTGCCGTGTACTACCACCAGATACGCGAGGATGAGCAGCACATGCTCCGGTCCGACGCGCCAATCCGCGTCCCGCGGGCCTTCTGGTGGGAGGGGCCGGCGGGGGGACGCGTGCTGCACTGGCTGGGCGAGCACTACCATCTGGGCAACGCGCTGGGTCTCTCCAGCCCCCATCCCTTCGGCGCTGATAAGACGCGCTACTTCACCGAGACCGACCGCCTGACCGTCGATGACCTGTACGAGCGCGCCCGACGTGAGGTCCCGCGCTACCTCGCGCGGCTGCGCGCCGAGGGCTATCAGGATGACGCGCTGCTGATCAGCACGGCGGGGTTCTACGTCGATAACTCGCCGCCCGATAGCCGCTGGCTCCAGGTCATCGCGCGCTGGAACAGCGAGCGCGACGATATCCACCTGCGTACAGCCACGCTCAGCGAGTGGTTCGACAGGCTGGCCGCGCGCGACACGGGGACGTGGCCGACCTACCGGGCGGCCTGGCCGGACTACTGGGCGGAGGGGCTGGGCGCGGCGACAGCGCGGGTGGCGCAGGCGCGGCGCACGCAGCGTCGCCGCGCCGACGCCGTCGCGGTGGTGGACCGGGCGCAATCGTCGTCTGCGACGGCGGCGCTCGCCACCGCGCTGGAGCAGGAGCGGCTCGCGCTCGAGCACACCTTCGACGCGTGGTGTACGACGGGCCGGCCCGGTGCCGCGATCAACGACTTCCAGCAAACGGCCAAGGAGCTAACTTTTCACCGCGCGGAGTTGTACGTCGATGAGGCCATCGGGGCGGCTCTGCGCGCCATCACCCCACCAGGCGACGCGCCCCGGCTCTATATCCACGCGACGGTGGAGGGTAGCTCCGACGATGGGTTCCGCGTGGCGCACTTCGACGCCGGCGACCAGCAGCTCGACCCCGACGCGCAGGCGCTCGCCGCCGCCCCTGGCGAGCGCTACCCGTTCCAGGAGGACAGGCGCGCGCTGAAACAGTACCTCGCCGTGCTCCCCGTCCAACAAGGAGGGCTCCAAGATTTTGGGCTGGTCGCGCGTGGCGGAGGAGGCGACGTGAGCGTGCCGCCCCAAGCGGGCGCGTCGTCGGTGGCGGGCATGGCGGACACGGCGACGACGACCGGGAGCGGTGAGCGGTCGGCATCCCTGGTGAATACTGGGCCAGGCAGTCAGCGTAAGCATGCGCCCGCGGTGGATGCGGGGCAGGTGGAGATGGAGACGGTGGGATGGTCCCTACGGGTCGACCCCGCCACCGGCGGGCTCGCCAGCTTGCGCGAGCGGGCGACGGGGCGCGAGTGGGTCGACTCCGCGCATGAGTACGCCTTCGGGCAGCTCGTGCACGAAGTGATCGTACATCCGTTCGGGCGGCAGGCGGTGTTCGACCCAGGACGCTTCGTCGCCCTCGGCGTGGCGAGCGAGGAGTTGCTCCTGCGCTTCACGGACGGACCCGTCTTCGAGCGTGCCACGCCGACGCCGGTGGGGACGCCGCGCTACGTCCCCGGACCGGTCTTCGATGCCGTTAAGACCGAGACGCGGGGGGAGCGTATCGGACACGCGTGGCTGAGTTGGCGCCTCTACCACGCACTCCCGATGGTCGAACTGGCGCTGGACTGGGACAAGACCTGGAACGATCTGCCCGAGGCCGCTTACGTCGCGTTTCCCTTCGCCGTTCCGGGGGGTGACCTGCTGCTCGAGACAGGAGGCGGTTTCTTCCGGCCGGGCTCGCACGCGGCGGGCGGGCAGGTACCAGGCACCTGCCCGAGCTACTACACGGTGCAGCGGGCGGCGCGCCTGGCGGCACCGGATGGAGCGGCGCTGCTGTGGCTCCCGCTCGACGCGCCGCTGGTGATGCCCAATCAGTTGAAGTTCGACAACTGGGAGACCGATCCGTGGGCGTGGAACGGCTTCCTCGCCTCTATGCCGGTGAACCACTATTGGTTCACCAACTTTCCGACGAGCCAGCGCGGGCCGCTGCGGCTGCGCTACCGCTTCGTCGGCGCGCGCGACTGGCCCGACGACGAAACGGCGGTCCGCACCGCCATGCCTGTCGAGGCGTTGGGGTGGCGTTGACAGGGCGCGGCCTGCGGCTGAGAATGCAGCATGGATAGCGGATAGGACCCGCCGCGTGACCCACGCGTCACGGCGATGGCCGTGGGGATCAACCGGCCAGAGCGCGTGGCCGAAACGGCCGCCATGCGCCCGGACCTGGAGGGTCTGGTTCTGAGGAGGGGACGGAAACCGCGAGGTGTACCAGGACGTGCAACTTTCGGGCCGCGCGATGGACCAGGGGCAACCTAATGGATGATGTCTATCGAAAGGGCGAAGGGCATAGACGCGGACCGGCGCATCGTCGCGAGAGTCGATCCGGGTAGCCACCGTCGGGACGGCGTCGCGCTCGGACTACCTCTACGGGCCGGTTGTCCAGGCGTTGACCGATGATGTTAAACTCGTTTCGGTGTGGGGACGCGATGAGTCTGGCGGACGCGGTGCGCGGCGGCGAGTCGACCTGGCGGCGCGCAGGCGCGTCTCGACTTAGGAGATCATCCAGGCGGCGCTTCAGCGAGGAGGGTAGCCACCTGGTGCGCCTGCCGCTAGAGCGCTAAACGATCGGGCATCGTCTTTGGCTCTATTCAATGATGTGATGGTATGGAGGAATGTTTGTCGATGCGGCAGTGTACCCTTTCCGGCGAGTGGCAACTCAAGCAGCGCGACTCAACGCGTGATATCCACGACGATTGTACGGGTGACGATGGGTGGATACCGGCGCGCGTGCCGGGCACGGTCCACGAGGCGCTGCGCGCTGCGGGCCGTATCCCCGATCCGTTCTATGGGATCAACGAGCGTGAGGCGCAGTGGGTGGGCGAGCAGGATTGGCTCTACCGTTGCGCGTTCGACGTCGATCCGTCGTTCCTGGAGGCGGGACCGATCACGCTGTGCTGCGACGGGCTGGACACGGTGGCGACTGTTTGGTTGAATGGCGAGTGCGTGCTCAGCGCCGACAACATGTTCGTGCCGTGGCGCGTGGACGCTGGCGCCTTGCTCCGTCCAGGGCGAAACCTCCTGGCTATCGTGTTCGAGTCGGCCCTGCGGGTGGGCAAAGCGCGCGAGGCCGAGTGGGGTGTACGCGCGGTCTGGAATGGCGACGCGAGCCGGGTGTACCTGCGCAAGGCCCAATATCACTACGGCTGGGATTGGGGGCCGTGCCTCCTCACGGCCGGTCCGTGGCGCCCGGTCCGGCTCGAGGCCGCCTCCGCGCGCATCAGCGACGTGCACTGCCCCGTGGATGTGGCCGGAGATCTGGGCAGTGCGACGGTCTCCGTCTATGTCACCGTCGACGCTGATACAGCCCTCGACGGTGATGGGCCGCTCCGTGTGCGGTTGCGGCTGATCGATCCGCGCGGCGCGGTGGTCGACCAGGCGGAGGCGCCGGTCGAGGGCGGGGGTGAGGCGGCGCATCGATTCGTCGTGCCCAACCCCGAACTCTGGTGGCCCAACGGATACGGCGCGCAACCGCTCTATCGTTTAGAGACGACGCTCGTGCGGGGGGACGCGGTACTCGACCGGCGGGAGCAACGCCTGGGCCTGCGCCGGCTACGGCTCCTCCAGGAGCCGCTGGCCGGCGAGCCGGGAACCAGTTTCGCCTTCGAGATCAATGGCCTGCCGATCTTCTGTGGGGGCGCGAACTGGATCCCCGCCGACTCGTTCACCACGCGGCTCACGCCGCGGGACTACCGGACGCAACTCGCGCAAGCGGCCGCCGCCAACATGGTGATGCTGCGCGTGTGGGGCGGCGGCATCTACGAGGACGACGCCTTCTATGACGGGTGCGACGAGCTGGGGCTGCTGGTCTGGCAAGACTTCATGTTCGCGTGCGGCCTGTATCCGGCGCACGCGTCGTTCCAACAGAGCGTCCGCGCCGAAGCCGAGGCGCAGGTGCGCCGGCTGCGCCACCACGCGTGCCTGGCGCTCTGGTGCGGGAACAACGAAGACTACTCCATCGCCCAGTCCCTCGGAGCTTACGACGCCGGCTTCGACGGCGACTTCGGCGAAACGCGCTTCCCGGCCCGCGCCATCTACGAGCGGTTGCTGCCCGAGGTCTGCGCGCGGCTCGATCCCACGCGCCCCTATTGGCCGGGGAGTCCGTACGGCGGCGGCGACACCAACGACCAGACGGTCGGCGACCGGCACACCTGGGATGTCTGGCACGGCGCGATGGCCCCCTACCAGGATTACCCGCGCTATGAGGCGCGGTTTGTGAGCGAGTTCGGCATGGAGGCCGCCCCCGCGCGGGCGACGATCGAGGCCGTCACGCCACCCGATGAACGCTATTCGCAGAGCCGCACCATGGACCACCACAACAAGTCGACCGACGGCCCGCGCCGCCTCGCCGCCTACCTCAACGACACGCTGCGTGTGCGCGACACCCTTGAGGACTACGTCTACGCCACCCAGTTCGTCCAGTCGGAAGCGCTGGGGGCAGCCTATCGCGGCTGGCGGCGACGCTGGCACGGGCCGGGGCGCTACGCGGTGGCCGGGGCGCTGGTGTGGCAACTCAACGACTGTTGGCCCGTGACCAGTTGGGCGATTGTTGATGTCGAGCGCCGGCCCAAGCCCGCCTACTATACTATTCGTCGGGAGCTGGCTCCGCTCGCCATCGGGCTGGCGCGCGCGACCGAGGGCGCCGCGGCGTGGGCCGTCAACGCGACGCGGGACACGATCGAAGGCGACCTGGTCGTGCGGGGCTACGGGGCCGATGGCGCCGAGTTGTTCGCGCAGGAGCGGCGTGTCACGCTCGACCCGAATCGGGCGACGGAACTCGGCGCGATCGACGATGACCCGACGCGGGACGCCCTGCTCGTCGTGGCGGCGCGCTTGGTCGTGCGGGGCGCCGTTGTGGCGCGGGCGACGCTGTGGGCGGAGCCGTTCAAGTATGTCACGATGCCCAACCCGGAGATCGCGCTGAAACGTGATGGCGATCGTGTGCAACTGCACGTCACACGCCCGGCCAAAGGCGTCTGGTTGGCGGCGGGCGACGGCGTGAAGTGGAGCGACAATATGCTTGACCTGCTCCCGGGCGACCCCCAAACGGTCACCGCGCGGGGACTGGGCGATCAGCTCCTGGAGGTACGGTCGTTGTGGTCGTCGTAATCACCATGGGGGATAGGGCGCGCCTCGAAATAGTGGAATCGCGCATGTGACGCCTGCGACTAAAGTCGCAGGCCGCGTCCACTAAAGGTGTGCTACGGGGGATACGCCGGCGTCGTCGCATGTCCCCTGATGACGACCAACAGAACGGACAAGCGGACAAACCAGAGGAAGTAGTAAGGAGCGGAACATATGACGCGTTTGCGCGTAGGGGTCATCGGGACGGGTCGTAAGAAGGATCGGCCGGACATCACGGGCTTTTTCATGGCCTACCAGCACGCGGCGGGCTACCAGGCGCTCCCGGATCAGTGCGAGCTGGTCGCCTGCGCCGATATCGTGCCTGAGAACGCTCAGGCATTCGCCGCGGCCACGGGTATTCCAGCGGAGGGCGTCTTCACGGACTATCACGCCATGCTGGCCGAGGCCGACCTCGATGTCGTGAGCGTGTGCACCTGGCCGCACTTGCACGCGCCGATGGTGCTCGACTGCACCGTCGCGGGGGTGCGGGCCGTCCACTGCGAGAAGCCGATGGCCGACTCGTGGGGCGCCGCGCGGTTGATGGCGCAGGAGTGCGAGCGGCGCGGCGTGCAACTCACCTTCAACCACATGTGGCGCTTCGGCGCGCCGTTCGCCCGCGCCCGCGACCTCCTGCGGAGCGGGGCCATCGGCGACCTCGTGCGTGTGGAGACCGGCTTCAATGGCGATATCTACGACACGGGCACCCACTACATCGACATGTGCGGCTTCTTCGTGGGGGATCAGCCGGTGGAGTGGGTGATCGGCCAGGTTGACTATCGCGCGGAGCGGCGCATCTTCGGCGCGCATGCTGAGAACCAGACGCTGGGTAGCTGGCGCTATCGCAACGGCGTGTACGGCGTGGTCGCCACCGGCACGGGGGCCGCGTTGGTCGGCGTGACGCATCGCCTGAACGGCACGGACGGTACGATCGAGGTGGGCGTCCATGACGGCCCGCTCCTGCGCGTGCGCGGGCCGGGCAGCGCGACATGGGAGGTGGTGGATACCGGCGAGGAGACCCTGCACGGCCCCGGCTTCCACGAGCGCGGCATTGCCGACCTGGTCGAGGCGTTGCGCACGGGGCGCGAGCCGGAGTTGAGCGCGCGCCGCGCGTTGAACGCCACCGAGATCATCTTCGGCATCTATGAAAGCAGCCGGCGGCGCGGCCGGGTCGACTTGCCGCTCACAATCATGGATCATCCGTTGGCCGCTATGGTCGAGGCGGGCGAGTTGCGGCCCGCGCCGGTGTTGTAAGAATAATGCCGCGCCCGCGGCGAAAGGCAGTAGCAGCATGTTTACAAGCTTGCATACCGGTGCCCTCGCGTTGTCGGTTCCACTGGAGGAGGCGCTGGACCTTGCCCGCGCCAACGGCTTCGCGGCGCTCGACCTATCCATCACCGATCTGCGTGAGCGCGCGGAGCGGACCTCGGCACAGGACATCAAGGATGCCTTCGGTGCCGCCGGGGTGTGTCCCGGCGCCTGGGGCCTGCCCGTCAATTTTCGCGGCGACGAGGATGCTTACCGTGCGGGGCTGGCGGAGTTGCCCCGCGACGCCGCGTTGGCCCAGGAGTTGGGCAGCCCGTGGTGCTCCACCTGGCTCTTGCCGTTCTCCGACGAGTTGGACGCGGCCGCCAACATGGCGCGTCACGTCGCGCGCTTGCGCCCGGTCGCCCAGCTTCTGGCCGCGCATGGATGCTCTTTGGGGTTGGAGTTTGTCGGTCCCACGACGATGCGCGCCGGCCACGCGCATGAGTTCATCCACACCATGGACGGCGCGCTGGAACTCGCCGCTTGTATCGGAACAGGGAACGTGGGGCTGCTGCTCGACTGCTTCCATTGGTACACCGCCCACGGCACGGTCGAAGACCTGGCGCGCCTGAGCGCCGACCAGGTGGTCTACGTCCACCTCAACGATGCGCGCGCTGGCCGCGCGGTCGACGAGCAAATCGACGCGGAGCGCTCGCTGCCCGGAGCCAGCGGTATGATCGACGTGGTCGCCTTCCTGCACGCCCTGTGGCGCATGGCGTACGCGGGGCCGGTGGCGGTCGAGCCGTTCGACGACACGCTCCGGGCGCTGTCGCCGGCCGAACGCGTTCACGCCGTCGCGGACAGTCTGCGGACAGTTTGGTCACGGGCGGGGTTGACCACCGAAGAATGATGCGTGAACAGGGAAAGAACGGGGATATGACAACCTATAACATTCTCGATTTCGGGGCGACCGGCGATGGCTCGACCGACGACGCGGCGGCCATCCAACGCGCCATCGACGCCTGCACAGCGGGCGGCGGCGGCATGGTGGTGGCACCGGCCGGCCGGACCTATCTCTTCAGTCCGATCGCGCTCAAAGCGCACGTCGAACTGCACGTCGAGCACGGCGCGACGCTCCTGGCCAGCGGTGATCTGGCCGCGTACCCGCCCGATTTGCGGAGCGACGCGATCACCGGCGGGGCGCTAGACGAAACGGAACTGCCCCGACTCGCCAGCATCATCGCCTACCGCGCCGACAACGTCGCCATCACTGGCGGCGGCGTGATCGACGGGAATGGGCGCTCGTTCGTGGAGGAGGATCTCGGCTATATCTATCGCATGCGCGGCGTCAGGCAGTATCTCGAGCGTCCGTTCACCGTTTTCCTGATCGGCTGTACGAACGTGACCATGCGCGATGTGACCGTCCGCGACGCCGCGTTCTGGACCGTGCGCCTGACCGGCTGTGAGGATGTGCTGATCCAGGGCATCCGCATCGACAACGACCTCAAACTGCCCAACAACGACGGCATCGACGTCGACTGCAGCCGCAACGTGCACATCAGCGATTGCCACATCGTCACCGGCGACGACTCTATTTGCCTGAAAACGTGCCGCGCCGCGGTCGCGTTCGGGCCGTGCGAGAACGTCACGGTGACGGGCTGCACGTTGGTCTCCACGTCCGCCGCGCTCAAGATCGGCAATGAGTGCGTCGCGCCCATCCGCAACGTCGTGTTCGACGCGTGCGTGATCCGGTCGAGTCACCGCGGCCTGTCGATCCATCTGGGTGAAGAGGGCGACGTGGAGAACGTGATCTTCGCGAACATGATCGTCGAAACGCGCCTCTTCCACACCGACTGGTGGGGCCGCGGCGAGCCGGTCTACATCGCGGCCGTCCCGTGGACAGCGACGCGCGGGCTCGGCCGCGTGCGCCATGTGCGCGTCACCAATGTGCTGGCGCGCAGCGAAAACGGCGTGTGTATCTACGCCTGGGAGCCGGGGCAGATCGAGGATGTGCTGCTGGCAGACGTGCGCGTCGAACTGGACAAGTGGTCGTCATGGCCGGGCGGACGCCTTGACATCCGGCCCGCTCCGGGGGACGGTCTCATCGAGCAACCGACGGCGGGCTTCTTCGTCAAGGACGCGCGGGACGTGACGCTGCGGAACTGCGCGGTCGCGTGGGGACAGCAGCCGCCCGACTACTTCCGCCACGCGCTGGAAACGCACGGCGCGTCGAACCTGGCGGCGGAGAACTTCAAGGGCGAGGCCGCACATCCCGCGCGTGACGCGGCCATCGTCAGCGATTAAGGCAGTAAAGACAGCGCTACTCGTCGTGGTCGTGGTCGTGTGCGTCGGGGTCGTTGCGCGCCATGTCCAGCGGGGCTGTCCCCATCATATCACCGTCGGCCATGTTGGCCATTATCGGTGCGCCGCCGGCGGCGCCGGGACCACGCAGGCTCGGCGTGTTGGCGGCGCAGGCGGTCCCGAAGCGCGGCTGACCGTAGGGGAGGTGTGTGTCGCCGCGCGCCAGGATGTGCGCGTGGTTGGTCGAACCGCCCCCAGCATCGCCGCTCCCGTGTCCCCACAGCGTGAAGCTGCGCGCATTGGCGTAGTGGCCGACAAAGGAGCGGCGGAAGCGGTCCGTCGAATGGTTGCGGTGCGAGCGGTGCAGCACATGGCCACCGAAGAAGGCCACGTCGCCCGGCTCCATCACGGCTGGGATCTCCGCGCCGGGGTACGAGACGGCGACGCGCGAAAGCGTGTTGGCCCTCTCGTCGGTGTTGCTGACCTGCTCCACGACCGTCAGGTCGGCGAGTGTATCGCCGTGGTTCTGGCGCTCCATGCCTGCGGTGGGGTAGATCGGCTCGTGTTGCGTTCCGGGCGTGAACCACATGCAGCCGTTCTCCTCGTCGGCACGATCGACGGCGAGCCACGCCCCGCACAGGGTGTCCGGTACGGTGGGAATGTAGTAGGCGTCCTGGTGGTAGCCCTGCCCCGCGCCCCCAGGGAACTTGAGGAAGAACATGCTCTGCATGGCCATGACATCGGGGCCGATCAGGGCTTCCAATACGTCGAGCACACGCGGATGCAGCAGGAAGCGTTCGTGGATCTCCAGCACGCGATGGAGCATATGGATGCGCAGATAGCGCCGCTCGATCTCCTCCGGCGTGGCGCCCGGCGGGGGCGGCTCGAGGCCGGGGGCCGCGACGCGCCCGTACATCAGGTCCTCGCTGTGCTGGACCAACTCCCGCACGTCCTCGGGCGGCACGAGCCCGCGCACGATCAGGAAGCCCTGCCGGTGGAAGGCGACGTACTCCACGACGCTGACGCGGTAGCGCGGGTACTCCGTCAACGGCTTGGTCGGCGTCGCTCCTGGCACCGGCGCCGCGCTCGTCGGAATGGCTTTGACGCCCACGGCGCCGTTGGAGACGCGTGCCCTGTCGACCGGTGTACGGGCGATCGTGGTCGCGCCCGTGCCCCTGTCGCCGCTGGCGTCGCCTTGGGCTATGTCCATACCCGTGTGTGTCGTTTCCATCGTTCGCTTCCTTTCTCCCTACCGTACTGGACCTCATTGGACCCCATCAGGTAGCCTTTCCGAGGTCCCTTGGGTCCTGCTGACGTGACCGATTATGGCCGTGGAACTGGTGGGCCACGCGTGCGGTACACGCACTATCCACCTCTTTTATGCGCTTCAACAACGCTCTGGGGACATGGTCACGGGCGTCCTCGGTGACCGAACCGAACGGCAGCCAGAGATATCGGCACGACCCAACAGCCCCCTACCGCTATTAAGCGCCCCCGGCCGCTGCCACCTGCTGGCTCCATTCTCTGTCGTCGTGTCCTCCACTCGGTCGGTAGAGGCGGTCGAACACGGCCACGGCGTCGTCCATGTGCTCCCGCATGAGGGCTCTGGCCAACATCGGTTTGTGATCCGCGACCGCGGAGGCAATGAGGAGGTGAAAGTAACACGCGCGCTCGCTGACCGCGTGATCGCTGTGCTGGCTACCGTGTCCATCCGTGCGACAGAAATGCTGTTTCTGTCGCACGGATGGACACGGTAGCCAGCACACCCATCCGCGCCCGGTCGCGGCATCTAGGTCCAGCCGCGCGACATGCCACCCGCTGTCCCGGAAGAAGCGATCGCGCTGGGCGTCCGCCTCGATCCGGCCCTGGCGGTACCGGCCCTGTTCCGGTTCCCTTCGTTCCGTTCATGTAGGGTAGGGTAGCACAGGAGAGGGAGGTACAGGCCGATGCTGACGAAGGACGGAGCGCCGTCGATCGGCGTGCTCGACGTGGACGGCCTGCACCTGCCGGGCGGCGCCGTGGCATCCATCACAGGCCGGATCGGGCACGTCGGGCATCTCTACGCCGGCGCGCGGCGGCACGGCCTGACGCAACTCTGGCTGACGGACGCCTGGATGCGCGCGGCCGGCCTGCCCGATACCCTCGACGCGCAGGGGGCGGGACCATTCCGCGAGCTGCACCACGCGTTCGTCGGCGACGGCCTGGCCGACCTGTTCGCGTTCCCCGAGGGCCTGGCGCCGTGGGTCGACCTCCGGCGCAAGGGCGAGGCGGGCGCGGGCCTCTCCCTCGTGCTCCCGATCTACGATGAGCACGCCGTGTGGACCTTCGACAACGGGGAGCGCGCCGCCGACGGCGTGACGCTGCTGGCGGGGCTACTGGCCTATGCCGGCGCCGTGGGCGCCGCGTACTACCGCTCACCGGGGCGTACCGGCCTCGACCTGGTGGAGGCGCTGGGCAAGCGCGGGGCCGGCGCGCGGCGTGCGTTCGCGGAAAACTGGCCGGGGCCGGCGATGCAGGCCGATACGGTGACGGAGTTGAGCTATGTGCGGCCGCTCACGCCGGCCGAGCAGGGCCGGGCGTAGCTCCACTCCTACGACAAGAACGCCCAATGGCTATCGGCCGCCGGCGTCGTGGAACTGGGGCTGTCCGGCATCGAGGAGCGGCGCGACGCGGCCGGTGCCGTGGCGTTCGACCGCAAGCTGCCGGGCTATTGGTTGGCGCGGATCGACGGTGGGGACGAGCGATGGTATTGCACGCCGACGCTCACACTGGCGCACGAGCGCGGCTGGGCCGTGGCGATCAGCCGGGCGCACGTCTGGACGGAGCACAGCCGGGCGCTAGAGTCGTGGTATGAGCGGCTACGCGGGGCGCGGACGGCGCTCCAGGGGGACGCGACGCCGGCGGGGCGGCTGGCGCTGGGGGCGCTCAAACTGACGTACTCGCTCACGGTCAGTTCGTTTAACGGCGCGTGGCTGCGCGACAAGTGCAGCCCGCTCTACCGGCCCGACTGGCGGCACGCCGTCATCAGCCAGGCCAACGCCAATATGTCGCGGGCGCTGCACAAGATGGACGGCGCCGGATACAAGGCGGTGGCGGTTCACAAGGATGCCGTGTATCTGGTGAGCGACGAGGCGGACCCGGTAGCGGCCTGCCCGCCCTCGATCGTGCTGGGGAGCGGCCTGGGGCACTTTAAGGTGCAGGACACGGTGCCACTAAAGGCGGTGCTGCCGGTACTCGATGGGACGCGCGGGGGCGGGATCAGCCGCTTGATGAAGGCGATCCGCGCGGCGACTGTAGGATTCCACGCGAGATGCGCCATTCTCAGGTGTGAGAGGGAGGTCTATTCCACGCGAGATGCGCTCTTGTTCCGCGCGAGGTGCGCCGATCCTGCAGAACGTCCTACCGATCCTGCGCCCATCCCCGCGTCGTGCCGCGACGGGCGACGCATGCTGAGGCAGTTTTGTAGGGTTGGTGCAGGATCGGCGGAACAACGGCGCAGGTGTTGTGGAATAGGGCGCATCTCGCGTGGAATCCTACAGCCACCGCTTGCCCCGATGGCGCTTCGCCAAACTCCGCTGCTGCGGCGGCGGTCACGTCGTGGATGACCACATCGGCCCTGCCCCGAGCCAGCGTCAGCGCGTACTGCCGCCCTAACCCGCGGCTGGAACCGCTCACCAAGGCGATCTTTCCAGCTACATTACCTGTTGTCATGTTCATGTCGTGATTGTACACCCTAGACGGATGCCCGACATGGACAGATGCCCGAATTATGCCAGTTATAACACGGTTGCCGACTGCTATCAACACATCAGCCTATATGATAGGATCATGATATTCTCGGGTTGCCGTGTAGGGAGCGCACGTACTAAGGAGGCGGGGCCGATGAAAATCACGGATGTCAAATGTACCGTCCTGGGGAACAATCCGGTGGTCCGCATCGTGACCGACGCGGGTGTCAGCGGCTACGGAGAGGTGGAATCGTATAAGTCCTACCTCACGCCGCAGGTGCTCCATTACAAGCGGTACATCCTCGGCGAAGACCCGACCGATGTCGAGCGGGTGATGCTCAAGATTCGCCATCGGGGATCGTTCAAGCCCTGGGGCAGCGCCGTGAGCGCGATCGAGATGGCGCTGTGGGACATCGCGGGTAAGGCCGCGGGCTTACCCGTCTACAAGCTGCTGGGGGGCAAGGTGCGCGATCGCGTGCGCGTCTACAACGGCGCGGTCCGCTTTCCCATGGCCGGTCACTCGCCTGAAGACTACGCCGACAACATGGCCAAGATGAAAGCGAGCCCCTGAAGGCTTCACGATCATCAAACAGGGCATCGGTTTCCACGGGCCGATGCCCCAGCGCGTCCCCAATTTCTTCTACGGCGACGCAGGGGAGGGCGGCCACGGGGACTACACCCGGGGCCTGCTCACCGAGCGGGGTCTGGCGCATATCGTCGCGTGTGTCGCGGCGATGAAAGAGGTGCTGGGCGACGCGATCGGCCTTGCGTTGGATTGCGGTCCCGGGTGGACGGTCCCGGACGCGATCCGGCTGGCGCGGGCGCTGGAGTCCTTGCATGTGCTATGGCTGGAGGACCTGATCACCGGCGATTATACGCCGTACGTCAACGCAGACGTCTATCGAGAGGTGACGCGGAGTTCCTCGACACCGATCCACACGGGTGAGCAGATATACCTGCGCCAGAACTTCAAGGAACTGATCGAGGGGCACGCCGTGCACGTTATCGGCCCGGACCCCTGCGACATCGGCGGTCTAGCCGAGTTGAAATGGGTGGCGGAATACGCGGATCTGCACGGCATCCTGATGGCGCCGCACGGCACGGGCGACGGACTGCTTGGCCTCGCGGCCCTCGTTCAGGTCTGCGCGACGCTGCCGCAGAACTACATCGCCTTCGAGTACCCTACAGGGCAGCCGGAGTGGTGGTACGATATCGTGGACGGGCTGCCGGACCCGCTCGTCAAGGATGGATTCATCGAGGTGTGGGACCGCCCCGGCCTGGGAGTGGAGTTCAACGTCGGGGCGGCGCGCGCCTATCTGCCGGCAGAAGACCACGACTTTTTCGACTAAACCGCGCCGGCGCGCGTGGTCCCCGCGCCCGTTGTTGGCCACCCAGATCCGCGAGAGGCCATCCTATGCCCCTTCTTTCAAGGCCAGGTCTCATCTTACAATCGTAGGGCGCGCCCCTGTCGCGCTGTCGCGCTGTCGCGCCATGCTGATTGACAACGTTTGGGGTCATGGTGTATGATCTGTCCAACGTGAAAGACGCTTTTACCTAGTGGAGAGAGCAGCCCCATGCTCACTGACCTCAAGAGGCCTAGGGCGCCGTCCGCGATAAAGCGGCCCGGCCAAGATCGCTACAACATCCGGGTCCTGGATCGCGCCATCGATATCGTGACGCTCCTCGCGGACGGCAAGCGGCGGACGCTGACGGAGATTAGCGAGGCCGTAGAGTTAAGCAGCAGCACGACTTTTCGCCTGCTCGTGTCGCTGAGCTCCCGTCACTTCGTCGAACGCCACGAGGAAAGTAACAGCTACAAGCTTGGCCTCGCGTGCCTGGAACTGGCCTGGGCCTTCCGCGATGGCGACCCTATTCGTCGCCTGGCCCTGCCACACTTGCAGGTGTTACGCGATGCGACCGCCGAGACGGTGCATCTGGGGGTCTTACATCAGGCCGATGTGGTCTATCTGGACAAATTGCCGGGCCTCCACCCTGTCGGCATCATGTCCTCGCAGGTCGGCGCGCGCTTTCCCGCGTACTGCACAGGGTTGGGCAAAGCGCTGCTGGCTTTCTCGGACGTAGAGCATGCGCGCGCGCTGCTTATGTCGACGACCCTCGCGCGATTCACGGACACAACCATCGTCACACTCGGCGACTTGATGCGGCATCTCGCGGAAGGCCGTCAACGGGGCTACGTCGTCGATCGAGAGGAGCACGAGGCCGATATTTGTTGTGTCGCGGCGCCCCTTGTCGGCCGGGACGGCGCGCTCGTCGCCGCGATCAGTGTCGCCGGCCCTGCCAGCCGGCTGGGTCCCATCGAAGACAACCGCCCGGTGATCGCTGCCGTGCTCACGACCGCGCGCGCCATTTCGGCTACGTTGGGCTATCGACAGTCCGATTGGCCGCCACGCATCGATGAGCTAGCGCGCTCCGTGGTGGGTCCATGACACCGTTACCTTTTGGCCGCCACGCATCGATGAGCTAGCGCGCTCCGTGGTGGGTCCATGACACCGTTACCTTGTTTACGATAAAAGCTGTGGAAAGGGGGTGATGACAACAGGCCGCCATAGCGCCCGATCGACATCGCGTGGCGCCGTTGCTGGCGACGGTCGCGGGGCTAGCGCATCCCAGTTCTATCGATATGACAATGTCGTTGTAGTCGTGAAGGAGAGCATGATCATGGCATCATCCCTGTCTCGCCGCCGTTTCCTGGAGACATCGGCCCTGGCAGCCGGCGCCGCCGGCGCCGGCGCTTTGTTGAACCCGCGCTCGTTCTCGCAGGCAGAGGCGGCAAGCGATCGCGCCACCACCACGCTGACCGTCATGTATAACGCGGCCGAGCTCACCGCCAAGGACATCAAGACGTTCGAGCAGCAGCACCCCGGCGTCAAGATCAATCTGATCACCTATGACCCGATCCGCCTCAGCACCATGTTCTCCTCCGGCAATCCGCCGGACTTCATCCGCTCGACGGGCGCGCCGGACATCCTCAACCAAGTATCGCGCGGGTTGGCCCTCGACCTGACCCCCTATTTTGCGAAGAGCGCGGTTCTCAATCCCTCCAGCCTCGCGCCGATCAACGGGGTGTACCGCTGGAACGGGAAGACGCAGGGGCAGGGCGCGCGCTATGGCGCGGTCAAGGACTGGTCCCAGGACGGCACGCTCTGGTACAACGCGGCGCTGTTCAAGAAAGCCGGCGTGAAGCCCCTGAGCGGGACCCAGCCGATCAACTACGACGAGCTGCTCGCGCTGGGCAAGAAGCTGACCGTGCGCTCGAGCAACCGCTTCCTCGTCTACGGGCTCGACGTCGGGTGGGGCGCCTTCATGCAGGGCAAACTCATTCAGATGCTGGCGCAGGAGGGCAAATCGCTCTGGAACAGCGACTACTCGCAGGTCGATTTCACGACGCCGGAGGCGCGCAAGGCCCTCAAGTGGTATGTTGACTGGGCCCAGGCGCGTGTCGGCCCGTCGCCCATCGACCCCTACTCTGGGACGTCGGAGCCCTTTTTCGCCAACCGCAAAGCGATCGTGCAGTGGGGATACTGGTACCACGGCGACATTGTGGCCAATAACCCCAAGATGCTGCCCCAGGTTGGCTTCGCCCCCGCGCCCCTGTGGGGCAGCAAGCGCGTGAGCGCCTGCTTCGCGGGCGTCGGCGCCTGGATTCCGCAGCGCACCCCCCACAAAGACCTCGCGTGGACGTTCATGGAATACTTCATGGGTGGGATGCCGGCCTACGAACGGGCCAGCGGTGGCTGGGGGCTCCCCGCCGTCGAGAAGTACCGCTCCGCTGTGCCCAACACAACAGCGTTCGACAAGCGGACCAACGCCGTCCAGGCCAACGAATCGAAATATCTGACCATCCTACACTACTCGCCCTACATCGGCAGCGACGCCATGGAGGCGGCCATCGTCAAGTACATCGAGCCGGTTATGCACGGCAAGACCTCGCTCGACAGCGGCATCCGGGATCTGCAGAACGCGGTTAATCAGCTCCTCGCGCGCGGCAAGTCGGAGGCCAATGCCTGACGAGGTGAGTGTCGTCCCCCCGGACCTGGACGGCCGATCCGGCCGTCCAGGTCCGGGGGGGCTGGTACAGAACAAGAAAGGAGCGCCAATGGCTCTTTACCCTGGTCAGCAGGCCGCCCAGGCCGTGCGCGCTGTCCCCTCCGCTCGGGCGCGGCGCTCGTGGTCGCGCTATTCCAATCGCACGTTCTACCTGTTCATCTCCCCGTGGCTGGTGATCGGATTTCTCGCGCTCACGCTCATTCCACTCGTCTACGCGCTCGGGCTCAGCTTCACCAGTTTCGACGGCATGTCCGGCCGCTGGCATTGGCTCGGCCTGCGGAATTACGCGGAACTCCTGGGCGACCCCGATACGTGGTGGAGCTTGGGGCGCACGCTGCTGTACACAGTCATCGCGGTCCCCCTGGGTATCGCCGGCGGCTTGGGGCTGGCCCTCCTGTTAAATCGCCCGCTGCGCGGCATCGGCGTCTTCCGCACCATCTTGTACTTACCGGCTGTCGTGCCCGTCGTGGCCGCCGCCATCATTTGGAAAAACATGTTCGACACCGACGCGGGCATCGTCAACGCCGTCCTGGGACTCGTCGGCGTCAAGCCGGTGATCTGGCTGCAAGATCCCACGGCCTTCATCGCCCTGATCATGATGGTGCTTTGGGGCATGGGTAGTGGCATGATTATTTTCCTGGCCGGCCTGCAAGGTATCCCCTCCGAGCTGCGTGAGGCGGCGGCGATGGACGGCGCCAACGCGTGGCAGAGCTTCCGCTCCGTGGTCCTGCCGCTGCTCACGCCCGTGCTGTTCTTCCAGGTGGTGACCGGGGTGATCGGCGCCTTGCAAACGCTGATCCAGCCGCTGCTGCTCACCCCCACGGCCGGCGGCGCCAGCGGCTACACGCAGGTCCCGCGCGGCAACTACCTGTACATGGTCAACGTCTACCAACAGATCTTCGTTAATCAGCGCTTCGGGTACGGCGCGGCCCTGTTGTGGGTCCTCTTCGTCGTGCTGCTCGTGTTCACAATGCTCGTGATCCGCTCCAGCACGCTCTGGGTGTTCTACGAAGTGGCGCAAGAGAAAGAAGGCTAGCATGAGTCAGGCGCTACCGATCTCTGAACGGGCCGCGGGTGGCGTGCGCGCGGAGCATCGCCGGCCGCACAGGGGAACGGTCCTCACTGTCATGGCCCTCGTCGTCCTGTGCATCATCTTCGCCGCGCCATTCCTGTGGCTCATCCTCACCGCGCTCAAGACGCTCGCCGAGATGGGCGCCTACCCCGTCCACTGGCTGCCCCAGCAGGCCCAGTGGGGCAACTTCGGACAGGCTCTGACCATCATCAATTTCGGTCAGTTCGCGTGGAACTCGGTGCTCCTGGCCACGATTTTCTGTGTGTTGACGACGGCGACAAGCGCCCTGGTGGGCTTTGGCTTTGCCCGACTGCGCGGCTGGGGCAAGCGTCCCCTGTTCGTCATGATGCTCTCGATGACCATGCTGCCCCCGATCCTGACCATCATCCCTACGTACATGATTTTCGCGCGGATCGGGCTGGTCAACACCTACTGGCCCTGGGTGCTGTGGGGCCTCTCGGCCAGCCCCTTCCTGGGGTTCCTATTTCGCCAGTTCTTCGCCGCTATCCCGCTCGATATCGAGGACGCGGCGATCGTGGACGGCTGCGGCTACGGGCGCATCTTCTGGCAGATCTTTCTGCCGCTGTCCAAACCGGTGGTGGCGACCGTGGCCATCCTCTCGTTCCAGTGGACCTGGAACGATTGGTTCGCGCCCCTCGTTTTCCTGAGCGCGAACAACACGACCCTGGCCGTCGCGATGGGCACAGGCTACAGCGATCCGCACGGCAACGTCCTGACCAACATCCTGGCCGCCGGGGCCGTCTACTACAGCCTGCCCGTCATCGTCCTCTTTTTCGTCGCCCAGCGTTTCTTCGTGCAGGGCATCGTGACCACGGGACTGAAGGGTTAGAGGAGCAGACGCGCAGGACCGACAGGGGAACGTGGCCGTCGTGACGAGGGCGGCACGGCGCAGCGGTGTGACGATCGGCCGGACGCTGGCGCGGATGGCGCGGCTGCCGTGCGCTACCTCGTGTCCGACGCCAGGCGCTTCGTCACAGGCGCGCAATTGGTCGTCGACGGCGGCTTGACGGCGCGGTCCCCAGAGTGGGTGACGCACGGGACCCAGCAACGGGGGAGAGGATAGGAATCCGTGAAGATCACCACGCTGGAGAGCTTGTTCGTCACGCCGCGCTGGCATTTTCTGAAGGTCCACACGGACGAGGGGCTCGTGGGGCTGGGCGAGCCGATCGTCGAGGGCCGCGCGCGCACCGTCGCCATGGCCGTGCGCGAGCTAGAATCGTACCTGGTCGGCCAGGACCCGCGCCACATCGAGCGGCACTGGCAAACAATGTATCGGGGCACGTTCTACCGCGGCGGCCCCATCCTGCTCAGCGCCATCAGCGGCGTCGAGCAGGCGCTCTGGGACATCCTGGGCCAGTCGCTCGGCGTCCCCGTGTACCAACTCCTGGGCGGCGCGGTGCGCGACCGCATCCGCGTCTACGCCCATTGCGGGGGAGACAGCCCCGAGGAGGCGGCACGCAGCGCCCGCGACCGCGTGGCGCAGGGGTACACGGCGCTCAAGACGGCGCTCGACGCGCCGGTGCGCATCGTCGATACCAAGGCCTACGTCACGCGCCAGGTCGCGCGCATCCAGGCCATGCGCGCCGCGATCCCGGACACGGTCGATCTCGCCGTCGACTTTCACGGGCGCGTCAGCCCCGCCATGGCGATCCGCCTGTGCAAGGAGCTTGAGGACTGCAGCCTACTGTTCGTCGAGGAGCCGGTGCTGCCGGAGAACGTGGACGCCCTGGTCGCGGTGGCCCGGTCGACCACGATCCCCATCGCGACGGGCGAGCGCCTCTACACGCGGTGGGGCTTCCGCGAGGTGCTGGAGAAGCAGGCCGCGCGCGTGCTGCAGCCCGACCTCTGTCACGCCGGCGGGATCGGCGAGGTGCGCAAGATCGCCGCGATGGCCGAGGTGTACTACGCGGCCATCGCCCCCCACAATCCGCTCGGACCCATCTCGCTGGCCGCAGGCTTACAGGTCGATGCGTGCATCCCGAACTTTCTGTGTCAGGAGCAAGTCTCGCTCGGCGAGGGTTACCTGACGCAGCCGTTTGTCGTGCGGGATGGCTACATCGACCTGCCGACGGCGCCTGGCCTGGGTATACAACTCGACGACGACGCGGTGGCGGCGCGCCTGGACGACGGACGGTGGGAGACGCCACGGGTCGCTCACCCCGATGACGGGTCGTTCGCCGATTGGTAGTGATGGTCTGATGGTCTGGTTGTGACACGGCGACGTGAGGGAACGTGAGGGATATTGTCATGCGCCGCGGCGCGCCTCGCACGACGCGGTCGAAACGGAGGCGCACGAGCCGTGACCAATGAGGCGCACGGGCACGTTGGTGGCGCCCGTGCGGGCGACGGGCCCCCGTGCGATGTCGTGACCCTGGGCGAGACTATGGTCTTGCTGTGGCCGACCGGCGGCGAGAGCCTGGAGGACGCCGTGACGTACGAGCGGTCGCTCGGCGGCGCGGAGAGTAACCTGGCGATCGCCCTCGCCCGCCTCGGGCTGCGGTCACGCTGGATCAGCCGGCTCGGCGACGACCCGTTCGGGCGCTACACGCGCGCCACGCTTGAGCGGGAAGGCGTGATCGTCGACGCCCGTGTCGACGCGGGCGCGCCCACGGCCGTCTTCTTCAAGGAGCGCGTCGCGCATGGGCCGCGCCGCGTCTACTACTATCGTCGCGGCTCGGCGGCGAGTCGCATGGACCCGACGGACCTGACCGCCGCCCAGTTCGCGGGGGCGCGCCTGCTGCACCTCACGGGCATCACCCCGGCGCTCTCGGCGGGGTGCGCCGCGACCGTAGACCACGCGATCGCGCTCGCGCGTGCAGCGGGGGCGCGCGTGTGCGTCGACCCCAACGTGCGGCCGCAACTCTGGCCGGAGTCGGGGGCAGGGATCGCGACCCTGCACGCGCTGATGGCGCGCGCCGACCTCGTCCTTCTGGGCGACGAAGACGCCGCCTACTTGTTCCCTGGCCTGTCCGACACAGCCGTGCTGGGCGCGGTCTGCGCGCTGGGTCCACGCATGGTCGTGCTCAAGTTGGGGGCGCGGGGCGCGCGGGCCGTGGTCGATGGAGAGGAGATGAGCGTCGCGCCCTACCCCGTCACCGTCGTGGACAGTGTGGGCGCGGGTGATGGCTTCGACGCCGGGTTCATCGCGGGGCTCGTGCGCGGCGACCCGCTCCCGCGCTGTCTCGCGCTGGGCGCGCGCGTTGGCGCCGCGGCAGTCGCGATGACCGGCGATTGGGAGGGGTATCCGACCAGCCATGACCTTGGCCGCGACTGGCACGTAACAACCGCCAATTGACGACTGACGACTGAGGACTGAGGACTGAGGACTGAGGACTGAGGACTGAGGACTGAGGACTGAGGAGATGACGATGCTCAATCACGATGAGTTGCTGGCGCGCATGCTGCATGATCGCCTGGTGGCAATCATCCGGCTGCGCCACGACGCGCCGCTGGTGCGGGTGGCGGAGGCCTTGGTCGCGGGGGGTATCCGCGCGCTAGAGTTTACCTTGACCTCTCCGGGCGCGGTCCCCGCCATCACGGCGTGCAGGGCGCGGTTCGGCGATGATATCATCGTAGGCGCTGGGACGGTGCTCGACGAGGAGGAGGCGCGGCGCTGCCTCGACGCGGGCGCGCAGTTCCTGGTCTCGCCCGGTTTCGACCGGGCGGTTGTCGCGCTGGCGCGTGAGCGTGGGGTGTTGGCCCTGCCCGGCGCCCTGACGCCGACGGAGATCGTGACGGCGTGGCGCGCGGGGGCCGACGTGGTCAAGGTCTTTCCCGCACGGGCGTTCGGTCCGCGCTACATCGCCGATCTCCTGGCGCCCTTGCCGCGGGTCCCGCTCATGCCCACGGGTGGCGTGGACGAGACGAATGTGGCCGACTATCTACGGGCCGGCGCGGTCGGCGTCGCCGTCGGCGGGAAGCTGGTCGCCGAGGATGCCGTGACGCGGGCCGACTGGGACGCGTTGACCACGCGCGCGCGGGTCCTGGTCGCGGCCGTCCGCCAGGGAGGCGACCAGCCGTGACGGCGTGGACAGCGGGGCAATCTGGATACCAGCCGGCCACTGCCACTGTCATGGTAGGCGCGGGTCCGCCGTCGCCCTGGCGCCCGGTGCGGGAAGGCTATCCCTCGCCTGAGGCTTCGCCGGCGACGCCCCCTATCGCGTCCGTCCACGGCGTCTCCAGGGGCTTACACCTCGTCCCGTAGGCCGGACTCCTGGCCGTCGTCCAATCGGTTGTGCGCTTTGACCGCGTCGCGCAGGCGCAGATACTTGAACTGGGGGAGTTCCGCCAGCGCGTCGTCCTGGGGCGTATAGCCGACCAGGGTGCGCGCATCCGAGATGTCGAGCCGCTTGAAGCGGTTATCGCTGAGCCCGTGCAGGACGGCGAAGCGGACATCCTCGACGTCGATGCAGCGCGTGATAAGCTGGTGCAGGTCACGCTGCGAGACGAAGGCATCGAGATATGGCAGGCCGCTCTCCTGCTGGACGGTCTCCGTTGGTTGGAAAGCGCCGATCCGCAGGGCGATGACCGAGAGCCCCTCCTGTTCGGCCATGTAGCGTCCCAACGCCTCGCCGAAACACTTGGAGACGCCATAGAGGTCGCCCGGGTTGACGGGATCGCCGATCTTGACCTGCACATCGGAGGGATAGCCCGAGACGGCATGGATCGAGGAGGCGTAAACGACGCGCCGGCACCCCGCGCTCTTGGCCGCCACGAAGGTATGATACGTCCCGATGATGTTGGTCGGGAGCAGGCTGTGCCAGGTAGCGCCGGGTCTCGGGTCACCGGCCAGATGCACGACGGTATCGATGCCCTGGCAGACATCCTTCAGCCGCTCCAGGTCGCCCAGATCAGCCACGACGACCTCCCCATGCTCCTCAATTGCCGCGCCCTGCGCCGCGTTTTGGACCATCAGGCAGAGGCGATACGTGTCAGCCGCATGGGCGGCAAAATAGGAACCGATATGACCGGCGGCGCCGGTGACCAGGACGCGCCGCGCGCGGCCATCGGTGCCCGTCAGTGGGCCGGCCGCGGTGAAAGATTCCAGCATAGCGTCCCCCTCCTCATCTCGTTCGCCGACGACTATCAGTTGTAAAGGGTGTGCCTACCCGTGACATGGATCGCTACATGCCGCATCTCCGTCCGATGTCCCCCGAGAAACACACAACGATCACCTATCTGCGCCAGTCGCGCATGCACACGTCATCTGGCACGCCGCCCAAAGGTGGCGCGTCCCGTCCGCTTATGCAGGTGGAGTTCGGCGGCGATGGCAGGGACGCGCCTAGCTCAAGCGGTTCAATCCACCCTCTTTTCACGCTCATGGATACGCAGGCGTCCCATCTGGCATGCGTGTTTGCGTCCATTCGATCATCTCATTCGCGCATGGATAGCGAGCCGCTTCCCGTTCGTCAAGATCGATACCCAGACCCGGGCGGTCGTTCGGGTACATATAGCCCGCCCGTACGTCGGGACACCCAGGAAATATGGCCCGCTCCTCATCCGTGAAAGGCATCCATTCCTGGACGCCGAAGTTGGGGCAGGCGAGATCGAGGTGGAGATTCGCCGCGTGGCCTACCGGCGAAACATCCGCCGGGCCATGCCAGGCCGTGCGGACGCCGAACGCTTCGCACAACGCGGCCAGTTTGCGCGCCGGTGTCACGCCCCCAATGGCGCTGATATGGACGCGGATAAAGTCGATGAGGCGCGCGGTGATCAGTGGCATCCACTCCGTCGGGTTGACGAACAGCTCGCCCATGGCGACGGGGACGGCGCACTGCTGGCGAAGAGGGTCGGCTTTAACATAATATAGGGATTTGGCAGCAGAGAGGCTCCGTGGCAGAGTGGGAGATACCGCTCACCCAACCTGCCCAGGAGCCTGCTGCCATGATAGCCGACGGCGGCGCGCTTGACCAGCGCGTGCTGGACACCTTGCGGGATCATGATCCCGTCGTGCGGCGCTACCGCGCCTTCTTCGCCCATCTGGACTGGGCGGCGCTGCCCGCGCCGGGGGCCGCGCGCCCGCGGCCCGGCCCCGTGCCGCACCCGCCGGCCGCCTATGTCAAGGCGCTGCTGATCAAGCTCTGTGAGCATAAGGAGTACATCACCGCCCTGCGCTCCTTCCTGGTCGAGCATCCCCTCCTCGTGCTGGAAATCGGTTTCCGCCCCGTGCTCGACCCGACGCACCCCTATGGTTTCGATGTGGGGCGCACGGTCCCGTGCGACCGGTGGCTGCGGCATATGCAGCAGCACCTGGACAACGCGTCGCTCCAGGCGCTGCTGCGCGGGACCGTCCGCGCGCTCCACGGTGAGATCCCCGGCTTGGGTCAGACGGTCGCCTTCGACGTCAAGCATATCTACGCCTGGGTGGAGCAGAACAACCCGAAAGCCTACGTCCCCGGCCGCTACGACCCGGCGCGCCAGCCGATAGGCGACCCGGACTGCCGCTTGGGCGTCAAGACGAGCAGCAATCAGGAGCGCGCCGATGGCACGACCAAGCAAACCAAGGAGTATGTGTGGGGCTACGGCAGCGGCGTGGCCGCCGCCACCGACCCGGCCTATGGTG
>JAABUH010001419.1_pt1 | contig 26969 bp, 41 predicted proteins | sample 5559121 | NCBI WGS metagenome assembly JAABUH01 (sample SAMN10711871, study PRJNA513364) | rock metagenome | isolation source: Antarctica rocks | place: Antarctica: Victoria Land, Battleship Promontory nord | collected 2015-12-28
GGATACGGATGAAGAGGAGCCGAGCGAGGTTGGGGGACCTTCGTTTAGGTTCGATGGGAATTTGGATGATGGGGTGGGGGGGAATGGAATGGATGCGGATGAGGAGGATGCGGAGGCGGATGCGGGATTGGAGGAGGACGTACAGTCGTATGCATTGCTACAATCTCGGCTGGCTCACGGCAAAACAAGCCCAAAACAGTCTATAACCCTTCGACGACCTTCAATCCTCTACCTCATCTTCCGCTTCTCTATCCCGCTCTAGAATCCATTCTTCTTCCTCTGTTCTGCTTTCGGAACCAAGACGCATGGCCTTGGATTCTCCCCACCCTTGCCAGCCCAACAGGCAGAACCCGGAGATGACGAGTGCGGCACCTATCAGACTCATCGGTGTGATGGCGTCAAGGTTGCTACCAGGGAGAAGGGCGGTTCCGAGAAGGGCTAGGGGGATGGTGAGGGACAGTCCGACGGTGGCGACTGCAATGCCATTTTGTCAGTCGAAGTCCCTCCACGAGATCGCAGCAAGGTGAGGAAGCAAAGGAGACCGAAAGCAGGAAAAGGTAGAAGCTGATGATCCGCTCCTGGCGTGTAGACCAGATCCAGCCCATCCCAAGCCGTTCTGACCATGTAGCACATGTCTCAGAGGACCATATCGAGCTGAATCTTTGCTACCATCCACATGGAAAGGGAACTCACGCATCGGACTTGTCTTCAGCATCGCCAGCACATACAGGTAATCGCTCGTCAGACTGATAGCCATGTTGATCAAGCAGATCGTCCAGGCTTTGCTCGTAGGCGGTAGTTCAAAAATCTCCCAGCCGGAGTAATGCAGGATCGGGAATGCTGGTATAAGGCCGATGATGGTATACAGTCCAGCGAACCTGACAAGCCCGTCACCTCAGCTCGTACCTGAGCATACATAGGCCGTCTGTTGACTCACCCTAGCATGAGCTGCATGTCGGCGCGCTCCTCGTTGCCGACCCAGACTTTGAGTAGCACCACGTACACTGCGTAAAAGCATGCTGAGAGGAGAGCGGCGGCGTCACCGAGAAGAGGCCGGGTGGGTAAATTCGAAGCCTCCGATGTTGGAATGCCGGAATCCGATCGAGTGACAAGGATCACGCCAAGGAAGCTGGTCGACCCTCAGCTCGGGTCGTTAGTCTTCAGCAGTGGTGGGCATACCTGGCGATGACAGCGAAAACCTTCGTCCGACTGAAACTCTCCACCCCAAAAACCGTCCCCAACGCGAGCGTGAAGAACCCTATTAGTCAGCTAGTCACCGGTACAGCAAACACACCGCTAGAACTAGCCAGGATCGTGACGCTGGCTACACTCGTCCAAGACAGGGCGACATTAACAGCCCAGTTCGCGACGAACCACACCGCGGACCACCATGCCGCCAGCTCCGCCGTCTCCCCGACAGTCAATTTCGGCAACTTTTGATTCCCGGGAGAAGGATCGACTGGAAGAAGGGGTGTATATTGGGTAAGGGTGAGGATGGATCGGGTCAAGGAGGTGGAGCGTCGAGTGGAGCTGGGGATCAGTGAATCGTGCTGTAATAGGCTCTCGTATGGCCTGGAGAGACGTCAACGAAGACCAGATCTGAATTGAATGGGGTGCACCGGTCGTCGTCATTTTTTGAACTGTTCGAATTCCGGTACTGACGATATAGTGAAGGAAGGAGGTAGAGGGAGAAAGATGATATCCCGATGTATGTTATGCTGAAATTGGGCATCAGACGGTTCCGAAATTCGAGGGTCTACACGCACAAGAACGGCTTGTCCCAGCCATCAGTCCCAGTCTCCAAATCCGCCGTGATGAAGCTGGATGTGATCCATTCCTACGCAACTAAGGGAAGGGTGTAAACAGGCTTGGAAGACTCACGAATAGAACGACCAGGAGAAGGATCAGGCCGACCACATAGCGGCTCGCCTTTCTCTTTATGGCGTCGGGCATCTCGGACCTTTCTTTTCTCTTCCTAGTCTCCCCTACGAACACGTATGCGTTGCAGGATGTCAAGGATCGCTCAAACAGGGGAACCCGGTATCGTGTTGTGTATTGCGCGTGAACTAGCATAAAAATCACTCCGAAAGCTTCGAATGGAGCTTCAAATAGCAATGCATGGTACACCTGTTCACACCTTTCGGAGTTGAGTTACATCCATTCAGCTAGAATCCCGGGGCACCTAGGATAATTGGAGCACAATTGAGTAAGCAAGATTGAATGTGTTTGCTAGGGCACTCGAGCGTCTAGAATCATCCTTCCATTTGTGTAACCTTCGGATCATAGATAGTCACACCTAAATCATTATGTGAGACGCGCAAATCCGGTCCTTCATGCTTGAGGTCTCGCAGCGATATTCCGCCTTCAAGAACCATCGAGGATATCGACTGGCGGGGCGTCATATCTGCGCTCAGCGAGGTCACCGCGCGCTTCAAGGTTGAACGTGGAGATACCGGGCGTCTCGGTATCCGGTCTCACCTGTTGGGATTTGCCGGAAGATGCACAGCACGGGTTACGTTTCGAGCTTCTGCGCATCGACTCTGAATTTCCGCCTGTCGGCATTTTGGAGTCGACGATGAGCAATCCCGATGGCAGCCAGCTCGTTACCCTCGGGGTCCGCAGATTTGCTTACACCACCCCGAGCGCCTACTCCACTGGGAGTGAGGTCAAGGTGAGCCCAAAAGTGTCGATGTACGCGGGTGAGCTGGACGCCGAGGGGATCATTGACGAGGAGTATCAGGCAAAGACCAAGGACTGATTCGCAATCATATGCTTGTATGTATGTCGGAAGCCAGCTTGTCGTGATGTTCACCCTATCTTGCCATTTGGCTCAAAGATAAATACGCGAAGCCTGATGGCGATGTTGAAGATCATGGGCGAATACATTGACGCTATAGGGAGATTGAGATCCCGAGAGCCTCGCCCTCGCAATCATCAATGCCAGAAAGGCTTGTCGAAACTCTTCGTCTGAATGGCATGAGTCCGTGATACATATGAACAAATTGGGAATGAGTCATGTGCAAGATATACGTGGGAGGTATCTGAATGAAAGCGAAGTATTAAGCCAACTGAGCTCTCGTGCGAAGTACAGTAGCCGCCACAGACGCCCTCCTTCCATCTGTTTCCTTGGGCCGAAGTGGCGGTGCAGGCGACCGTACTCCTGCCTTTCCCTGCTCATTTCTGGAAGTGGATTCGACGATCGTCGGTACCGTCTCTCCATCTGAGACGCCTTCCACGTCCGCCCCCACTCCTGGTGCGAAGGCGGCTGCGGCATTGATTTCGTTCTCGTACTCAGGTAGATCAGCCGGGGAAGGGTACCGTGGTGTGTAAGCCGATGCTGCTGCGACGCAATCTGCCAATGACGATGCTGGAGGCGCGGGATTGCTATCTTCTGTCTCCGAGTATAAGGGTAGAGGATCGCATTGGCGGATATCGCCATTCTCGTGGAAGAGCTGTACGTATGCGGGGAGAGGGAGATATTTGGGGCCGTCGATGGTAGAAATGGTGTCCAGCGAAGTGCAGAAACGGATGGGTGTACGGAGGGTCACCACCTTTCCCACTCAGCATTCTATAGCTTAACGGAGAAAATCGCTTACCGTGTCTGGACTCAGCGATCCTGGGTCGCGGCAGACCACCCGGATCTTGAGGAAGTGCTTGATCCGAAGGAACGGCCCATCCATATCAGGCTGAGGCCTCGAAATCATTACCTTGCCGAGCTTCCTCGGCATCGGTACGATGACATTGACCTTGCGGCATCGATCACCGAGACCAAGACCATCATCGGGGAAGAAGAAGCTTCGCTGGACGCCGTCATCCGTAAGAAGGCATGAGTGGGTCCGAGTCTGCCGGAAGGGACGATCTTCACGGCTGAGAGAGCCGCGATTGGCGTGAATGGACGGCGGGGAGATGAACTGATCAACGGGCGAATGGTGCGTCGGTTGTTCGGCGGGCATGGGGAAGTGGGAGAGAAAGGTCGCTGCTGGAGTGGATCTGCGGAGCTCAGCTAGACGTGACGATGGAGATTGAAGCTCACGAGAAGCGCTCGACCTCTTCAACCTCCATACCCAGCTCGAGCAGATAGGTCAGGATCTCATCTCCGCTATACCCAGCTTTCGGCAGGGTTTCGCCCAGCTCCGAATCGAGCGGTTGAGGGGGGTGGTCGTCCTCGTCATTCGTCTGCTCTTGAAGCGATATGGCTGGCGTGAAAAGGACGTCATTTCTCCGTCCGCGCACGCGCAAGGTGACCTTCAGTGCCTTCTCTCCACCGTTTACGTCCACCCAGCTCGGCGCAGTGACCACGCACTCGATCGGACTCGCACTGTCGACCTCGGGACGGAGGACGAAATGTCTCTCAGTCCGACCGTTCGCGAGATTGAGGCCCGGCGGTAGAAGACGATGGCGGTGGATCGTGAAGGAAATGAATTTGCTCGCGGACTTGTCGGTGGAGGTTGGATCGAGCGATTGCCGAGGAAACAACCCGTTGCTGTGATTCCTCCTGAACGAGCTTCGTCGATGATTATCCGTGCTCTTATGGCTGATAAGGCTTTCGCGCTGAGGCGGCGATGACGTCTCGGCCCATCCGAGTTCAGAGTGGGCCATGACTCCATATGCGGTGCTTGTCATCGGGGACACGTGCGAAGGGGGCAACCAGCCCGGCACACGAAGGTCAAACGGGATAGCGAGCTGAAAGCGCATTGCGTGAGGACGCGAAGGGTCGTACGAGGGAATGATGAGAGGCTGAGAGGGTGTGGCGAGATCAAGTGTCGTAGTGCACAGGCGCATAGACGAGTATCGGCCTGCCATGTGTAAGCATGAGGTGACGCAAGTGGACCACTCTAGCTACCTTGCTCGTCAAAGAATTCCGATTTGCCCTCCATGACCAGCTTGAGATCCCTTAACTCCCTCAATCGCCCTTGGAGCGGTGCGGGTAGGGTGGGGATCGAGATGATGATGTGCCCAGGTAAGGAGTAGCTTGTGCTGCGTGTGACATCAACGTACCTTCCCCAGGGATCTCTAGTAATGGTCACCTACCCAGTGTTTGCCCCTCCGTACATGTTTACCATTGCCCCATGCTCGAAAAGGACCTGGAATTTCGCGGAGAGGAAGTTGCTTCGGGCGTGGAAGAAAGACATGGCGATATAGTGAGGTCGATTTCGACAGAAAGTCAAGAGTATTGATGACGTCAGAAGAGCGGCGGAAGAAGCAAGGGGAAGCGCTGAACCAGAAGCAAGCGGAGGGAGGAAGCGGCGGGAATGGCGAGGAGAAGCTGATGCCTTTCAAAGCAGTCAGCGAGACGGTCACGGGTTAGTCAGCTGATCGTTTCTAATGCACCTGTTCGGCAGCGCAGACGCCTTGTAGCCTCGAGTCCTCGGAACCCCCTCTTGACCTCAAATCTCGGGTCTTTGTTGCCGCCCAGATGATTCAGTACAAGTGACACGGAAGATGAGCCGTCCCAATTCTTCTCGCCTTTCCCGGTTGGACCAAAGTTGTTTGGCCGATAGGAAGTGGCGGGACGAAGCACCTTTGTCGACTCGAGTTGAAGGCATGGCGAGTTTCGACTCCTTATCCCTTTAAAGGGTTGAATCAGATGGAAGCGCGATGGAAGATTGGCTAGAAGTTTGATACGTCAAAAGGACACGGACGGGGAGTCCTCGGGGAAATCGGAGCATGACTTGATCCGACAAGGAAGGGTCATGTCCTGAGGGTCATGAGGTGTTCTGTGACACAATAGGGACGAAAAGAAGCTCGAGAATGTCGAGTGGCGCCTGCGAAGTGTGTGGGCTGAATGGTGTGGCGATAGATAAATCCTCATTGTACTCCTTACGTCGTGTGGGACGGATGGCTCGAAACTGTTCATCTGGCCGCTGCGCGTTTCAGATTATTTACTAATTTTCGGCAAGGACAAAGAAGCCGGAAACTGGTCCCTGAAGCAGGATCATACCCAAAAATCGTTTTGACTTCGTCAATCATGCATCGCCCGAATCACTCCACAGCCCGAGAAGGTCACTCTTGCTCTGGCCGCATGCAAATGGTTGAGATGATGTTCTACGCCGAGGATCTGTCACACCTGATTCTATTTCCACATCTCAACATGCGAAACAACCGACCTGCATCATCATCAGCGCTCGCAACATAGCGGTTCGAGAATACATACTTGATCTTTCTTGAGACAGGTGCATGTATCGCACCATGTGACGGGATCCCCTCGACCTTCAGCAATCAGCATGAGACACCGAGGGCCATCACCGAGATACACACCCTATGAAAGCCGTTGAGGTTCTTATGACAAGTAATTTGGAAGACGGACGCCGAGCCCTGCCTGATGGACATAAAGCTTTGAGTCGCAAATGGCACCGTTTTCAGGGCAGCTTACCGTGAGATGCTGGGATGACACCATCAGCTGAGCATGAGCAGACTGAATAGAAGCCGCTCACATGACCGAGTAAGCCAAGAAGTATACCCAGATCCGATACCACCTGATGCCATACTTGGCTACCACCTTATCCTTGTTCGACACCCAGTTCAGGTACCACCGGTAGAGCGTGGCCGAGTAGTGCACGCCGAGGACGTCTATGGACTTGATCTCGAAATTTGCGGATTCGAGCTGTTGTTGTCAGCCAAGAGCTGGGTTTCCCAGAGAGGTCACTTACCTGCTTGATGACCCATGCAAGCGGCAGGGACGCATCCGCCCCGGGGAACACGTATTTGTTCATGCTAGTCGAGTCAGCTGAGACATCAATGAGCTTCCACTAGATTACAACAAGCCCCAAATCAGATCCTCATATTGCCAATTCGTCCTAATTCCCGCCACTTGGAACACCATGATCCCATCATCCGCAAGCAAATCGTAGACCTCTCTCAGGAACGTGCCGTATCTTCGGATCCCGACATGCTCGGCCATCTCGAGGCATGAGATCTTGTTGTATTGTCCCTTCTGGCGGGGAAGATCTCGGAAGTCCATGCAGAGGATCCGACCTTGATCTTCGGGGATGCCGTTCTCACGTAATCGTTGGTTCCCGAAGGCGGTTTGGTTCTTCCCTAGCGTCACTACGGGCCGTGAGCGCCTTCATGGAGGAGAAAGAGGGGACCTACCGCCTGTAACATTCGCCCAATAGTTCTTCGCCGCATGAGTGCAGAGTGTTCCCCATCCACAACCGATGTCGAGCATCCGATCCCGCATTTGCAGGTTGAGCTTCTCGCACACCATGGTGAGCTTGTTGTCCTGCAGCTCCTCGAGGGTCTCCATCCTGTTGATATCCGAGATCACGCCAGATGTATATACCATTCGAGGACCGAGGAACCAAGAGTAGAAGTCATCGCCCCGGTCGTAATGATCGCGGACCTGCTCCTCGTCTTGGGACTGCGAGTGGATAATGACTTCCGGTATGAGATTGGTGAAGACGAATCTGAATAGCTGCTGGCATGAGCCCGATATCGATGAGATATGAAGTCTCACCTCCATGGTGAACTCGAAGGACGCCCATTCATGTCGATACTCCATGACCTCCAGGACATCTCCCTTGAATTCCGCCTTCCCATCAAAGAAGGCATCATGGAAGATCTGCATGGGGATCATTTTTCCCTCCCACTGTCGCATCGTTAGACTCTTCAGCTCGATATAGTGGTCGAGGGGTCTACCGGGAAGCGGAACCTTCTCGTTGATCCGTTCCCCATACTTGGACATGAAGATCCAATAACCGCCGGTAACCGGCAGAAAGAGGAGGGCGGTGAGGATGAAGTAGGATGTCCATCCTGTACGGAAGGGAAGTAGCTTGATGAAGATCCATGGTACGGCGAGGACAGCGATGGCGAGGTGGATGTTGGAGAACGAGGCGGAGCCCTCGGCAGGAAGAGGGGCGTTTGCGATCGCAGGGTAAGAGGTGCTGAGCGGTATCAGCTCCGGCAAATCCGACGACATACGTGCTAAAGCCCTTCCCATCTCCACCGCCATTGACTCGATCTTTGTCCAGCGACATTCTGTCCCAATCCCCTGGTAGGCTTGTATGTTCGAAAGGTACGCAGACCGAGTTTCGGACGTCCGTTCGCGTGTGATTTTGGCCGGAGCTTCCGGTGAGTCACACGTCTTTGTTTCGGGGGTTTATTTGTCATGAGAGACTTGTAAACACAGGTGATTTTGCAAACATATCATCTTCTTGGAGATCATTCAATATCTTTTCCCGAGCTGGCCACTCATCTTGGGTACTTGGGATGCCGCCGACTCGAGTATCCACCTCAGATACTGCTGGCCGGTTGCGTATACCGTATGTCTCCATTGCCCAGACCTCCTCTCGACAGCGACGAACACGGAATGCAGCATCTCAAAGCGAGGCCTCGGGCAGCCAAGATCTACTTCAATACCCTCAGAATACGTCATCAATTCGACGAGGCTCGAGGAACAATGCTGCTAGTCGTTCACATCGGGATCTGTCGTCAATTCACGAGGACACTCAAGCTACCCCTCGAGCTCGAGATGCCCGACACAGTCATACTCGGTCTCTCGCTAGCACGGCCACTTCCGTCCTCCATTCTCCGCAGGACCGACCCGCCAAGAGGCGACTGCACGTCCGACCGTCTCTTACTGGTGCTCAGGTCGAGGAGATGACTATCGAGCGGAGGGCGGAAGTGGTCGCAGATGTGGCGGGAGACTGTCTGGTCAAGCTATTACGAGCTGGATTGCGAGGGGATGAGCTGAGAAAGGGAGGTGATGAATGGAGAAAGGCATGGGATGGGCTGCAGAGTAAGTCATTCAGCTCAGCTGTCCGGACGATAGCTGCAGAGACTCTCGCTTGCTTCCGCCTTGGGTCACAGCTGATTATGGGATCATTCCAGCGCTTCGCTCGACCTACATCTTCCCGGAGTACTCGCCCCCCTTTCCCCTTCTGACCGACCTGATCTCCTCATTTCACCCTCGAGTCCAGTCATCCTTCAATCCTGCCACACTCCATCGCGCCGTCTCCCTTTCCAATCTCTCAACCTTCATTTGGGCCATACTGCAGCCCAACGAAGCTTGGGAGATGGAAGAGGATGGCGACGACGTGTCAGAGAACGGAAGGACCAAGCGCCGAGTAGCGGACGTGAAGCGGATCAAAAGGCGCAATCGGATGTTACTGCTAGCATGGAAGCGGTTCTGGATGGTGGTCGTGCCAAGAGAAAAGCGGTCAAGCGAAAGAGCATTGCGACTTTGGCTGGACTTTGCTACCCAGGCGAGCTCCTTGAGCGAGAGCTCCAAGCTGAGACTGACGGCTTGATCAGATTCAGCTGGTGGCGCAGCATCCTACTGTGGACCCACCTTCATCGTATGATCCGTCCCTTCCGCCTGCTCCGCCCACACAGATCCAAGACCTCTTCTCGCCTTCAGCGGTAGGACGATACGGGCAATGGGAGATCGGCGAGGATTGGGATAGTCTGACGGAAGATACCGGGACTGGCGAGAAAGGGAATGTTGAGCGGAGATGGGGTACGCTCGCCCAACGACGGGAAAAAGAGGTGCGAGACCCTCCTCATTCGGCTATCTCGGATTATGATCTGACCGCGAATAGTTGCGAGAGCTCGAGCCTGAAGTGCTTGCGAGAAGGTATCCGTACGATATCTTCCGGCAGGAAATGCTCGCTTTCGTCGAACGCGACATACTGGGAAGTATCGCTTATTTCCGTGTGAGCATATTCAATCTTTACCTATCAAGGGGGACCCGCTAAAGTCGGCAGGCATCCATTAGCCGAGCTGTCGAAGGACTCGAAAACGATGAAAGCGACGCTGTCCGTTCGGACCTCGAATCTATTGCGTCCACCACACCGCGGCGCCATCTGGCGGTTGTAGAGATGCCCATGCAGGTGGACGGAGACACCTTGGATTTCAGATCGGATACAGCATCAGAGACTGAACAGCCGAATGACTTGCTCGGACCCCTCGACGAGCAAGAAGAGCTCGACCTGACTGGAGGATCTATGGGAGATGAGGAAGCTGATGATCCCCTTCAGCTGGACATGTTCGCCGAGATCGCCATGGAGCTTGAGCAGGATGGAATAGAAGATTCGTCGATCGGGCGCCAGAGGCGATCTCATTCTACGATGTCGCCGCAGAAGAAGCGGACAGCATTTGTCAATGTCGATGAAGAGGAATGGGCTGTCCGCGATTTCGCTGGACTGAGGAATATTGACCCCATCCAGCACGAGCTTTCGGCGAGGAGGTTCCATTTCGCAGCACCTCAGGGGGATGCCGTCCAGGTCGACTGGGAGAGCCAATCGCCAGCACATTGGCGAGCGTCATTGACGCCGCGTGTTCGATTCGGGTCGCGACTAGACGCTTCGGTCGCGGCGACGACCCCAAGGAGTATTCTTCGATCTCCTCAGCCCGACGGCTCTCCGCGGAGCAATGATCACGGCAAACCAACCGCTTCGGCCCTGCGTTCACAGCACGTAAACTCCTCCCCGCGGTCTCCTTCCAGTCTGCCGCGGCATATGATTCTCCCTCTTAGATCCGACTCGTCAACCCATACTGCAATGCCTCGAGTCTCTCTCAATCCCGCAGCTGAGCTCATCTCGTATCGCATGGAGCGCACACCATCAGTATCAAAGCAGTCCGCGGCGGCCGATGACGAAGCGGAGGAGGATGAGCTTCTCGAGGATGCAGATCTCCAGGATCTTCTTCCGGATATACCGCAGCTGCGCGGGGACGTCCCGCAATCTTCGAATGAGCCGCGAACCCCGTTGGATGCAAACATCGCGGATCTCCTTCCGGACCTTCCACATGCCAAACACGGCGAGGAACCGGGAGTCGTGGATGAGATGGATCCTATTCAAGGGCTTGGCATGGACTTCTTTGTCCCGGAAGGTCTACCCGCTCTGGCTGTCAGGGCCATTCCAACTGTTTCCGATCCTGTCATCGACCTCAATCATGCGCTCCCCATCGGTACCCTCCCGGTCAGCGCAAACGGCATTGACTCGCTATATCAAGGAAATGTCGCCCCGCCGACCTCTCAGCGAGCGATTGTCTCTTCTCGTCCGAGGAACAGTCGCGAAACGCAGGAGTTTGCCACCCCAGATCCTCGCGAAGATCAGGAAGACTGGCAGTCGCTGAGTGACCTGACCGCGCAGGGGCTTCCGCGGCGTACGACTTGGCGCACAGCCAATTCTGCGGCGCCGTCGATCAAGCAATCGCCAGGCTCTCCGGATCTGCTACGCCCTGACGTTCCCCGCGTCATCCACCGCGGCCCGAGGCGAGCTCGAGAGATGACTGGCGAGGATCTCTATCTCGTCGATGCAGACGGCACCCCTCTCGAGAGCGATCCGAACTATATCATACCGCGCAATCACGTCGCCAAGCGATCTCGCATTCATGGTCAGGTCGAAGGGCAATCCACGTCCTACTCCCGTCTTTCGGGTCGTCGAAAATGGACTCAAGCCGAAGAGATCCTACTTTACCGGACTATCCAGAAAGTCCCTCTCTCCGGAGAGTATCCGCTGCGAGTCGTGTGGTTCCTTCATGGGGAATACGGGACTCTCAGTCATGATCTCGAACAGTTCAACCCGCAGCATATGAAGGACAAGATGCGCGTCATCGTGAATGCGCGTGCAAATAACCGTCGACCAGTCACCGGACGAGCGAGGTTTTTTTTGCCGGGAAATCACCCCGATAAGCTAGCGTTCAACGAGGAGATGAACGAGTTGAGGTTCAGAGGGAAATCTGTGTTCCCGACTATGGCGTCTGAGAAGGATGAGCTGGATAGTGATGAGGATAAGGCCGAAGAAGAAGATTACGATGATCTGGACGAGCTGGTCAGTGAGGTCGAAGCGGAGCATGCTTCTCCGTTGCCGAAGAGGAGGAAGCGGACGCGGGCGGCGTCCAAAGCGGCACCAAACGGGCATGTTGAGACGGAGCAAGCCTCTCCGTCGCCGAAGAGGGTGAAGTGGACGAGAGCGGGCTCTAGTGCAGTAGCAAGCGGTCACGTCGAAGCGGAGCAAGCTTCAACTTCCGGAAGAAGAAGGAAGCGGTCCCGGGCAGGGACTTTTGTGGCTGCAGACAGTCATGTCATTTCATCGCAAGCTATCAACAAGACTCCCGCTAAGGTCCGTATGCATATATTGTATAGAGAGAGGCAGCTGACTTGGTTGCAGCCCGTTGGTGAGAGCCCAGCAAAGCCAAGGACCTCAAGCGGGCGTCTGGAGAAAGAATTCGTACAGCTGCGACAAGATCGAGAACGCGTATCACCTGGGCCTGCCCGGCGATCTACTCGATCTATCAAGGCGAACGATCGGGCGAGTCGGTACGCAGCACGGAAGCTCGCCGCTGTGCGAGCAGAAGCTGAAGAGGAGGACGTATCCGAAGAGCCTGTGGGGACGAAGAGCGATAGGAAAGGGAGATTGAAGGCGCAGGTCAACGGAGACGGCCCGGAGGTAGGCCATCCTGGTCAGCAGGGCGTAGCACGCTTATCACTGCCTCAGCCGCTGTTCATTCCCGTTGAAGACGACGATGAGGTCGCGGGAGAGGATCATTTGGATGGAAAGGGTGAAGAAGCACTCGGTCTAATCCACGGGATTGGGGAAGACGACGGAGAGGACGTGGTCAGGCGGGAAATGGTGAAGCGGCGGGTTCTTGGGATCGGTGAGTGTTTTTTACGTGAAAGTTGATACTGAAGCTAAATGGCGATCATTCAGCTTGACCGCTTGGGCTAAGCTTTGAAAGCACTATCTTCAGGCCTTGGCAACCAAATATGTGATGTATGGAACCCATCTTGCAGTCTACCCATGTCTGCTGGAAGAATCCCTCTATGATAAACGGGAAACCGCGCTGGACCCATATGCCAAGACCTCGACCTCCTGCATTGCGCTCCTCAGATCCCGGTGAAAACGGGTCGGTCCCAGCTAATACGCAATCAGCTCAGACAAACCCGGCGATGTGATGAGAGACTTACCAGTTGAGAGATACCGACGAGCTGGAATATCTTCATGTGTGCCGGGCGGAGATGAGCGAAGTGCAAGCCTACGCCCCGTTCGACGTATGCTTGAGTGAGCTCGTGGAGGATCTGGAGGGCTCTGCGATAATTCAGCATTTGGGAAGGACCGCAGGCAGAGACGAACGATGCGTCGATCTCTTCCACCTGAGATCACGTTCAGCGATGAAGTGCAATTGTAGATGGGGAGGACATACATCGCCCATATGGAGAATAACGGCTTTGGCAGACTCTCGCCGTGGCTCGTCAGAAGGGTGTGACTTCTGCATGCCATACAGCTCGAGCTATACTCTCATCAGCTCTCATGTATTGATAAGCACTCATGACTCACCCGTCGCAACCGCTCCTTCAGCTGACCGGTGTTGGCGAATGACAGAGACTCTCGTATCCGTACGACAAGCTGTTCAGCACCGTCAGAAGAATGCAACGCTTGATGCTAAGACACTCACGACTCCCGGGATCTCCTCTTGCGCCGTCTCATCCTCGTCAATCGGCACCCATTCGTCTGTATTCGGCAGTCTCCCGATGATCTTGATCCGCGTCTGGGTGGACTTTTGCACTACCAGGATGAGGGAGAAGACGACGCTCGCTACAAGACCAGTCTGGACTCCGATCAGTATCGACTGAACACGTGAGGGTATCTCACCTCAATGGAGAAGAAGAGGGTGAGCAGGAACGTCCCCGTCATCTGGAGGAAGTCGGTCCATGCCCGCATCCGCCAGATGAAGAGCAACTCGTGAGGCGCTTCGGCGAGGACTGAGGATGTCAGCGAGGACTAGTCATCATGGACAACGGACTTACTGGCATAAACGACGAGCGTGATCACCCCAGCGAGCACGGCCTATATTGATCAGCTCCCGGTTCCCGTATTGCAGCTAGCCTTACCTTGGGTAAGAAGTAGAGGTAAGGAAGAAGGAAGAATATGGATAGGATCATGATCATGCTGGTGATGATGCTCGACATCTGCGTGCGAGCACCGATGAGGCCATTGAGGCGGGACCCTGCAGTCCCTATCAGCTCTGCAATCCTCATCGGGGTCTGCAGGATATACTGGTGATTGATCCAAAGACCGGGACACCCCCCGTGAGTGATAGTGCCGAAGCACACAGATTCGACGCGCCTATAGTGAGCGATGAGCGATCAAGGCGTGAGACACAGGCCGAATTACTCACCGAGGGCCACCAGGTCCCGGTTCGCGCTGACCGCGTAGGCGTACTTCGAGCCAGCCTCCCGAGCGGCGACTACCGAGTCAACAATCCCAACTACGGCGGAGACGAAGGCTGTGGGGAACTGGTGCGACTATTTTCAGCAGGTATCGATTGCTTTTGCGCTGAACGGCTGACGGTATAGTTGAAATACTTCAAGCGTCGACGGTCCAGTGGCCATCCGAACGGGAAGTCGGATCCACCGCTGATTCGCCCAAGCACCTCGACTCCTTTCCGATCCCACCGCAACGCGCTATTCAAGACTGCCAAGATTCAGTCACAGGCTGAATTCTCATAAGTCCGGCTCACTAGTCGTCCCGGCAACCACCAGCAGAATTTCCGGTATGAACCTCACCCACCCCGCTCCCGGTCGACGCAGTATGAATTGCTTTGATATCCTCGCGGAGATGAGTACTGCCAAACTGCAGAAGCTGAGGATCGCAGTCGTCTTATTGACGTATTCGAGGTGGCGGAAGACGAAGATGAGTTTGTTGATGGGCTCGATGGGAGGATCTTCCCCCTTGGGGTGAGTCACGATTGCGGCCAGGCCAAGCATCGGGACGAGTTGCTCGATGAAGATGATCTGGCCTTGTCAGATCGGTTGAAAGCAGGTGAGAGAGGAAGACTCACGATGCCGACAGCAGTGATGAAGCCTCGGAGAAGGGCGCGAGAGAGGACGACATCGAGAAAGCCCAGACGAAGGAGACCAAGGATGCTAGTGATGGCTCCGATCTGCGGTTGCCTACATGAGCACGAAGATCGCCTTCGAGCCGGAAAAAAAACTTACCTGGAAGGTAGTGATCAAGGAGAGAGCAGCTGCCTCCAGCTCAGGATGCTTGGGTATCGAGTGTGGATCGCTATAGACGACTTCTTGAATCATCTGCCCGATCAGGAGGCATAGCGCAGCTTCTGGTCCCAGCGACAGCTGTCTAATAATGCCCTGTTTAGCATTGTGAATGGCCTCGATGCGCAAGACTTACCGACAGGTCCCGAGAACGCCATAGATCAACGCCGGGATCGCGGCTGACCACAGCCCAGCAACGGGAGTGAGTTTGGCGAGACCATTGGCGTACGACATCGCCTGTTTTAGGATGTCAGTATATGAAACTAACCGACGAAAGGTAGGGTAGCCAACCTGTGGTATGAGGAGACATGCTACCTGTCCCAACCGTCAGTAGGACACCAGGAGGGGGACAGGCGATACGCACCGAGACCCCCGCGACGACATCCCCTGAGAACCTGGATTCCCATCAGCATCGGGATCAAGGGCTGAGAGCAGAGTCTAACAGGTGCCAGCTATACTTGGGCAACCAGTCCGTCACCTCAACGCATAAACCTCTTATCAGCACATACGAATGTCTGATGAGGACCTAGCGCACCGGGACATAATACTTTGACCTCTGCTTGATCTTCTTGGCCATCATCACCGTCAAACTCTGTTTCCTCTGCAGTCCTACCTCCTCTCTCAGCCCAACTCCATTGATCCAAGCAAGACTCACGCGGATCGATCCCTCCATCCGGTACCAACAGCCCGTCCCCATTCGCCTTCACATCCTCCGGTCCCCCTACACCCTCGCGGTCCTGGGCGACATCTATTTCCATCGTCCATGTATGTCTCGGCGTATCGCGACTACTCCCTCCTACGCTATCGGAGAGAAGTCGCGTGGTCTCGGTCGGACCTGTCAGTGATTGTTTACGGAGGAAGAGGGAGGAGAGGTTGGAACGGAGGTCGACTTTGGAGGATGAGGGGGATAGGTCGAGGTCCGCATTTGAGACGGGATCGTCTTCAGTGCTCGTCATGACGCGTCGAGGGACATCCAACCTGACGGGATATGGTCGATAAAAGCGAGCTCGTGTCAGATACGGTCCTTGGCCGATTGGTGGTTGAGCGGCGAGCACCGCTCGGATCTCCGCGTTTATGATTCTTGGTATCTACCAGTCATGCCCATGATCGAGACTTTCAGAAGAGCCCTCACCCCAGCTGTGGTTCTCATGCTCGAATTCGCATGATTTTATAAGACCTTCTGCAAGGGACGTATGGAGGACGGTAGGAGTACTGTACTGAACGTAAACCAGGCGTAATGTTACCTCTCCCGCCCGCCTCCATCCCGCTCATCCGTAAAGCTGCCAATCATACTTCACCGTCCCGCCCCAGAACTCAGTCGGTGGACAGGAGCTGACCTCCCCGTCGCCGCCGAGGCTGAGGACTTCCCCAGTCGTCGAAGTCGAGGTATACTGCTTCCATGCGGCTACAGCGCTCCTCGAGTGCAACTGCCGCGACTCCTGAGGACACGAGCCATCGCGTTTCGATTTGCCCGGGTTTGGGTTCAGGGTAGTGATGAAGGATATCGAGTAGGTCGCGATCTCGTCCTCCTGCTCATGTCAGTCTTGCTACCTCTCCCATGTGGAAGCAAACTCACGAAGGCAGTGGTATTAGCAGACGGATTGGGCTCGGTTTGAAGCGTTGGATAGATGTCATCCTGTAATCCCTTTAGCAATGCTTCTCAAGCTACCACCGAGACTCACCTCATGACAGACTCTTCCTGGCACTTCGCAATATCCCCCGTTCACCTGATTATCCGGGTATGTCGCGCCCTGCCGGAACTCCCCCATCCACACCTTCCCACCCGCTGCCACCCAGTGCCGTGCTGCATCCCGGTTCGCACACCGCCAAGTCCCGTCTGTGACCAATCGCTCAAAAACCTCGCGGAATTCGTCTGAGTTGGGGCTCGAGTCCGGCTTAAGGATATAGTATGGTGACGTGATGATGGCGTTCGCACGATCCGTGCCAAACAGACCTTGAATGGTGGCGTCAAAGGTTGAGTTCGACACTGGTACGGGCGAGGGGAAGATGCTTTCGGTTACGGATCCGCCTTCGTTCTTGACCGTCGTGAGCAACAGCGGCAAGGAAGACGGAGCGATGGCCAGGGATGAGGGAGAGTTGAAAATGGAGTTCATCGGGTCATAGGGCAGGCTGGCAGTGCCATAGGTCGGACGAATCGCTAACGGAGACGAAGTCAGGGAAATCCTGGATCCACCGCCAGGACTTACGCTCAGCAAGAGCGACTCCAGTAAACTTCGGTGCGTTACTGGTGAGATTGTCCTGTGCGGCAAGAATCGGCGATATCGGGATTGCCTGGAGGCAAGCCAGCGTCTTACACCCGGACAGAGGCGCTTGGGAGTAATAGCTGTCGCGCAGCTCGGAGCGGAGCGTTTGTGACTGAAAGCTATAGCTCTACTCTCATTAGCTCAAGACGTGATGAGGAACCTACCATCGGATCAGACTGCAAGATGGCGGCTCTGAACAAGCCCTTCGCAGCCGGGGCGCCGAATAAACCTGCACAGTCATCAGCATGGCAGCGAACGCGATGTTGAAGGGCGCACCCAGGATAATTCCACCTCCTGAGCTCTGCCCACCGATCGTGACTTTGGACTTGTCGCCACCGAAGAACGAGACGTACTTCTGTACCGCTTGTAGGCCGTTGATTACGTCGAGGAGTCCGAGATTCGGATCGGCCGACGAGGAAGCGCTCGTCGGAGGGAGGTAGCCTAGAACACCGAGCCTGTGATGTATCAGCGAGAGATTACTAAGGGAGGGAGATGATATGACGCACCGATACTGTCCAACGATGACGATCATGTTCCCCTTCACTGCCAACCTAGATCCATCTAATCCTGGTGCTGAAGCCGAACCAGCGACATAGGAACCGCCATGTACCCTGATCTAACTTCAGAGTGACTTGGTCACAGGACAGATCTCACTCACCATACCAATACCGGAAGACCTGACGTGAAAGTCGCCGTAGGAGGAGTGTAGACCACGACGAACAAGCAGTCCTCGGATTGACTGGCCCCATCAACATATGTCCCGCTATCTTGGGGACAAGCAGGCGGAAGCGCTGTAGTTGTCTGGTTCCTGCGGTACTCGTCAGCTCTGTGAATTTTCTCGCGCAGGAGGACGTACTTCAAGTCGGTCGCGATGGACGAGTAACCCCATCTCTCCGCATGCGCATACCGAATCGAATACCGACAGGCCCCTCCAGGAGTGACGATCCCCTTTAGCGTTTCACCACCAGCTGAGATGGTACAGCTTGCTCGTTCAATGAGAGATGGACGAGCTGAAGAGAGCGTGGTGAACAGGCCGTAGAGAAGGAGGATGGCGAGGTTCATGAGAACGATAGTAAACAGAAAGGACCGTCGATCACAGGCGAGATGGGGAAGATCATCTTTAATCCCCGTGATATGCTTGTTCATTTATCGCCGTGGGACCTCCCGGAGCTCCCCGGATTGTCTGATCAGCTGATTGATGCCCCTCATCATGGCGCGTTTCGGCTTCGCGGACCATCAGTCGGTATCATGTTGATTCAGCTCAGTCAACGGGGATCGTCGGGAGAGTCAGATGACATCGAGGCCGCATTTGCAGGAGTAGACGTGTCATATTCACAGGCCATCGTGGAGTGCGCATGCAGGCAGTGAGAGACCTTTCGCGAGGAGAACAAAAGGGGAGGTTTGTTTCATTGCTGTGACAAACCCCCGAGTTTCCCCTGCCGCCACTCTGGATTAGTGATGATCAGCTCACGTGGCATCCTGTTATTGCCGGTTTTCGACTGGGTATCAGAAGCCTATTCCATCCTCACATGTACCCGATGGACTGCAATGGTGCAGGGAAGGCCCCAGGGGAGAGAGCGTAAGGCCGGAGGCACTGGTAAGAAAGGGAAGATCTTTCTTGAGGACAAGGTGAGTGCACTTGCTCGGGGCAGCGCTTTGGAGCTAAGTTTTGACAGGCTGGACTGCTGGACTTGATCTCCTCGGTCACGGAATCCAAGAATGCGACCACGCAAGCTCGACTAGCCAAGCGCGAGGAGAGGCCGACTGGGACCGATGAGGCTATCGAGCGACCGCCTACGGGAAAAGTGAGGAGCACAGGGGCAGTCAAGAAAGCTGAACGGGCAAAAGCTCTGGTGACTAAACTATTCCTGGGAGGGCCATTGTATGAGCTGAAATCCTATATGCAGACTGCTGCGAAGACCGCGATCGCAGAAAAGGCTCGCGCAAAGAAGCGGAAGCGAAAGAATGAGGATGAGAGAACGGCGGTCGAACAGGAGAAAACCGGCCAGAAGCGGGTCGGCTTTGCTTGATACCATGCTCAGTCTGGATACCCAGCACAATATACCACATGATCAAGATGCTCCGAGTGTGACGAGAGGCATCTCAGGTACGACAAGACCACTTTTCAGCCGATGGAGGACGATTTAGCGAGCTGCATCTGGGCGGCAATACCCTCAAAGCACGACTGGCTCGTCCACTGATCCAACAGGTTCACCTCGTCTATGACAGGGACCCTGAGGATGAGGCTCGACGGTTCTTGTGAGCTCCATCGCAACGGTATCATGAGTACCGAGGCCCATGTACACATGCATCCTGAATTTTGACCAGGCTAGGTGTCCAATGCTGGCTTGATTTGCGTTCCTCTAGCCCTCACAACTTCGGCACCTGGAGATACTCAATCAGCAATAACGCCTCAAGTAGAACGAAGATATTCACCTTCAACGTCTTGCTCACCATCATGAATCCCCAGACGACAAAGATTCCTGAAGCCGCATGCAGTTCTCCCGAACCATCCTTTTCTCCCCAGACCCTCAACAGACCAAACGGCACATCACTCCCTCCTCGTCTCCCAAGCGGATACCATCCCTGCTTCACCCAGAACGCCATCATGCTCGTGAGAAAGAGCGTCGACGGGATGGGTAACCCCTCAAAGTACTTGCTCTTCCCGCTCGCGTCGGACGGTACCAGGGCGACAGTCGCGTTGAATCTCGCCAATCTCGCCAGCCCGGCGGAGACGAACCACAGCAGAGCGAGGCAGTCGAGCGGGGTACGCAATCCGATAGTAAAAGCGAGTGTAGTCGGTGCGACGCCGAAGGAGATAAGGTCGGCAAGGGAATCCATCTCCTGTCCCAGCATACTTCCTCCGCCCATCCATCGAGCGACTTTCCCGTCGAGCGCGTCGAAGCCGAATCCAAGGACGGGGAGGAGATGGGCAAAGTACAGAGTCCGAAGTGCGGAGGTAGAAGGTGGACCAGGGAGGTTGGAGGAGAGGATGAGGTAGCGAGCGGATGAGAGAATGGAGAGGGTACCGCAGACTCCGTTCATTATGGTGATGAGGTCGGCGAGGCGGAAATTGCTGAAAGCAGTGCGCCGCGGAAAGGAGGAGGACAAGGGGATGTCAGCGTTTCTTTCGGGTTTAAGAATTGAGATGAACATCTTGAGAGGTCAGATTGGAGACTCACCGGACAAGAGAGAAATGCCCCTCATCATCCTTGTACTGCTGCAGCAACTTCTTCTTCTCCTCTGCGACCGAGAGCCCCTTGACCGATGATGGGGATGCGCAATCCGACATAGCGATGGGCAAAGTATTCAGTAGAGATGGAAGATTATCAGAGTACAAAAGGGCAGCGTAAAAACCTCAGAAGTCACTTTGTAAGCGGCGCAATAAATAAAGATCCAGGGGCGGCGAAGCGTGAGTGATTTTCGTGAAGTCAACAAAGACCCTGAATGCTCGATACTTTCTGCCTGCTTTTTCCGTCACCTGTTCCCGCAACAAGCCGTATCTGAAGCCGCCCGAGATCACGCTGCGCCAGATGACTCGATGTCTGCATACTTAGAAGAACACTTACCCCACCTCCAATCGCTCCATGCTCAACTCGCTCTCCCCGCCACCGCCCTCTCCTCCGACCAAGCCCGACTCGAGTCGGCCATCCGCAATGCCGTTACTGCACTTGTTCGAGAAAGAGAGGAGGAGGTCGACCGATGGAGGGAAGCGATAGACGGGGAGAAGAAGGAGCTGTCGAGCGTTGCGAAAGCTCTTGGGGAGATGGGACGGAATGTACTGGCAGCAACGCGGCGAGACAGTCTCGAGGATGAGGTAGGTCGACAGGTAAACACCTGATACAGGACTGATACAGACTAGCCGTTACCTGGCCAACATGCAAAATGGGTCAAGCAGAAGGAGGAAGTGGAGAAGGTGAGACCATTCCGCGAGTTAGAGGGTTGAGTGATGATCAACGCTTTCCCTAGGTTTACACAGAGAGACTGAAGAGAATTGAAGGTGAGGTGAATAAGCTGACCAATGGAGCGTGTCATCAGCTTTGACGGAGCTGACAAGGTCTGCTTTGTAGAACTCCGGGCTACCCTGGAAGTCCTCTCCAATCTGCTTGGCCCACCTTTCGAACCGCCCTCGCCGCTTCAACCGGTTGCCAGCTCCTCGAAATCTGTCGCCCCTCCAGGCCCTTCAAGGTCGAGTCTCAACCGCAATGCAGGCAACCTGGTCTCCGGCGGAGGCTATCGACGGAGTGCATCAGGCGGAACACTTGTACAGGCGATCGAGGAAGGGAAGAAGGAGATCTGGCTGGATGTCGGAGAAGAGATAACGGAGATTCTTGAGGTGGCGGTGCAGAAGGCCATGGAGGAACGAGTGAGCTTGTCTTCTTGGACATGCGGATGAGGTTAACGACTCTCAGGTCTCCCGAATACAGCAGCTGTCCGATTTCTTCCGTGACCTCCTCTTCCTACACGCCGAGCTTGTCCTTCCTCCAATACCGCTTTCACACCCACATCATTTCCCAATCCAGCTTCTCCCATCTCAAACAACAGAAGAACGACCAGGCGCACATGCTGCCTATGAGAAAACGCTCTCTCGATATATCAGCACGAACCAATCCGCTGTCGAGGAGGAGGAGGAGGGGAACGAGAAGGGTTTGAAGGGGTTAGAAGGGGTGGAGCCCGAGGTTGGGTTGATGAGCTGGGCCGAGGAATTGGTGGAACGGGTGAGTTGAGTGTCTCGGGTTGTCGTATGCGCTGAAAGGAGCTCATTAGTGGACGAACGAGAGGACTAGCCGAGAAGCCCGGATACAGGAGCTGTATGATCAAATCGAGCCATTATGGTACCGCCTCGAGATTGAGCAAGGGGTGATGGACCTGTTCATGGAGATGAATCGGGGTTGCGGCGAGGCTGTCATCGGAGCGGTGAACAGACTTTTCGTTCTTCTGGTAGGACACGGCTGATCGTTGTCAAATAGTACGAAATTGAGCTCGAGCGGATCTTGGAGATCCGCCGATCAAGTCTCTCTTCCTTCGTGGTTTCCGCTCGAAAGGAGATTGAGATGCTTTGGGTCGAGCTCATGCTCAGTGAGGACGAGAAAGGGGACTTTGGCCCGTTTATAGACGGTAAGCACACCCATGACAACCCACAACCGAATGCTGATCCCGACAGACGACTATACCGAAGAGCTTCTGCTCGCTCACGAGGAGGAAGCAGAGCGACTTCGTGCCGAAGTCGAGAGCAAGGCCTCGCTTCTACCGAAAGTACGGGAATGGCATGCCCTCAAGCTTGACGAGGATGAGCTCGAGCGGAATGCCAACGACCCTAACCGGTTTTCCGCGAGAGGTGGGGCCATGCTGAGGGAAGAGAAGCTCCGGAAACGAGTTGGGATTCTGTTGCCGAAGGTGAGCAAACAACTTGATGCGCAGTGCGTGAGCTGATACCGGAAGGTCGAGACGGACCTTCTCAGCTCGCTACCTAAATGGGAAGCTGCCAATGGGCGACCGTTTATGGTGCAGGGCGAGCGAGTCGTCGACAAGATCCATGATGCGAGGGAGGCAAAGGAGATGGCGAAGGAAGCGAAGAAGGTGCCGCATCTCCTTATTTTTTTAAAGCTGATTCTCATTGATTGCTCTAAAGCGCGCGAAGCAAGGACTTGCACCCGCCAAAATCGTATCTCGCCAAACTCCGACCGTCAGCACTGTCCGCTCTCAAACTTCGACGTCAACTTTGCGAAAACGCGAAGCACCCACGCCTACACCTCTAGGCTCCTGTCAGTCGAATACGAAACGCCAACGGACAGGGCCGCCTTGGACCATTCGAGCGGTACCAAGGCCAGCCAGAACGGCCTCGGCTTCATCACGCGATGCTCGGGATCCTGGAAGCAGTCCGACACCTATCTGCGGTCTTCCCCGTCCGGTTCCGAAATACTCGCGAACCTTCTCTGGCCAGTCAGCGTCATCAGTCTTCTCGACCGCTTCATCAGCGTCCGATCGTACCCGAGTCGCTTCGATCACCTGGTCGGCGAAACCACCCATATCGAATGTGGCTGCTCTCGGTAGAGCGGACGGAAGAAGACCGCGGAGTGAAAGTTTCAAGCCGCGTCAGTCTGTCGCTGGGGGTTTGCTCGCAGCAAGATCGGTAAGTAGACCAAGTTGGGGTTTGGTGGAAGAGGAGGAGGGAGGTGAGGATGATGTTTTCTGATGACGGTTTTGTGGAATGGGATGGATGGAGCTTGTTCGATCAGAGAAGATCGCTTGAGATGCATTCCAAATCAGCAGCCTGTATACCGAAAGTCCATTCATCAAATTGTCTGAAACGCATGATACGAAGGTTTCCAGTCTGATCTCACGATCGAAAGGCAGCGAGTGGAGCCAAATCAGTCCTTAGCAGATCCTTGTCTGCCCGGTAAAGGTGAACCCGGTCCCGTTGTGGCTCTCCTCGATGGCTTTTCGCACCACTTCAAGCTGCTTCTCTTTACTCCACCCGTCCACCTCCTTACCATCCTCGCCCGTGGTTTGCTGAGGAGGTTTGCCGTCCGTCTTTTCGGCAGCCTTCATCTCCCCTTCGGTAGGCAGAGACGCTTTCTCCCCTGTACCACGTCGGCGGGTACGAAACGTCCGAACTGAACGTTGCAGGATTGATGTTGAGCGTAGTGTCTGGAGTCCAAAGACCACCCCAGATCAGATCAGATCGATGACAACGATCGGGCGGCCAGAAGACTTTACCTGAATGTAGCCCGCAAGTTGGGTGATCACAACGTAGCGCCACAAGGGCCCTTCACTGATGCCGCCCATTTTTCAGTGAACCGGTTTGAGGCGGAGAGGTTTCGTAAACAAAGAAGATCGGTCTGGTGAGATGAACAAAGCCTTGTTTCCCGAGGAGGTCAGAGACCATCGCTGGTAGCCCGGTGGCTCCGCGGAGAAGGCCGCGACTTGACATTCTTCCTCCATGAGAGCTGGAACGCAGCGAAAAGATCGACGCTTGAAGCACGATTCCCACTTCTTCCCTCCGTTCTGGCACGCGATGCCGCCGTATGAGCCGTATTGCAAAGGTGATTTCGCGGATCGGTAGAGGCGTTTTCAGGGTTGATCAAAGGCCAACATATGACCGGAAGAAAGCCGTGAACAGAGGTTTCTGGAGGAGGTTGAAAACAAGATAAGCCTCCAGCTCCCGGACCCCGTCCTACCACAAGGTATCAGGCAAGTAAAATACCAGATCAGCCTCGGGGTGCTTTCGTATTTCGCAAGCATGGCATTTGTGGGTCACCGGGAAGTGACGATCCTTTCCCATTCCGTGCGCTGGCGATCCTCGGCTTGTTGGCCAAATGTCCTTCGCTGCGCCTTGGTACCTGGCCAGTCCTGCAATGAACAGAGACAAGGAGGTGACATCTGATGTCTAAAGCTTACGTTACGAATCACAGAATAGGAGAGAGCTCGACGGGATAAGGATTGGGTGTCACAACGTCAAGACCGCCACGTAAAAGCCAGTCCTCTTCTCCAGCTGATCTCTACCATTGGTCATCGAATCATCTGCCTCCATTTATAACTCAAGGCATTTTCGATGTCTCGCATCGTCTTCGCCGTCTGTCCAGGAGCGAACTGAAGCGGCTGATTTTGGGAGAACGCTGCTGCGAACCCCATTGTCGTGGGAATGGTTTGACTTTCTTGTCTGACCGAGAATTGGTTGTGCGCTGAGGGATAGAGATGAGAGGAAAGGCTGATTGAGGTGGGACCCGATGATGTGGGAGGAGGGTACCCCTATTGGAAGCTGACGATAAGATCAGATGACCCTCAAGCCAGAGATACTTCTAGCTTACAGCGATGACTTTAGCCAGCAGAAGCGATATCTGCCTGAGTCCGGGTCGAGATCGCTCTCATCGTACGCGAACGGCGTCTCAATCTGGGTGCCGATCTCCAGCAAGCCGAGGAAGATCGTGGCGGCGATGAATCAGCTGGAATCGTCACCCAGCCGATGTCAGCTGGAATCGTCACCCAGCCGATGGAGGAGTACACCTGGAAGGGTAGGAAGAAGAGGTATGCCCAGACCGTTAGCCAAAGGTGGGAGGCCTAGGCTCTGGGCAGCGGGGTCGTGGCTATCTTGTCGAGGTCGGAAATGCCCTTTTGGAGCTCCGTGATGATGTTCATCAAAAGGTACAGTGATTGAGCTGTTGAGAACCCGTCGCTGGGCGAGGTCGGCGATGAATGCGGAAAGGTATGTCCTACGGTATCAGCGATACTTTAGCGAGAAGCACCCGCAAAATCTCCTGAGGGATCTCAGACCGCAGGGATCCCGAGCGCTTTCGCTTCCCACCTTTCAGAGTGGCGGGAAGAAATCCCAGACCCCTGGATGCGGCGGATACCTCGGTGTCATAAGCTCCACGGTGGTGAGAGCAGGTTTCTCCTCCTTGTCTTGGGGGTTCGTTGAATCTCCGTCCGGCGCTCGTGCGGTGAAGGTGAAAGAAGCTGGCTCGTCCGGATCGAGGTACTTCATGGCGGACTCGAGGGCGTAACTCTTGAACGCTTCGGTGGAAGTGGGGAAATCGGACTGAATCCGAGCTTCTTCTGTCCGGTGCTCTATAAGTTGGCGCTAGCTGTGTTTGGATGCCTCACCAGTATTCTGGATCGGCGGGTTCAGAGGTATCGCGGCTATCCCTTCCGCTCCTTTCGCCTGCTGAGCTGGCATACCGTCCTGCCACAGTACAAGGAGCTGATCTCGAGTGACGGGAGGGAAGGCGGCAGGGTTGTACCTTGAACAATCGTCAGATGCAACGCCGCTCGGCAAACGCGGCACTACTTCGGTAGGAACGCAATAAGACTGTATAAGTCTGAGTAGAAGGGACCTCGCTCGCCTCGCAGGCTGTGCTTCAGCGTGACCGAGGACGGTTGGACCTGCGTTCACCACTCGTGAGCGATTGGCCTGGAAATTGGTAGTCAAACTCGCCAAATTAATGTGGCTCTGTTTCTCGACGAGCCCGTGGACGGCTTGTCTCTGCTTTTCGGCGTATGTGAATCCGGCAATGTCGGATGGAATATAGGACGTTCGACGGATCTGGGCATTTAGCTGCGCAGGCTGATCCTGATCCTGTTCAAGCCTTTCTTGGATGGAGAATCGGTCGCCGACTTGCGTCGGGTGTCTGCGAGGCAAAATGTGGGAACTGAATTCGTGGAATGTAGGTATACTGTGTTGATCATTAGGTATCGACTGAGGGTTCAGGTATGTCGTCGGAACGACTTGACCGCTAGGTATCGACTGAGGGCCCGGGGTCAGCGTTGGAGCGACCGAATTCGCTTTGTCTTTGGCACCGCTCGCTGGCAACTGGTTCGGCACCTGACCACGATCATTTAAAGGCAAGCAGGCGGGACATGGTAGACTGACATGCCTGTCAGATCATCGTGGCAAGCTGCCTGCTGTTCGAAGTGATGTTGGATAAGATGTTCCGTCCATCCCACCAGCGTTGATACGAGTTGTTGGTCTTGAACGATACGACGAGGGACCTATACGTAATCAACACGTCCCACATCCACGCCAGAAACCTCACACTACCATCCCGAGGACGGTGAGAAGTGTCGAATTGACCCCGAGGTCTGTTGAATAACCAGGTTCATATGCAATGGTAAAAACGCATGACTACTAAGATGTATTCATATAAACGCGAACGCGCGAAACGCCTGTACCCTGAACCAGCCATCTTTAACACTCCCACTCAGTCGTG
>JAABUH010001421.1_pt1 | contig 26933 bp, 42 predicted proteins | sample 5559121 | NCBI WGS metagenome assembly JAABUH01 (sample SAMN10711871, study PRJNA513364) | rock metagenome | isolation source: Antarctica rocks | place: Antarctica: Victoria Land, Battleship Promontory nord | collected 2015-12-28
AAGGGGGTGGGGGTCCGGGGAGAGGGGGGGGGGAGGGGGGGGGGCAACGACGGAGTGGCGAGAGAGAGGGGAACGGGGAAAGGCGCAGGGAAAGGGACGGACGGCCGGCGGGGAATGCAGGCCGTTGGTGGCATTGAGGAGACGGTAGAGCCATTGACACCGAGACGACGCGGGGTGCGAGCTGCTGGGGACACTCTATCGCTCGGGGATTAGCCGAAGCATCTTGGTGAGTAAAGTGTCTGTTCGCCCTGGATACGCCAAGGACTTGGTGAGATGAAGAAGCAGCCCATCCAGCGTAGATACAAGCGAATATCAGATGTCTGAAGCTAAAGTTTGATCGATCACAAACGCGTCGCACGGCCCTCCGCACAGACCTGCCGATCATTCTAGTCCCACTTCATCCTCTCGTCAGACATATCATCTTCCATCTCAACAACATCTCCTTAGTGATAGCCATGCCGTCCACTACACATCTTTCGGTGCTCTTGAAGAGATATGGGGGAACAAACCCATCTCTCTTCGAAATCACGCGTCCCGCAATACCCATTTGGGCCGACGCGTCGCAAATTAGCCCTGTTCCTGAACTCAGAGCTCTTGAGCCGACCTTTAATCTCCCTACGAACCGGTCCGCCAGCCCCTCTATTCACAAACGCCGCCCAACCAGTCCCCCAACCATCTTACTCTCCACTCTCTATCCCTCTCAATCCTTTCTGTCCGTCTTTCGTCTCCTGTTCACGATACCAACCCCGGTCGGTTCGACGCTCCCCTCTCGACAGGACGATGAGCTCTCCGCTGAAGCGGCGGCTTGCGTCGTCACCGCCGTTGGATGTCAGATGGCTGCCCACCGCGAATCAGCTAGTCCGACACCTCCCCAAGCGTCGGCACATCGCGTCATTTGCCAACGAGAAGCCGCTGCTTCGCCCCTCGCTTCTGACGCATCGCGGACGTGATTCTGGGATCTTCTCCTCGTCCGACACAGAGACCGATGCCACCTCGGAAGACGAACTCGGGACGGCGTTGAGTGACGTGGAATCAGAAGTCCGAGGTGCCGAGCGTAACGAAGCCTCTCCGGTAGACGGAGATGACGAAGAGATAGACATCGTTCTCATGGCCTCGAGCGCTCCTTGGTCTCCAGTAGCCCATGCCTGGCCCGAGGAGAAGGGAAAGGGGGTAGACCCTCGAGAACATGGAGAGAGGTCCAGGAAGCGGCGGAGGGTGGAAACGCCCGACGCCAATAGCGACGGGGAGGGCGACGACGAGCGGGAGGCAGAATTGATGCTCGTCGATATGACGAAATCGAAGAAGACACTGCTGGGTCCAGGATCGGGGAAGAGGACTTTGCATCGAGTGAGAGATCTCCCTTTTCACTGGACCGGAAGGCGGCTGACTGTGACCAGCCTCACCCACTCTTCATTGCACGGCGCCCAGTGGCTTCTACCAAATCCATCGTCGAGATCACCCGTTTCATGGACGACCTCGATGCTGCCTCTTCCTGCGAAATAGCACTTGAGGTGGAAATGGAGTCTGACGAGGATTCAAAGCTCGTATCCGCCTCTCTTCCCGTCGAAGCAAGTCCCTCACCACCGTGTCCTCAAGTCGAGATGGAATTGCGAGTCGTCCCACGTACCGTGTTCCGCCGTCCTCAGCACAGGGAGTATCCAGTGCGCCTTCCCGGCCAGCATACTACTGCGAACCTGCATCGACAGTCTCCGACTTCTTTACTCCCGCGGCGAGAGAAGCATCGCCGAGCACCGCACACGCACTCTTCGCATCTCGAGACGATTCTTTTCACCTCTGCCGGCTGCCAGATAGGACAGGCGTGGCTTTCCATGCTGCATAGCCGCAAAGAGGTACAGGTCAAACGGCGCGATTTCATGACGGCTCACAACACTCTGAATGAGAACGGGCCATGGGTGGACAAGATCGGTAAATGGGACATGCACGATTGGGTTGTTGCAGCCTCAAAGCCCTGGTGGCTGAAACCTATTCAGCCAGAGGAGGAGCATGAGGTCGAGGGGCTTCTGCCAGCCGCGGATGTCGACGGGGATGTGGATTCGAGCTTTGTCGACGCCTTTCTCGAAGACGAACCGGTCGTCGCCTCTCCTCGGAAACGAATTGAGCGGACCGAATCTTGGAGCGGGGCCGAAGCGTCCACGCGGTGGGCAAGGCGCACTGAGCTTCGATTGCGCGAGGAAGTCCGGCCGCACCTCGATCGACTTCGCGAGCGTCGTGTGTCCAGGGTGCAAGCCGCTGAGCGGGCCCGCCTACAACGCGCAGAAGCTGCCCACCGCCGCATACAGGCAGAGCGCCTTCGACGGGAGGAGGAGGAACGACTAGCTGCGGAGCGAGAACTCACTCGTATCGCTTTGGACCCTCCATCGCCCGATTCGATACGCCGAGACGCGCCAGCTCCCCCTTCCCGCGAGTCTTCGGGCAGTCCCTCTCTTTCCGAACCTCCAGAATACGAGTTCCCGTTCTACCCTGTCGTCATTCCCCGGCCAGCCCACCTTCGTCCCCGCCCGGCCAATCGAACGAGGGCGACCGGTGCATCCACGCCGCCGAGATACCTCCGTGACCTCCATTATGGGTCGAGATCCCCGTCCCCACCACCGCCTTACAATGCTTCGACCGACCGTCACACGATCTTCATCGAGGACGATCCCGAAGAGGAAGCCATGCTGTCTCGGATCAGGCCATCGGGACGATTTGGCTCGCCCAATCCGGTGCAATCCATCGTCGGCGCGTTCCCAGAGCCACAACCGTCATTGCTCGCTCCGATACCGGTCCGGATTCCTGGGCGCTCAGCGTGGGATGCGGCGCTCGAGCTTGAAGAGGGAGAGGAGGATATCGTAGAGGATGCTTTCGAGGAGGAGGTTGCTCGGGATGTCGTGGAGCAGGTCCCAGTGCTCGGCCAGATTGGAAGGTTACTAGGCAGGGTTTGGCGTTGGTAGCGCCGGTATCCGTTCTCATCGTCTTCGTGTCTCTAGCCTCATATCTTCATCCACGCATTTGATACGTAGTCTCTTAAAACGCATTTCTATCACAATCGTACGCATGTTTCGCACGACCCTCTTCGTAGCTATTTCAGATATCTCCTTGAACACTGCCGCACTTCAACGATCGTGATGACAACGAAGGTATGCCTACTTGAAGGCGTTGCGCTCTGTGACTCTTCCGCTAGTTCAAGATCATGGTGTCATATACCATGAAGCATGAAGTCGGGCGTTCGAGATATCGGCATTTTGAAAGCAGTGCGTCAGGCACATGACGTTCTCGCCAGGAACGATCAAGTATGCAACTTCTTGCCGGGTGCCCGACGTCGCAAGTATGACCAATCTCTTCGCCTTCACCTTTCCGACATCCGCCGCCCATCATGGACGGCACCAAGGACCTCTCCTCTCTTTCGGACCCCACTGCATCTTTCCTGAATCATCCACCATCCGAATTGGCGACCGTTCTGGGCTATCTTTTGCCCTACACCATCGCCTACCTCGTGCACGTCCCCAATACGAGGCTCATCCGGATAGGCCTCTATCCGCTCGGTCTACTGGTTACGGCTTGGTGTGTGCTCACCTACCGTGGTGATCCAGGTGAGCTGGTAAGGTACGCCAGAGCTCATACTGATCAAGTGGGTTTCAGTGACGGCAGTCCGGCATATGAACGATATAGTGGGTCTTTCATCTTTTCGCTTGGGTGATTGCTTAATGACTCAGCTTGTGGCGGTAGGTCATCTTCTATCACGTATGTCAAGCCTATGTCACGCCCTGAACCTCCGCAGAACCTCGCCACTTCGACCCGGTATGCCTTCGCCTACTCTCCGCCGAAATACAATCCACTCCCCCGCCAGCCGCTCTGGCCTCGCCTACGCAATCTCACAGCCTTCAAAGCGCTCGACCTCCAGCTCAATGACTATCGGCATATCAACATGCCCCCAAACCCCCCGCTCCGCGCTTCCACACGGGGCTATTTCCGATCGGTACTTTACCACTTCTCCTGGATGTTCTTCCACCTACTCTGCCTCGACCTCTCGACGTATCCTGCATTCCGGCTCGCCCCGAATACCTTTGGATCGGCTTTTCATGTCGGCGGTGACTTCAGCCAGTGGTGCACTGATCTTGCGGCGAGCTCAGGCATCCCGAGACCCTTCGTATGGGATTTCTGGATGTTGATCCTCGCGATGAACACTTATCAGGGCATGGCGTGTATCTGGCACGTCGTCGCGCTGGTCGGGGTGGGAAGTGGCGCGTACCTCGATGAGGAGTGGCCGAAGATGATGGACAAGCCCTGGCTCTCAACCAGCCTGAACGAGCTCTGGGGTAGGAGATACCACCAGACTCTTAGAGTAGATTCCCCATATCTGACCTGGTACATCGCTGAATTTGTATGACTCAGGACTTCTTCCTCCTTCTAGCAGCGCCATTCAGCTACCTCCCCCGTCCCATCCATGTCATTTCAGTCTTCTTCATCTCCGCGCTCTATCACGCTACCTTCTACTACCCTCTCTCACACACCTTCGCCCTCTGGCCCTACCTCAGCTTCTTCGTCGGATCCGGCATAGGCTGTGCGCTAGAACGCCAGTTCTATCGCATCACAGGAAAGCGAGTGGGCGGATTCTGGGGTGCGGTGTGGACCTGGACGTTCGTATTGGTCGTGAGCATCCCGATTATGGATTACGAGTGGTCAAGTGGATGGGCCGGGGTCATGAGGGGTGAATTGGCAAAGACGCCGAGGATGAGTATTGTGGAGTGGGCGGTTTGGGGGTTGGGGATGGGGCCGAGGCCCGGAGTGCTGTGAGGTGATGGTCGTTCGGGGCCGAAGTTTGCATTTGGGCTCGGCCATATATGTGATTTTCCACTACCATTGGACTCCGGCCCGAACGACCTTTCCAAGCCGGTCGCTGCCGTGCCGTACTTCGAATCGCTCTCGCGAGCGAACATCCTCTGTAGCGGGGTGCTGTATCGATCGCGTCCCCTCAGCCGATTTCCCGAGAGGCAATGGACGTCGTGCGAGGTACTGAACATGATGTAATGCAGAGCCTTCCTCGAACCGTGTCGCCACGGAGGGCGTCCGGTCGGCATCGGACACCAGGCGCTATGACTGGCGAAGGGCGATGCCCCAATAGCGGAGAAGCCGGAGACGTCGAGTCGTTCGCCTGTCCTCCTCTCGTATCCAAAATCTCGCCTACACCTCCTCGAGATACCCCTGAACGATTAACCTCTCCACCTGACTCCTCTCCAACCTGAACCTCTCCCCTTTCCTAAACTCAACCCTCTCCCCACATTCCAACACCACCTCGCCCGCATCCCTAACCACCCTCGCATCCACCATCAATTCTCCCGGCGGTCTCTCAATTCCCGCCGTGAGATCCAACACGTCGAGGAAATCGCTCTTGTAGTCCAACATCATATCATTATAACCCCTCAGGAAATCTAATTCCTGTGGACTCAACGCCGAACGAAGGTCCGGTGCGTCTGGATCCGAATTCGGTGCCGAGAGGAGATAAGCCAGTCCTCCTCCCGCATCCCACCACCTCTCTTTCATACCAGTGACACGGGTGGAGAGGTAGGCGAGTAGACATCGTTTGTTCCGTCGAGCAGAGAGGTGTTGGACGGTGAGGTTGCATACGAGAGACCGGTCTTGGGAGAGTGAGATTTGGCCGTGGGTGGTGGCGGCGGTCGAGATTGAGGTACCGAGTTGACGGGTCTCGAGACAGATGGAGAGGATCAGGGGGAGAGCGTATTTGGGGAGGGGCAGTTGGGAGGTCGTGGAGAGCGTGGAACGGTGGGAGGCGGTCACGAGTTGGAGGGCGAGGTCGCCGTACATCGGGGGCGGAGCGGACTTATCCGGAGCTGGTGGGAGATCAAGTGGCTGGAATGGAGCTCCAACAGCGGACGAGCTCGGCGGTCAGCTGCGTGTTGGTTTAGAGTAGTGTGGTTCTGGTGAGGTTTCGATTCCAGCTCGACGCGTCGCTGGCAATTTCACCCGTAAGACAACCCACGTGCGCCGGAGATGCTCGGTATAATCTCCGTCGTTCAAGCATACTCCGCCAGGATAGCCCTGTGGTCTCTCGCATTCCGACGGGTCTCTTCGTTCAGCCTCGCTTCTCTTAGGGTCTGGAGCCATCCGCAGTGCGTGAATCCTATGCATGCTCGACCTTTCGGCTGACGAAATTGTCAGACATGATTCGTACCTTGCTGCTCTCCGCAGCAGATCTCGCCAGAACAGGTGAGTCGCCCAGCTGGTCAACGAGACCCTGGTGTCTCATTCTGCAGAGGGTGCCGCTGAATGAGCGCTGATACCCTCGTGATTATTCAGGTGTGACTCGAGGCTTCGCGACCTCGTCTCCGCGGGCGGCATACGAGGACACGATAAAGAATATCTTAATCAGTACGTATCAGCGGCTCGAGCAAGGGTGGAAGACGACCCGCTTTTCATGTACGAGCTCGAGCTTGCTGATGCTAGCGTCTTCTAGATAAGGACACGAGAGTCCTAGTCCAGGGCTTTACAGGAAAGACCGTGAGTCCGCTCATCTCCCTTTGTCGACAAGCTCATCACCGCTGTCATAGGGGACATTCCACGCGCAACAGGCTATCGACTATGGCACGCGCATGATTGGTGGGACCAATCCCAAAGTCCGTGTACTCCGTTTCAACCATGATGTCCGCTCTGACCCCGCCCGCCAAGAAAGCCGGCACCGAACACCTCGGCCTCCCTGTCTTCGGCTCCGTCCGGGACGCCGTCTCCAACGCCCAACCCGACGCCTCCGTCATCTACGTCCCCCCACCTTTCGCAGCCGACGCTATCATCGAAGCCATCGAGAACGAGATCAAGCTGATCGTCACCATCACCGAGGGTATTCCGCAACGCGACCAGATCAAGGTCATGAATGCGCTGAAAAGTCAGAGCAAGTCGAGGATGATTGGAGGGAACTGTCCGGGGATCATTAGTGAGGGGTGTAAGATGGGGATCATGCCGGGGCATATTTTCAAGCAGGGGAAGATTGGTGCGGCACTTGCTGGAACACTCTCAGCATTGAGCTGACATCGTTCCAGGTGTCGTCTCGCGGTCTGGGACGTCAGTGGCTCGGATTTCGCCTTCACTTTGAGCTGAATGGCTGATTCCCGTGCTTAGTCTGACATATGAGGCAGTCAAGTGAGCTAAGTTTGGTAATCTCGCCAAGCGCTTTGAGCTGATACCGCTCCTAGCCAAACTACTCTCGCCGGCCTCGGGCAATCCCTGACAGTCGGAATCGGCGGCGACCCCTTCCCTGGTACACAGCACATCGACGTCGTCAAAGTCCTCCTCTCCGACCCCCGAACCGAGGGTATCGTCCTCATCGGCGAAATCGGTGGCTCCATGGAAGAAGATGCCGCAGAATACCTAGAAGCGCACAACAACAAGTCATCCGATCCCAAGCCAGTCGTCGCTTTCATTGCTGGACGAACGGCACCTCCCGGACGCCGGATGGGACATGCTGGAGCTATCATCAGCGGTGGGAAGGGCGCGGCGAGCGATAAGGTCAAGGCGCTGGAGAAGGCGGGGGCTATCGTCGCGAAGAGCCCGGGGGAGATTGGAGAGCTTATGCTCAAGGCGATGAAGGCGGCTGGTAAGGCGTAGAGGTAAAGCGGTTATGTATTGCATTGGCTTCACAGGGTATACGAAATGCCGCTTATCGCAGTGTGCCACCTGAGCCAGGCTACTTTTTCGGCTCGGCAGCCCCATCCACGGATCTCGCCCGTTGTCGAGGTTGCGCCAGTCTGATCAAAGCCTTGACCAGATCCCCCTTCTCCGCTTTCAACGCCTCCTCCGCCTGAGCTCTGCTACACGCAACCTGCTGAGCCTGAGTTTATACATCAAAGATCAGCAGTAAGCTCGACACAGCTTCCCGCTACGCCATTGACTTACAACGAAGTCCACATCCTCCGCCTTGACCGATGTACCACCCGAATTTCCCGCAACAAGCGCCTGCATCGCCCGCTGCGCTTTCAGTCCTTCCTTGGTGATTCGTCGTCGCTCGAGCTCCATCACTGCGTTCTCCAGCTTATCTGGTTGAAAAGAGCGTCGGATCAGCTCAATCTCACGTCACGAGAGGGGTCGAGTAGGGAGGGACGGACGCTTGATGTATAAGCCCCCATCTGCGAACTGCTCGGATCAGCTAGGGGAGGAGGAAGAGGATGAAAGGAGACACCGGGACATGGGGGAAATGACGGACCTCCATGATCACTTCGCCTTGAGGAATCGGACCGGAGGAGCTGGATGCGGCGGCTGACATTGTATGGAGATAGCGACCTTGGCCTGTTAAGGATAGTAACGTCTGACATTCGCCTGCTCTCGCTGGTAATCACACGACAAATACTGTATCTGAGTGCCCCTGTAAGAAGCATAGCGCTGAACCCGCAACGCTTACATCCTCCTCCACCCTCCTCAATATACTTTGCAGAGTGTGATCAACTATCGTGAGAGGAGGCCTATTTTCAAGGTGACAGCAGAGAGCTTGCTTCGACCATCGCACTCGCCGCTGGACACCTCCGCCAGACTTCCAGCATATCGCATCCACCATGGCCTTCCAATCCCCCCTCATCTCCATACCCAAGAAGACGACAGCTGATGTCGACTGGACCACCCCCATCCGATCCATCGTCGCGCACTCATATGGCGAGGACCCGAACTCGTATGCTGAGGAGTGCGCGGTGTTGGAGCGATGTCGGCAAGATGCGGTGCGAGGAGCGGGAAGCGATCAGACGGGTAGGTTCTGGTCTGAAGATCGGAAAGGTGGACCATCAGGCTGATGACAGGTACTCGTAGCGAGAGATCTGCTGTACAAGTACTTTGGACAGCTTGAGTTGCTGGAGTTGAGGTTCGCGGAAATCAAAGTCGCCTTCCCCTGGTAAGCCTCTCCTCGGTCACGAGCAGCTCTTCTCGTGCTACGACTTTGGGCAGGATGTTCACTGTACCATAGGAACGACGCCTTTACGACCAAACTCACAACCCAGACCTCCCTCGCTTTCGAGAAAGCATCGATAATCCACCTCCTCTCCGCCATCCTCTCATCTCTCGCCGCTTCAAATTCCCGCTCCGATCCTGAAGGCCTCAAACGGGCATACTACAACTCCCGGGCATCCGCTGGAATGCTCACATACATCAACGAAAACTTCTTGCACGCACCGTCCACCGACCTGAGTCGAGAGGTGGTGCACCTGCTCATCGGGGTGATGATGGCGCAAGCCACCGAGATCTTCACGCAGAAATTGATCGATGAGAAGAAGTCCCCTGGACTGGTGTGTCGGTCCGCAAATCAGGCTGCAGGGATGTATGCCGCTTTAGTGGACGAGATGAGGGAGTTTCAGGGGAAAGGGGTATTCGATCGGAATTGGCTGTACATCCTGCAAATCAAGGCGAAGCTCTTCGCATCGCTGGCGCAGTACTACCGATCTGTCGCCGATAGCGGTTCGGGCAAGCACGGCGCAGCGCAGGTGCGCATGAAGATGGCGGAGACGATGGCGCAGGATGCACAACGGCAGGCGAACAGCTTCACCTATACCTTCGTCCCATCAACAACACCAAGCTTGCCGAGCGACGCGGGTTCGAGTTTGTCTGAGATCACAAAGGCGCATGCGACGCTCTGCTCGGAAGCCAAGGTGCAGTCGGCAAAGGACAACGATCTGATCTACCACGACATCCTCCCGTCAGAAGCCGCACTACCGAGCATCGACAAGCTGCCGCCTGCAGCACCTATCACTATCCAGGAAGTCTACAGCAATGCGGATGTGTCGAAGCTTATAGGACCGGACATCTTCATCCGGCTAGTCCCCCTCGCCGTGCACGAATCAGCATCGGTCTACTCGGAAGAGAAGGCGAAGCTCGTGCGAGGCGAAGTTGAGCGAGTGGATATGGGCGAAGGAGAGATCAGAGCGGGTTTGGAGCATCTCGGCTTGCCTGGAGTCCTGTCGACCTGGCGAAGATTGGCAGACGACGATGAGGATGGAGAGGGCGATGTCGAGATCAGTTCGGATTTGAGAAGGCTGGCGGATGAGATTGAACGAGGCGGACCTTTGGAGGGGCAATTGCGTAATCTGGAAGCGGAGAGGGAGAGGTGTGAGAGGGATCTCCGGGAGTTGAGCGGAATGATGGATAATGAGAGTCGGGAGTGCGAGCGGATGCGTGTACGCCGCCCTGTCTTTGGCTAGCAGAGGCGAGCTGACGTCTCGGTCCAGTCAAAATATGCTCCTCAATTCACTCAATCACCCTCTGGACCCCAATCAGCACATCTCCGCTCGACCATATCATCGAATCTTGGGTCCCTTTCTGCGGCAGCCACTTCTGACGCAAACCTCGTCTCCCTCTTCCGCAGCGTACAATCGGATCTCGCGCTATTGGCCTCGGGCATGGACGGGCTACATAGAACAGCCAGGGAAGTCGCTATCGGCAAGCAGGCGACCTCAAGCGCGCCGGGTGAGAGCTTGCTGGATTTACAAGATGAAGAAGGGCCAAAGACGGGTTTGGGCGAGGCGGAGAAGGAGGACTTAAGCAAGGCAGTCGGGGATGCGCAGGAGCGGCTGGATCGGCTGGGCAAGATCCGTCGAGAGAGGGACGATGTATTGAGGGATCTCAAGGAGAAGGTGAGTCGGAACGTGAATCACACGGTGCCTTGTTGACTGCGATTCAGGTCCAGAACGATGATGTTTCATCCCTCCTCCTGCTGAATCGCCGATCCCAGAATGTCGAGCCACAACTCTTCGCGAGCGAGCTGGAGAAGTTTCGCCCGTATCAAGGCCGACTCGCTGCTGCTGTTCAAGCGTCCAAGAGTATTCTGCAGGAGCTCGAGATGGCCGTGCGACAGGTCGAGAAGGGCAAGGGCGTAAAGGAGCGCCAACGTGGACAGAAGGATCGGCAGAGGCGAGTGCGGGATTGGGAGCGAAAACTCGAACAAGCTGGGGAGATCTATGGCCAGGTCCAAGCGGGGCTGAGCAAGGGACTCTCTTACTACGACAGCGTCGGTCATGTCATTGATGATCTCAGCGGCGAGGTCAAGGGCTTCGTGAGGAACAGGGAGGCGGAGAGGAACAGATTGGTATCGGACATCGAGATGAGGCAGAGGATGGCGGGTTCGCCACCACCTCCGCCAGCCGCGCCTTCGGCTCGAGGATTGGATTCGCAGCTTGCTGGACTGTCTCTAGGAGGAGGTGGCTACAGCAGCAAATCGCCGTATCCGACATCTCCGCCACCTCAGCAACCTCTCAAGCCGATCTCGTCTTACGCAGCCATGCCTACCGGTTTACCGCCTCCACCACCCCAACCCTCTACCCCACATTATGCCCCACCTCCAACCGCTCATCATCCTCCAAAGCCGTCTTCGCCGTACGACTTTGGCCATCTCAATAGTCTTCCCTCGGCATTCTCGACCGCTCCACCACCGAGTCACCCTTCACCACACAGCCAATACCCATCTGGCCCACCAGCGACACAGCCCCGACAATCCTCGTACAGCTCGAATTACTCGTATACTTCTCCGACATCGTCCAACCCCTATGCTCCTCACCCATCTCAATCGTCGCGGCAGCCACAATCGCAGAGCTATCCGTACGGCTCAGCACCCCAGCAATCACCTTATTCGTCTGCACCTCCGCCACCATCCTATCCCGCTCCACCATCCCAGAACCCTTATCCACCTCCCCCGCCAGCTCGGACGTCCTCATCCTCCTACTACTCGCCACCTCCACAGCAAAACGCGTATCGAGCTGCCTCGCCACCCCCACCCGGCCAGTTTCCCGCATATCAACCTCCTCTGCAGTCAGCTCCGCCGCAACAGCAATACCAAATGCCAGCACCGCAGCAACATTATGGCGGCTATAAATCACCTCCTCCGCCACAGCAGTATCAACCGAGTTATCAGCCTCCACAGTCAGGCTATCAATATCGCTGAACGAGGTAATGATCGATGCAATGAAGTATACTCAGGCAATCTGACCGAAAATTCCATTCTAAAGCTTATCCTTGTTCTAAGCTTATCCTTGTTCCTCTGCGTCCGCCCTTACCCCGCCATCCTTTGCGTTGTCGCCTGTTCGACTAAAGCCTCTTAAGTCTTCATGTTATCATCCGTGGATCACCGTCACACCCCTTGCTACTGATCGCTGACGACTCCTCGCGCCCCTGCTGACCCCTTCCTTTGGCTGAGTGAATCGGAAAGGATCACTCCCATCCTCCACCCAAATGACTTCCTTGGACTCCTTACAGGGTCCGACCCCTCGAGGAGAGCTCCTTTGATACGAATGCGGCTGATCAAACGACTCCGCCGGATCAACCGGTAGCCGGAGTTCATTCGAGCATAAGACCCAGTCCCCTCGAGTCGTCCCTCGTCATTCGTGTGCGCTTTTGCGTACTGACTTCAGTGACCGGACTGAGCGAAACTTACGATTTGACGAAACGAACGATGAGTGAGTCATGGCGTATGAGTCATGATATCACGGAAAGCCCAATCGCTCTCGATCAACGCCGAGGTGAATCGCAGTCATTGCAAAGCGCATTGAATTCAGGGTGATACCCACAGATGACCTATTCCATACCGTCCCGCCCACACCGGCAAAACTGCCTTGTCCGCTCCAAGCGCACCACCAGCATCTTCACCACCTCCGTCCTTCCGACTCCTCCTACTCCCTCCGCAGCCACCGCTCCGTCTCTTCGGTGGGGTCCGTGGACTCTCGTGCATCACTGCTCAGCGGAATGAGCCGTTGGTCTACCTTCACCGGCTCTGACTCTGTCTCCTCCGGGCCAGATCCCTTTGATGGCATTCAGGGTCTCCTTCATAGTCGCCCTCCCAGCCTGTCGATCGACCCAAAACTGTTCAGGATGAAGGAGAAAAGCCCCGAGGAGCCTGACGAAGCGACGACTGCTGTTCCTCTTGTCATGAAGACCCCGCCGAAGAAGACTAGGGCTCAGGCGAACGCGGACCGGAAGAAGATCTCTCACGCTCGAAAGGTATGTCCCTGCCCAATCGATCATGATGCAATTGACGGTTGAATGACATAGCAACACCCCGAACACATCCCTCGGCCGCGCAACGCCTTTATCCTCTTCCGAAAACACGTCGTGGACTCGAAGCTCATCCCGACGTCGGTGGAGATGCGACACCAGAATGTGAGCATCATCACGGCGAAGATGTGGAGTGAGGCGCCGGTGGAGCAGAAGAAGCATTTCAACGAGATGGCGAGGATCGAGAAGGAGGAGCACATGAAGAAGTACGTACTGTCGATTACCCCATGTGTCTTCTGTCCTGATCGGTCGCAGGTATCCGGGATATCGGTACCAGGTGGGTTGCAGCTCGAATAAGTTCCAAAAAGGCCTGAGTCGACGACGTGCAGCCCGTATATCGCCGCACCAACGTCATCCGCCGCCGGGTGAGGAAGGACGAAGCGGAAGAAGAGAAATGTGCGTCCGTAGCCCAGCTGCTCCTCAAAGGCAAGAGCGGGGTCGCGCTCGAAAGTGAGATCAAAAACAAGATCCGGCGCGGTCCAGGCTCGTCGAGCGGGTCCTCCAAGCGAGAGAAGTACGTCGGACGCGTCCTCACTTATTGTACCATGCTGATGGAGTCAGATCCGGGTCGCGACGTGGTAGTGCCGCCATTGAGCTGTCCAAAGGCGCTCTTCGAGCTCTGCGGGCTCAAGCAAGGCAACAGCCTCAGCATGGCTCGGGCGACTGGTCCGATGCCTCGCGCGGGGGATCACTCGCGCCGTCTCATACTGGCTCGTTTGACCAAGACGGCTATAGCCGTCCCACTAGCCTGGCGTATGACTCGCCAGATTGCGCCAACGAAACGCAATTCGATGCCGGGATGCAGCAACCCAACTACTTTTCCTCTGCAAGCGAAGCGATGGCTTACGGTCACCCTGATTTCGCGAACTGGGGTTTCGATCAGCAGAGGATGAATGATGGGACGCAGATGGAGCCGAGGTTCGCCTACCCTGCAGGCCCTCCGCATGACCGTGAGTTCCGCTTCTCAACTTGCGATGAGGTCTCTCCTGATCATGCGACAGAGCTTGAAATCCAGCATGAACCGATGCATCAACCGCAATACGTCTACCCACAGCCACCTCGTCCGGGACCGATCGATCTCCCTCACTCCGATTTCTACACCTACGACCAAGCCCTCCCTTTCTCTCCTACCCGTGCCCAGTCCAATGGCGAGTCATCCACTACCCAACACATGCATCCCGACATGGCGAACAACATCGTCTTCGGCGGCTATCCTACCGAAGGACCAAGTCCGACTTCCGCGATGTATGGCGCCATTGGCCGACCATTGTCCGCTCGGTGGGATCGGTCGAGTCATCTCCTCCCGCCGTCGAGCGAGGTGGCATTCGAGAATCTTTCGTTTGATGAAGGGGGACTCTTGCTGCAGGATTTCGAGGCGGCGTTGGCCCATGCGGATGATATGGCGAGTGGGTGGTGACCGAGTGGCGGTGCGAGGATGTGACGGCGGAGCGAATCATAGGCGGTTTGCCCTTTGCTGTAAGCATGCATCTATGCACAGACGGAAGGATATCTCAAGGGACGTCATCATGGTGTGAAAACACAATGTAAGGACGAGCTTTCTCAAGCGATGGATATGTTGCCGAGTCCCCCTTCGTACAGGTATACCTCCGATGTGTTCCTGGCTCCTTGGACCCACTCGGAGAGGAAGACACCTATGAGTGATTCTTGGAAGAGCACGTCCTGGGATCAGATTGAAGCGGTCTTCGTCGAAGGCTCGAGATGCTGACAAAGACGCTCGCTTCGATCATGGAAGGGCGACAATGCTAACCCTTTTGGGTTGGGTTACTTTGAGCTGGCGCCACAATCTGTCGTTAAGAGCCAAATATTTATCACAGGTCAGGTATGATGAATCACTGATCAAAGCTTGTTAGGATTCCCAATGCTTCCCTTTGGAAGGCCCAAACGTGTATGTACGTCTTTCCCCCATCCTTGAGGTATCAAGGCTCCATGTTGGAGGTCTTCTTTCGACCTTTCATGCTCCCAATGCAAGGAGACGCTGGCCCGTCGTGATTCATATTTATACACCGCGTCCAACCTCAACTTCTTCCATATACCCATCACTCGGCGATATCACCGGGTTTGCCACAAGTTCCCGACACCGACCTCTTCGAGCAATCAGCCAGAGACAACAAACATGTCTTCAGCCGATCCCAGTCTCAATGGCCTGATCGCGATCATGAACACTCGGAACGTGACCTATGCAGAAGAAGACCTTACAAGACGTCTCACGAACCTTACAACAGATCGTGAAAAGCTTGAGTGCATTACCATCAATTGCATCGCACCCCTCTGACCAAATGGCGCCTTCGATAGGTTCCTGCTTGGACTTGACAGATGGTATGCTGTCAATACAAACGAATCAGTACGCGAAGCCATCCAACTCAAGATCGAACAGTATTCCGGGACATCATACAACGGCGCAGTAGCGTGGTACGGACGAGCTCTGTTTATGATCGTTCAAAGGTAGTGATGTGGTGCATAGGGCTTCGCATCGTCCCGAGATCAGGTCAAATTTTGGTCCTCTTCACCCTCGTATGAAGCCAAGTTTGCCCCGCGAGCTGGGTGGTACTGCATCAAAGTGAGATTTCTGTGAAACGCAAGCGATAAACACGTGTTGAGAGGAAGTGAGGAAGTGTTCATACAGTATATTGCAGTCGTGAGAAGAATTGTTCCGTCTGAAATCTGATTACCGATCCATGAACGATAATCAGAACTCGGGCGGTCTGGCCGAGACTCAAAGTCTACGCGAATCGATGTGACCTTATGAGTGGCATGACGACACCTCAGGTAATGCCGCAGCCTTTTTTTAGAACGACTGGACAGTGCCACACCCGGATGTCTCAGCGGAGGATATCCGTGCGGCCACAACCAGTCTGCCTTTCCCTTCCATCGACGAATAGTTTCTTTGTATCCTGTTAGGACTCGAAGCACAATCCTCGATAGGGCGTCAGCCGCTACCACTTAGTTCCAGTCTCAAGGACCGTTCCCCTAACGCTCCCATATCCTGGCCGCGAACGCGAAAGAACGATATCGAGGAGCCGGCTAATTCCGAATGCGATAAGTGTATGGCGGCGAGGAGGACGGCAGAGGATACAGTGGGGCAATAGCGATCTTGCAGAATCTACATGCATCGGTATGATCGCGGCGGTATCGATCTGTGTCATTCGTCAAAGTCCTCAAATGACCTTCTCTACCATTGTGATCCCCTCTTCTTTCTCCAGTCGATCTCGGAAGAGCTTGCATGTCTGAGCGAGACGACGTCAGGCCCTGCGGTATTCCATGACTAACGGTACTCACCTCCTCGTCGTACGGAGCGTGGACTCCCGGCTTCGTAAGCACACCCTCGAGGATGAACTGGACTGCCATGCCGCATGGGACACCGACCAGCTTGGCCTGCGACCAAGCCGTCAGCAAGTGAAAAGGAGGGCGGAACAGACCGTACCATGGCTGAGGGCCCGCCATTCCGGTCTCCGTACGCCTCCAGAGTCGAAGTGATTGTCTCCATCTTCCCGTCTGCTCGCTCGACCTCGAAAGTATGTTGCAGAAGTACGATATCGACCTCTCCGTCCTGAAATTGACACTTCTCCTCGAGCAGTGCGCCAAGAGTCCGCATAGTCGACCCACGCGGGATGATCTCGTCTTTTGAAAACAGACCGAGCTGACGGAATTTGGACGTAAGGATCTTGGCTTGATCCGCCGGGAAGGATTTGAGTGTCTTGAGCTTGGCGAGGATGGCGCTAATTACACTCAGACATGGGTCCATTTTGGGGAACGCAACACCTCACTCCTCGTTGGACTCGCAGCCAGCTGCTTTGGCAGTGAATTCGATCCACGTCATGGGCTTTGCGTCGCGGCTGAGGTAGTCGACCGATGTGTCGTTCAAGAAGCCGAGCTCTTTCCAAGCTGTCACGACCTCGCAGAAGCCACCGTACCTGTTCACACAGTCAGTCTCACCCAGATGGCGTAGTGTACCCATACCGAAGGGAGCCACGGCAGAGATTTTGCACGTCCTTGAGGCCATAGAATTCCTTGAAGACGGAGGAGTCTCGGTTGGCATAGCAGACGAGGTTGTAGGCAGGCGAGAAGTAGTATGGCTGGGCAGAAGCCCTAATCAGCATCTGATTAGCCAATTCATCTCAGGTGTGCGTAGACCAAGCGCACATGAGATCCTCCCCAGCCACCTGCGCGATCTGGCCGTCCTTGATGAACTTGCCGTCATTGTTCAGAGCCATGAGGACGCCGACGGGCGACCACGAAAACTTATACCCTAGGGCATTGTCGGATGCCTAATATGAGTTAGCCTTGTTCCATGGTGATGCGGGTGACGGACCGCTGGCTCCGGAAGACCTGCGATTGGACGTCAGCCATAGCATGATACAGGATCTGATCAAAGCGCACCTCCACAGTAGCTGTAGAAGCTCCTGATCTTGCCTCCAGACTGGTGCACGTCATTGATAGCCTTGATGGCCCACAAGTGATCGACCCCGGGATCTGACAAAGATGATCAGCGAGGCTGTTGCAAGAACATCGAAGTACTCACCGACACCGATCTCATTGTAGCAGATCAATCCCGCATCAACGAATTTCTGCTCAAGAGCCCGCATTGCCGGGTTGACGTATGATGTCGTGACAACCGCACACTTCTCCACGAGCGCGGCCTCCATGACAGCGGCATGGTGTGTGTAGGGAACAAGGCTGACCACGACATCATGCGCCTTGATGGCTTGTCGGAGAGCGTCTGGAGATGATACGTCGACCGACATCGGAGTCGCGTTGGGTAGATCGCCGCACAGGGCTTCAGCCGTGGCGTAAGTCCGGCAGGCGATGGTGAGCTCGTGATTGTGCCGTGCGATGTATTCTGCGGCAGGACCTGCCACGAGACCGCTGCCAAGGAGAAGGACTTTCTTCTTCGTCGTCTTCGGGGTGGCAGTGGGGGTGGGCTTGATTCTAGGTAGGACGTTGATGCCGTCCTCGAGCATGGCCCGGCCGAACTCTGGCAGTGCGAGGAAAGAGCCGCGATGCACGTCCGCGTTGTAATATCTGGTGTCCGGCACAGCTCGCAAGGGGGTCTTGACGTCCCGCCCATCTTCCTTTGAGCAGACCATGATGCCAATCTGGCCGGCCGGGTCTATCATCAACGCCATTCCCTACGAGCTTCACTCACACGTGGGGATTGTCGTAAAAGCGTACTCGGAGACGGGGAAGGTCTTCTTGCAGGTCTCCTTGAGCTCCTTGATGAGTGGCAGGTGTACCCAGAGGCACTCGGCTTGAGTTGACATGTTACCGCCGTCTCTCAAGGACTCCTTGAGAAGAGTGAAGTAAGGGGCCTTGAATAGCGCCTCGGCGGGTCCAACCGGGTCGGACGAGTCGGTGATGATGACATCGTAGGTGTTCTTGTGGTCAGGCAGGAACTTGAACCCGTCGCCGATGTAGACTGTGACTCGTTTGTCCTTGTAGCATGAGGACATGTGGGGTAAGAACTCCTTGGATACCCGAATCACGGCCTACGGGAGCGGGGAACGTGATAAGCGCCTGAAGCGGGATAGATGGTAAACCCACCTCATCGATGTCGACCAGCGTGACTTTCTCCACACTCTTGTGTTTCAACACCTCCCGGATAACCCCACCATCCCCGCCACCAATGACGAGCACATTCCTGGGGTTCGGGTGTGACGCCATGGGAAGATGGGTGATCATCTCCTGATAGCTACCGAGGACAAAGGGGGGTCAGCTGAGATGGCTTGTCGGAGATATGGAATACGAGAACTCGTCGCGCTCGGTGCACTGGATGACATTGTCCAATACGAGGACGTTGCCGTATGTCTCTGATTCGAAAAGGAGGACGTCCTTTTGCTCAGTCAGCGATAGGGTCAACTCGCTAGCCTGGCTCGAGACGGGTTCCAAGACTTTCACGCTCACCTGGAACTTGGACTTTTCATGATGCAAGATCTGCTTGACCCTATTCACGGGTGTCAGCTTCACGCACGTGTTACGAAACAGATCTAGCCTACTTGAGGGTCATAGCCTGGCCTATACCACAGCACCAATCAGCCGGACAAAGGAGGTCTCGAACGTCAACGCACCTGGCCATTGCGAGTTGATCTCCCTAAACCAACCATCTATGCACACACTGTCAGCAGGAACAGTAGCGAAGGAAGCGGGACAAAGGCTCACCGACGATGGCAGGATGTGATTTGGGTGCAGACATGGTGAGTGATGGTTGTATCCAAAAGCTTGAAAAGTACAGCTCGACCTATATCTCATCCAGCAAAGAAATTACCGAAACGTGAACTGTCGGCGGTCACCGCCCTCTTTGACTTCGGATCACGGCTTTACACATATCTCCAAGATTGTCCACTCCTCTTCTCATTATCTGCCACGATCAGCGGGCCATCTCGTCCGCAACCTTAATCCCGCCTCATGCAGCGCCCAGAACATCGGTCCCCTTCTCTGTCAACTCATCTTGAGGCCATTCATCTATGGCATAGATGAAAGCGTCGCGGATGAGCATCAGGTTCGCCTGCATCTCCTCGACACGAGCGAGGGGGATCACGCCGAGGATCGCTTCGATCTGATCGAGTTGTGTGGGGTGGACGCGGACGGAAAATATTGACCAGTCCAGCATCGAGGCGAAGGGGTAGTGAGATCCTTCGGCGATGAGGACGGGTATGCAGCCGGCGAAGATCGCGTTCCGGTTGAGGACCGAACCGAGCGTTGTTCAGATCGTTCATAATCCCAGCTCGCGAAATTGCTTTGCGACCCTCCACCTTTGACCAACTCCTTCCTAGCTCCACCACGCTCGCAAGTCAATCGAAGCCGCTCGTTCTTCCCCGTGCCCCACTACGTACCGGACCAAGTCATGATATTCGCTCTCTCGCGAGCTGGGCGCACATGCTCGACATCGGGGAATTCGTCGAAGAGTTCGTAAGACCGGCATGTCCGCGCAGGAACGACGACGTCTTGGTGAGGTCGATAGCAAGGGGAGTCGTAATCGCCCATCACGGTCCAAACGAGGACGTTATTGAGGATCCGGTCGGGGTAGAGAGCATGATCTTGTCGAGCGGACCAAATCTCATTAATAAAAGTCAGCGATGCCCTTGCCTAGATTGCTTCTCCTCACCAGGCGAAGGCGATGCAAATACCCCAGTCGTGAGTCAATACCACAGACATCGGCTTCTCCCCAATCGCGATCCCAGGGATCGTCTGAGTCGCATGATGGACCACGTCGTGCAACAGAAACTACGCGCCAGTGCAATGCTGGTATACCGGCAACACCACCAAATCCGCTTCCGCCGCCGGTACGGATAGATGCCTCATCGCACGGTAGAGAACACTATCTGCGGAGAAACAGTGTGTCTGCGCGAGCTTATGATAACCAGCGGCCTCGATCTTGTCCTGCCCTTGATACCCGTCCGCCACATGAGTCTTAATGAAGCCGGGATGAGCGAACATCGCCACTCTGGCAGCAGGAAGGAGGACATCGTGCCAATTGAGCTGTGATACAGCCTTGGTGAGACTCGAGCCATAGCCTTTGAACAAGCCAAGATGTGATTTTGTCGGAATATCGGCTTCAATGAGACTCTGCCTGAGGGATAAGAGAGGATTTTCGCGGCGAGTCGACAATGATCCGCTTGAACACACCGACAATCACCCGTCTGTACACAGACCGTCGGACTGTCGCAATCGTTCCAGCATGGTGGCAGCTCCTTCAGCGCCCAATGATGTGGTAGCGAAGTCGTCGGGACAGCCTCGGAAGAGGTCATGGCGGAACTTCGCGCGTCACTGTATCGCACTGCCTGCTCGGCACGTTGACACAGGTGAAGTTGGCGTGAAGCGTTGAAGGGAATCTGGCCAGTCGAGCCGAATCGCATTATCGGAGGACTCGACTGCTGGATGTCAGCATGACCGGCTCGGAGTTAAGGTGTACGCACAATCGTCAAGGAGAAGAGGCCAATCGTCAAGGAGGGACAGCAAAGTGCGGTCATCGAGTATGCCTATATTCTTTTGGGGCGATTTCCAATGCTGACGGGAACTCCTAGTTATTCAATGGGGCCTTACACCTCCCTCTGCAAGGCACGATCCCAGCTACCATCCCCCACCTGCCTTCCTCCACGCCATCCTCGCCAAACACCGCTGGAACCTCCAACCCGATAAGCTCTTCTCACACATCCGAAGACCCCGTCTTGACGGGTCGCAAGAACCTCTCCTCGTCCGGACACTCTACGAATTCACTGGCGATGACTTCGCCTTGACCCTAAAAGGTCCGGATGGATTACCCGAATCTGGAAACTCAATGCAGGATGGTCAAGGCGTGGTCATGGAGAGCATGAAGGATGTGCTCGGAGGCAGTGCGGTCTGGGAGGAGTTGAAGGCGTTGAGCGAGAAATTTGTGATGATCAACCATAATGATTAGACGAGAGGGACGTTGGGTGAGTTGTAGTTGTGCATAGCTAGTCAGCAGGTCTTGGGTCTTTCATCCTATGCATGCAAACAGGGACCTCATCCGGCCTTTGCCTTACTCGAACAACTCACGACACTCCCAAGACTGTAAAGATCTCATGACACTCTTTTGCGAAGTCTTGAACAAGCGTCGGGACCAAAAACCTGAAACACGCCACCGGAACCTGAAACACCCCTCACCCGAGGGACGATAAGCGATTTTCTTTGTCCTTTGTGTATGGCCGAAGCGTTGAGCCCATAGCTGTCGTGAGCCCCGACACAATGATACCATCGGTATGAGCGATATCTCGTTTCAAACCCCATCCCCTGCAAAGCTCATGTTTCGGTGCCGCCACGACACCCGGCAAATTGTGCCTGATGTCCACTGGTCTCGGTGTGCCTCGAGCCGAACGACAAACAAACAAGCTTTCCAGGGCGAAAAGAAGCACGAGACGTAAAGTACTTGAAGGCATTAGATGAACATGTGTGGAGCCAGTTACTGCTTAGACCCGGGGTCCAGGAAGTCAAGCCGGGGACGCCATGTGAATGGCCCCGGGGTAGGAAGTTGTTCTCGAAACATCTATCGGGGCTCGTGGACAGCCCTGTCCTTGTACCTGGCACGAGGATATGTTTGATGACGGACGGAGTCTACCGAAATGAAATATCACATAGGGTGCATGGAGCGTCATACCTTCCGGGAGTTGGAGATCATGTCTGAACGTTACAAGCGTCGTCGTCACCTTCAGACGGGTTTGATTGTTTCTGAAGCACTCCAGTATTCTGATACACGATCATTTAGCCAGAGAGGGAAGGACCAGGTCCAGCGGAGAATGCTCGAGATAAAGGTTCCTAGACGCTTCATCTTCAATAGCGTTTGCTGCCGCTCCAACAGATGATCCGCGGAGTAAAATGTCGAAGGTATGATCGGCATGCCCTCATTCTTCCGTAATAAGATCAACCTTCCATAAGAAAAGAATCCCGAGGGATTTCCGTACCAAAATAGACCCGATCGCGATCAAAACGACACCGACTTCAGCACCTCGTCAGACATTAGCGTGAGTCCCGGTCCAACCATGACCGGTCCGAACTTCCTCCGTGAGGTACCATCAAAACCTCCTCAAGGTTCCCATCAGGTTTCTTTCCCCAACCCTCCTGTGATGACAGGCCGCGCGTGACTTTGTGGAGCACGACGCTGATGGGTGACAGCGCAGCTCGGACCCTCGAATCGCTCAACACCGGCCGAGGCGCACGGCCTGGAACGTCCGTGACCCGCCCCACCTGGCATAGCGTACGTAGGACGAGAGCCGAATCCGGCGTTCGAATGAATCTGTGAGGCCTAGCGTCCCAGTCGCAGACGCAAAAGCCTCGCGTGACTCCGACTTCCGCTATCTCATGGTTCATCGTCTCGACGCTCCATCTCTCATCCTCTATCGCGTCTTCCGCCTTCTTCATTCTTCCTTCGTCCCTTTATTCGACGATCGTCGCCCTTGTTCACCCCAAAAGTCGACACCATCGTTCCAGTGAGACCTCGCCGATACCCTCCTTTGACCGCCAATCATTCCCATCGAGTGACGCGCTTCAAGCCTTTCCACGAGAAGAAATTCCCGGACGAGATGGACGTGCTCGACGTGAGTCCCGGATTTCTGGATTGTCGTTCAACTTCATCTTCCTTCCTTCTCATTCTCTCCAAAGAGCCTTTGTAGTGTAGCGGAGTCGAGGAAGCTGAAAGGTTTTGGAGACCGGGGGGTCCTCAAGGCCGTTCAGTGGAGCGGTTCTCATCTTCGTCGTCATATATTCTGTCGTTGCCTGTAGCCTTCATTGGAGTGAAGACGACGAAAGGAAAGAGAGCTGAACTGTCATTTTCCATCCCCCTACTCCATCATGCCATCCACTTCATCCTCAATCTCATCCCGAACAACTCGCTCTCGACATGGTCCATACCCCATGACCCCTGACCTCATCGCTACCGCCGTCACTGGTGACGATGAACCTGGTGACGATACCGTCGCGTCCGCTTCCCTCTCGATGAATCCACCTCCTCGCAAACCTCTTCCTCTTCGCTCTCGCGTCAACATCCCTCCACCCCTCATCCTCCAATCCTCTACGACTGGCCCGCTGACCCAACGATCTTCACTCTCTTCCGCATCCGCCGAAATCTTCGACAAACAGCTCGTCAACGATCACAACCATGTCGGTCCCGGTTTCGATATGCAAGCTCGCCCGTTCGTCTGCGAATACATGGATTGCGACAAGGCATTCGCGAGGAAAAGCGATCTTTCGCGGCACTTCAAAATTCACACAAATGACCGGCATGTCGTCTCGTCCTTCTAACCAGTATCCGCTGACCCTGGGGTAGACCGTTCGTTTGCTTATATCGTGGTTGCGGGAAATCATTCATTCAGAGGTCAGCATTGACTGTGCATACGAGGGTCCAGTGAGTCGTGGGATGTTTACGGTTCGAGTCTTGGCTGATAGACCTTGATAGCACTGGCGAGAGGCCGCACCGGTGCGAGTGCTGTCACAAGCCGTTTGCGGACTCGAGCTCGCTAGCCCGACATCGACGTATTCAGTGAGTGATTGGTGTTGCAAACGAGGTCAGTGGCTGATGAGTAATTAGCTCCGGCAAGCGGCCCTATGCTTGCAAGGTAGCTGGCTGCGGTCGTCTCTTTGCCCGGCGTAATACCTATCTCAAGCACCACAAACGTCAGCATCCGACGCTGCCCCCGCCTTCATCGACATATACATCAGTACGCACGAAGCCGATATTGTCGGGATACGGATCCCGCCTCTCAGCCGGGACGTATTTTGCTCCAGGACCGCCAGACGCCCAGGGGCCTCTCTATTACTGTTCCACTCCTTCCGCCGCGGGTCACCCCCACCCCTTCGCCGCCCCTTACCCTTCAAAGGGCGTGGCGCAGCCCTTCATTGGCGGATTCCACGGAGCCTCCCACTCTCCTGGATTCGACGATCAGCAACACCTTGACCCGTCGCACGGAAAGCAAAGGCAGTCTCGATACACCCCAACCTCGACCGGAGATTCCGGCAGAATCAGCGAACCAGGTCCCTCGAGCGTCCAGACGCCTTCTCCACCAGGACCCCCGGTGCACCCTCCAGTCTTCCGGCAGTACAGCAGCATCAAGAGCGAACAAGGCTTCGCTGCCCCCGTCCAGGGCACCCACTACCACGGTTTCGGACCTGCGCAGTTCTCAGGCGGAAACGTTTACCCATATGGATACCTGAGTCACTCGGTCCCTCACACGTCGAGCGGTATTGGGAGAGTGATGAAACCAGAGTCGGGGCACCATCACCAGCAGGCGAGCTCAGCCTCGAGCACGATCCATCGACCGTATTTCCAGCAACAGTCACCAGCAGCGTGGGGTCATGTCGGTGGCGGCTTCATGCCCTCGCAGCTCGCCATGCCGGCACCGCGACAGATGCTCCAGCCATCCTATTTCCAGTACGCACCGGTGACCACGGCGCCAACCGACCCTGGGTCAACCTCTACTGGACACACGGCATCTGCCCCCAGCGCGACTTCATATCAGGCTGGATCATCGAGTTCACCGACTAGCTCCGGCACGGGCGCATCAAGGGGCATTACCCCCGAACCGTTAGTTGATGTCCATTCAGCATCCTCGTTCAGCTTCGACCAGCCTAGTGGTCCGCCGATTAGCATGCCATATTCGGCCGTGGATCATCGTCATTTCAACCCACTCACCCACGGCCCGCCCCAAACCGCTCAGGTCCCGGCGCATTTCGTTCGCATCGCCAGTGCTCCACCTAACTTGCTCCACTTTCAGTCGCTCCCGGCCGTGCCTACTATCAGTGGATGGGACGAGATCGGGCCATATCATGGTCCCGGTGGATATGGCGATGCTCACAGCATCGGAGGCGGTCGAAGCGGGGAAGACGAGGAGTGGGAGTACATGGACGACCTGATGGGCAGTCGTGAGACGTCGACGTCAGAGAGCATGGAGGAGAACGTTGCAGCCAATTCCGCGGCCACCTCGGTCAGCTCGCGCAAGTTGCCAGGACATTGGTCCACCCCGATCGCCTATCCTGCCCCGCCCGCTCGACCACCTCAGGAAAGTGGTCGGTATCCCTCGTCAGAGTCATCATCCTCGGCATCGTCTACCCTTGTCTCGCGGAGTCCGCATGATGCACCGTTCAAGCCTCTTCCTCCGACATCGGGCTTCGCTTCGAGCACTCACCCCATGGCGTTGACACCGATAACACCTTGCGGATATTATCCACCTCCTGCTACGCCTGTTAACATCAGTTGGGGAGGTCATCCAATGAGGCAGGAGGTTTTCGAGAATTCCGCTAAAATGGAAAGGTCTATCGACCCAGCGAGACTTTCAGGACCGCATCGCGATGAGCAGAGCATTACGCTCTTGACGCCGCCCAGACTAAACCGTCAGGAGAGCGGGCCTGTCACAGCTGTCGGCCTAGGTATCGCCGGGGTCAGCTTCCGAGATCGCCCTGAAGACGTCATCGAGCGGAAGGAGTCCGAAGAATCGACCGTGTATCCTATACCGATAGAAGTGGAGGAGGAGATTGACAGCGATCTCGAAATGGCGGTGGACGATGTTAGCGACGACGACTTCGTTCCCGGCGGCTCCAAGAGGAAGTCGACGAAAAAGGGCAAGAGGGCGAAGTCGGCCTTTCGTCGTGCGTCCACCAAGGTCGGCAGCAAGTGACTTCCAACACCAAGCATATTCGCATTCTCATCCCGCCAAGACATCTTGTAACCATCCGGTCCCGATCCCGGCCATTCCCACGAGTATACTCGTTAGTGAAGATACGATGGTTCACATAGAGAGAAACATACTCCTTGACTCGTGATCCCCTGAACGCATTCACTGATTTCCATATCATCACTTGATTCCCGATCATCATCTTCGATTCGTTCATCATCTCGGGCTTTTTTTACGAGTCATTATCTGTAGACAATGAGCTTTGCGACGATCCCACAGATGTCGTCCTCATGTGATTGCAATACGACCATAGCATTGTAAGATCGAAGTGGAGCGAGCGGTACTGTACATGGCCCCAGAGGGGACGTTGGCGCTCGGTCGGTCGGACAGCCATGCAATGCTGAGTACACAGGATGGTGATGACTACCGTAATGCGATCTATGTGGTGTAGTAACGATCTCTGCAAACCGTAATCAGCCTTGTACCCATTGTGTCGATCACAGGTGACACACCCGATGTGTCCCATACCTTCGTGCGACAAGGAGGATCAGCTCGATACCGTTTGCATAAGAGACTTGATCCATACCTGGAGAGACGACCCATGCCCTCTTCTCCCTGACTGTCGATTCCGTCCGCTTCTTTCTTGAAAACTTCAGATCCTCCGTCCCCTTCTTGACTGGTATCCGGAATCCCTCGCTACTCATCTCCTCTTGCGTCTTCACCATCCCATCATCATCCTCATCATCCTCATCAGCATCCTCGTTCTCT
>JAABUH010001422.1_pt1 | contig 26920 bp, 25 predicted proteins | sample 5559121 | NCBI WGS metagenome assembly JAABUH01 (sample SAMN10711871, study PRJNA513364) | rock metagenome | isolation source: Antarctica rocks | place: Antarctica: Victoria Land, Battleship Promontory nord | collected 2015-12-28
GTGAAAATTCAAAGAATTTCTTGTGAATTTCAGGTAATAATTGAGTGCTTTATTCGAAGAATTTCTTGCGAATAGAATGATGAAAATGAGTGTAGAATCGAAGAATTTCTTGCGATCTAAAATGATGATGCAAATTTGAAGAATTTCTTGCAAATTTTCCTTATTGAATAGATTGTTTCGTATCGTCTATTCGTCGATAGCAGAATAGTAGATGATGAGCATTTATCTAATGTTAGAAACCTGCCTAGAGCGAGTCAGATAGAGGTGTCATTTAACTAGAAGATAAATGCTAAGAAAGAAAGATAGCTACGGAAAAGAAGCTGGCTACCTATGTGTGTTTCTCAGCCGACGCTAGGCTCAATAGGGACTAGTCAAGGTGACGGAGCGAGAATAGACCTGGTAAGACTAGAAGGCTGAGCCTGGCAAGGCTAGAATCGTGACAGATCTGAGTAACTACTATATAGAGCATGTTCTTCTTACTTTTTGTATCTTCTTTCTTCTGTATTCTTAAAGTCTTAGTTATAGCTATCTTTATAAATCAAACATTCTAGTCACGCACGCACTCTGATTAGTTTCTAGACACGATTTCAACATTACTTTAAGAATTCGTTAATCACACGATACTGATCTCATTACTCATTCAAATTCACTCGACTGACAACAAGATGAATATAAAGAAATTTGTGTATCTGATGATTGACGACATTGAAAGACAGAATAACATCAAGAAATCAATAGAATCGAGAGATTAAGATCTTGCATTGCTAGAGAATCTACAGCTCATTCAGTACGCGCTCGTTCAAATCGATTAATAGAATCAAGAGATTAAGATCTTGATTGCTTGAAAATCATCAAAAAATCTCTCTCAAATCAGCAACACTCTTCTTTGAAGACTAAACAACTTGAACTACAATCTCACTACATATCATCGAGCATCGTTCTTCGCTCGATAGTCAATTCTTTGCTATGACTCAATCATTTGTGAAAAATCTCTCTGAGAGTTATCAAAGTCTCTATTCTTCTGTCACTGCAGATTCAGTCATCTATTCTGAGCTATCATCTCGCATATCAAAATATCTTAGAATCGACTCAGTACAAAAACGTCGTCACTCTGTGTCTCATTCTCAGACTCTCGATGAATCTCTGAAAGCTTCTATTCTCTGAGATATAAAAAATGTAAAGCAGCTACAACACTGAGTCAAACAAGACTCAGAAGTGTTTCTAGAAGATTTAAACAGTCTTCAAACTCAACGAGATCTTGATGTGAAAGCTTGTGAGCTATTTAACAAGATATCAAGCGAACAAATATGAAAGACTCGCTTTAAGAAAATTGATCAAGCAAAGAAATGATCAAATCAATTGAATCAGACACTTCAGAACAAATTGACTGAAGCACAACATCATCTGCGAGTGACTAGAGATATCACTTCATCGATCTCTATTCTTTTCACATTCAGCAAGCGATCTCAGAAGCTTTCAAATTCATCTTTGTTTACTGATGAAAAATAATCTATCTGAGATAACTGACAAGAAAAGATTCGCAACAAGCTAGAAATCAACGTCGATCATTTCGATAATGAAAAAGCTATACTAGTCTACATTCATTTTCAAATCAGCGAAGACGCAGTCAAAGCTATTCTAGTCAGACATCAGCGAGATTCATTGAACTCTTATTCAACAATCAATGATCTACTAAATGAACTTGCTCAGCTATACGATGATTTTGACAAAGAGACAAACTTTTGAAGAGAGTATGCTAATCTCTCTCAAGAAAAGAGCAAATTCAGCGATTTCTATTCAATGTTTCAACGTCTGTTCTTCTATCTAGAGTATCACGAAAAGCAATTGATCGTCGATTTACGAGACAAGATAGTCTATCGTTTTCATGCAGCTTGAAGTAATCAATTGATTCAGTCAGAATCTTTGAATAAAATTCGTGACTATCTGATTCATTTGAACAATGAGCATCAAGTCATGAATGACATCAAAGAAAAGAAATTCATGATCAAGATCAGAAAGCAAGTCATCTTTGCTGAGAAATGAGATTCATTGAATCTCTATAGAAAGATCGAAGTTATCGTTGATTCGTTAAAATCGTGCGACGCGACTTTGACTAGCATCAAAGAGACAGATTTACAAACTGAAAGCTGTTTCATTTGTCATAAGTCAGATCATTTCTTTAAAGAGTGTTCTGATTGAACTTCGAAAGTCAATGCATTAAAAGATGATGAGTTTGATCGATCTACATCGAACTTTGAGTCAGATTCTGATTCAAAAAACTAGTTATCTCTTTCAGAGTGATTGAAGAAGTAAAGATCATATCTTTGTGCAGTCAAATCAAACTTCTATCGAAAGAAAACTATTTTGAAAAGTCATTTCTGATCAATGCTTCTCTTACTTCTCAGAGCAATTCTTTTAGCCTTCGCTCTTTGATAGACAGTGATTTCGTCGTCTACACGCTGATACATGACAAGCTAGTCAATAAAGTATGTCAGAAACTTGAAATACAATCTATATTACTAGCAAAAGAGAAGTTAATACGAGAATATGATGAGAAGCTAGCTAGAAAGACTATTACTCATAAGATTCTATTCAATCTCACGATCGAAAGTCATAAGAAATTGACTATGTCAATGCTGATAGCTGATATCGAGCATCATGAAGCTATATTGAGCAAACTCTGAATGAACAAAAATGAAATATTATTGAACATGAGACATGATACTATCGTATTTTCTGATCAATTAGATATTTCTATTTCGATTTTTTCGATCTCGTCAAATACGAAGCACTCAAGTTGATCGCGATCAACTTTGATCTCTTCAGCAACTCACAGCAAGATCTCTAAGATGCTCAAGCGCTCAGTTTTATTCATTCAGAAAGAGTCATTCTCGATTCAAAACATAGACGTCATCTCTTTTCAAGCACTTGTAAAACGAAAAAAGAAGAATCAGACAGAGATTTTTGCTATGTTCGTCGAAGACATCGATAGAAAAATCGTCTACAATACTCAATGCGAACTAGATGTCATAAACGTCTTCTCAGTTGATGAAATGACTCAGAATCTAGAAAATATTAAAGTCAAGCTATCATCGAAATATCAGAATTTTCTAGACGTTTTTGATCGAGCTTAAGCAGACAAGCTATCGTCTCATCGCTCGTATGATCATAAGATAGAGCTTATCAGTGACGCTACGTCATTTCGATGTCAAGCATATTGAATGTCTCTCTACAAGCTTCAGAAAGTAAAGAAATATCTGAACGAGAATCTTTTCAAAGAATTTATAACTCTCAGCAAAGCTTCGTATTTCTCATCTGTTCTGTTCGCTCTAAAAGCAAATGAAAATCTATGATTCTGCGTTGACTATCGAAAGCTCAATGCTATTATCAAAAGAAATCGCTATTCTTTATCTTTGATAGATAAGATGATCAACAAAATAGTTGGTTGCAAGCATCTGACTCGATTGAATATCATTTCGACGTTCAATAAACTACGAATGCACTCTGATAGTGAGAACTATACTATCTTTATTATCGCTTTAGAAGCATACAAATCAAAGATGCTACTCTTTGAACTTATCAATGATTCAATCTCATTTCAGCAGTATATGAATGATGTTTTATGAAACTTTCTAAATGACTTTTGTCAAGTCTATCTAGACGACATTCTGATCTACAGCAAAACTCAACGAGAACATAAACAACATGTCAAAATAATATTGCATCGCTTACGAGAAGTGAGTCTACAGATGAATATTCGAAAGTGCAAATTCAATGTAGAAGAGATCGTTTTCTTAGAAGTCATAGTATCAGAACAGAGTCTTCGTATAAATTCTGTCAAAGTGAAAGTCATAGTCAACTGAACTACGTTGATCAATCTAAAAGAAGTTCAGAACTTCGTGAGATTTGTTAACTTCTATCATTGTTTCATTAAGAACTTCTCGAAGTTAGTCAAATCATTCACTCAGCTGACTAGAAAAGACACGTCTTTTGTTTGAAATGAAGTTTGTGTTCAAGCTTTTGATGATCTAAAGAAACAAGTCAGCTCGATCTCAGTTCTACGACATTTTGATTCAAAACGACAGACTATTCTAGAAATCGATGCATTTGACTACGTCAAAGATGAAATTCTATCACAGTATGATGATGAGAAAGTTCTTCACTCGATAGCTTTTTACAACAAGAGCATGATTCTCGCTGAATGCAATTATCACATCTATGACAAGAAACTGCTGATCATTATTTGATGTTTCAAACACTGAAGACTTGAGCTTGAATGCATCAAATTACTCATTCAGATGTTCATCAATCATCAGACTTTGAAGACTTTCATGAAAAACAAACAGTTAACTCGACGTCAAGTCAATTATCTAGACATTCTATTCAAGTTTAACTTTCAGATCATTTTTCGATCAGACAAAATAAACACTAAAGTTAATGCTTTAATCAGAATGTCTTTGATCAACGTCTCTGAATCAACTCAGCGTACTGAAGATTGCTATCAGATCATTCTGACACTCGATAGAGTAAATATTCTAGCTATCGAATCTGAAGTTGATCTCTATCAGCGAGTAAAAGATGTCAACAGAACGAATGAGCTTTGCAATGAGTATAAGCAAGCTATAAGCGAAAACAAGCTCAAGCTACATAGCACTGAATTGAAGCACTGCAAGATTATTGACGACGTTTTGTTTAGAAAAGACCTACTGTGAGTTTCTGAGAATATGCATATGAAATTGCTAAAGAAAATTCATGATCAGTCTTTCATCTCTCACTCTGACAATCGAAGAACTATCAATCTAGTTCAACGTTTCTACTATTAATCAGATCATCAAGCAATGATTAGACGTTACATTTGAAACTGTCATGTCTGTTAACGAAGCAAGACATTTAGAAATAGCATTAATGAACTTCTTCATTCTTTTTCGATTTCACAGAAACGCTGAAAGAATATAGCTATGAATTTCATCACTGAGCTACTTCTATCAGAAGATTATAACGTCATTTGCACAATCATATGTTGACTCATCAAGAAACATCACTATGTTTTCTGTCATTGAGAAGACGATGACATCTCAGTCGAAGAAACAGTTTGAATCATGCTATGAAACGTTTATTGACTTCATGATCTATCTAGTTCTATTGTTTTGAACAGAGACTTTCAGTTCATATCAATCATGTGACAAAGTTTTTGCAAGCGACTTAAGATCACAGCTAGTCTATTAACAGCTTATCATTCTGAGATCGATGATCAATCAAAACGAGCTAATCAAGACGTTGAACGAAGATTAAGAATCTACTGCAATTACATGCAGAACGACTGAGCAAAATGACTATCAATGATAGAATTCAGCGAGAATTTCAATATCTTCTCGATCATCTTAATGACTTCGTTCTACTTCAATAAGAATTTTCACTCATGAATAAGTTTCGATTCAAATACAATTAACTATGAAACTATTCATGAACGTCTTGAAGTTAGAAAAGCAAATGATATTGTCATTCAAATGAAAGAGCTTCTTATCTTCAATCATCAGCAATTGAAAAAGACGAAGCAAATCATTGAAGCTCAGATCAATAAACATAAACGAGACGTTATTTATGAAGTAGATGACTGAATTTGATTATTCTTTAGAAACATAAAGACAACTAGATCATGTAAGAATTTGAAAGACAAACAGCTAGAATTCTATCAAATCACTGTCAAAGTTGAAATTTTCTATCATCTTCGTCTATTGATAAGCATGAAGCAGCTGCATTTGATGTTCAGTTCGAAGCTATTACATTCTTATTTCGACGATTTCTTATCAGAACAGCATTCAGAATCATTTAGATTTCTCACTATCGAAGATGATAAGCATTGAGAAATAGATGACATTCTGAACTCTAGATGATATTGAGATTGAATACAATACAAGATCAAATGAACGAGACTAGATCAAAACGACGAATGATACTATGTTGATAAAGAAGAATTCAAGAACTTGAAAGAAGTTCTAGTTGAATTTCATAAGCTCTATTCAAACAAGTTACACTAAATTGAAAAACAGTGAAAATTTTTGCGTTTCATTTGTTTTATTCATGCGAACATGAATTTTCAAAGAAAAGAATAATGTTACGAATGCGTCAGAATTGATTAGAACTAGTCAAGATCTAGTTGAGATCTGATTTAAATCTGATTCAGATTTGACTCAGATATGACTCAGCATCTTTTTTCTTCTCTAGCATCTTCTAATCAGCTTCTATTGTCTTTTAGACAAACACACTTCTTTGTGTTATGAATAGTTAACAGATGTCTATGACAAACATATTTCTTTGTGTTACAAACATCTTTCAAATCAACATTTTTCTTGTGTTTTAACATGTTCTCTTTGAGACTAGCGTCGATCTGAGTAACTACTATATAGAGCGTGTTTTTCTTACTTTTTGTATCTTCTTTCTTCTGTATTCTTAAAGTCTTAGTTATAACTATCTCTATAGATCAAACATTTTAGTCACGTACACACTCTGATTAGTTTCTAGACATGATTTCAACAAATGATGCATAAACATTACTTGTTTTTCAATTAGATTGTGTTGTTGAGATGATAAAGCATAAACAAGAGTGAATAATGATTATTGCTTTGTTTATTGTTCTTTCAGTTTTTCTTAATCTTCATCTTCTTTTCATCTCATCTTCATTCTGTATCAAAGTTCTTTTTCACAACTTGATAGAGAATTGCTTGTACAGATAATTACATTAGTATTTACTTGAAAAAACTCTGTTTCAAGTATTGAAATGACACACGCTCGATTTATGATAACTTCAAAGTCGTGAAAGATCAACAAAGCTGATGACAAAGCTGATGACAAAGCTGATGACAAAGCTGATGACGTGAGCAAGATATGCAATGCTTATTCTGAATTTCTTTGATTGAGACTGCAATTTAACAATCATAAATCATTGCAAAGAAGTCTACTTTTCAACGTTTTTGCAATCATGCAACATCATCTTCTGTTTTGAAATTTACTACATCTGTTGATTCTGATGATGATCTGAACGTCTCTGATGAAAAAATGAGCGACAAAATGAGTTTTGATGCTTTCTCAGCATCAGAATTCTTACTCAACTTGTCTTAAACTTCTAGCAATAAAAGAATGATAAGTCGCGTACTCAACGTTTAAAGATCATTACTGATTCTTTTCAGCTCTCAGTCGTGAGAATTAGCGAAAGAAGTGCTAATGCTTCTGAGATATTGAACAGAATAATGTGCATAAAATGTGCATGTAGATTTCATGATGAAAAGACAGCGCAAAGCTGTGATATCGAGTTTCATGAAAAAGTGATATATCGACGTTGCATCTGATGTGTAAAGAAAGATGTTGACTGCATTGCGATGAGTAAACTTATTCAATGTGCTCATTAAATGCTTATGTTTGAATTCTTAAATTTCGAACGTATGTGTTTGAACATTAAATGAGTTTTTTTGACTTGAGACAATATTCAAGACTGCATCAGAAGATGATGATGTGATCATATTGTGATCTTTATGATCAATCAGATGAAACTAAGAAAAAAGCTTATGACTGCAACGTGTGTGAAAGATTGTTTAGATGACATATGCAAGTCTGAGTCGTTTGATGTACAGAAGCTGCAGCTGAAAGAAGTAATGACAGCTAATGACATTGCTTATAATGCGCTTGACGCGTTTCATTATTCTATATGTTCTATCGTGTTTTGATATTGTTTGATCACAGTTTTATAACTGACATGATATATTTATAAATGAATTCGCTCGCTCTCAATTTGCTCATCTCACGTCTCAACATGAATCTTAAGATGAGTGAGAAGAAGAAGACTGTGATTGCGTCTTCTGCAAGAGATAACTGATGAAGTTGATGTGATTATGCTGAGATTATGCTTTTATGTCGAACGCGTTTTGCATCTCTGCGCTTTTTCTTCTGTCTATGTTTTTTCTTTTGTTTGAGTGTTAACACTTCTACGTGATTGCTTCATTAAAGAGCGAAAATCATCATAATACAGTGATTCTCTTTCTTTCTAATCATGAATTTATACTTGAAAGTGAGTGACTATACTTTTCGCTCACGTTTCAGCCTTGTTTTGAAAGCTTCTCTAAGCTTCGAGACTTCTTTCATATCTTCGCTCGATACTCATTGATTATATTTCATGAGATACTCTTTTCATTGTATCTTATAATATAAGATTCTCTTTCTTTTTCACTTCTGTAGAATCTTTTCTACTTCTCATTCTTACTCATCATCAATAAGCTTGAGAGCAAGATACTTGAGTATAAAGTCATCATTTAGTCTACAATTATATGACTTTAAAAGAAATACATGAAAGACAGAATGAATTCTATAAATGATTGAAAGATCAAGACAATACATCTGCTTATCTATAGATTCTTGTATACGAAAGAACTTTAACATCTTATTTGATAGCTTTTTGCTCAACTTCTTCTGCTTCAGATTTTTTGCTGATAGCATGATCAAATTATCAACATTAAAGAATTTAAACTTATATTTTCAATTATAGTACTTTGCTTGAACATTGATCGCATTTTATCATCATTGTGTCAATGTGTTTTGCACATCTTGCAGCATTTCAATGTGTTCTTTTGCTGCTGACACTTCTTCTTTTATAGCATCATTCTCAATGTGTATGTCAAAGATTGACTTGTAATCATACATGACTTTAAAGAGATTACAGCTCAATGAAGAGTGCTTCATCTGATGATACATGAACTCGACTATGAGTAAAAGTGTAACTCAGTCATCTTGCTTTTTTGAATAATATATTCATAAATAATGTTTCAGCGTTTGATTCTGTCGTTCTGTCTGATCATCTGTTTACGAATGAAAGATGATACTTAGTCATCATTTCATCTTCATGTGAAAACAGATCTTTGATCAGAATGCATTGATAAATAAACTATCTTTATTGATGATTATATCATTTAAAATCTCATATCTTAGAACAATCTTCTTGAAGAACAACTCTGCTAACTCTACAACAGTCAGAGTTTTCTTCATAAACAGATAACACGTCATCTTTATGTAGTGATCAACTATCACAAGAATTGAGTCAGACACAACTTCTTTTCATTTACTAAATGACAGATCTGTTATGAAATTCATAGTGATTTCTTTTCAGAGATCTGTGACTCGAGATAATGATCTCAACTCATCATATGATAAATGATGTTTCATTTTTACTCTTTAACAAATGTCACAAGTATTTATATACTCTTTGACATTCTTGATCATACTTTTTCAGTAATATTTACAATTTAATAGCTCGCTGATCTTGTCAGCATTAAAATGTCTCACTAATGAATCATCATAATGATGTTTCAATAACTCTTCTCTGACAGAAAGATCTTCTGAAACATATAATGATTCATTATACTCTATCATTTCTTGACTATTCAATGTTCAAGCTTTGACATCATTCTTTCATATACTTGTCGTCTCGTCTGCTCTTAACTCTACAGTAAATTCATCTTCTTGCTATAAGATCTTGATGAGTTCAACTATGAATTTACTACTAAAGTTGTATGTTGTTTCGTGAATTGTCAGTACTTCGACAATTGCATGTGAAACAAGTTGTTTGCAATTAACAGTTTCAGCAACAGAATTAAGCTGTTTCTCAGTTACGTTGCAATCTTTATGAATTGACGTTTCAACATTTGTGCTTCTTGAAGTTGTTGATTTGAATTGAGAGATTCTATCTTTTAAGAAATGTACTTGGTTTAAATGCGTTTCTTGCACTGCTAGAATCATAATTCTCAGCAGCATACTCTTGACATGCATTGCTGAACACATACTTGTGTTTTCATTGATACTGTGAGCAAACATCTTCTCGACTTCGTTAATCACTCATGTACAGTAGATTTCATCTTGCGATTTGCTTTTAACATGTTTCGCAGAATATTTTTGTTCACTGACATTGTGAATGAACATCTTCTCAACATCATTAATCACTTATGTTCATCAGTGAATTTCATCTTGCAGTCTGCTTTCAACATGTTCTGCTGAATATTTGTTCATACTTATACTGTGAACGAACGTCTTCTTGATTTCGTTAATCACTCGTATACAGTATAATTCTCTGATCACTACGAATATAGAATTATTTAAGCTTTCTATTCTAGTCAGCTTTCGCTGCAAAGTGAGCAACAAATGATTCACAAAAATGTTCTCATTCTTATAGTCAAATCATCTCGATGATGTATTAATTGAGTTTGTCTTTTCTGATCTATGTGCTATTTCAACGTTGCAGATCAACAATCTCATGATTCATTTGACTTGTCTTTCATTTAGCTTTCAAACATTCATAAAATTCTTCAGATTATTATGATCAGTCAAAACTTTAACAGTATGATAACTGTCTTTTACATAGTATCATCAATGTTTAAACATCGTTACTATGATTAAAAGCTTCTGATCATGCATCTCATAATTTCTTTCAACATTTATCATCATTCTGAATCAGAATGCAATCAAATGTCACTGATCTTCATCATCTGACTGAAACAAGATACTTGCAACTGCATAATTGAATGCATCGATCTTGATGTGTATATGTCACTCTGAGTCAAAGTGTCTCAATATAGATGCTCTCATAAAGACGTCGCGAAGCTGATTAAACGTTTGTTTCACTTCGTCTAATCATATGAATGAGCTCATTTTTACATCTTTTACACTATTTCTCAGCAGTTCTGTTAAAAACTCTGCTATCTGAAAGTAGTGATGTATAAAACATTAATAGAAATTGATGAATCTCAGAAAAACTTGTATTTCTTGATACATCTTCGATCTGAATCACGTTTTGATGATGTCTATTCTACTTAGATTCATCGAAATGCTCTCTGTGAATATGACAAATTCTAGAAAGTTCACTTTAATGATGAAGAATGCACACTTCTTCAAGCTAGCATATAGCTTGAACTTTCTTAATCTCTTCAAAATCTGCTTCATGTGATTTACGTGATCAGTCTTCTCTATGAAAAAGATTCGAATGTCATTTAAATAAATAACACAAAAGTCATTTAAAAGCTTTATCAAGATCTTATTAATATAAGTCTGAAAGATGACAAATGCATTGATTAAATCAAACAACATGATCATATATTCAAAATGATCATAATGAGTATGAAACATCGTTTTTCACTCATCTTCACGTTGAATTCTGAGACAATGATACGCATTCTTCAGATTTAATTTAATGAACTGCTTGACTCAATTGAATCTGTTTAAAGTTTCACTAATTAAAGACAGTGAGTGACGATTCTTGACAGTGATTTTATTCAGATCTCAATAGTTCATGCATAAATGAAGACTATCATTCTTTTTGAGAATGAATAGAATAAACACATCAGTTAAGCTGATGAAGTGCTTAATTCATTCTTTCACTAAAACATCGTTTAGATACTGTCTCAGAGTCGCTAACTCTGTGTTTAACAGATTATACAATGATTCATACAATGACTCTGCAGTGATTTCGATTGCATGATCATGATCTTCATGCAAAAGCAATTTGTCAACACTTTCTGTTAAGAATACATCTTCATATTCTCTTAATTCAATGAATAAAGTTTGCATTTCAAGCGCATTTGTGATACAACTCATCATGTTATTTATTGTTCTTACTTGATGTTCAATGATCAACTCTTCGACAACGTTGATCATGACAAGAGCATACACGATAGACTCATTTTGTAGAGCTTTCACAAATGCTTATGCGAAGAACAATTCAAATGCGTGCTCATTTACGTTGAAACATCATGTTCTTGCAATCATGTTTATTTGAATACGCTTGAATTGCATACTCGACATGCTTAAGATCAAGAAAGATTCTTTCTTGTTGATAACATAGAAGATACTTATATCTTTCTTTTCTATGCTTCAGCTGTTTATAAGTCGATAACACATCTCATAAATGTCGTAGCAATAAATACTCTGATTATTCATTCAGATAAATCTTGAGAGATTAACGTTCAGCAATGACATACTTTGCTTGACAATGAAACGTTGACTAATCATGTTTATCTTGATGTCAATATTCATGTAAATCTTCATTTCTATCTTCTGATCTTTCTGAATTACATGCTTTTTATATATAAGAGTCTTTATGAATAAAACTTCTTGTTTTTTTCTTGACGATTTGAAGTGTTCATCAAAAGCTTATCTTTTTTCAAAATCTTGAAATGACTTATATGTGACATTGAATTGATGAATACTCAATTTACATCAAATTTCTTTGATTTATTCTTGATTTTTTCATCTTTACAATTGATTGCGAAATGATCTTTTCAATTGCACATTATATTGAATAAATCTTTGCTATAATGTGACAAAGCATATGAGCTTGACTTCGATGATGAGTTGAGTCTGATTGATTTATGAGACTTCTTTCGCTTTGAATGAGTCTTCTTATTGATCTTAGTTTGATCATATGAGTTTCTGTCTTGAGATCATTTCGACGATAAGACATGTTCTTTTCGCAGATTAATTTTCAATCGAGCAACAAGATTGATTAACGCATTTCATGTGATAGAAATTGACTGTACATTGATAATAATCATGCGCAGTTCAGATCTTAGCTTGATGAATAAATGAGCTCGCTTATGCTCATCATTATACAATGAAAGTTGATGTTTCAAAGTGCTCAGATAAACTGCAAACGTTCATATCATCTGATTTAAACGTTGCAATGCGTTTGCATACTGCTGAGTCACGTCTATGCTCTGATTCATCGAATTCTCAATTATGTTCAGAAGAAAGTCAATAAAATTGAATCACATCTGCTGAGCTGCAGACATAGTCTCTTCGTGATCAAATCAAAGTTTCTTTGATTCATTTCTGAGATAAATCATGCAGTACAAAATCTTTTTCTCATCTTTTTCAAAATGTTAAGAAGTATTTTGAAATGAGATTTTGATATCGCGAATTCACTCTCTATGTTCTCTGATGATTTTATCATGATACTTCTTCAAAGATATTGAGAGTCTTCGCTTTTGCAGAATAATTTCGTGAAGACTTCATTTCGTCTTTGTTGACATTATGAAGATGATGCGTAAATCATTCAAGTTCTCAATGAAGATTCAAATGAAAGCTGAACGACTTTTCTTTATTGTTTTAATGACTTGCAGAGTCTCAATCTTTGATTAAATAGTTGCTAACTTCTGTTTCTTTCACAGTTCATCACATTAAAGCATTACTTGAGTCAGCTGTTCATTAATATCAAGAAAGAGTTCATCTTCTGCTTCTTCACTTTCTTGTTTCATTATACGACGTTCGTTTTCTGATATGATGTCTTGCAAGATCAAGACATCATCGTTGTGATTCTGTTGCAATCACGTTGCTGTTGTCATGCTTGAATATCAAATCATTATCTTTAAGAAAAGTTTGAAATAATTAGAACTGTGATGATCAAATCTACTAGAGAAATAGACGAGATCTATAAGAATGATATGACAATGTGATATTCTAGACAGGCACAGAATAAGTATATATTATGATAGAGCTAATTATTAAGAAGCTCTCGATAACTCAAGAGAATCGATCAACTATAAAGAGTTTGTCAAGCATTATCAAGTTGAACACGACATAACTCATGATATATTAAGTTGAATGTATGACGTGATTTAAATGATGTCTTGACAGAGTTACAAAGTTTCAAAGCTAACTCAGATCTGATCTTCAACTCAATCTCTGATTTTAGTCTCTGATCTAATCTCTATGTGTCAATTCATCATGACATGATCATTGAACATCAAGTAAAAGCAATGAATAATGTGATGAATTGTATCACAAACGCGTTTAAAACACAGACTTTACTTGTTGAATTAAAAGAATATGAAGATGTATTTTCAACAGAAAGTGTTGACAAATTGCTCTTGCATGAAGATCATGATCATGCAATCGAAATCACTGCAGAATCATCATATGAATCGTTGTATAATTTGTTAAACACAGAGTTAATGATTCTGAGACAGTATTTAGATAATGTCTTAGCGAAAGAATGAATTAAGCACTTCATCAACTCAACTGACGCGTCTATTTTATTCATTTTCAAAAAGAATGATAATCTTCATTTATGCATGAACTATCGAGATCTGAATAAGATCTAGACTGATCGTCAAGTCGAGTTTCGAGTTGACATTTTGAATTCGACTCAACTCGAAGTCGAGTTGCTCACATTTTCAACTCAACTTGAGTCGAGTTGAGCATATTTTCAACTCGACTTGACTCGACTCGACTAGAAATCGAGTCAACTCAACTCGACTCGTCAAGAACTTGAACTTGACGTCAAGAGTGCTAAGAATAGAAACATAGAACAACATGTTCACTTGTTCTTTGCATTATCTTTTCGCATTATTCATGACATCGTTTATATATTGCATTAGCTTTTCGCATTACTCATTACATCGTCTATATACTATCTTCAAGCTATTAACAACTATTGTTGTTAATACAAACTATTCTATAAAATGTTTAGTTTGTTGACAACTTTCAATCTGTCTGACGAAAGCGTTTCGCATAGTTCATCTTCAGATAGTCTTCATTCTGAAAACTTCGTAAGTCAAGTTCAATGATCTATGAATTCTTCACATCATTCTGAAAAGATGAAGACTAGACAAGAAGCGATCGACAAAATTCAGCAGAATTTTTCACAGCTCAAGCTAAAAAAGAATAGCGAGTATGTTCAATGAACTTTGAATACAAATAGCTCTTTTCTACAATGATGATCTCAAATCTCTGTTGTCGAGAGTATTCAAAACAAGACTCAAAAAAAGATAAACAATTCGCTCTGATTCAAAAAGACTACAGACGATAAGCAATCTAATATATGAAATCACTTTATACAGTTGACTTTGATTGTTGAAGAATTGTCTAAAATCTCATGCAAAATCTGCAATAAGATTATGAATCATTCTACAGCTTTTGATAACTTCAGCACGTCTGCTATGAAAAAGCATCTTGAATCAGACTTTTGCGCAGCGACAGAGCGAAAACGTGAACACTCGCAATCACAAGTTGAACTGACTTTCGAACAAGTAAGTCATATCTGATAATGCAAATTAATAATGCAAAATTGACAAATTATTAGAAGAAAAGTCATATTGAGTTAATCTCTGTCTTCAATCAAGAGAATTGAAAAGATCAACTATGCAAGATATTTGTTGACTTGAACTTACTCTTTTGAATCGTTGACAACGAGCAATTTCGAAAGCTGCTACGAATGCTTCGTTCAGATTTGCAGATTGTGCATTGCACAAAGATGACAACTATGATTCTCTCATACTATAAGAAGATTTGTGATAAGATCAGATCGAATTTTAAAGAGTCACAACGTGTCTCTATTGCTTTGAACGTGTGATCTAGTTCTCAAAGAGTAGCGTATCTAAAAGTGTTGATATACTGAATCGATATCAAATTTCAGTTTCGTGAACATCTTATTGAATTTACGTCTCTTGATATTGAGCATATCGATCGTCAATTAATGATAGAGCTAATGAAAATCTTGAAGAACTACGCTATTAAGAACAAGCTTTTTGAGATTGTTATCAATAATGCGAGCAATAATAGTATCTTGAAAGAGAAACTTGAAAAGAGCATGAGTCATCATGAGTTTCGATGAGATAGAACACAGAATTTCATTAATTGCTTGATTCACATCATCAATCTTGTGACTCAAGATTTTATTCAAGCTCTTGAATCAAAAGCAATAGTGAATAATGTTATTATGCAATTAAAGAACGAGCAAATGCAAGATATTGAGACAAGCAAAGACTTATCTGTTGTGATCAAAAAGATATTGCTTCAGATGATAATGCAAAAAAGTAATGCATTTATTAATCATGTAATTAGATTCGCGCTCTGACGATAGCTATCAACGACTCTTCTCAGCGATTGCTTCGCTTCAGAGCTTTTCAAAAGCAGAATGACAACAGATTCAGAAAACTGATACAAGATATTTGCATTCGTTGAAACTCTACTTACTTGATGCTTCGTCAAGTGTATCAACTACGTGAATTTATTGATCTTTGAACAGAGAAATACTGCAAAGATTCAAAAATTACAAAGATCAAACTCAATGAAAGTGAGTGATTCATGATTTTGCTTGTTGACAATCTATTAAATTCTTTCTATGAGTGCACTTTAATAGTGTCACGAACAATTAATACAGATATTCACTTGAAATTTTGAATATTTGATGCAATTTTCAATCATCTTGAGCAGATTGAAAAGAATATAAGAAGAAGTACTTGCTCATCAAGTGCTGTTATAGTAAAGACTTGTGAAAAAGTCTCAATCAAACTTGCGAAGTATTATGTCAAAATCGAAGACAGCGATGAAACAATATACAATCTTGCAAATATTCTGAATTCTATCATAAAGCTAAGTCTTTACAAGATTTGATATGACAAAGACAATGAAGATACAGATCATGATGAAGAGTCTATCAACTACGAGATCAAGTACAAAACAGAGTTCAAAGAGTATTTTCATCATTACTATGAAGATTCAGCTGTCAATTCGAGAGCAGAAGCACAAAGAGCAAGAAGTGATGCTGACGAGATAATGCATTATGATAATGCAGTTGATCTTTTACTAACGATCTTGTAGTCTGTTGCAACTGTCAGAAGATCATTGCTTCGACAATCTCAGCGTGTTCATTCTTCTCAAGACGAAGATGATTGATATCTTCACACTGATGTTATAAATGAGAAATACTCGATCTGACAATTTTGAAAAAACAATGCTTCGAATTTTTCTAAGTTGATGCAAATGACTAAGAATATTCTTTCATGCTCGATATTCTCAATAAATATTGAGCGAACTTTTAGTCTTGCTGAAAGAGTATGTCGATGAAATCGATCACAGATGAGTTCAAAAACGATGAAACAAATAATGCTGATCAAGTATTACAATCGAACTATGAATTTGAATTCAGACAAAATTATTACTGAGTTCTGAAATATTTATTGCAAAGAGAAGAATGATGATCAAGAGATCAACAAGTCTGCTGATTCATTTCAAGTATCTTTAAAAACTGTTCTGATGCAGATTTATTCATAGATTTGCAATATTGTCTCATCTATTAAAAGTCTTGCATTTAGAGCAAGTACTTATTAGAAGTACAATCGAGTTAATGCACAAGAATAATGCGAATGTAATTTCAAGAATTACACTGTCTATTTAACTGATGAAGACAGACATTTTCTAGTCTGTCTTGAAAAACATGACATCAAGATTCACCATGAGATTCTTCATAAATCTCATATTTCTATCTTGAATGATGATGCATTTGACATGAATTGTTGTCAAGTTGATGTCTGCATAGAGCAAAATGTCAATGAAAATTCTACAACAAAAGTGATAATGTAAAAGAGTAATGCACTTACTTTTCATAAAGAAGCACATAAAGTCTTCAGTGACTTCTTGAAGAGCACTCAAGACAGAACGCTGAATGCGAAAATCATATTGTAGCATGTTCGCTCGAGCATAATCATGCATAATCTCTTTAATTAGTCTTTCAAAGATCATTTTGAAAATGAGATTTTCTGCGATCTTCTGATATTTTCGAATTTCACGCAGCGCAACAGTGTCTGATTTGTAGCATCTTTTCTGTTGCAAAGCATTAGTATGTCAGTAGATAATGCATTACTCATATGCATTATCTTTTTAGTAGTAGTAGTAGATTTAAAGACTGAAGTTTCTTTGATAGCATAATGATCAGTTGAATGCATCGAGCTCTTAGACATCTTACGTGCTGATGCACATGTTAAAAATGAACTTGTCAGCAATAAACAAGTCATATTGCATTATCAGTATGCATTATCGATAACATGCTTGCTACATGTCATTGTTTATCAAGAATGATTGATTTGATTTATGTAAACTTGATTTTTGAAAGTATTATCTTTGAAAGTATTATTTATTGAAGCGTTGATTACTAAAACGATTCAAGAAAATATGATAGAAGAAGTGATTGAAAAATCAGAAAAGAAATTGAAGAAAATATTGAATAAGTGTTAAAAAATAAGTGTTAAGAATAATAATTAAATTTTTCTCGTTGCACTCAAATTCATCTCACTTGATGAGTTTTTTTCTTACTTTTCAAAATTCTCTATCTGTTCATATTCTATCGAACTACTCAAATTTCATCGATACTATTGCATTACTCAAATGCATCATCAAGAGAACAATGCTGACTTTAACAGATACTTTTCACTCTGTTCAACAGTTCAGAAATAATTCTTCGTGAAAATTAATTCATTTCACTTGATGTTATACTTCTTACTTTCTCAAATTCTCTACAAGTTCATATTCTATCGAACTACTCAAATTTCATCAATACTGTTGCATTACTCAAATGCATTATCAAGAGAACAATGCTGACTCTAACAGATAATGTTCACTTTATTCGTAAACTCAAAGTCTATTGCAAGTTGAAATCGTGATGAAAATTGATTCAATGAGATCAAAGAACACTACAAGCGACAGAACAATGATCATGTAATCATATTCAAATGACTATACAAACTAAGACAATTCAATGTTTGAAAAGAAGTGAATGAGATTGACAAAGCAATGATGAAAGACAATATAAGAGACGAGATAGAACAAGAGCGAAAGAACAAAGATATTCATGATAATGCATCTTAGTAATGCAATACTAGATAAAGCGCTGATCTGTTTATAGTCGAATGCTTTGAATTGAAAATCAGATGCAAAGTGAATGCTGAGATTGTCACTGAGACGATAAAGCTTTTCAATATAACTGCTGCGACACAAGATGCAAATACTACTGCGAAGAAAATTGCTTCAAAAGCAACGAAGATATGCATTATTTATATGCATTATCTCTCAGTTGTAGAAACTAATATCAATTTTAGAAGACAACAGACGAGTTGAACGTAAGCGAAGAAATATCAAAATTTATGATCTTTATAGTTTACTTAATTCAACAAAGAATTCTTCATCATGATGATTTGAAGAAGTTAAAGCAGACTGACGATACTAATTCTATGACAGTTTTTCAGAATTTTGCAACAGAATTCGTCACTTTCTCAATTGTCAAAGAACGAGAAATTCAGAATTTGATACATGCAATAAATTCTAATTTGAATGATCTCATCATAGTAGAAAACGATGATGCAGAGATGTGCTATAAAGCAAAGAAGAATGAAAAGAAACTACAACATGATGAATATGAGATAATCAATAGTGAGAAGAAAGAGAATAATGAAAGTGAAAAGAAAATAATAAAGCTGTTCAACTAGCGAACAACGCTTATCTTACTTTCTAAGTTTTAATCATAATTCATAATCTTATAAATTCATAGTGCATTATCTTTTTGCATTATCATGAAGAGTGTTCAATAGAAAGTCATGATGAAAATCATGAAGTTTTCATGATGAAGACTGTTCAATTAAGCTATTTACATCTATTTAATATCTTGTCGAGTCAAGTCGAGTTATTGAGTCAAATTGTCGAGTCAAGCTTCTTAACTCAATTCGAGTTCTCGAGTTCAACTTCTCAATTCAACTCAACACTTTTTCAAAAAAATTTCAACTTAACTCGACACTTTTCAAGTTGAATACTCGACTCAAACTTGAGTACTTAACTTGACGCGATCAGTCTAATAAGATCACTGTCAAAAATCATCATTTGCTATCTTTAATTAGTGAAACTTTAAACAGATTCAGTAAAGTCAAGCAGTTCACTAAGTTAGATCTGAAGAACGTTTATCATTATCTCAGAATTCAATGTGAAGATGAGTGAAAGATGATGTTTCGTACTCATTATGATTACTTTAAGTATATGATCATGTCATTTAATTTGATTAATACATCTATCATTTTTCAGACTTATATTAATAAAATCTTGACAGAACTTTTAAATGACTTTTATGTTATTTATCTGAATGACATTCTAATTTTCTTCATAAAGAAGACTGATAACATAAATTACATGAAGCAGATTCTCGAGAGATTAAGAAAGTTCAAGTTATATGCTAGCTTAAAGAAGTGTGAATTCTTCATCACTAAAGTGAACTTTCTAAAATTTATCATATTCATCGAGAGTGTTTCAATGAACTCAAGTAAAGTAGACATCATCAAAACATGATTCAGATCGAAGATATATTGAAAAATACAAGTTTTTCTGAAGTTCATCAATTTCTATCGACGTTTTATACATCACTACTTTCAGATAGCAAAATCTTTAACAGAACTGCTGAAAGATAATGTAAAAGATGTAAAAATGAGTTCATTTGTATGATTGAATGAAGTGAAACAAGCTTTTAATCAGCTTCGCGACGTCTTTATGAGAACATCTATACTAAGACACTTTGACTCAGAGCAACATATACACATTGAGATTGATGCATTCAATTATGCAGTTGCAAGTATTTTGTTTCAGTCAAATGATGAAGATAAGTGACATTTGATTGCATTCTGATTCAGAATGATGATAAACATTGAAAGAAATTATGAGATACATGATCAGAAGCTTCTAATCATAGTAGCAATGTTTAAACATTGACAACACTATGTGAAAGACAGTTATCATACTGTTAAAGTTCTGACTGATCATAATAATTTGAAGAATTTTATGAATGTTTGAAAGTTAAACGAAAAACAAGTCAGATGAATCATAAGATTGATGATTTGCAACTTTGAAATAGCACATAGATCAGAAAAGACAAACTCAATTAATGTGTTGTCAAGATGATCTGATTATAAGAATGAGAACATTTCTGCAAATCATTTGCTGCTCACTCTGCAGCGAAAGCTGACTAAAATAGAAAGCTTAAATAGCTTTATATTCATAGTGATCAGAGAATTATACTGTATACGAGTGATTAACGATGTCGAGAAGATGTTCATTCACAGTATAAGTATGAACAGATATTCAGCAGAACATGTTGAGAGCAGACTGCAAAATGAAATTCACTGATGAACATGAATGATTAATGATGTCAAGAAGACATTCGTTCACAATGTCAGTGAATGAAGATATTCAGTGAAACATGCTGAAAGCAGATTGCAAAATGAAATTTACTGTACATGAGTGATTAATGAAGTTGAGAAGATGTTTGTTCACAATGTCAGTGAAAACATGAGTACATGTTCAGCAATGCATGTCAGAAGTATGCTGCTGAAAGTCATGACTTTAACAGTGCAAGAAATGCATTTAAATGAAGTATATTTCTCAAGAGATAAAATCTCTTAACTCAAATCAACAATTTTGAAAAGCACAAATGTTGAAACGTCAACTCATAGAAATTGCAACGTAACTGAGAAACAACTTAATTCTGTTGCTGAAACTGTTAATTGCAAACAACTCATTTTACATGCAATTGTCAGAGTATTGATAATTCATAAAACAATATACAACTTCAGTAGTAAATTTGTAATCAAGCTCATTAAGATCTTACAGCAAGAAGATGAATTTGCTCTGAAACTAAAAGCAGACGAAATGATGAGTATATAAAAGAGTGACATCGAAGCTTGAACATTAAATAGTTAAGAAATGATAAAGTACAACGAATTATTGTATGTTTCAGAAGATTTTTCTATCAGAGAAAAGCTGTTGAAACGTCATCATGATAATTTATTAGCAGAGCATTTTGATGCTGACAAGATCAGCGAGCTATTAGATTGCAAATATTACTGAAAAAGTATGATCAAAGATGTTAAAGAGTATGTGAATACTTGTGACATTTGTCAGAGAATGAAGATGAAACATCATCTATCATATGACGAGTTGAAGTCGTTATCTCGACTCACAGATTCATGAAAAGAAATCACTATGAATTTCATAACAAATCTGTTGTCTAGTAAATGAAAAAAAGTCATGTATGACTCGATTTTCATGATAGTCAATCACTACACGAAGATGATGCATTATCTGTTTACAAAGAAGACTCTGACTGTCGTAAAGTTAGTAGAGTTGTTCTTTGAGCAGATTGCTTTAAAATATGAGATATTGAATAATATAATTATCGATAAAGATAGTTTATTTATCAATGCGTTCTGATCAGAGATCTGCTATCATGTCAAGATGAAACGACGACTAAGCATTGCTTTTTATTCGCAAACAAATGATTAAACAGAACGACAGAATCAAACATTGAAACATTATTTAAGAGTGTATTGTTTCAAAAAGCAAGACGACTGAGTTACGCTTTTATTCATAGTCAAGTTCATTTATCATCAGACGAAGCATGCTTCATTGAACTGTAGTTCTTTTAAACTCATGGATGATTACAAACTCATCTTTGACATATATATCAAGAACGATGCTATGAAAGAAGAAGTGTCAGCAGCAAAAAAACGCGTTGAAATGCTGCAAGACATGTGAAACACGTTGACGAAATGATGACAAAATATGATCAATGCTCAGACGAAGTACTATAATTGAAAACATAAGTCTAAGTTCTTTAATATCAACAATTTAATCATGCTATCAGCAAAAAACCTGAAGCAGAAGAAGTTGAGCAAGAAGCTATCAAATAAGATGATAGAATTCTTTCGTATATAAGAATTCATAGACAAGCAGATGTATCATCTTGATCTTTCAATCATTTATAGAGTTCATTCTGTCTTTCATGTATTTCTTTTAAAGTCGTATAATCGTAGACTAAATGATAACTCTATACTCAATTATCTCGTACTCAAGCTTATTGATTGTTACAAGCGTATCAAGACTGATAAGACTGAACAAGACTGAAGTTTTAATTAATGAGCTAGTCAGATTTGACTCAGATATGACTCAGATATGACTCAATCTCTTTTTTCTTTCTCAACACTCTTTTCTTTCATCAACATCTTGTTCATCTACATCACATTCTTTTCATGTCACAAACACATTTCTTTCAAGTCTAGCGTAGTCTCTGAACATTACATAAATAGAAGCTTTTGTATCAATTTTCTTCTGTATTCTTAATATTCAGTTATAGCTATTTCTAAAAATCAAGCACTATCAACTCTGATCTTCATTGATTGTATCATTTAGACATGATTCTGACATTATATTAAGAATTCGTTAATCACATGATACTGATCTCATTACTCATTCAACATACTCGTCTAAACAGAACGAGTTTAAAGAAATTCATTTATCTGATGATTGATGACAATTGAAAGATAAAACAACATTAGAAGATTGAATAGAATCAACGACAAGACTGTTTGAATTGCTAGACTACTTATCACTCATTAAGTATGTAAAGTTCACTTGATTATAAGAATCACAATAAAGAATCTTCGTGAATTGCTCAAGAATCAAATCGATCGATAGATTCAATGATAAAGAATCTTCGTTGTTTGCTAGAGAATCAATTAAATCAATCAATAAACAAATCTCATTTTCTTTGTTGAAGATTGAATCTCATCATGTCTAGACATTCGCTTACTGAAGAGTGTTTTGAAGAATTTCAAAATCGTTTCTCTCAAATCTCTGATGCTGATTCATTGAAACTACGAATGAAATCATCAAGTGCTGCATCATTCATTCATGAAGATGACAAATCATTCATTGAAATGATAATATTTCTCATGTTCTACGAAATTTGAAAGGCTCAAAGTTTAGTTCTTGATGAAGAAACAGATCAACTCTACGAGTTAAATAAACAACAAGAAGACGAAATCAAAGAGTTGAAGACTAGACTTCAAGCTAAAGAAATCACTTCTTCTGATTTCATCTATTCTGAGCGTTCTAGATCTCAAAAAATATCTGATTCTTCACTGTTTACTGATGAAAAGAACTCTACTTAAGAGAACTGATACGAAAAAATTCAGAATAAACTAAAAATCAACATCGATCTCTTTTTTAATGAACGAGTCAAATTGAACTATATACATTCTAAATTATTTGATGATGCAGCTGAGATTACTCAAGCTAGATGTGAACGTGACTATGTCAATCTTTATAAAATCGTTGACGATTTTTTGAAAGAGTTAACTCAGTTGTTTGATGATTTGAATAAGAAAGTCAACTTTTGTAAAGAATACTACAATTTGATTCAAGAATTCAAGAAATTCAATGAATTTTATACTCAGTTTCAACGTCTATCTTTTTATTTAGACTATCATGAGAAGCAACTGATCGCTGATCTGAAAGATAAGATACATTCTCGTCTTCAATTCATTTGAATAGATTAACTAGTTCAATCTGATTCTCTAAAAGAAATTCGTTTCTATCTGATTCATTTGAATAATGATCAGTGAGTCATTCAAAAGATCAAGAACAAGATCAAATGCATCAATAATCTTTCTAAGACTATCTTTCATAAAGCAACTGTTATCACTTAATCAGTTAATCACTCAAAGTCTGATCAGCTAAAGTCGCACGACGCGATTTTAACTAGCATCAAAGAAGCAGATATTCTAGTCGAAAACTGTTTTATATGTTATAAATCAGGTTATAGCTTTAAAGAGTGTCTCGATCAATCTACTAGAATTAATGCAGTGAACAAGAAATATGATCACTTCAATTTCAATTCGAATTTCGATTCAAAAAACTAGTCATCTCTTCAAAAGTTATTGAAAAGATAAAGATTATATCTTTGTGCAAACTAGACGAAATTCTATCGAAAGAAAATTACTTTAAAAAGTCATTTCTAATTGACACTCATCTCATCTCTCAGAATCAATCTTTCAGTCTTCGTTCTTTAATAGACAGTGATTCAGCCGTTTACATGATCATACATTCTAATTTAGTTAATAAAGTATGTGAGAAACTGAAAATTCAATCTATATCACTGACAAAAGAGAAGCTAATAAGAAATTATGATGAAAAAATATTTAAGAAGATCATCATTTATAAAATTCTATTCAATCTCATCATTGAAAGTCATAAGAAATTGACTGTATCAATGCTGATAGCTGATATTGATCATTATGAAGTCATATCGAGTAAGTTTTAAATGAACAAAAACGAAATATTATTGAATATGCAAAACGACGTCATTGTTTTTTTGAATCAATTGAATACTTCTATTTTGATTTTTTCGATTTCTCTCAATTCAAAGCACTTAAGTTGATCATGATCAACTTCGTCTTTTTCAATCACTCAGACTAAAATCTTTATGATGCTCAAATGATTCATTCAAAAAGAGTCATTCTTGATTTAAAGCATAAATGCAGCTTTGTTTAAAACATTGTTGAATTGTTCAAAGAAGAACAAGATCGAAGTCTTTGCTCTATTCATGATGAACATCAATAGAAAAATCGCGTATATTACTCAGTGCAATTTGAACGCTTTAAACGTCTCTTCAATCAATGAAACGACTCAGAATTTGAAAGATATTAAAGCGAAGCTGTCATTGAAATATCATGAGTTTCTAGATGTTTTTGATCAAGTTTAATTAAATAAACTATCTTTTCATCGCTTCTATGATCATAAAATCGAACTCATCAATGATTCAACGTCTTCTTGCTGTCGAGTTTATCAAATGTTCTTTGTTAAACTTCTGAAAGTAAAGAAGTACTTAAACGAGAATCTGTCGAAGAGATTTATCACTTCTAGTCAGACTCTCTATTTCTTCTTCGTTCTATTCACTCTCAAAGCAAATGAAGATCTTCAATTCTGCATGAACTATTGAAAGCTAAATGTCATTTTCAAAAGAAATAGATATTCTTTATCGTTGATAAATGAGATCATTGATAAAATAGTGAGTTGCAAGCATTTAACTAAATTGAACATCATATCAGCGTTCAACAAACTTCAAATGCATCTCAATAGCAAGAATTACATCACTTTTATCACTGCTTTAAAAGCATATAAATACAAGATGCTATCATTCAAACTGACTAATGAATCAATCTCTTTTCAGCAATATATGAATGACATTTTATGAGACTTTCTGAACGACTTTTGTCAAGTCTATCTAGATGACATTCTGATTTATAGCAAAATGAGAAAAGAACATAAAAATCACGTCAAACTAGTATTGAGTCAACTACGCGAAGCTGAACTGCAGATGAATATTTGAAAGTGCAAATTCAATGTAGAAAAGACTGTTTTTCTAGAAGTCATTGTATCAGAACTAAATCTACGTATCAATCTCAGCAAAGTGACAGACATAGTCAGCTGAATCACTTCAATCAATCTAAAAGAAATTCAGAGCTTCATGAGATTTGTTAACTTTTATCATTGTTTCATTAAGAACTTCTTGAAGCTAGTCAAATCATTCACTTAATTGATTAGAAAAAAGACGTCTTATGTTTGAAACAAGATCTGTGTTCAAGTCTTTGACAATTTAAAGAAACAAGTCAGCTTGATCTCAGTACTTCGTCACTTTGATCTCAAACGACAAGCTATTCTGAAGATTGATGCTTTGAACTATGTAAAAGATGAAATACTATCTCAGTACAATGACGAGAGAGTTCTTCATTCGATGATCTTCTACAGCAAAAGCATGATTCTTGCTGAAATCAATTATCACATTTATGACAAGAAATTACTAGTCATTATTCAATGCTTTGAACACTGACGATTTGAGTTGAAGTGCACTGAACTATTCATTCAGATGTTCATCAATCATCAGACTTTGAAGATCTTCATGAAAAACAAACAGTTGAGTCAACAACAAGTCAACTATCTGAAAATTCTATCGAAGTTCAACTTTCAGATCATCTTTAAATCAGGCAAAATGAACACTAAAGTTGATGCTTTAATCAGAATGTCTCTAGCGAACATCTTTAAATCAGCTCAGCGTCTTGAAGATAATTTTCAGACTATTTTGATCTTCAATAGAATCAATGTTCTATTTATTGAATCGAAAGCAAATCTCTATCAACGAGTATGAATGATCAATTAAACAGATGAGCTCTGCAATAAATATAAACAAGTTATGAACGAAAACAAGCTCAAATTTCATGTCATCAAACTGAAGAAT
>JAABUH010001424.1_pt1 | contig 26897 bp, 37 predicted proteins | sample 5559121 | NCBI WGS metagenome assembly JAABUH01 (sample SAMN10711871, study PRJNA513364) | rock metagenome | isolation source: Antarctica rocks | place: Antarctica: Victoria Land, Battleship Promontory nord | collected 2015-12-28
GATGTGTTCAAGCCCAATAAGCGGTTCAGCAAGGGGAACCCTGACGCTCCAAAGCTTGCTGTCTGTTTGAGCACTGGCAGTGATATACCATCTTGCAGCATAATACAGCATCTGCACACTGCAGTTGCACCTTTGCCTTTACATTTTGCAAGGGTGTCTGGAGGAGAGGTTTCCTTTCACAGTGTTCAGAGCCTACATTGACATGCAGCCTGAATCCCAGAGAAGGCCATATCATCTGTCTACATCTCGAACTGTCTCTTTTGGTGATGTTTTGTATCTAGTGCGTGTGTCTAGATCAAGGTACATAATGTTGATCCACAGTCAGAGTTCCTGTTATATAGGCCGTAAAAGTGTGCACATGTGCGTGCCAAAGTTGTTCGGAACATACAAGTCCTAATTTACATGGTAATCCATTCAGTGTAAACTTTCAGAATCTGCTGTAAGCATCAAACAGTGTGTCTTCCACATTTGTCAATGCCGCAGATGAACGTCACCAAAGGATGTATGCAGCATTCGTATAAACACATGATATCGCCTTATCTGATGCAGGTCAGGCCAGCAATGCTCAGGCTCTGATTTGGGCACAGATGCATCAACCTGATTGGGCAGGCATTGCATCTGGAGAACTCTCTCCCCTATTTGAACACACACACAAACGCTGGGACACACAGTCACAGCTTGATATGGATATCAAAAACCCATGTCTCAAGCACAATGCAGCTCTGCTATGCAACATGCATGCCTAAGAGACAGATTGGTTCACTATAGGCGGCTGGCACTGCCGAGCTGTGTCGAGCGAAATTTGATGCCTCCAAACACCCACATTGGCCATCTGGACTTGTAAAGCCTTGAACCCTTGTAAGCGCTGCATGTTCCATGTACACTGCTGCGCCTTGTCACAGAGTCAACGCCAAACAGACGCGGGTTGCCAAGTAGGCCCCAAGCATGTTTGGCTGCGCACCCATGGTGTAGCCACTGAGAGGCTGCACAGCTTGTGACGGGCCAGACCTGGACTGTGTGGCATGCAGTCGGGTGCTGCTGATCTGCTGCAACAGGCTCACTGACTGCCGCACTGCCACTACATCATTGGGATCCCTTGAGGGTGCAAACACCGGCTTGGACTGAGATGCAGAATTGCTGGAAAAGCGTGACAATGACTTAGGGACTGCAGGCCCAGAGGCTGCTCTCTGACCAGGGAGCCTTGCTGCAGCTGGCTGAGTAGTGTGCACAAGATGTCCTAGTGGTGAAGATGGCTCAGTTGCAGCTGCATGCTGCATGGAGGAGGACACTGGCCTGGAAGATGTGGGTGCTGCAGAGCTGCCCCCTGGAGACTCAGCGTGCAGGCACTCCCTGGGCTCTGTTGAGGGCTCCCTGGGCATTGGTGAAGACTCCCTGAGCATTGGTGAGGACTGTAATGACTGTACTGAGGCGCCAGGAGCATAGCATGTCTGCAACAAAGAAGCCGCATTTCATTTTGCCCGCATGACAAGGGCAAGTGGGCTGAAACTGCAATTTTGGCTCATCATCATCTTGGCTCATCATATTGGCTCTGACTCACGTAAGTTTGACAACCAAGCAAAGAGCGCATGAGGCTCATAGAACAAGCACAAATTGTCATGCACCACAACAAGGCATCATTGCCTCTCTTCTGCAACACGATACATTCTGATGCAGTGCACAAGGGCAAGCAAAGGCAAGCCTACCGGCGTAGCACCTCTACTCTGCAATGCAGCACTGAATCTGGCCAGCTGTCCCCGCACATCCTGGTTTTGCTGGTGTGACAGCTCCTGCACATCAGCAGTACACTGCATGACCAACCTTGCCTGCAATCCGTTGAGGTCCTGTACCATAGTCAATTCTGCATCACATTGTTGAGCACCCAATCTTACCCATGCTTTCTTGTGCTGCAACAGTAGAGTGCCCATTCTCAGAAGCTCATGTTTGGCGCTTGCCTGCATATATCACAATACTAGGTTGAATCCTAACAAAGACAGGTAAGCTGGTGAATACAGGCGCACAAAAACCAGGCAGCTTACCAATGATTCTCCTCGGGACTGCAGCTTTGCTTGAAAAAAGGCCAGGTCTGACATGAGGCAGTTGCACCTCTGAACAGCAGCGACCTGCATGAGAATTTGGAGGACTTTGTCTGTTCTGCATGCTTTGGTCTGCATGATGCAAAATGGTGCAAGCATTTGCGTGACCATGCACAACAGGTGCAATGCGAAGCAATGACTGCTCGTGACAGTCTCAGAAGATGCACGCTGACAGTGCTTACAGTAAAGGAGACTGTCGTGTGCTTACAGCAAAGATGACTGCTGTAGTTGCCAGAATAAGCTGATAAAAACAGCAAAGCAAGAAAAGGCTCTCACCAATGAGGTGTCCTTTTGCTGTAGCTGTTCATCCCTCTGCTGCAATTGACGCAGGACACCATTCAGCTCTTTCTGAAACCCCAATACATGCGCTGCTCCACCCTGTAAAAAAAGAAATTTGCAATGCTGGAAACCCTGTACTGTGCATGATTGGAGCTTCAAACAAAGGGCAGGCAAGAAGGTCAAGCCATACAAACACTTACAGGCGTGCATGTTCTGCGCAAAGCTGCCTTGTATGCAGCATTTTGGGATTCCAGCTTCAAGATGTAAGCCTGCAAAGCACAACAGCGCATCAGAGACGCATGCATTAAGCCAATAAGCAGGCTTGAAGGCAGGCTACATCGTCAGAGATGCAAAGGAGCCTCAATGCTAACCTGTTGCGCATTCATGTGGCGCAAGCAAGCCTCAGCCTTCTCCTTACTGAGCTTGGCTTGCATACTCAGGCTACGTGCATTGGTGGCAGATGAGGCAGCCCTTGCTTGAACCTGAATCGGTTAAGAAGCTGAATTGATGGTGTAGCCGAAGAGGTGGCAAAACAACTACCAACACAGTGAGCACACTTGCCTGGATAGTATGTACAGGATCTCCTGTGATTGGCTGTACGCCATTTCCCACATGTGCACACGCCTGCGTCAGGCAGGTTCTGTGATGAAAGCCACGCACAAACACCACGGAGTATACCAGGCGTTGCAGCAGCACTCAGCGGATGGCCCTTGTAGAAGAAAGCCAACCTTGTTGGATAGCGAACCCTGATTGGCCTTGAATCCAAGAAAGGATAAGGCGGACTGCCACGTCGCACTGTGCATTCTGTTTTTGGCTGACTCGCGTATGCAGTTGCAATGGACACCCGATTTTGGGTGTATGCCGGGATGCGGCAAGCGAGGGGACACACAGTCGCTCGACAGGGTGAGTGTGCATTTGCGCTCGAACAGAACGGACGTGCTGCACAGCTCGCTGGCTTTTTCCCCCCGGAACCGCCTTCGAACTCCTCTTCTTCAGTAGGTCAAATAGAGCAGCGTTTGATCCTTCGACTTTGACAGGATCAGGACCATGCTGTAGCCTGTCTCTCAGCAATGCTTCGCAGATTCAGTTGGCAATGCGGCCGGCATCAGCAGCGTTGTGTGAGGGCCTGCCTTTGCTGGTCATTATGAACGGCAAAGCCCAAGTGCCAAACATGTCGAAACCCGAGCAGAACACGCTCTCTGGCTTGACCCTCCAAGGCAATTCTGGACTGCAGCCCAAGACCTCACAATGTATAGGAAGCATATGAGACAAGCGCCGCATTGCCTGCGCATCACCTATCTTGCAACACTGTTTGTCCTAAACGCCCTTGCTCAGTCCGACACGGAGGAGTCTGCGCTTCTCGACTTTGCGTATCAGCTCGACAACTTTCAGGTACTGTGTCATCCACTTTCATCATACCACTGCCTGCTGTGACTTTTGTGTCGCTCTGATATACAGCCAGCTGACCTCATGCTTGCTTCGACCCCAGACGATCTTGCGCAGGACTTCGTCTCCAGCCCACATTGGCACGGCTGGGGAAAAGACACAAACTTTCTTTGTCCGTCAAGGCAAATCAGCACATACCGAGAGCAGCTTTGCGAGCCCTCTTACCCTGGGAGTATTGATCCCCATAGTCAGTCCTGGACAGGCATAACTTGTACACCAGAAGGCAAAGTCCTGTGCCTGAGCTTGCCTGGATGGGGCTTGCAAGGCAATGCCAGTGCATTAGAGCAGCTGCAATCGCTACATTCCTTACAGCTTGTCAATTTGGCCAATAATAGCCTGACAGGTGAGCGTTGCAGCGACGATCAGCAGGCAGAGGCAATTTAGTGGGTTCAAATTGTGTCTGACGCAAGCTAATGCTGCCTTGACAGGCACATTGCCAGCATCTCTGCCAGCAGCTCTCAGGACCCACAATTATGGCGCATTCCCAGCTATCAGCATTGTCTACCTTTCCAATAATAGCATCAGTGGCACATTGCCATCTCAATGGGCAGAGCCTGGCTCAGGATGGGGGGTTACGCTCGAAAGACTGTATCTTGACAACAATCAGCTGACTGGAAATCTTCCTCAGCTGTGGTCTGACAGCAATTCTTTGTGGGGTCTTGAAAGAGTCGACCTGTTCAACAACCAGCTGACTGGACCTGTAGAATGGGATGCAAGACATCTGCCCAAGCTGGGAAATATGGTTCTGAGTCCAGGTGATCGTGCTGAGCTGCGTCTCCTTTGAACTGTGTTCTCACACCATCAAGCTGCAATGCCATCCAGCATGAGCCTTTGAATTATGCTGAATACTGGCTTTGCAGGCAATGGGTTTTGCGGCAATGTGCCCCGCCCTCTTGATGGTGTGGTGCGAAGTGTTGTGGGAGTCCATGATGGACAGCAGCTCCAGCTGAAGGTCACGCATTTTCTCAAGCCCTGTCCAAGACACATGTTGGGCAGCACTGGAATGTCTGTACATGCTGTTGTCACAGGTAACTTTGCACATTCCATGCTTGTGTAACCCACTACTGGTATGCAACGTTGGTGGGAGGCACATGTCATAATTGAGAGCTTCTAAATTGTGTGATTGGTGCACAGTTTGCTTTCTGACAAATCACTGATATGACCAGGAAGCACCCTTGCTGCTTGATTGTGCACAGGCTGTTCAGCTAGAATGCGAGCAATGTTGTAATGCATAACAATTCAGGTGCCTGCCTTTTGCTGCAGCTGATATGGCTGCTGAGCACCATTGTTGGTGCTACAGGATTGGTGCCGGCAGTCGTGGTAGTGTTTGCAGCTGCTGCTCTGTTATTCCTGAGACTTTCAACACACAGACGCAATCAATCACAGTTTGGTTTCATCACCGGCAACTGGTTAAGCAATACCAACGATGCAGATTCACATGTGCACAAAAACACTGTTGACAATTTGTCAGGCTTATCTGCCAAGCCACAAAGCTCAGCTCTAGCAAGTGACATCCTGAACTCATGCACAATCTGTCAGCTGACATCCAGCCCAAGTAAACCAGTCACATGTCAAACCAACCATACAGAATTCTGTACAGCACTGGCTTGCTTCAGGACAGAACACTGCACATCTTTGTTGCCTCTGTCGCCGCTGCAAGCTGAAGGAACATTCCGCCTGATCCCTGCACCTCTCTGGCAGGAGGTAGCAATTCCTGCAGACAGAGTCTGCATTGTGCAGACATCTGCTGGGCAGGACTGGATGTTGGGTCAAGGCTCCTATGGCAAGGTCAGCTATACCTGAACATCCATTGGCAGTCTGTTCACTGTCAGTCAGTGCATTGTGACCATGTGTCTGATCAAGCTGCCTCTGTGCATCCGTCAGTAACAGCACAAAGTTTTGGCATGCCCAATGCGCAAGCGGCAGCTTGCATCTTTTCAACTTGGAACATGGGTACAAGCAGTGTTGACAGCAGTTTTAGTGCGTGCAGTGGTGCTCTGCAGGTGTTCAAAGGTGCGATGGATGGCGTTCACGATGTGGCTGTCAAAGTGTTCACTGCACCCAGCAGTGATCGTGACATGGAGGTTCTACACACAGAGGTTGCAGTTCTACGAAGCTGTAACAGCAGGAACATAGTGCAGTTTCACGGAGTCTGCTTCAAGCAAGACAACATTTGGGTGGTCATGGAACTCCTGGAGCAAGGCAGCCTCTACAATGCTTTGGAAAAGAGCAAAAGAAGGTGCCTCTGGTATCACAGGTGCCCATCTGCTGGTTCTCTTGTTGTTGCTGTGACCCCATCCTACTACACCCATACTACTACACCCTATGGCAGTAGCACCATGTTACTGGCAAGACGGCTTTTGATGAAGAACAGCAATCTTGGCATGCTGTCCATTGTGTGCCCTAACAGTGAACGTTTCAACGCACTGTGAGTCATGTCTGTCATTGCTGCTGGTGGGGAGCCAATGTTTGTTTTTGCTGCGTCTCATGGACATTATGTACGCACTTGCTTGTATTGATTTCCCTCATCTTGAGCTGAAGTTTTGAGCTGGACTTGTGTCTGATTGAAGGGGGGCCAGCATTGCCTTGGACATTGCCAAAGGCGTGCACTACCTGCACAGCCACAACATCATGCACCTGGATCTCAAGTCTCCTAATATCCTGCTAGCTGCAGACTATTCAGCCAAAATTGCAGATGTCGGCCTGTCCTGTATCTTCACAGCACAATCTCTGCCTGTTGCTATGGTCAGTACTCCTGCAAATTGCTATTTGGTGACATCTGAGCATACTGCAAGGTGTCCAGGTTACTGTGATGCATGGCTCTGTTGCCAGCACGTGTTTGCGCCGTCATGCTGTGTTTCACTGCAAGCCTGTGTAGCAACAGATTTACAGATGCATAGATCACCTGCTGTGCTGATGAGAATGCACTCCATAGACAGAGCTCATCATGTACATGTTGGACTGTATTCTGCCTTAGAGCAGCTGGGCGTTGCACGCCACAGTCAGCGTCGTGACAATATCTGACATATCCATTGTCTGCAGGAGATTGGGACTTTTCACTGGATGGCACCAGAGTTGATGTCTGTTGGCAAATGCACCGAGAAGGCCGACATCTTCAGCTTTGGTGTTGTCCTGTATGAGATCTTGACGGGTGAAAGACCCATTCGTGGCAGAATGAAAGCTGTCAAGTATGCGCCTGTTCTGCATCGCTGCAATTGCTGAATAGTTAACACATGAAGCTTGAGCTTAGTCCACAAAATAGTTCCAGTATCATCAGCAAGCCGCTACATTCTTTCACAGGCCACGTTGCGCCACTGGCCCTGATTTGCTGAACAAGTGCGGCCTGTACAGACTGTCCATTGTAGTTTACCAGACAGAGCTCACATCAATTGTCTGCTGTTTGTAGGGTACCACGCCATTGTCCACTGGCTATCTTTCACCTGATGAACAGGTGCTTACATGAGCAGCCAGAACAGAGACCCAGTGCAGCTGATCTAGTGCAGATCATGGCAGCCAATCTTCCTCACAAGTCTACGCTTGCTCCCAGGAAGTGAACTTGTGACGCGAGGGCTGCAGCAGCAGGAGCTGTCACAATGCTCACTGCTCAGATTGGCAGCAGCGACAGTCTATAGCAAGGTCTGCAGCATCTGACACTCTAACTTGTTTCAGGCCGGCATGATCATGTTGTTGGCTCAGCAGTGTTCTCAAGCAAGTGTATTACCTCTGTGTGACTGTACTGCTGCACAAGCAATGGTGCGTATGGGCTTGTGTAGCAGCAGCACTGTCTGCGCTTTATTGCATGACGTCTGCAACGATGGGCTGCACAGTGTCTGATGTGCATGCTTGTTGCGTCCAGGACATTGATGAGCAGTTCCTTTGGGATCCATGCCCAATCACCAATTTCTGTTCATGAATGTGCAGCTCAATGTGTTGATAGTGCTAGGGGAATATGAGGGTTCACAGTGAGCCTTGCGATGAATCCAAACAGCCAAATGAAGAATCGTGAAGCAAACAACTGTCTGCACAAAAGCATGGAATTCAAATGTTTAAAAAGATAGAATGAGCAGAGAGCAGCACAGTTTGTATGCCTTCCTCAAGTTCGTTTCTGACAAGCCGCCTACAAAAATAGCCTCCGAGATGCATTCCAGTGCATCGCGCAGCCAAACACAATCTCGCATGACTGCATACTGTATCTGGCACAATACCTCTATGATCCAGGCATCCTGTGTCTCGTCTTGAAAGTCCATGGGAAAAGCATCCTTGTCAGGGATCTCAGCGCACAACCCAACCTGAGAATGGCCCCTGAGTTGCAATCTATTGTTCGCTGTATCGCTATCAGATGCGTGTGTAAACTCTGGCATTGACAGGGATGTTCCTGCATGACAATGCTATTGCATGACATCCCAAGGCCTACAAATCTGAGCAAGATCTGTGCATATGTGCGACGCGCACGCTGAGCGCCCGGCGTTCCAAGGACGACTTTCGTCAGCAGTTTGCACAGGATTTGCGCGCGCTAGACATGTAAGGGTCGTATGCTATGTGGCGGCAGCTTCTGCCGACGTGTCGTTTGTGAACCGTAGATTAGCGATATCTACGCCAGGCTAAACCGGTGTTGTGATCTACAATACGTTCGAGACGACGCTGTTGCCCCGTGTGTCGTTGGGTCGCCGACTAAGACATTATCGAATTGTCATGTGCAACTGCAAGGATTAAGGTGCCCCCCCGTGATGTGTGTCAGCTGTCCTTTGCTGTGCCTGGTGGGGCTGCTATGCCTCACAGGCCTCTCAGCCTTTACGACAGAAGAGCAGGCACTGCTGCAGTTTGCAGAGCAGATAAGCAACTTTGACGTAGGTTACCAGCGCAGCCTGAAACAGGCTGCCATCGCCAGCACAGTCTGCATGCACGATTTATTCGTTTTTGGCAGAGCTGTATTTTCTGCCGCTCCAAGTGATGAATACACCAATATATCATGCGTTCAGGATTTCCGCTGCATTTCAGGAGGTGTACAAGAGCAGCCAATGGCAAGGTTGGGGCAAGGACAGCAACATTCTGTGCCCCTCTATTGAAGTCAACACTGATAATGAATACCTTTGCTTCCCTGACTATCCTGGGGAAATCAATGCTACAAGTCAGTCTTGGACCGGTGTTGTGTGTACACCCAACGGCACTGTCTTGTGCGTCAGCCTGCCTGGCTGGGGACTGACAGGCAATGTGAGCGTCCTGGAAGAGCTTGTGCCTTTGCAGGACATGCAGCTGTTGAACTTAGCAAACAACAGCTTGACAGGTACATGTTGTTAACACTGCAGAAAGTGCTGTGCAGTCCAAGTTAATGCAGTCAGACCATTGTTGAAAACTGCAGGTTCTTTGCCAGATATGCTACCAGCTCAGCTCAGTAACTCAGACCCGGGTAATGTTTCCCTAGGCTTCATCTACTTGTCAAACAACAGCATCTCTGGTTCTCTGCCAGCTGTATGGGGAGATGCTGTCAATGGTTGGGGACAGTTTCTCCAAGGGTTATATCTTGACACAAACCAGCTCACAGGGCAGCTGCCACAGCTCTGGTCGGACAGCAATTCCATGTCAAACCTTTTCAGAGTTGATTTGTTCCTAAATCAGATGACAGGCAGTGTGGCTTGGAACCCCGCCAATTTGCCAAGCTTGGGGAACTTGGTTCTCTTACCAGGTGAGCAATGTGTGTGCACGTATTGGCTACAGGATAGCTATTGCATCTTTGCTTGTGCATGTTATGCCAGAAGCCATGAGCATTGTCCTCTCCTTGTTGTCAGCACAATGCAGCTCACCTGCGTGTGAAGCAGATTGGAGCCTGGATTGGGTCTATCATCACTGAGCTGTACTTGTCATTCTTGTCATTCTGAGCATGCCAAACCCCCAGAGCCGTGCTATTTTTGCAGGCAATGAATTCTGTGGGAATGTACCCAGCATGCTTGATGGAGTTGTGCGTGACTTGACTGCCACCATTGGCATTAACGAAGTCTTGACAAATGTGACAAAGTTCGACACTGTTTGTGGTGCTGAGTCAAGCAGAAGCTCTGTGTCCAAAGGCGCCATAGCTGGTATGATTTTCACGGGATGCTTTCAAGTTGCAGTGCATGTAACCTTCATGGAAGCTGTCGAACTTTGTAGTAACAATTGTTGCATTTATCACAAGAGAGCACGTTGCATCTCACATCTGGTAAGGTACAAAGCTCCTATTCTGCAGTAGTCTCTGCTTCATTCCTATGTGTCTGCGACCAGCATCCTTGCTGCTTGCAGGCACTGTTGCAGTGAGGCTTGCACAGTTGCTACGTGCAACAAACTCAGCCTGCTTTCAACAGAGGGATGCGCTGCAGCAATGAATGTTGGTTGACGAGTCGCATGCAATGTGCATTCACAGTCATGCTGCGCTGAGCTCCTCATTTTCCAGCAATGGATATGATGTTTGCATTGGGTTGCAGGGGCTGTGCTTGGAGCTTTGGCAGGTGTCCTGTTGGCAGGGTCATTGTGGTTCTTCTGCTACCGCTGTAGGCTGTTCGCTTCTGACTCTAACAAAAAGCAACCCACCAAATCAAAGCTCTGGACAGGGTGGCCTTTAAGGAGGCATCACAAAGGGCAGGCTGCTCCTGTCGCATTGCAGCAACAGCCAGATGTCAGCAAGCTGCGGTCTTTGTCAAGCACATCAAGCAATGCAAACTTACTTGGCAATGCAGCTGGCTGCGATGTCCTGCCAGACATTGGCTCCAGAATCGCAAGTTTCAGCATGGCTGATGTGTGAGCACTCGTTAGCCAGATTGCTGCAAAGTCCAAGGCCCCCATGTATGTGATGTTCGATCTCCCCGTGCAAACGCAATGTCAAGATCAACACATGATGCACCTGATTGTCAGATGCATGTCCTGATAATCATCTATGCAGAGACATGACATTGCAGGGACTGGGCCTGTTGCAGACCAACAGCTGGGTAAAGGCTTTTGCAGTCTAGTATAGGCAATCGATCTGTGCATGGAAATAGTCAATATTTTGATTTGTAGTATGAGCAACGCCTGCTGACAACATTCCTTTCAGCAGTGCAGGTAGCCGACCTATCTTGATCCCACATGTCGCTAAGGTTTTTTTCAGCAAATTTGCTGCTCAGTGGAAGTTTTACCTGTTTGTAGCAAATGTAGCTTGTGACACACATATACCAGTGTGCCAAAGTTGTGTAGAACATGTGTCACACATGAGAGTGTTTATACTTTCCTGCTACACTCTATTCTGCTTTGAAGTCTGTCAATCCGTACATCGAATCTGTACACCAGGGCCGCCTGAGACACACCCATGCTTGCATTTAGTTTCTAGATGACCAACATCCTGATGACCTGTAAGAAAGCTTATTTCTGCAACCGTGGAGTCCAGGATCTGCTCACAGCTGAACATCTCGGCTTGCCTGTTCCCTCGAACCTTGCACCACGGTACAGCAGTTGCTCAGGAAACTGAAGATGTGGAAGATTTCTTGGAAGAAGATGTAACGTCGAGCAAGGCTCGCAAACGTTCCATGCACTGGATTGACAAGCGCTTGGTGAATCTGAACAGTCTGTTGCAAATGCACACCAAGTGTTCCTCAGTTCACCTTGGCAGGAGTTTGACCTGAGGTCCACGCTTCTCGTCTGAGAACATGCATGTGTCAGATCCGCTGGCCAGGCAACGCACGGACATAGTTTAGGCACAGAAGCTTCTCACCGGCTCAGAATGGTTCGAGTCACATCGTGTCGCCGTGTGTTGGGGTCATGAGTTCTGCAGCCAGTTCGGTGCTTTTGTACTTGCTGCTGTGGCTCTCCGGGGTCTCAGCGTACTCGTTGGAGGAGCAGACCCTTTTAGCATTCGCTGAACAGCTGAGCAACTTTGAGGTGTGTTACGACTCAGGGTCTCCTCCGCACAACAGTGTGATATAATGCTCCTGTCCTTTGAGAGCTGACTATAGCCGTCAGCTGCAGCAGTGAGTGTTCACTTGCAGGAAGTTGCAGAAGCAAACCAATGGCATGGCTGGGGTCTGGATAACAATACATTGTGTCCTTCCACTCAAATCAGCACAACACAGGAACTCCTGTGTGAGCCAGGTTATCCTGGGGCCATTGAGCAGACAAAGCAGAGCTGGACCGGAGTTACATGCACCCCAAATGGCCATGTTGTCTGCCTGACCCTACCTGGCTATGGTCTCTCTGGCAATATGAGCTCATTGGTGGAACTGGCCCCTCTGAAGGATATGCAGTGTCTGAACCTGGCAAATAACAGCTTGCAAGGTGTGTTTACTGTCATGATGCAGCATCCATGGCATGGCAGCTCCACCACTGGTTTACATGAGTTCAACATCAAATGTCAGATTCTTCGAAGACCAAGAGCACTCTGGACTGTTTTGGCTGCAGGCTCCTTGCCAGCAGATCTCCCCACTGCCTTCCATAACAACAATTTCTACAGTTCTGCGTTGGCTGTGGTATATCTATCAAACAACAGCATTTCTGGTACTTTGCCAGCAGAATGGGGAGATCCACATGTTGGATGGAGAACTGAGCTTCAGAGACTATATTTGAGTGATAATCAGCTGACAGGACAGCTTCCAGATGTGTGGTCAGACGGCAATTCATTATATGACTTGGGCAGGCTTGATCTCTTTGGCAATGCAATGACAGGTTCTTTGCCTTGGACACAAGCCAACATGCCCAGTCTGGGCAATCTAGTGCTGCTTCCAGGTGTGCATAGCTATCTTGACCTGCATCTTGACCAAAAAGTCTGAATGTTGACATGTCACGCTCTTGTGTTAGCATCATGTTTCTTGCTGAGACATTGTCAGGTTCCAAGTTGATCCCACTGAATGTTGACACATACATTTTGGTCCTTGGTCATCAAGTGCATTGATTTTAACTTGGTTTCTGCTATATAGGCAATGATTTTTGCGGCCATGTATCAGATGATCTGATTGGTGTGGTGCGTAGTTACACACCCAATGGCGGCCCTCAACAGGTACTGGCAAATGTGACAAGCTTCAACGCCAGCTGTGGCACCCAAGTTGCAGTGCCAAGCAGGAAGGCTGCTGTAATTGCAGGTATGCTGTGTGGTTGTGACAGCCATCTGCATGCAATCAAAAGTAGCTGTTGAGCAATCACAGGTTTGCTGAATGGGTGCTTTCACTGTCATTCCACTTGCATGTCTGCATATGTTTCTTGCATTGCATATACTTGGGCTGTAATTCGCCAGAGAATGCTTGCAAACCTGTGCATTTGTGCAGGCTCAGTGATAGCTGCCATGGCAGGTGCTGCCCTGGCTGTTCTGCTCTGGTGCTTAATATGGCAGCACAAGACAGCATACAGCACAAAGCCGTATACATCTCTGACGAGCAGCAAATCACTGACGCAGTCAAGGTGGTCTTCACAACATCGCAGATCTGCATACGCTTCCACTATGTTGGAGCCCAGACTCAGCACAGACAAGCTGAGCAATGTTTTGGCTGATTGTCAATTGACCTTGGCTGATGGAGGCATTACCAGTAGAAGCTCCTTTGATTACACTTCAGCAACAAAGGCTCATGACGTTTCATCAAACAGCTCTGTTCAGATGATCACTGCCCAGGCACAGAGTTCAGCTGGGAGCACTGCCTTTTACAGTTCCCGTCCTGTCATAACAGACTTGAGCAATTTTGCGCCACTCAGCTGTCCTTCTTTCCTCCCAGTCCAGCAGAAACTCATCATACCTGCACCCCTTTGGCAAGACGTCGAAATAGCTCCAGAAAACATCAGCATTGCACAGACGGCTGCCGGCAAAGACTGGATATTGGGACAAGGCTCTTATGGCATGGTGAGACATTTGACATACTCATTTTGCTCAGTTTTGGGTTTCAAGGTGCGGCAAGAGCGTACAAGACAACACCTGACTCTGACAGTGCAAGCTTGAGATGCATAGCAAATGCTGAGTGACTGAGTGTGTAGCAAGAAACAAGTCCAACAGGACGTGTACTGCGATGGCCATCCATTGACTAGCTCTGGGCTGTGACCATGTCATACAAATGGTGTGCATCATGCTCTGCTCCTTTAAGCATCAAGCGCCCACACATTCATGGTACCACATGCCTATTTGCAATGCTGCTAGACAAAAACACTCTTTGCAACAGGAATCATTTTGCTGTTGCAGACAGAGTATGCTGAGGTAGTGCAACAGCTATTTGTGCATAAACAATTGCTTGTGACAGCTGTAGCTGACCAAGAGCGTGTGTCTCAGGTCTTCAAGGGGATCAAAGATGGCGTACATGATGTTGCCATTAAGCTTTTCAAGTCAGTCACAACTGCGAGAGACCTTGAGCTATTGCAAACAGAGATTGCAGTGCTGCGCAGCTGCAACAACCGTAACATTGTACATTTTTATGGCGTCTCTTTCAAAGGTTCAGATGCCTGGCTGGTCATGGAGCTTCTGGAAAAGGGCAACCTATACAATGCTTTGGCTTATGGCAAAGGCTTATGTACATGGTATAACAGGTACAGTTTGCTTTGTGTTTGCAATGTTGCAATTGTCATTGTGGTAGGCATGCATACATGTTTTCCAGTCAGGCTGCTATGTTAAGGTATTGCACATCATCCTACACCTGCCAGTGAAGACACCTCACCTGCAATGTCACCTGTACATGTGAAATTTTGGCTTATTTCTGATGCAGGTCAGTATACAAACCCAGAGCCAAACATGTATGCTGCTTTCAGGGGAGCTAGTATAGCTTTAGACATTGCCAAAGGCTTGCACTTCCTGCATAGCCATCACGTCATGCACCTGGACCTGAAGTCTCCCAACATTCTGCTAGCTCAAGATGGTACTGCCAAGGTTGCAGATGTTGGCCTGTCAAGAATGTTCACAACACGTTCATTGCCTGTTGCAAAGGTGAGCAGTCTGTCTGTGAGGCTTGAATCCTCACGGCAGAAGCAGATGTTGTGTGCATGCACAAATTTGAAGGCCTCAGGTGCAAGAAACGTCACTGTGGACCCTGTGGCCTGAGCTATTTGCTAGGCTGTAACTGAAGGGTAGCATGTTCTACTTTAACCTGATGGTCAGCGATGCCAAGTCTGTTCTGTTGCTTGGTGCAAAACTGATATCAATGTTGCTGTGTAGAATACTGGGACCTTTCACTGGATGGCACCAGAGCTAATATCTGCTGGCAGATGCACAGAGAAGGCAGACATCTTCAGCTTTGGTGTTGTGCTCTACGAGATTCTGACAGCCGAGCAGCCCATTCGAGGTCGCATGAAGGCAGTGCAGTAAGTCTTACAGGATAGCTTCAGAGTCTTGTAGTACAGTACAGGATACAGAAACGTGTAGTCTGTTGAATACACACACTTTGTACTGTCAAGGCTTGGTTTGGCATTTTCATTCAGCAGATAGCATTTCATGCACTCAACTTGTCTGCCTACAGCTTACAGTGGCTGCCAGGTGAAGCCACTGCGACGCTTGCTTTGGTAGCTGCAAGCCGTCTTGTCTATGTGCTGTCAAGCTTTTGCAACACACGGACATGCAGCTGTATGTGTGACTGCGCCAGACCCAATGCTGGTGTTTGCAGGGTCCCGGCACATTGTCCCCATGCTATCTTCACCCTCATGACGCAATGTCAGGATGAGAGGCCAGAAAGGCGACCTGCTGCAGTTGAAATTATCCAGATCATCACTAACAATATGCCATCAAAGCGGTAATCCACTTGTACGCTGGCACGGGGTTAGACTGGGTGGCGCGCTGGTGTAAAAGCACACCTTGATGATACAGGGTGTCTGCAAGAGAAGTTTCACATTTGTGATGTGGGCGTTTGTGATGTGGGAAAGCCTACTGTGTCCACATGCTGTTGTTCACAGCTGTTGACTGTTCTGTAACATAAAAGTGCGTGTGGTTGTGTCAGCTGCTTGTAGTTCCTGTGAAAAAAACTGTGTCTTGAAACAGGGTCATACATAGCTGAATATAGAGACTGACTGTATCAGTAAGGGTAATTCATTCAAACTAGTGTTTTGACTTGCTCATTGCTTAACCTGCTGGTTGCATGCACCCATTGCTGCTGCAAAGTTCGCAGTGTTACCACATGCCCCTTACACACTCGTTCCTCATAAGGCTTGATTCCTGATCAGGCAACGTGTTCAGATGCCAAAGGACCGGGGTTCATGTGTTGTACAATGGCAGATCAAACAGACACGGCGACCTGAAATACTGAAGTCCTCTGACCAGGCATTCTGTCAGGCAAAACATTATGTATGTTCAACATCAAGAAATGCTTTCATAAATGCAAGCAAACTTGTTAGACTCATTCATGACTGCGGTCAACGTTCCGGGGCAGTTGTGTTTTTGCAAACCAAGCCAAACAAGCAAGCCTTTTCTTTGGCCTTCACCAGCTTCGCGCCTAGCACTGCAGTGTCCATTGCCAGCATTATAGTGCTGCGCTGGACTTGCAAGTTTGGCAATCAAAGCGTCTGTACAGTGCACTCATGTGACTGTACTTGGCAGGAATATTAATGGCTGTTCGAATCAAACTGCATACTGCTAGCCTGACAACATCAGATTCCCTACCACTTTTCACAATTCCTCAAAATTGCTCAATCTCAGCGGCTGCCACAAGAAGGGCCGTTCTGTCTGCGGAATGGGACCTTGACATAGGGTAACAACCCGCAGATGCACTGGGCCAGCAAGCGCAAGTGCTGTCTGCTGCATGGCAAGCTAGTGTCACAGCAAGCATAATCTTAGCCTGACATGCATATCACATGATACAACATGTGCACTGTTGTTCGGCCCTGGTATGTTTATCAGGTGTAGAAATGAGGGATGGAGCCAGCAGGCGCAAGCATGACCCTCTGTGTAGACATGTGAGTGAAACGCTGACAGATATAGTCAGTGTAGTGTGGGTACTGCATGGAGCAGTGAGATCGTCTTCAACAGCATGAAAGCAGTGCAGCATGGCTGATCTGCGTGCAGCACAGCATTTGCAAATGAGGCCTTTGAGCAACATTTAGTCATTCTCTGTGCAAAGCCTGTTAGATGCACACCAGCCTTGGTTGAGAGGTGCTACCAGCTACATGGCCGCCACACAGGTGCTACTATATGCTTATTTGAAGCATGATGTAATCGAGCAGCAGGGCAAGCCGCAATACAAAGCAGCATTGACACCTGCACAACCCAGAAAGTCAGCAATGCATGCAGCAATCAACATGCACCCAAGCCTCACCTGAGCTTGTTGTACATGATTGGATAAACAATGTCTCCACCCAGCATACAAAGGCAAGGCTGCAGAAATGCATCCAACCACAGACTTAGCTGAGCAGCCAACACCTTGAGAGCAGTGTTGCTGATAAGGCACCCAACACCAAGATTGCATGCATATTTGCATGGCTGACAACAGGGTTGCTACCCAAGGTGAGCTCTCAACACAAATTGCCCTGTTCATGCTACAGCATACCTGCTGTCAGGTCAACCAGATTGGCTGCCAGCTCGTCAGCTGATTTACATGGCTCTGACCTGGTGCTCATGCTTGCTGTTTCCAGCAGATTCATCAGCAGCTTGTGTTTGCCATTGACAACCAGCAGCACCACGATGCATGCATTGCTTTTTTGGTTCCCGTCATGAGGCAGTGGATGCAGATGCTGGTGTTGAATGTTGCAGCTGATTGCAGACCTAACGCCCGACTTCCACACAGACAATCAGGGGAATCAGGCCAGGGTGCACATGGTTTGCAGGTGACTTAACGTTTTGTTACAATGCCACCTTCAGTGGTAGCAAGGATGCACAGTCTGACTTCTCTTTCATACAGCAGCACACCCAGGTCAAAGCTATTTAGTTTGCATGATGGTAGTGCATGGCAAGCACTAACACACTTGTGCAGTGGGAAATTGTTGACACTGCAGTTGATGCCCCGCTTGGCCCGGGCACACCAGCCTGGGGCTCAGCAAGGCCGTGTGCCTAGGCTGTCAGCAGACCCAACTGCACTGTCACCTCGGAAAAAAAGGCAAAACAGCAAAGAAGGTTTCCAAAAAGAAGCAGAATCCCAACATTTGTAGGCACCTGAGGCGTTCAAAAGTGCAGATGGGTATAGAGGTGGGGTCAAGGCAGAGGCAGGAACAGTTAGACCTCCGGCCTTGCCACTGGCAGATCCAACGGTTTGCAAATGGTGCAGAACTTGAAGGTAAGATAGCCAGGATGCTTTGTTGGCAGGCATACAAGAGAATGGTGGTCTTCATAACTGTTTGCGTAAACCTGATCAGCAGCAGTTGTGTTCAGATGAGCTGGTTGGCCATAATGGTCATGCTTTTGGGTTGGATGAGCTGGGGACCATGTACAGCAATGGCTGTTGTGTGGATGACATTACACATTGTCATCCGCACATGGTCTGAAACCCATTCTGCTCTCAGTCTTAGCAGATATACATATACAAATGAGGACTACCTTGTTTGCTTCAAGTAGCTGCTGTAGTCACATTAAAGAATATTCTGCATGGACAGAGTGCAACCTGATTCATGATAGCTGTAGACGCCTGTATGAAATGCATGCAATTTGGCATGGTCAGCTAGTTGCATATGCATGACGTGTAATGAGGCTGGTTGTACGAAATCAGCTTGCTTTTGATCAGATGCTTTGTTGTCTTATGTTTTGTAGCATGAATAGTATGTTGAAAGGCCATTTGTGTTTGTTGCTCATATTGGTGCCTTCAGCTGGCCAGTTGACTATCAATATTGCCAGGCAAGCAAGTATTCATCAAGGACCTTGTGTTTCTGATGCTGCATAACAGGGACAGTACCAAAATAGTTACATACAATTACAAGGTTTTAAACACTCATGATGTACCATCCAAAACTGGCATTGCTGATCACAGTTTCCATTGAGACATTTACTGTGGGGCACTGGCTCCCCTCAATCTGTCGGAAAACTTTACCTCAAGCTCCCTGCACTTGCCGCCCTTGCAACATTCCAGCATGCATATGCTTACATTGTCAGCTTTGTAGTATACTGTTCAACCCTCCTAATGCATTGGTAATGCATCGTCCCGGTCGCAATAAAGCAGTGCGAATGTGTCATTGCGCATGCAGTGGCGCTGCGTGTTAGATAAATCTTAGAAGATATAGATTGCAATGAACAGCTGTGACTATGGCACCATCAGTGCAAATAGAGGCAGTAAATTACATTTGTGGCTTATCAATGGAGCAAACATGCCAAGTATTGCATGATAGCACTGTCAAAAGCAAACTCAACATAGTGTCACGGAAAGATGAAGTGGGACAAGGCATCAAATGGAGACAAGGGCAACTCAAAAGCCGTGACCAAGACTGAATTGCTGCAAATATCATGTCTTGTATACAGTGTAAACACATGTTTTCACAGCCACTACTATCCAGACCTGTCACGCTACTGACCCAGGTTGCAAGCTGCTGCAGTAACACCACATCCTAAGAACAGTAGGACGGAGTTTCACAGTAACACAACACGTTACTCCGCTGACGTAAACCCAAAGCTACAGCCTTTCTTGAGTCCTGCTCAGTTTGCTTGCAGGTCAGCTTCACGAGCACACACACCAGACAAAACAGCTGCCATTTGCACAGTATGGCGTGGCGGGCGATAGAAGACCCTGCAACACCATCTGAGAGCTTAGTTTAGAATGACCCTTGACGCTGAAACGCTAGAACTGATGCTAGAATGCCTTCAGTCTCCCAGTAAGCAACAATTGCAACAGCAGAGGATACAGCATCCGACAGTCTCAGCTTCAAACACACAATAGGCATGCCAGTAATCGTTGCATTAACATAGGCAAGCAACAGAGGACACTGAGGCAAAACAGGAGCAAAATTATATAATGAGACCCCGTTGAGGATCGTTGTGCCACTGTGCAACCCCAACATATGCCGTATATTCGAGGGGTCGGCCACGAAGTCGACTACGATACACAACATTATCCGTAAACGCTTGCAGTTCAAGTGACTCACCCGAGCTCTGATCAACGCCTGTCGGCCCCAAGGCAGCTCCTCCAACACCTCGTTTCTCGCCTGCAGGACTTTCAAATTTCAATATGCCGGCTGTAAACTACAAACACAGGCTAAGCTGAGGTCAGCCGTGCGACAAGGATACCAGCCGACAAACACCCTTGACACGCCTGGGTTGATATGCAAGTAAACGCTGGCTTGCACAAGTAGCGCTGAGTGTGTATACAAGAGATTGACGAAGCAGTGCAAACTCAAAGGGGCTTGCGACAACAAACGACAATAAGAAACGGGGCCCAGCGTGATAGAGGAATCTATGTGTGTGCGCAAAATGGAGCTCGCGATGCATTGGCACAAGTGGCGGCATGTGCACGAGCCCGAGCCGCAGGTGTCTGAAGGCGAAAGCTGTCAGCAGATGCCACAGATCCTGTTTGGACTCACCGTGTAGGTCTCTTCCGTGAAAGTGCCATAGCCTACAACAACAACGAAAGCTTGATCATTGTAATCCCGTCGTGGCACGTTTGGTCATGTGTGACCTGGGTGACTACAACAAGCTGCAAAAGTTGCAATCCAGAACGGTCGACTCGAGTAACAAAAGGTTAACACTGGTCCACAACACATTTGCTTGAACATGCCAGCCAGCAGCAGCAGATCAGAATCTCAGCGAGAGGCTGAATTGGCTGCTCTACACGACAGATGAACGCTCACCTGTAGACGTGGGTCGAGCCATGGCACAGGCAGCAAGCAGCACAAGAGCGAGCGCGAATGCGATGGCACGAGCTGAGGTCTTCATAGCAATGAATTGGAGGTTGAAGGATATTAGAGGAGTGTGGTAGCTCAGAAGTGAGTTGGTCCGGGCGTAGAATGTCTCTGCGGTCTGCCCGAAAGCCGGTTTTATGCGCAGGATTCAAAATTCGTAGAGTTGTACGACAAATTGCGATGCTCCGTGACTAAGGTAGAAGTGCAAAAGTAAAATGACTAATGCTGATGATCATCCGTCGCCTATCCGACTAATGCAAAGACGCATCCCAGACGGCAGTCCCTGCAAATGACCATTTCAAAGCACAGACCAACAGCGTTACACACATCAGCGGAGCCGATGAAATGCTTGGCTTGTAACACTGCGCTTGTTCACCTTGACGGTCTTGTCAGCATAACGCGTTGGATCAGATCAGGGCACTATACTTTGTGTACGCATGTTACTGTTGGGTTGCGTTTGATGTGGGCACTGGTGCCCAATTTGTCGCCGTGCCCATTTTGGAGCAGTGCTGAATCACGTGGCAGCTGACGTGAACCTGATTGCCCGTGGTTTGCATGTAGTCTCAAGGAAGACTCACAATGCTACTCACAATCGTATGACTTGCCTCAACACATGAGTGTGCTGACAGCTCCAGTAAATGTCACCTACTTGTCGAGCACTTAGACGTGTCTGCTTGGCATGTCTGCAAATCGAGTAAGTCAAGCTCACAAGCACAGAACCGGGCACGCCCTTGCTGACGTCTTGTTCATTTCAGCCATCTGTAGAGGCAGGCGGCAGCATCGCCGCATCGGGTCGATACGAAAGCAGGTTTCAAAATTCTGCGAAAGACAGCAGACAAGCGCTACTCTGCAGACCAACAGCACAGCAGAAGCACCGGAGCTGTGCAAGTCGCATCTGCAGCAGCAATTGGTTGGTGTCAATCGAGGAATTTTTGGCATCAAAGTGAGGAGGTTCATATCTGTCTTCGGCTGCAAGCATAGGGCGCATGGTTCTTCTCTGTCAGCACCGAGGACATAAGTATGCAGTACAAAGGCTAGTCAGCAAACATTCAAAGTGCATGACAGGCAGCCAAAGCTGAAGCTATCGAGACTCTTCTGAGTAAATTACAGCAGTCCGCTGTTCACCAACGCCCAACAGATGACTTAACCCAACTAAGTGGCAAGTGGGTCCTCCTATACACCTCTTTGGTTATCAAGGTAGGCCTGAAGCCAATCAGCTGACAGCATCAGCCGTCTGATGTTGTTTGCACACTACTGACCACATGTAGCGGGCACTTGTTGCTCGTGAGTCACTTGTGAAAGGTTCCTTCAGGGCGCAAGGAAGACCAAGTTGGGACTGCGGGAGTTTGTCTCTTTGGGTGACTTTGAGCAGATCATTGACAATGAGAGCAAAACAGCAGTAAGACCTTATTCAAACTGCTTCACACATGCATAGTAGCCGTCCATGTCTCCTCAAGCTGCAAGCATGGCCATCTACCCAAGTATCATAAACACCATGCTTTCATGCCATGAAAATGCAACCTGCGCAACTCAGTGTCTGTCTTGACACCATGAGAGAGAAAGAGCATCAGGAGTATTGACCTTGCTGCCTATGCTGCAGACAAACAGGGTCCACTTCTCTGTCACTGGACTAGGAAACATGTCAGGGTCACTGACAATCATTGCCAAGTTCAAGCCAGTGTCCAGCAAACGAGTCCAAATCACATATGAATCAGCAGCTCTGGTATGCGTTATCCACTAACAATCTTGTGAGCAGCTGCTGCATGTCTATTGCTTCATGCCTCTTGGATGCTCACATGCAGTGATTTCCTTACTGCAAATAACATGCAGAAGATGTATGCGACAGGAAGAGTCACTCTGCACTGCATTGTGCTTGTAGACTTCATTCTCGGATGCTGATCTGTCGTTGAGCCTCATGATGCAAGACCTTATGATTTGTATTGATTGCTAGGCTCTCAAGGACACCCTCTGTTGCTTGCAGGTACCAAAGGCCCTTGAGAGACTATTTGCAAGCAACTACGAAATGTTGTTTTCCATATTTAACCCTGAAGGCTGGCTGGACATCACATATGTTGATGACACTCACAGGATAGGCAGGGATGACAAGGGCAATGTCTTTTACTTGCAACGCTCATAGGGCAATGTAAGCTTTTTGCTTAGGCTATCATTGGGTTGCAACCTGGCTGTTAATTGTCAGCATGTTGTCCTCACCCCACCTGCACAAGGCATGCCGTGATGGGCTAGACTGACAAATGGTGGCTCAATCTCAGGAAGCAATAAGATTGTGTTACTGCAGAGGCTATTGATATGTTGACAGATGAGCTGATTACCCAGTCACCCTGGTTTTCTGCTGGTTGAGCATAGTGTGCATGAGGCTGTACACAGATATAAATGCACACAAAGCACTGTGACGTCCTAGCTGCTTCTGACGCACTTCTGTAGAGTCAGCACTGGACCCTTCAGTGAGTGTCACAGCTCTGTTTTGGCTTTCAATTGGGGGAGTCATATGTAATAATACCATAGCGATTAATACTTTCCAGATTGCGTTGTCAAGCCCAAAACAACAGTGAAATCATGCTGACGCATTATGTCTGCCGTGCTGTCATGACTGCCATCATCCATTCTCAGCTCTTTTGTACACATACGACATCAGCTAGAACCTGATCAGGAATTGCCTGATGCCACACAACAAATATGTCTGTGAATAGTACAACTGGCTTACCAGTAGAGCACGTGACTAGCAACGAGTAAAGCGAGATGACCGGAGGACGAGCAGCACTTTGTTTTTGATTGCCCAGCGTACAGCCATATCAGGTCACAGCATTTGGACCTCTTGCAGCACTGTTGCATTACTGCAGACTTTATGTCTTTGTGTGAACCAAATGCATGTGGTCGCTTCCTTAGGGAATTCAAATGCTTTGTATGTAGGAAGCAAATTTTGACTGTATGAATCCACTGAACTGAACTTTTTGTCTGTTGGGTACCAGTTGCCCCCCTGGACATTAAATATATTGATTACTGATTGACCAGAGACACTGCGAATGTCTTACACAAGCACTGCATGTTCACTTTCGCCACTGCATGAGCTTGTTCGAAAAGTCGGGATCCCGAACTACGGAAAGACTTGTTGGAGCGACAGGCTTCTAGCTTGCAGATGATACGTAAATCTCCCTGCTGACTGGAGTCGTACGAAATTGTGCCGTTGCTGTCCCAAAAGCAGCGTACGACATGTCATGTCGTACAGAGCACGGCAGTACTGAGTTGCTGTCCTGCTTGTACGGCAGGTCTACAACGTCCACTATATGACGTGACAAAAGCAGCCACCTGACTACCACCTTTAGCCTGCAAAGCGACATCTGACGTGTCACAGTCAGCATCCGCCATACTTTTCAAGCTGAACGGCATTCGCTCCTGTACAACCTGGCAGCTATGAGCATGAGGATCATGGCATGCAAATTATTGAAGCCACAGGCATTCAGTGCAATCTATCATTTGGTTTGGGATTCAATGCATGCATACATGCATGCGTGCTTGATCTGCCATTGGCAACCTCATAATATTAGCATAAAGAAACAAAGGCAGCAATTTGACACTTACTGCTAAGGCATCTTGGCACCAACTGCAATAATTGAAGGACTTTCGCCATGCCAAGACTGCGCAGCAAGGGACGCACACAGCATGTGATGTGCAGCTGGAACAGAACACATTGCACATGTGCAAAGACTACAGCTGGCTTGCGTCAGCCAAGCAAGGCATGCTGGACTTGCCCAGGGTGCCTGCTGAGTTCTGCATCCCATCTCATGCCATATCTGCTGGGCCTGCTCTGGCCTGCTGCGTGTCTGATGTAAGCGTAGTCAAGCTTGGTTGATGTGTGTGCCAGCAAGATGTAACTCCTTTGCTATGGCATGTGTCCCTCAGATTGACATGAAATTTTGATAGTAGCCTGTGTCTGTGGATTCTGACTCGACCTCCTCAATGACTTTCTTGAGTACATTCACTGGTGCCTTTGTGAACAAAGTTGCTGGGTAAACTGATGTGCCCCAGTGCGGATGTATGAGCACCTGCAAGTTGTGAAACAGCACGGCATGACACCATGTCAGAAATACGTCGCTGCTGCAGCGCTGCATGTGGTCAAAAGAGATGACTGCATGAAGCACATGAGAACATCATGACGCTGCGGTCTGTACCTTGCAACCAGCTGCATTAGCTGTCTGGTACCCAAGCAAGGCAGAAAAACCATCCACTTCACCATAAGGAACAGTGCAGTCAGTGTGCATCATCTGAAGCAGTGCAGTGGTCAGTGGCCGATAGCAGACACAGTTCCAGAAGCAACAATGCACCACATATTCACAGTGCCTCTACTCACTGGCAAGCCTGAGCACGGGTCGATGTAATCAGACCAGTGGCCCCTGTCAGTAGCTTTGTTGCATACTCCCTTGGCAAACTCCATGAACTGCAACAAAGTCAGAGTTGGACAGGCAGAAGGATGAAACAAGCAGCAGAGCACGCTGTACAAGCAAGTTGCTGTGCTGTACCTTTTCCAGCAAGGCGTCCTTCTCTTCTTCTACAGCTTCTCCTGTCTGCACAAGGTCCATCTTGGAGTGTTGACAGGTTGGCACAATCAGCAACCCTGCATTGTGACAGGCAGGCGGTCGAAGACACTCCATTGTAAGCTAATCGTGCAGCGTGAAGGCCATATCAAAACGAACCATCAGCCGTCAAACCAGGAAAGATCATAGACACCTCTCTCCATTGCCTTGGTGGGCATTCTGCGCAGAGTACGGGGTTGTTTGGGGGTCCGTAATACCAATAGATACAGCAAATATTTCGTAGTAAGCTCACGATGCACTGAGTACTCTAAACCGCAAACACTGTTCGTCACAGGAAGCAGTGTTGTCATGGCAAGCTGTTTTGATCACTAAGATCTATGATGGCAGAAACTGCGTGACTGTCTGCAGCACCATGAAGCACATGAGTATGAGGATGTTAAAGACGCGACGTTGCTCCAGATGGCAAAGCCTTCCACGGATCGTCTCAGTTGTACAACAGCAAACTCGTACAGCAGCCAAAGGGCTTAATACTAGTCATACCATTTATGGCTGCTCACATTCGTACAGTAGCGCTTAGTCAAGTTGAGGCAGCCGATGGTCTGAAACAGTAATATTGTTGGGCTCAAACTGCTGAGCCAAGATGATCCTTCCAGAGCCTGCTTTGGTGCAGTCCCAGAGCTGTGTGGAGACTGGTCCTGGGACCAAGAGCACTTTTCTGATTGCTGATCTGCTGGATTGCCCTGCAGCTCATCCCATGATCCTACAATGGGTAATACAGCAGCTATGGCTCATCCTTGTTTAGTCACAAAAGAACTACTTGAGCAGGTAGGTGCTGCTGAAGGTGCTATCTTTAGCATTTCTGTGGGTGGATATCCTTTACATGGGTTTGAGTCATCACCAGCATGTGTCCTGACGAGATCTCCACGAGGTCTAGACCTGCTCACAGCTCATGCCAAGCTTAGCTGACAGGAAGCTGGAAAACATGTCTGAATAGTTATCACCTTTCTGACCGGCCCTCCAATCAGCCTGACCACAAAGGCTTTGCTGAGTACATTGGCAAGGGAGCATACCAGGTGCAGATTGACATTTTCTGTGTCAAAGACATCTGCTCAGGGTGCCTAGCTACAGTGGTACCAAGCTCTGACACAAAAGCAGCCACTAGCGTGTACTCCATGATGAAATGGCCATGTGCATGTCATGTTCATGATCACTGATACAAAACCGACATTGACTACTGTCATTTCTGCACTACATCAGGTGAAGCAGCCAAGTCTTCAAACGCCTGATTCTTCAAGACAGCAGAAGGGGCAGCCTGGTGTGCATTTGAGGCCTTGGAGACTTGTGCATCAGCAGGTGCGCAATTGCCTAGATCTGCATGATGTTGACCTGAGTTGACCCGAGACTTTGCATCGCACCCCTAAAGCTTTCATTCGCGTGCTAGATCTTCTCTGGCTGACTCACGTACTTGCATTAATCAGCGTGAGCTACACGGACTGCTCAAACTTTCCAACTATCCGACCCACGAACAAGGCCATCGCGTGCATCATTTTGACTGCAATCTTTGACCTGCGAGTGCTGTTGGCCGGACGCAGATGCACATCACGCGATATTCATCTTCAGATGAAATAACAAGGCAGCTAAGTGCTTCAAAGTGATGTCCAGCACGCCTGAGCAGTCACGAAGCGTAAGCAGAAAGATCAATGTCAAGCCAGCAGAGCCTTTGCTGTCATTTGTCCCTATCAGCGTCCTTACTGATAGTTACAAGACGACGCACTATATGCAGTATCCAGAAAGCCGAAAGATGGTTGCGGTATGTGACCTTGCT
>JAABUH010001428.1_pt1 | contig 26765 bp, 50 predicted proteins | sample 5559121 | NCBI WGS metagenome assembly JAABUH01 (sample SAMN10711871, study PRJNA513364) | rock metagenome | isolation source: Antarctica rocks | place: Antarctica: Victoria Land, Battleship Promontory nord | collected 2015-12-28
TCACTCAACCCTGTGGATCCGATGGCATTCGTGCGCAGCAGATGCTTGATCTTATGAAGATGATGGCGAAGACTCAGGCTACCATGGCGGGACAGCAAGGACGGGCAAGCATGTCCCCATCTGTTCCTCCATCCTCGTCCAAGGAGCCCAGAGCTAACGACCCAGATACTTTCAACGGTCGGAAGCCAGACGAACTGAACAAGTTCGTCATGCAGTGCTACCTTGTCTTCAAGCTGCAGCCCTTTCGCTTTCTCAGCGAGGATGTCAAGGTATCGTACATGATCAGTTACCTTCGAGGAATCGCCATGGACGCGGTTCGACCGATCGCCAGCATGTCGACTATGCCAGACGAGTTGTTGACAGTCGACGCTTTCGTCGAGTACCTGAGAGCAAACTTCGGCGATCCCGACGAGAGGGGTACCGCTCGAAGGAAGCTGAAGGCTCTCCGCCAGACTGGCACCGCTTCTGAGTACTTCTCTCGGTTCTGGGAACTGATTGCAGTCCTCGCTGAGAAAGCGAGAGGGCTGCAGCTTGAAGACGAGGTTGCACTGCATGACGAACTTGTTCAGCTCGTCTGGCTTCCGACTATTGAAAGTATCTGGGTCGTTAGCTTTCGGCTCCTTGGACGAGAATGGAGGAACAGAAGGGGACATGCTTGCCCGTCGTTGCTGTCCCGCCATGGTAGCCTGAGTCTGCGCCATCATCTTCATCAGATCAAGCATCTGCTGCTGCATGAATGCCATCGGATCCACAAGGTTGAGTGATGGCGATCCTCGAGGAGTTGGTTCGCAATCCTCGTCGACATCGTCGTCTCCTCGACGAGAGTCGACTTCGGTAGCCGAGACAGGAGGAGAATTCTCGTCGAGATGGGAACGAGTATTGGGAACCATGGTTGAAAATTGGAGAGGGTTGAGTGATAGGTAGGTAGGTAGAGACGGCGAGGGTAAAATTGTGGAAACGCGGACGTGACCTGGTGGTTGTGTGAAAGGTAATGAGTGATCCTCGATACTGTCACGAAGCTCCGATCCGTCTCCGATCAAGTAGCCCGATCACACAACGAACAGACAGGAAGGTACTCAACGAGGACGTCGAGAATCGACTAAGTTGTCAAGACAGGCGGGACGTGGGTCTAAGCGAGGACAAATGAGTGTAGCCGCGTAGACGAGATCCGAGAACCGGACGAGATCGTCTTGGACGTGGAATGGGACAATGAGACTCAATCGAGGATCACTGGGAAACCTCCTACAAGACGAGGCTAGCTGTGCTATATACTCCTTCTCCGTAGACGTTCAACCAACAAAACGGAGCGAGTGGACGTTCAACCAACAAAACGGAACGAGTGGTGGAAATGGACGAAGTCGACGAGTGGCGGTGATACTGCGCCATGACGTGTCATTCGGGGTGCGTGGTGGAGGTCGTGGCAGTGGCCGACATGACAGATCTACACCCGATCCACGACATGGCAAATTCGGCGAATTGAGAGATATTTGGATCACCAGGCTATTGGCAGGCGGCACCAGGCAGCTCTGAAAACGAGCTTCTGAACCATCAGATAGCTCCAAGGAGTCTAGGACTTCCTGGACCCGATCTGGATGAATGGCAAGCGCAACTATATCTATTCTTGAGGCTAATGAGCTTCTTCTCCCAGGAAAAGAGCCCGACGCACCAGGCACTTCCCAGCTCCTCACTGGACCTAGCTACTACTACTTAGAGCCCCTGGACAGAATCTTAGAGCGGTCAAAGGAGATCTGACCGATGCCTGGTGAAGACGGTCTCAGCCATCCCCGAAGTGAAAGACATGGAGCGAATGTGGCGTCTTCAGATTTCGGTCCGTGCTCGATGTCTTCAATGAAAATCCTCGCACCAAATCTAGAGTCTTTTTTCGCAAAATTCACCATCAAATTATCCAATGGTTCATCACGACATTTCATACCGATCTATAAAGCATACAATAAATTACATGCATCTGCTCGGTCAGATCCTCTCATCGTCAAGATCTCAGGGCGGAGGTCGTATGGGTGGCTGTTGTCTAATTCTCCGATTCCGTCTTTGTCTTTATCCCACCGCGGCCCGACTTCCTGCTCCCGTTACTCTTCCACCTCCCATGCATCCGCATACACGTGACCAAGAAAATCACTGCAACAATTGCGACTGTTATCGCGACACCGATACCTATACCGATGAGCGAGATCAGCACGCGGGAGCAGAACGCTCACCGATTCCTTCCGGGCGTGTGATACCAGCAGTACCAGTGGTATGGGACGACGCCGACTCAGCGCTAGTCGAGGCTGCTGTCGCGCTCGAAGCGCTTCCTGAAACGGTGTCCGCAGAACCGCCGGGCGCTGGATCGCCAGATCCGCCTGCGGGTGTCACGTCACCTAGCACTATGGGCGACATGTTTGCGGGAATGCGTCTGATTGGTGTCTGGTAATTCTCTGCGGACGAGAGCTGGCACGGGACGAAATCAGGTGTACGGGTTGATATAACGGATCATAGGCTGAATGAAACGCCGCGCGCAAATTCTTGGTCAAAGGTGGTGAAGCGCTGAAATTCCCTTGCGGTTTCGAGGCATTTGAAACCGGGATTTTTGAGAAACCGTACGCAGGGTTATTTAGGAAAGAGATCAGATGCAGGTGCTTCTGCCTGCTGTCGTCATCATGAAGCGGAGCCTCATTACCATACGCGCTAGCAGGGCTGATCACTCTAGCTTCTCTTCTGTATGCATGCCCTGCAGTCTTTGCGCCGATCTCCCGTCTTCCTTTCAGGGTCCGGGTGTCATGCCACGCGGTTGGACTCAGCGCGGGTTCCTTTCGCCCCTCGTCATGCGTCTCATGTCTTCAACGTTCTCTCCCTTTCATCCTCGATGAACTCCTCTACACTCCCTCACGACATCTCTCACGACGAGACGATATTCCTTTGATCCACTTTAACGGAGTCGGGATCATCGAAATCCACTATGCCGCCGACCGGTCCACGTTCCCGTCCTTCCCAACCTCCCTCTTCCAATCGACCCCCTAACGCAAATGTCCGAAACGAGGTATTTGAGAACATCTTCGGCCGTCCAGCAGGTGGACATCACTTGGGCAATGGTCCGACACAGCCTGCACCACCCGCGAATGGCTATGGATACGGCGGCTACGCTCCACAAGCGAATGGCAATGGATATCTCCATCCCGGTCAACCGGCTTTCCCACCAGCTCAACCTTCATACCAACCGGTACAGCATTATGCGGCTCCTCCACCGAGAGGAGCTTCTCACGCCTATGCTCTACAGGTATATGCGCCTCAAGCCCAAGCGGAGACATCATATGGACAGAGGAATGGGTATGAGAATGGGACATATGGGTACACCGCGTCGCAGGGTCACACAGGAGGACTAGCACAGGTGAGTCACACTCGCTGGTCACACTGACAGCCAGCCGGAACTCCCAAACCGCCGGGCATCCCTAGCCCCATCCACCTACTCCAACTCATCAGCATCTTACTACTCGCCCAATCCCGATTCCACCTCACCACCTCCTCCTCAAACCAGCCGTCTATCCAACACGTCATATCCTGTAGCTCCACGGATCGAAGACCCGCGTCAGGTGGGTCGGGTGCCAGCCCCCATCGGCGTCAGTGCAGCGCAAGCATATCAAGCATCGCAGGGCTACAACGCTCCTTCCCCTGCTTCCGTCGTCTTCCCTCATCGCACATACCCAGCTGCTGGCCCTTCGAGATCTGTATCATCTCTCGCTACATCATCAAGTTCTCATCAACCCACGCCCGTCCCTCCTACGGCCAGATTACCGTCTCACTCTCCGCCCCCGACCGATCGAAGCACCTCAGAACCGCCAGACTATGTCAAGGCGATGGGCCAGCTTGCCTTTGACGGGAGCGGTGGGGGACCTCTGGATGATGTGAAGGGGATCCCCAGGCGCGGAGAAACGACCAATATGGGGAGTTTGAGGATTGATACGGCGGAACACCTAGGTGAGCTTCCTCCTTAGGGCATAGAGCTAAAGGTTGATCGCGCAGTGTCTCGATCATCAGGGCAACGTCTAGCAGACGCCCGACACGACTCAATGTCCAGCATGTCAACAATGCACAGACGCATGGCATCAGATTCTTCACTCGCGAGCAGCAGGTACACCGTCATCCGGAATCATGTCGCGTGAGCGGAAACACCTAGCCCTAGCTGATGGAGTACAGCCCTCTTTCGCAGATCGATCATTCTCCCGTCGCTGGCGACTCCCCTCACGGCTCTCCCAAGACGCCCACTCGCTCAGACGCGGGCTTTGCAGCCCACGCGCAACGACGACTCTCTGAACGGAAGTCTATGGATTCCACTAAATCCCTGCCTCTGCCTGGAGGCCATGACTCCCACCTCCCTCCCGGCGCAGCCATGTCTCCTTCCTTCGACACGAGAGCCACATCATTCTCCGGCTCACCATCGCACCGGAAGGATGCTGTGATGGCAACTCGCTCCGGATCCGTTGGCCACGGCGCCCAACCTGGACCACCTTCGTCTTACTCCTTCCCAGCAGGTTCCTCCCAGCATTCCCTAGCCGCCACCCTGAACCGAAGTCTATCAAACAATCGCATAACTTCCACACCCTCAATGCCCCACATCTACCCGGCTCTCCTCTCTCGTGTGGCAGAGGCGTTCAAGCAGTTCGTCCTCCTGTCGGAACTAGTCAAGGACGGCATCACGTACAAGGACTCTTTCGATGGACGTACCGCTGTCGGAATCATTGCGGAGATCATTAAGACGCCTGATCGGAATCTTGCGCTCCTGCTTGGTCGAGCGCTGGATGCGCAGAAGTTCTTCCATGACGTGACATACGATCATCGGTTGCGAGACAATCCTGGCGAGGTCTACCAATTCAAGGAGAGACTTACGGCGCCCTTCATGCCGGAGAACAATGTGACCGATAGCCCTATGTCGGAGCATGGCCTAGGTCGAGCTCCCTCAATAAGCAGTGCAACGAGGATAAGACAGCCGACCCTGACTTATGCTTCCGACTCCGGCTCCATACAAACTTCAGAATCGCAGACCTCCTTCTTCTCCAACAATCCTACTCCCGCGACCTCGTCCACGAATCTCACCCATCCTAGCACCTCCCCTCAACTCATGACCATGATGAGCTCTGCCAACAGCGTTCCACTCGCAATGGACGAGGATTCAGAGGACGACTTGCCTGTCGGTGTCTTCACCCTTCTTACGGACTGCTATTCTCCTACATGCTCCCGGGAGAGACTGTGCTATTCGATCAATTGTCCCCGACGGCTTGAGCAGATGAAGCGCCTGAACATGAAGCCTCAACCCGGTCTTTCACGCAAGCTGAGCGACGAGAGCATGCACGATGTCAAGGTGAGCGTTACCTCTTTGTCCATAGCTTATGTCAGGAAACCGGGACATTGTGGATCCACTCAGTGTCACCAGAGATCCTCGACAGCGTCGATGACACCGAGAAGAAGCGCCAAGAAGCGATCAATGAGGTCATGTATACCGAACGGGACTTCGTGCGGGATCTGGAGTACTTGCGCGATTCTTGGGTCAAGCCGCTCATCTCGCAAGACGTCGTTGCAGCGGACCGGAGAGAAGATTTTGTTCGACAGGTCTTCTGGAACGTACACGATGTTCTGGCTGTCAACCTTCCGCTAGCGGAGCGGCTCACGAAACGGCAAAAGCAGCAACCGGTGGTGTCTAGGATCGGAGACCTGTTCATGGAGCGAGTGCCGCTGTTCGAGCCATTTGTCACGTACGGAGCACATCAGCTGTTTGGCAAATATGAGTTTGAGAAGGAGAAGGGCGCCAATCCGGCATTTCAACGCTTTGTCGATGTAAGCTCGAAACAGTGAAATCGGCTGATATTCAGGAAACCGAACGGAAGCCCGAGTCGCGCAAGTTGGAACTCAACGGTTACCTCACCAAGCCCACCACCCGGCTGGGGCGATATCCCTTGCTGCTGGAAGCGGTGTTGAAATATACTCCCGATGACAGCCCGGACAAGCAAGATCTCCCAGAGGTCATCAAGATGATCCGGGGCCTCCTCACCAAGGTCAACATCGAGTCGGGCAAATCCGAGAACATATTCGAGCTGGCGCAGCTGGAGCAGCAGCTCGTCTTCCGACCCAATGAAACGATTGTGAGGCGGATCAAGATCGACGGAGCTGACATTCAGGATCTACGACTGCGGGACAAGAACCGGGAGCTGGTGCATAAAAGCCCCTTGAAGCGCCGCGGAGGAAGTCGCGAAGAGATCGCGGATCTCATGGGGTTCCTGTTCGACCATGCTTTCTTGCTAGTCAAGCCGAAATGGGTCAACAAGGCGGAACAATACCGAGTGTATCGACGGGTGAGTGATCTCTCCCGAGCGTAGCTGACATCAGCCTATTCCCCTCGAGCTACTCGTGATCATTACTCCGGACGACCAGTACAATTCGTCTAAACTCTCTGCCGGCCGGAACAGGCTCATCACTCGTCCGACCGCTACGAAAGGGGGTGGCACCCACGTACCCCCCAAGCCTGAGAGCAAGCACGGCTTCTCCATCACCATACTTCATCTCGGCAAGAAGGGCTACTCGATGCAGCTCTGGGTGGACACGTATGTTAGCCGGAAGAAGTGGCTCGAGAGTATCGACAAGCAGCAGATTATACTGCGGGATCGAAGCTGCATATTTGTCCCTGAGACGATCACGGAGAGATACTTCGCTGGTCTGCGCAAGATCACCTGCCTCAGCCCATACGGTGAGCTCAGCCGACATGAGCCGAGCTGACCGTTAGACAATGGCCATCGTATGATCTATGGAACTGACGAAGGGGTGTACTTCTCCAACCTTCGCGACGAGAAGCTGCGCGAACCAGTCAAAGTCATCAATCTCCTCGACGTGACAGAAGTCGATGTGATCGAGGAATTTCAGCTTCTCATCGTACTCCATGAACGATCCGTCACGACGTTTCCGCTCGACTGCCTGGATCCGAATGATCCCAACGCGGCGATCAAGCGAGGGAAGCGCATATCGAGCCATACGTCGTTCTTCAAGTCCGGCGTATGTTTGGGAAAGACGCTCGTCGCTGTGGTCAAGTCCAGCACCCTGTCGAGCACTATCAAGGTGCTTGAGCCGATCGATCAGACCATGCGGGGCAAGAAGCCTCAGACGAGCTTCATGAAGCGGTTGAATGGGGGGAATGACGCGCTAAAGCTCTTCAAGGTGAGCCACACCCTGTGGAAGCTGAGCTGACGATTACAGGAGTTCTACATTCCGACGGAATCGAGCTCTGTTCACTTCCTTAAGACGAAGCTCTGTGTCGGGTGTACTAAGGGCTTCGAGATTGTCGATCTCGAAACACTTGACATGCAGGGCCTGCTCGACCCGTCAGACGCGTCGCTGGACTTTGTGCTTAAGAGGGACAACGTTCGACCGATCGCTATATACCGGATTGAAGAGGACTTCCTGCTCTGCTACGATGGTGAGGCTTTCATTCTCGACGGGGGGCTGATCGATGCAGAGTTCGCCTTTTACGTTAACAAGAACGGCTGGAGGGCAAGGCCGAAGTGGGCGATCATCTGGGAAGGTGTCCCGACCGCCTTTGGTAGGTCCGCCATTGGCATCTGACACGTCGCTGATGTGTGTAGCCCTCCAATACCCCTATGTCGTCGCATTCGAACCCACCTTTGTGGAGGTCCACCACGTCGAGACCGGCCATCTCGTCCAGATCATCCCTGGTTCCACCATATCGTGCCTCTTCGCCGATACGCCCCCCTCACGAATCAATGCTCCGATGCCGCCTCCCAACCGCCAATTCATGTATCCCCCTGGTCAACCTGGACCCTTCCAACTACCCCTCCAGCACCAAACATCTTATCCTCAATACGTTCCGCAACAACCCGGCTACCGACCACCTGTACAGGCAATGACCCCTCGCCCCTACGCCATGGGTCCTCCGCCAGTACCCGCGATGCCCCGTTTCGCCAGACCCCAAATCATCTTCACCTCCGACGACGGTCATGTCCAGTTCCTGAAATTCCCTCCTCCACGTCCTCCGGCCATGCACAATCACCGCGCTACGCATTAGGCGGCTCTCCACGATATCTGTTTCTAGATCAATCAATCACTCAAACCAATCATTGTCGAGTAGCATTGCACTTTAGAGGGTATGAATAATGCATGTTGGGGCTTCGCTCATCCTGGTATCGAATTGTCGAGCGTCCGTAGTGGGTCATCGAAATCCGCGACCGATGAGTTTTGCACCTTCGTCTGGGCCGAGCCCGCCGAGTCCTAGCTGAGGTACCATGATCTTGACCGTCCGCTGAAATGTTGAGAGTTGGGATTGGAGCAGTCCCTGTGTTTCCCACAATGAGCTGCTGGTACAAATGGTAGGGAGATGGGGGAACGTACGAGATCAGAGATGAACCGCAATCGCTCGATCTCGCCTCGAAGCCAATCGAGCGTCTCTCGTCGTGTCCTAGAGTCCGGCAAAGCTGAGAGACAGATCAGCTTCGCCAATCCAGTGCTCGATTCGGGGATGACCGAGCTGGAGGACGAATGGCATGGGACATACGACGAGTCGACCGTACGGCCGAGCGGTAGGCGTGAAGAAGGGAAGATTGGAAGATGAACTGGATTCCCGCAGAATCAGCTCGGATTGAGTCAGAATCGAGCCTGGTTGTTCGGGATGGAAAGAGGAGGAGGCTCACATGCTGGAATGTCAAGGCATCCTTCGGTGCGGCGTGTCTCATCTCCCTTCCTTCAATCATCAAGATCTTGTGAAATTCTGAAAAGTCTGGGAGACAGAATGCGGAAAGAGGTGAGTGATGTTGAGATTCGAGCACCTGAAGCGAAGATGCAAGACGTTCATATACAAGTATGTAGGGTATGAATGTCCGAGGTGATGGGGAAGCTGCCAACTAGGCCTGCTGGCAAGCTGGATAGGCGAGCAAAGTCATCCGCCTTCAACAAGTGGAGGGCCGACACGTGGTGCTCTACAAAGGAAGTCCACTCCCAGCGACACCGCAAAGTCTATTCACGACTCTATTTTGCTTCGAGAGAGACGCCTGGCACGATGACACGACTAAGACCCTCAACGACGGGATGTGCTATCATGGTTTTGTTGCTGGCTGGAGTGGGTTACGCGCAGCAGGAAGCAGGAGAGGACTCGGTACAGGGTATGATAGAGAAGGTCCGTTCTTCTTCGTTTCCGTTGCCGCTTGAGCTTCCTTTGACCATCCCAACAGACTGTACCGTTGCGGACTCATTCGATTGCGGCTCCTTATGTGGATAGCGATCTGCAGAACCGGTGGTATGTCAGGATCTCCACTCGGTCTAGCACGCCGAAGCTGAAGCAGGGGGATAGGTGGGACTTTGGGGCGGACACTATCATCGTGAGCACCCCCAGCAAAAACCGACCGAGTAAATAACTCATTCATGATATTGGATGCAGAACACGAACCGACATATCCGATTGACCCAGGACAGACCCTCGCAGACAGGCTGGCTATGGAGTCGTATGCCCCTGACCGTCTCGAATTGGCAGATTGACGTCGAATTCAAGGTGAGCTCGACCAGCAGCTCCCGCGCCCCATAGGTCTCGCTCAAAGACTTCTTTGAGTCCGATTCTGGTGATTTGAGCTGATTGAAATATCCTTCAACAGGTCGATGGGAAGGCACATAACCTGTTTGGAGATGGGTTCGCGATTTGGCTGGCCAAGGACCGAGCGAAGGTCGGGCCGGTCTTCGGCAGTGTCGGTGGATCCAATCCATCTCTTTGTCCAGTACAGTGCTGAGCTAGGAGTGCAGACTTCTTCAATGGGCTTGGGATCTTCTTTGACACGTAAACAGTCCCCGTCAAGTGAGGGAGTAGGCTGAGATCATGGGTAGATACGCCAATTCGAGACATGCCTACCAGTGGCCGAGGGTTACCGCTATGATGGGCGATGGGAAGACGACTTATGATCATGATCATGACAATGCTGCGAATGAGCTTGCCGCGTGTTCGGTTAGTCGGGTTTTCCACCGGCTTAGCCATCCAAAACTGCTACCTCAAATCGAAACCCGACTGACGACGAGTACGCCCTGCAGGAACATTTCCGACGGCGAGAAATACCAACGAAAGCGAGGATCACCTACATCAAGGGAAAGATGCTTCAAGTATGTCTAATTTCCTCATGCCTGACCCGCAGCTTCGCTGACAGCTGGCTGCCTCAGCTCAAACTGCAAACGAAGAAGCCCGAGGAATGGACCACCTGCTTTGAGGTCGCGACCGAGCTCCCTGAAAGTCCCTACATCGGTATCTCAGCGTTGACCGGTGACGTTTCCGACGCTCATGAGTCGGTCCTCTTCACCTAGTCTTGCAGTACGACCTGACAGATCTGCAGCATCGTCTCCGTGAACACCTATTCTGCGACGCTTCGACCTGAGTTCCGGGAACAAATGCAGAGCCCGATGGCTGCTGACGCGGTGGGTGATGGACGTGCTGCCAGAGCGGGGCAAAGAGCGAGGGAAGCGAAGAAGGGCGGTGCGGCGGGGTGGTTCCTCTTCACCCTGAAGGCGGGTCTTCTCCTTCTAAGCTTCTAGAACTGACTGATTCTTGGGCAGATCATCGGCTTGTTGGCATTCCTAGCCTTTGCGGTAGCGGCGTATGTGAGTCGACCGTTGCACCCGACAAGGAGCTCCATCGTACATGTCGGTCGCTGACAGGTCACGTAGCGGACATACAGTGCGCAAAAGTCACGTCGGGCTTGGTGATATGCAATCCAATACATCTTCCCATACTGCCAAACTCCGCTCTCTCAATTCATATCTAAAGCACCGCGATTTCTCATGTGGACTGCCCTCTTGCCCATGGCTCCTGGATAGCTTGAACCGCAGGTCACGGGTCACGTCAATCCTTCGGGGCGATCTCACCGAAGCAATTGTTACAATGACCCCTCCGACCGAGGAAACCGAGCACCTTGGCACTCCTAAGCTGATTGAAGTCTTTGCGTGAGATCCACCTCATACACCAGGCGCAGTGACACTGGCCTGGGAAACACCCGGTGGAGAACATGATGATGAGGAGGAGGGCAGTCACGATGATGGCCAGCACGGCGGTCATCATGAAGTCTGGGTTCAAATTAGCGCTTGGCAGAGATGGGGACTGACCTAGCATGTTGCGAGCAGTCTGTCGAACGATGTTCACGACACGGTGGGGAGTTCCAAGGAGTCCGAGTGTCAGCTCTGCAGCGCTGCGTTTGTCTTTCCTGGCAATCCTGGGGGCAACATGTTGCAAGCTGGCAGTTTATATGCTTGAAAGCTCTCAACCCAATCCGTGTGCCAAAAAGGATGCAGCATACTTTGATCACGTCAGAGATCTGCCTGAAACATCGACGAGTCCATTCTGACTCGTTGCAGTTGCGTTTCGGTTTGTGCGGTTGGAGATGCTCCGAATATGCCAATATCCCTACATGGTTTAAAGGCCGAGTGTCAGGAATACGTGGGTATGGCTTGGGAAGGCTAGAAGGAAATGGGTCACTCGAGTCCGTTGACTCAAAGTGCGACTCCCAATACATCCGATATATAGAACAAGTAGTCTACAAGATAATTCCCGATTTCAAGGGATGTGTGAGCACTCGACTCGATCCGTGTATCACCCAAGGGTTTGACTTGCTCGATAACGTCGGAGATCCGCCTGAAACACCGACGAGTCCTTTCTGTCTTGTTGCAGTTGTGTTTGAGTTTGATCTGTGTGTTGAATTTTTCGGATCTCGGGCCTTCCCTGCATCCCCTCAGGAAAGAGCTAGATTGTACGGGGCTTAGGCGACCGGTTCTGGAGCTGTGGAGGGATCAAAGAGACTTTCAATAGCCCTCTATAGGCCGAGCAGAGATGGGGATGAGCAGTGGCCGCCACACTGCCACACGACTCTGTCCAACATGATTGGGTGCGTCGCGCTCAGACCTGTTCACCCAACTCATCACTCCAAGCATGAGGTAAGTCTCGCTACCTTTACGAGTCCCTTCAAAGAATCCAGCTGACGAACCCCAGTTCCCCGCCCTCCCCAACACTCTCCGACTCCGCCCTGCTCGACTCCCTAACCGACGACCCCCGCTTCGACCTCACCTCCCACCGGGAACGCCGACTGGACGAGCTCAAATCCCAGATCGAGAAGGTCAAGATCCTCCAGGAGACAGAGTACGGTCGAGTGGTGAGTTTTGGTGAGGAGAAGAAGTTGATTGAGCGTATGGCGTGGGTCGTCCCCCCCATGTGTCGCTGGATAGCGGTTGATGGGGTGTAGGAGGGAAAAATACTGTTTGGTCCATTTCTTTCATCCTGATTTCCAGCGGTGTAGGATCATGGATCAGCGGCTAGAAGTACGTCCCGGACTCGACTGGGTGGACCAAGCTGATGGCGGTTGGTAGGAGCTAGCCCCGAAACATCCTCATACGCTCTTCCTCCGAACTTCAGTGGCCGACGCCCCGTTCTGCGTAGCAAAATTCGGCGTCCAGGTCTTACCTTGCCTGACGGTTTTCGTCGATGGGCGATGTGTTGATCGGTGAGTCTGCTGCCCTTGGCCTGGAATCACTCGAGAGGGTCCCTCGAGGTAGCTCTGGCAATGCAGTTGACGAAGAGCAGGTTGATAGGGTTCGAAGAGCTGGGGGATACTGATCGATTCACGAGTTCTATGCTTGAGTTCCGCCTAAAACAATCAGGTACGTCCTGCTATCCCCTCCTCTTTAGCTCCGACCGAGGTGTCTCTTGCGAAGGGGGCAGCACGCGGTCCTCAGCTGATCCATGCGCCCAAGGCGTCTTCCCATCCGGCCCGATCACGCTCTCCAATACCCTCCCCACCTCAATCCTGAACAGGGCACATCCAGAATCTGACGATGAAAAAGATGAAGACCGGGACGGGGACGGAGATGGTAGGGATGGACGGAGAGGACTGCGGAAGGGGAAGACGGGGATCCGGAATGGGTTTGCGCTGGATGATGCGGATTGATATGTGTTCTTTGCGGACCCCATCACAGGGATGCTTGGAAGGGCTTGTCCGAGGCTCAGTTTTCATTCGGGTGGAGAGAAGGGTCCTCTCGACGTGAGGAGATACGCGAGTTACCGGTGGTCCCTCGTTGCGGTTTCCGTCTCATATCTTCCCCCATAACGGCCAGATGCAGCTTGGAGACTGGAAAGTCAGACTCACTCTTGGCAACAGCAGTCGAAGAGCAAGATCGATAGGTCGTGACATCTTGATCGTCCAAGATTCATACAGCTCCGTGACACACCCTCAAGCCGCTTACCACCCCGTCCCATTTCGCTCAAGTCCCACCCCTACCATTCCCCATCCCACCTCTCCCACCCCAGCCCGCTTTCGCCCCGACAGCCCTCAACCCATCCTTCGCCTGCTCCAAATACCCCATCGCGCCCCCTCCCATGCCCGTGCCCATAGCCATTCCCCCAGGCGAGCTTGACCTCCTCACATAGCCACCATCGAGTGTTTGGGCCGTGGCGGTCGCGGGCGTGGTTGTAAGGCTCGGTTGTGGGGGCGGGGAAGTTAGGCGGGTGGGATGGGAGGGTGGGGAGGGAGAGAAGAGGTCGATTGGGGAGGGTGGGTTGAGCAATATCTGACAGGGTTCGCTCAGTCTCGGTGGTCATCAATGGGTTCAAGGAGAGACGGACTTGGTGAGAGAGATTATTCTGCTCCTAAGCCCCATCAGTGAATGCACAAGAATGTGTGATTGCGGGACGACGCACAGATGCTCCGACAAGAGGCGGGACATTGCCATTCTTTTCAGCGCAAAAAGTGAGGAGCTGCATCAACGCCGCGGGCAATGGGTTGCTGGGCAGGAGCCGGGGTAGGGTACGAGGGAAGGAGAGGGATATGAGGTGTTCTTCCCACGGCACGAGTTCCTGCGCTCCACACATCAGCTCCATGTCCCTCGACGGCCACACGACTTGGGGTGAGATCGCCAAAGGGAACGTGGAAGAGCTGAGAGGCAGGAGGCACTGACCTCAGTCATGGCGAACCAGCCTTTCCGCGGTCTTCGCTGCAACAAAACCACTGCTATCTATCCAACCCATACATCAGACCCGAAGCCGACGACGCCAAGAAAGAGTGAGAGGTAAGACTCGCCTCCCCTCTCTCCTGCCCAGTCTCCAAGAACTCCCTCGCAAAGTCCTCAATCTTCCCATTCACCTCCTTCTCAATCGTCGAGCTCGGACCGACCGCCTGATCCCATCAGCACTCAGGTGGATTTACACAAAGGCCGAATGTATGGAGAGGGCACGCACTACATGCCACTCTTCGATCTCGTAGCTCTCGGGCTCGATGTTGTCTAGTGTTCGATGGAAGAAGATTGCGTAGAGGAGGGCTCGGAGGATGGGTTTGACTTGGGAAGGGGAGAGGGTCTGGAGGAGCCACGTCAGTGACGTAGTGCTTTACTTGAGCATGCCAGGATGCATGATAGAGAAGAGACCTGCCAGCTTGATGTGATTGACCGTATCCATCTCATGGGAGGATAGCAGGTCGGGCACTTGGGAGAATGGGTAAAGGGCGAGCATCAACAGCGGGGCCCACTCGAGGAACCTCTCTCGGCGTCTTTCGAATTCGCGACGGGGCATTTCACACATGCATAGCAGCATACATACATCGAAGCGATACACACAAAGGGTAGGGAGTGTCAATACATACAATGAAGAGGTTCTAATGGAACGGAAAAGTACAACTTATACACATGAACCCGTCATACGCATCATTCTCGAATCAGAGCGGCACCTGCATCAGACCCGCGATGGTGCCCACACTTCCGAGCGCCGCGCCCAGCGCGATGAGTCCAAGGGTGGAGGTGAGCTTCCGAACCTTCCTGGGTCGTGTCGCTGCGTTGACAGGCTGGTTGCCGTGGACTTCGACATCGAAATCTGCACGGAGGTGGCGCTTGTGGCTTGTGGTAGGCGGAGTGACGGGCCCTTCGGACGAGGCGTCGCTGATTGAAGGGGTGCGACCGTACACCGGATTCTCGGCAAGTTGACACCTGGAAGGAGTCTCGGGCATCGGAGGCGCGTTTTCAGTTGCGAATTCGACGACATCGGTGGCGGAAGGTTGCTCCTCCGAGCTGCCGTGGTCCGCGGCGATGACGTTGCAGGGCAGCTGCGATTCCTTCACACCATCGACGACCATCGAGCGAGGCTCGGCATTCATCGCAGAGGTGGTATACTCAGCCTCGACGGCGTCAGAAGCTTTGGTGGCCATGAGCGGAAGACAGGGTGGCGACCGATCGTGCTCACCTTGTTGTATCGTCTGCGCGTCGGGTAGGACGGAAGCGGTCGAGGATGTACCCGCATCCTCCATGACGACGGCAACTTGATCTTGTTTCGGCGGAGGCGAGACGAGCAGATGGACCAAAAGATCGGAAGGTGCCCCTCCAAACACCACGCAGGCCGGAATCTCAACCGCTTCGTCCTGATCCTCCTCATCGTCATGGAAGTCCTCCTCTTCTTCGGTAAGCTCTTCGTTTGAATCCTCCTCCTCGCCTTCGAGCCCTTCTCGATCACCTTCCCCATAGTCAAGCTCTTCCTCCTCGTCATATTCTTCATCGTGCTCATCGACGTCTTCCTCGTCATCGATCTCCTCATTCTCTTCCGAATCTTCGGACTCCCCAACACCTTCGTTCTCATCCTTTTCATCATAATCCTCATGCTCGTCTTGGATAGCGTCGCTCTGCTCGTCAATATCACTGGAATACGACATGACCTCGCGCTCCTCCTCATCATCCGCGTCGGCTTGATGGAGTTCCGGTGAGTCTACGCCCTCCTCGATCACGTAAGGAGGCGGTTGTTGAGCGGGATTGCCAACATCCTGCGAAGATGGCTGACTCGCAGAGAACTTCAAGTAATCTTTGATGGAGGCTTCTTGCGCCTGCAGGAGCTGCGATAGGTGGTTGACCTTGAGTCGGCCTTCGGACCTGGCGATGCTCGAGACGAGATTCATGCCTGACGCCGTATCGTCGGTGGCAATATGTGCAGGCCTGAAAGAAAGAGCGAATCAGCTAGACAATACGACAGAATCATGAGACGAACGTCACATGCTTGTCCGTATTGACCGCCGTCCTTCCCTCGTCAGCGACGTCTTGTACGTCCTCCTCCTTCACCTCATAGTCTTCCGTCCTAGCTTCAGATAAGAGGGGTGCCCAAATTGGCGGTAGTGACGGCAACCCGTCTTGACCATGACACGTCTCCTCGGACTTGATACGATCCTCATCTTGTTCCCCGTCCCGATCGTTCGCATGCGCGGGATCAAGGGGTATTTGGCCTTCAAATGCGATAGCTTCTTCGTCGGGCTCTGAAGTATAGGAGTACCAACGCCCGTATGCAGGATCTCGATGGGGCTCGTTGTCTTCATTATATTCAGTCCGCTCAAGGTTAGCCCCGTAGAACGCGATCGGCGGATGGATTGGGTCGGCCACCTCATTCTTATCGCCCTCTTCATGGCCTTTAGATGAAGACTCCTTTGGCCCGGGAGATAACGGCAGCTGATGACTCCACTGGACGGGTTCGAGATCCGCCTCATCGTCGAATATCGCGTCAAACGGGTCCGCCCATAAGTCGCTTGCCGAGCCACCACGCGTATGGGGTACGAGACGATAAATTGCACCGGTACCATCAGCGGTGGGTACAAGATTGCGGTGTGCAAGACGGCACTCGGTAGAGTCATTCCGCCGGGCGAGCTGCACGAGCGGCTCAGCAATGTTGATGGGCGGCCTTGGACGGACGCTCAGTCTCTCAGGACCCTCCCCGTCTGTCTCCTGATCTTCCTCGTCTTCAGCGTCTTGGCGGTTTTCAGAACCGCGCGGGAGCTCGGACTCTTCATCGTCGCTTTGATAGAGAACGGATGGCGGAACACGATACCCGCTCGGCCTCATAGTCGATTCTCTGACAGGCGGAAGGGCATCTAGATCGAAGGGTGGAGAATCATCGCGCTCGGGGCCACCACGGGGCGTATGCTCGTCGTCGTCAGATTTCCCTCCATTCGAGGCGGTTGGGGACTGATTATCGACGTTCAGCTGGTCCGCGTTCACCAGCCTTCGTTCCCAGCGTGACTGAGTTCCTTGTATCTCTTCCTCACGATGCTCGCACTCGCTGTCCGCCTCTTCCTCAGGTGCGATTGATTTCATCCCGTCATTCTGCTCAGTACGCCAGGTTCCAGTCGCCCGCACGCCCGCAATCAACCTCTCGACATCCGCATTGGAAGCGAATTTGCCATTGGCAAAATCGGGGCTCGTCACGCCGATGAAAGTCCGCTTGCCGCTGCTGCTGCCGTTGCCCAACTCTGGGTATCGGAAATGCGCTCGGACCTCGACAGGTGGAAAATCATCCCGGCCGAACTGAACAGACTTGCCAAGTTGAAGAGTATCTCCTGAGCAAAGCTGCACAGGTGAATACGCCTTGAGGCGTACGGAGGTGGGACGAAGTGCGGATTGAAAGCTTGAGACAGAGGCCGAGGGCCGGACTTGGGTTCCATGCAAGGAGCCGAGGTCCGTGAGATATACATGGCCGTTCGGCGTGATGTGCAGTTGCGCATGAGAGCGCGAGATGATTGGCGAAGAGAACTCCTACGAGTGGAATCAGTCCTCGATCTGCGTAGTGCATCATATCAGCTTTAGGAAGGACGGTACTCACGCCAGTAAACTTGTCACCATCGGATCCCTGAGCCTTTCGGCCAAGCACTATTCCTCCTTCCGTGAGCCGTCGAGGCTTTCGGGATTGAATCTCGGTGGTAGATTCGTCTGAAGCGTCGCTTCCAATCTCAGTCTCTTTTGGAACATGAATGGCGAGGAGCTGCTTAAGAGAATAAGATTTGGTTGCCGTGTCCGTGGAGGCGGAGCGAGGCACAAGGCGGAGGAACCATTCTGAAAGCTCTTGTCAGCGGTGAACTTTCTCGAAGCCTGGCCACATTGTCTTTTGGACGGAGAGATGATGATTTGAGGTGAAGAACGACAGAGAATGATTGAGGGAGATGGTCACGAGCTCCAGCGAGGACCTCCTTCATCAGGCGACCGCGATAGGGCGGTTGTCGAATGCCTTCTGCGACATGCCTTCTTCACACTCGCAATTACAAGTTTGGCTAGCTGTCCAGAAGGAGAAGCGCTGGGACGACGACTCCGAGCGAGAAGGTACTGGCATGGGATCTCCTTGGAAGATGGATAGGATTGACTCACCGTTGAGGATAGCGTCAGCCATGGCAGCGGCGGCGGATCCTCGCCCGAGGCGAGGCTACTTCACTCTCTGAAGTTATTCGACCTGGCTGATGGATGCGAGAATGAGATATGCGAGTGAGGAGATGACAGCTTGATTGAGTGAATGGGCGGCGGTGACGGGACCTCTCGCACGTGCCGAAGCGGAATTAACCGGTATTGCCGCGAGGCAGGTGGGGATCTTTTCGAGAAGGTTATGCGTTGCTGTTCTTCATGCCAGAAGGTGGTAGGTACAGGATCCTCTACAGCTCCAGAGACTCTACCAGAAGTCCCCCCATCGATACAAAAATCAACGAAGCGTCGCATCTTTTTGCCCGAGAGAGAGTGTGTGGCAATATCCTAAGGTTCCCTCGGACTTCTCAGTCCGAAAGCGCGTAAGTAATTTTTGCGTAACGTAATGCCGGGAGCATAATCGTGGTATGCTGGAACCATTCCCCTTGGGCCGAGTTTGAGCGGAGACGAAAGTACTTGCAGACTGCTGCATAGGTCCAGCGCTCTGTTTGGGGCCCATAAGAGCGTTTGCAGCAGTTCCCCGAGCACGAGAACATCCGTCGATCGCCTTTCGAACCTCGACTCATCCTTTACGTATTCGTATAATCTTCCCCTTGTACGTACCTACCCCGATCAGACTCGGAGGAGGTGTTTGCGCGGTGCTTGCGTCGGTAGACGAGGCAGCACTGACGAATATCCTATTTCAGCCGAAACCTACTGGGCCATCTCAGTACAGCAGATCAATCGCCTACGTGATCGAAGCTCTCTTCGACCAGCATCCCCCTTCCGGCAATTGCAATCCCAACTTCCGGCCTTAGAGGCCATCAACCTTCCCCTCGTCCGTCATGGAGCATCAGTCTCAACAATCCTCCTCGTCCGCCCCACCCAACGAACCCAAGAAGTTCAAGCTCGACCCCTTGTCCCTCCTCCTCCCTCATGAGCGGCAAAAGCAGTCGTCATCTGCTCTTGCGACAGCGAGACCGCCTAAGCAGGCGACTCCAGGTGGAGGAGGGCCACAGGCTGCATTTATGGCAATGCTCAGGGAGCAGCAACAACAACAATCGACGGATAAGGCGGTTCGACCTGGGGCAGTGAGACAGACGAGTAGTATGGGAGAGCGTTCCGGCCAAAGAACCAGTGAAGGGTCAGGTAAGCGGCTGCAGTACTACGATTCGAATGAGTCAAAGCCGACTGTAATAACCAGGGCAACAATACGCCTCTCTCGCTCCGCAACTGGATATGCCCATCTCTCCTCCTGCATCGCTCATGTCAACACCGCCATCAACATGGGAGGCCAGCTCCATCTCAAGTGCCTGGGGGTCCATGGAGGGGGTTGTCGAGGAAGTCTCTTCGTCTTCCTCCCACCCACATCGATCGCCTCGTCGTACCGAAAGCGGTCGTTATGGTTCGGGGACGGGCTATGCACACCAGCCTGCCGGTGGAAAGGCGCGTCTGGAGGATTGGGAGATCGTTGAAACACTCGGTACAGGGACTTTTGGTCGTGTCCTCCTCGTCCGACAACGGCCGGCCTACCGTCATAGGCCATATCACCCTATATTCCCGCATGTCTACCAATCCCTGGATCCGCTCTCCTCATCTCCCGCTTCCACGCAACAAGCCGATGAACAATTACCTCATTTCGCGATGAAAGTCCTCCGCAAGTCTGAAATAGTCCGACTCAAGCAGGTTGAGCATATCAATTCCGAACGACACATCCTCGAGCGCGTCCGACATCCTTGCATTGTCGAGCTCTACGCCACTTACCAAGATCACCTGAACGTCTACATGCTCCTCTCGTACATCCCTGGCGGAGAGCTATTCTCCCACCTTCGGCGAGCCGGTCGTTTCTCCGCAGACGTCGCTCGCTTCTACCTCGCTTCCATCGTCCTCGCCATCGAGTACCTGCATAGCTACAATACCATCTACAGAGATTTGAAACCCGAGAATCTTCTTCTGGACCGAGTGGGATACCTCCGGATCGCCGATTTCGGATTCGCCAAAGAGGTCGAGGATCGGACGTTCACACTTTGCGGTACTCCGGAATATCTCGCTCCTGAGATTGTCCTTTCGCAAGGTCATGGAAAAGCCGTGGATTGGTGGGCGCTTGGTATCCTGGCATTCGAGTTGCTCGCCGGCTATCCACCATTCTTCGACGATCACCCGCTTGGTATTTACGAGAAGATTCTGCGCAATGAGATCGCCTTCCCGAGCCATATCGACCCATATGCCAAGGACCTAATACGGGGTCTGCTCACAACCGACCGATCCAAGCGATTGGGTAACTTCAGGAACGGGGCGAAGGACGTGATGAGTCATGCTTGGTTCGCGGGAGTCGACTGGGGAAGCCTGGAAAGGAAGGAGATTGGCGCGCCAATTGTGCCGCGCGTCGTCAGCATGGGTGAGTCGTCCTCCAAGTTTCAGGCATTCTTATGGACGTCCTTGACCAGGCGACTCGCAGAATTTCCAAAGCTATCCACCACCTCGGCCTCACGAGCTTCCCGGTATCTTCGGCGCAGCATACGATGTCTCGACGGACCAATATGGTGCATTCTTCAGCGACTTTACCTTCCCGGGTGGTGGAGCAGCGCAGGAGGAGCAACCAGAGGGATAGTAATTGGTACAGTGGGAGGCAAAGGGTTGAAATTACCTCGCAAAGTATCGTTCAGTAGGATTTATTGCATACATCCTTCATCTCCAGCCTCGCTTGGAGATCTGCCTATAGTCCTATTGAAGCAAGATCGAATTCAGGGTCCAGGTCCAGGTGACGTCAAAGTTTTTCCCTAGTGGACCCCTAGACTAACACAGACCATTCATTTTCGGCTTGACTCCTCAATTTCCCACCTTCCAGCTCCGAGGACACGAGTGAACAGCGTTTGAGCGACATGGAATCAATGGCGTTGAACGCACCTGGCGCCACCGAAAGACCGCAATCATTCACCACCAACAGTCCTGCTCCCTCTGCAGCCTCCCTCGGGCCATCAGGAGCGACAGCTCAGACGTCCGGATTCGCCCAAGCCGGTAGGAAAGACTCAGCTACCGCCATCCCGTCCCAATTCGGTTACCTCGCCGATCCTGCCTCCGGTGGCGGGCTAGCTTCGTCCCCCAATGTCCCCAAACCAGGGAGCACCATCAATCTAGCCACAGGGAAACCCCATGTCGAGGGCCTGACCCGCGCCGAGCTCGCTGCAATGCAGAGCAAAGGAAAGGGGTTACTCGACCCGACACCTCAGCCTGAAGCAGCAAGGCGGAGCAGTATCGTGGAATGCGTGCTCGCCGAGGAAGAAGCCATGGAAGGGACGAAGGAGGGGAGGAGGTTGAGTGATTTGAGTGGGAGGGAACAGGCTGCTAGGCAGTTGATGGGGACCGCTGGGGCGGGGACGGGATCAAACAATTCAGTGCAGAGCACGCCCGGGATTGAAATGCCTGGTGGATGGGGGCGTGAGTGCCCAATTGGACGAGACAAGCTGACGGGTGGGTGTAGCGGTGAAGCAAGTTCCTGTACCGGGTTCCGGACCAAACGCTCCGAGCTCCATCTACGAGGTGGGTATCTCTCGCTGTATTGCCGAAACGCCATGCTATGCTGACAGGGTTCAAGGACGTTGCGGGAAGCCTGCAAAAGGTCGGGACGGCTGCATACAGTGTCATCCCCGTTGGTATCAAAGAGGTGTTTTCGAATCAGCCTCTCGAACCTCAGGCCCCGGGTTCCCCTAAAGCTCGTCGCGGCAGCGCTGCTAGTAAGCGATTCCATATTGGTATTCTTGCAATTTGACTGACGCATGTCAGCTTTGCTTGACCAAGCCAAAGTACAGACCAATCGCATCGTCCACGATGTCGAAGAGACGCTGCGAGAGGCCACTCGTAGGTGTCTGTCCTCCTGTATCGTATCTCAGCCTGATGATGAGCTATTTCATCAGGTCCAAACGCTGGCGAACCGGCAGTACTGAGGACGGTGAAGGGTTTCCTCGGCGAGGTGATCGGTGGAACGGTAGTGGTTCCGGGGGCTGGTACGTTCCAGTTGTTGTTCATGAACATAGGCTGATGAGAATCGCAGTTGCGCTCAAGACGTCTCTGCCATCCAACGAGCCAGCGGGTGCGCGACCTGGCGAGCGCTCCTCGGGTGTTGGCGCGCTACCTGGGAAGTCGACCGAGACCGGTGTCGCTGTACTTCCGGATGAGAAGAGTAAGTCAGACATCGATTTGCCCAGTGCGGCCGTATGACTTTCTTGTAGAAACCCCTTCGACCCTCCCGTCTCAGGAGAATCAAGGTAGGCTGCCAGGGGAAACGCCAGCGGGTGTCGGCGCACTACCAGGCAAGGAATCCGAGACTGGCGTTGCGGTCCTTTCTGACGAAAGGGGTGAGAGATTCGTCATACGTTATTATATCGAGCTGACTGGCGCAACCTACTGAAGGCGCGACTGGTGGACCATCTGGCACCTCAGCCCAAGCTTCTTCCACTACCGATCGCTCTATGAAAGATGTCATGAATTCCTTCGCTGGATCGGCTTCGACTGGCGGCACAGGTATCGACCAACCAACGGATGCTATGGTCCCAGCCAGCGCCGTATCCGCCTCAGCTCCAGAATTCACTACTCGCTCCGCCCTCCCAACCGATAGCAACACAATGGGCGCTTCGACCACCAACTCCACTGGCCAGTCATCGAATTTCACGTCGACGTCGGCCACCGCTGTCTCAATGACGGACAACGACGATCTCGTTCCTTCCGCCGGCATCTCCGGCTCCAGGGCGTATATTGGTCTCGCCGCTGCTCTGCCGTCTACCTTCCTTGGCCAAGGTGCTGATCACGGTGCGACCAATGGCAAGAACAAACTGGGCATCAAAGAGTATAGCGGACCACCATCGTCCAGCTTCGCAACCTCATCCGGTCCCGAGTCTAATTCTTTACCCGGCATCAATGAATCGAGCGCCACCACCCCAGTCAGCCTTTCGCCGAGCTCTGCGGGAGCTCCCGACACGCGCTACCCAAATGACCGTACCACCTCTTCAGCGTCTGTCACAGCTATTCGGGGAGGGACTGAGGGCTCGCGCCCGTCTCCGCTTGCGGCTCAGCCGGTCACAGTGGGATCGACCGATTCCTCCGCCGGAAATGTGGTTACCACGGAGCAGAAATCGACCACGGCAGGGACTGGACCGAATCATACTACCAGTCTCTCTCCGGGCGACGAGAAGGATGCGGTCGGACATCCCTCGACCATGGGTATGAGCGGCACCAGCCGCGAGCCCGGGTCGTACCCTATCGCCGACAGGGGATCGAGCAAGACTGCAGCTTCCGCTCTCGGAGGTAACGCCGCAGGGAAGGCGACCTCGAGCCCCAGCAAGTCCATGAGCAGCAGCGGGACTCAGACGGGAACTCAGACCAGTTCCGGTACTCAGACCGGCACCCTAGGTTCTGCCGGGACCATCGAACCTAGATCGTCGACCGCCTCTACCCCGACGACCACGAGTTCTACCGCAAAAACCCCTTCTACCCCGACGACCGCCAGTTCCACCACAGCTGCGACGTCTACCTCTCCGTCCACTCCGAAGAGTCCCGCTGGCCACACTTCTGCTGCACAGAAGACTACCTCAGCCACCTCTTCCGTGCAGAAGACCGCCTCGCCAACGAAGGACGCCTCGGTGCATCAACGTACGGCCAGTAATGTCAGCTCCGAGGGAGGGAAGAAGAAGGGGTTCATGAGCAAGTTGAAAGAGAAGCTCGCGTCTTAGCGAGTGATTGTTTCCAGGAAGTGATTGTTTCCAGGTCATTGACTTTATTTTGATGATTGTTCGATCCAGCTTTGAGGGTTGAGCGCATGTGAGGATAGGGGATGATGGTTCGTGCTTAAATCGCGAGAATATACCCTGTTGGCTATGCACACAGTTAATTTGTTCTCAGCGCAAGAGGGGATTGCGAGTAGCGTGGCTATTGATCACATTTCAAATACGCTCCAGTTCTGTATGAGACTTCTCTGACAGTATCAAGTCCCCAAGCCTAATACGCCGAGGGCAGGATGTGTCCGTCTCGGTGCGGTGCCTCGTTAGATTCTGCACTACACTTTCGCACGATCTATCATTCGTCCCCATCCGATCTATCATTCGTCCCCATCCCCTCGATCTCTCGTCTTCCCAACCTCGCCCCCACCCTCGAACTCCCTAGCCTGCGCCCCCCCTTGCCCCATGTCGACGGACAGGAACAACGGCACAGCCACCCCAAGGGAGGACAGCGAGCGAGAGGAAGGCATAGTAGAAGTTTCCGGTGGTTTGGAGGACGAGACTGAGGATGAGGGGGGATGTGGAGTAGGCTGATTTGTCGGCGAGGGCGAAGAGGGAGAAGTAGCTTGATTCGTGGCCCTACGAGCGGAGCGTGTCAGCACGCCTTCATACGAGCTCCAGGGGAAGATGGAACGCACGGGTGGGATGAGGTTTGCGTAAATTGCTCGAGCATAACTCATTCATGGATCGTGGATCTACCATCCCCCTAAGCTCGCTGATCAAACAAATGGGTAGGACAACCGTACGATTACCATAACAGCAGCGCGCATACGAGACCTCTGCACGGGTCTTCAACCCGCCAAAGGGAAGGTCGAATATCCCGAGCATACCCCATAGGGCGAACCCGATGGCGCCGAGGTGACAGGTGAGAAAGACGCGCGAGGATGAGATACCGGTCCTCGTTTGGATGTTTGGCATGATGAGGTCCACGATCATACAGATCAAAGAGGGGATAGCGGTGAGGAGTAGGAGATCTCCGGACGACATGCGGAGTCGGGTGGAACCGTATAGGATGACGAGGATGAAGTTGCCATGGCTCGCTTCGGTTCGTCAGCACCGGTCAAAGGTAGGAATATGCTCTCACTCACCGTCGGAAGCTAGGAGGTAGACCATGAGGAAGAGGTAGAGATTCCGGAGTTTTCGGATATGTTTCCGACCAAAGGCGAGGAAGCGATGTGTGAGTATTTGAGTCTCGGCCAGTGGTCAGCCGTTGCACCCGGCAACATCCCATGAGGACGGGAAACCTGGGCGTACACATTCCTAATGTGCGAAATCACGGAACGAGTACACGACATGCGTGCGTCGAAGGGAACCCAAAGGTATTGGGCATAGATCTGCAGCGAGAGACTCCTACGCGCCCACAGCCTTGGCGAGCTTCTCCATCCCTTCTCGCCCTCCCATCCCCCTCATCTCCTCTTCCACTCCCTCCATCCTGTCCCCAGCCCCTCCCTCGGCTTGTCCGGCTCCAGATCCCGAGACCATCTTCCCGACCGCCCAATTGAGGTACGCCCGTCTGCCAAGCTCCCATGCTTTCGTATGTCCACCTGTGGGGACCGAACTGCTTGTCGGCGGTGGGATGTCGAGCGGTGAGAGGGTCTGATGGAGGTTTGTGAGCGTCTCTTGGAGGGCGGCGGCTTTTGGCGGTAAAGGCGACACTGGAGGATTTATGTCACTGTGGACGAGCTTGGCTGGAGAAACGGACGTACATCCGGAAGACGAGAGGACCTCCTTCACGAATCCAACCTCCGCTTTCCGCTGCTTGGCAATCTCGAGGCGGCGATCGAGGTGTCTCTCAGCCGTCTCAAGGCGTTGTGACAGCAGTCTCATCTATGAGAATCCCATTCAGCGATAAAGCTTGTTGCGGATGGGTGACGTCACTGACCTGCTCAACCCTTTCTCGCATACCCTCGAGTGCCTCCGCCAAACTCTCTTCTCCTCGCGGAAGTGACGCGACATGCTCTCCTCGTGCAAAGTCGAGACCTTGGTGCCATGGCTATCCAGATACACCGCTCAGTTTGCCGGGCCCGAGAAAAAAAGGTGTAACACACTAGGACGACTTCAAGGTCTGGGGGTATCTCGAATGCATTCCGCAATGCCCAAGCTGTGAACTTGTCAAAAGCCTTATCGATATGCGATTCGAGCAGCGTCTCCAAAGCGTGCAGACCCTTGGGATACCCCTCAGTTGCGTCCCTTTTGAGCAAGTTGGCAACGTACGATATCCACTTCCCGCTCCACCTCCTCTCCCATCCCATCGCTCAACCTCCCGGCCCATCCCTCGATCCCTTCGACCGTATTGTAGATCTCCATCCGTGCGGCCTCGGTGATATCGTCGCATACTGTTCGGGGATGGAACCCGACCAACTACACCTCTAGCATCATAATCATCACCTTATGCAGGAAGAGACACACCTCATGGATGAGTCTTTCTCTTTGAGGCTCGGTGAGGGGTACCTTCTCTCGAGGAACGGGGATGTAGGCCGGAGTTATGGATTCTGGTATAATGGCGTCGGGGAGGGCGTCGAGCGTCGTCTTGCTAGAGCTCGCTCCGGGTTGTTTAGAGACCCGAGACGCTCGAAAAGTACGACTAGTAGATTTCCGAGGTGACATGGTGCGTACGGTGAGGCTGATGAGCTAAGGAGGCAGTGGATTATGGCTTGTAATGTCGATCATGGATTGCAGTGGATGTTGTTGACAGGACGCGTTTGAATAGGATTGATACGCCCGAACCCGAAAAGTCAAGACTTGACGTGGTTATAATCCGAGGGCGGAAAGAAGCGCGACGTCCAGTCTCTCGGTTTA
>JAABUH010001429.1_pt1 | contig 26759 bp, 25 predicted proteins | sample 5559121 | NCBI WGS metagenome assembly JAABUH01 (sample SAMN10711871, study PRJNA513364) | rock metagenome | isolation source: Antarctica rocks | place: Antarctica: Victoria Land, Battleship Promontory nord | collected 2015-12-28
CAGCACCAGGCGATGGCCCCGCATCTCCCACCAGCGTCCCGAGCGTACCCTACTCAGTCCTCCGGTGGTGGTACTACACCAAGCCGCAGAGGCCAGAATCAAAAACGAAGTCTAGATCCTGGTTCTGGAGAAGGAAGTTCCAGCGGTGGACGAAAGAAGCCAAAGTCTTAACCACCTTATCCTTCACCTCCTCACACTACCGGTATCTCGACAAAGCCTCCTCACTCGAAATCTCCACCTTAGCAACCAAAAGCCCCAAGGATCTCTATCCCGTTACCTAGCGACTCAGCCCCACAAATACAAAGCCCTGTCAATCACAAAACCACAGCCTTGGCAAATACAAGTCTCGAACACCTCTATTCCATCTCCCTAGCAACTCAGCTCACACGACATGCGTGAACGAACGAAAATCAAAAGCCTTAACCCCCTTATCCTGCACATCCTCACATCACCGATACCGTACCTCGACAAAGCCTCCCCCACTTCTAAAATCTTGATCCTAGCAAATAGAAAAAGGTCTCAAGACTTCGATTCCATGACCTAGTCAAGATCAGAATGACATCGACATCACATAATTCCAAAGCCGCTCTGCCGCTCTGCCACTCTCACTCTATTCTCCACCCCAGCAACCCCTTGATCCTTCACTGACATCCTTCCGTCCCTCCCCCCTCCGACCCCCCCGAACCCCACTCTTTCTCCCAACCCAACCCCCTCCCTCCCTCCCCTCCCTCCCACCACAAAAACCCCTCCCAAACACAAAACTTCTAATCCTTCAACCCCCCCCCCTTTTCCTCTTCCACAGCCTCCCAACCTCCCACAACTCAATCTCACAATCTTAAACACATCTATCCACCCCCCCAACAAACGCACCATCCATCCCCTCCCCCCCCCCTCCTACCTTCCCATAACACACCCAAGCCCTATCCCATCCGATCGCAGAAGAACCGTTGCACTTTCCCGCATCCTTTATCCCCCTAAAACCTCCCCGTCCCAACAAAAAAATCTCTAACCCCTATCCAAACACAACAAATCACTCAACTCAGCCCGCGCCGGGGGGGGTGGGGGGAGGGGGGGCCGGGGGGCGGATACGAGTAGACGAAGAGGCAGGAAGAGAAAAAAAAAAAAAAAAAAAGGAACGAACAAGAGTTATCTACACCACACCGTCTCGATGGCGGATAGCGGATAAAATCTCGGTAAGGGGGGTAGATGAGCTGTTTTCTGCTCTGTGCCCTGGAGTCGAAACGCACGTGGGGCTGGCTGGCTGGCTGGCTATGTATGTATGTATGTTCGTTGGTGGGATTTCCAGTTCTCAGGCGAATTGGCTTGGGTGGGTGGGTGGGTGTTGAAGGTTGTGTGTGGGAGTGGTGTTGGTTTTGGGGGGTTTTTTGGGTTTGTTTGGGGGGGGGGAGGGAGAGGGGGAGAGGGGGGGGTTTTTTGGGGAGATGGGGGGGGTTTTTTTGGGGAGATGGGTTAAATTTGTTGGTTGTTTGTTTTGGTTGTGTTGTGTGGTTGGGGTTGGGTTGTGTTAATGATGTTGTTGGGTGAGTTCTTGGGGTGGTGGTGGTGGTGGTGGCGGGGGTTTGGTGTTAGTAGTATATGGGTATGGAGTGTGTGAGTGGCTAGGTTTTGAGAAAGGAATTTTGATAGATATGTAGGTGACAGTAATTGTTCGAGTTGGAGAAAAGGAAACCCATCTCTTATTAATCTACCCCTTTCTTACCTATATACATACTTCATGTTTCCTGGCCATACGCCCCATAGTCAACAAGATGGTGAGCTTTTTCAGACTTGCGTTAAGAATAGTAAGTGTACGGAGCCTTGAAGCACTAATCTCAGCTACATTTCCGTGCGGGTAGAGGAAGAGATAAACGTCGTCAGAACGAATAAACAGCTTCCGCTTTCCCCTCTCCCTCGACCTTTTTCATTCTCCAACAATTCTCCTTCTTCACCACCCCAATTGCTCGGCCCCTCTCTCAAGGGGTCATCGCTAGCTTCGTTCCTCTGTACTTTTGCTTCATTCTCGCTATTACCTGCTCGGAATTTGAAGGATTCTGCCAAGCAAACTTTACTGGGTATGTGAAGGGAGGTCTACGGGCGGGAAGAAGGGGGGTTGGGAATGAGTTCCCTTGATGTATATCCGTAAGGGGGAGCAAGTAAAAGGGATGTACCACCACTTTTCCAAGGAACGAGCGCTTGGAGCGCATAACTTTAGGTGCCGCCATGGAGTTTGCTTTCCAGCTTCAGAATAAGCAAAGCGGCCTTTGATCATCTGCACGCTAAGGCCCCTACATAGATGACGGCCAAGGGAAGAAAGACCGGAATTGTGGTGGCTTTGCCGTTGAAGACATTCAATCTGGTTTTGGTTACATTTTACTGTACACGGCATGGCTGGTTTTGGGGGCTGAACAGTCCTATTTTAGGTAGACCCTTGGGCCGTGGTATCTCGGCTAAGGCATACTGAGCCTATTTTGGTTCAAGACATGACCCGAAGAAACGCATCGCGTTTCAGGCTCCCTTCATCTCGGAATTGCATTACTATAAGGTTTTTCTTTCATAGGTGTTGTTGAGATGATGTCGTGGTCTTCTGTGGTTTCGCAAGATAAGAGGCGGAGAAAGCTGGATTTCGATACAAGCGACGAGTGAGAAAGAGAGCTGCGGCGGGGCTGCTGCTGCTAGTCCTCGGGTCTCAGGCGTAGAATGAGGAGGTTTGAATAGTAGGCTTCTTGGGATTTGCGTTGCTTGATATTGTAAGGAAATATGGGTGAGCATCGACGGCCCTTTCAATTTGAAGCTTCTGCTCCTGTTCCAAACGAATCTTCTCCTTACATATAAAACGCCTCATGTCTTCTGTTGACGCTCCTTCCGCGTCTGGTCTCCCTGCTCTTGCTTCTTTTCAAGCCTACCTCGACTGTCCGCATCTTGTGTGAAGTATCCTTGGAAGAGTGTAGTAACGAAAATTCTGTTAATCGGTCTCGGCAACTCAACCGCTCGGTTATGCTCAACGAGACGCTTTTCAGTGTCAGTCACGTCGTTCACCCATTGTAAAGCAAAGGCTTGACCATGTAGCTCGATTTGTCGAGCACGCTGTTTCAATTATTCGGCCAAGTCAGTGATGTTTTTAGCGTCATTCATGCTGAATGAAGAGATAAATAAATATATAGGTAGATTGCTTCCGATGCTACTCTGTGGCTAGGTACTCGTGGCCAGATGTCATTGTCGTCGACCTGACAGAGTAATGCTCAGCAGCTAGGCAAGGTCGTAACCTGAGGGATAATATCTTTTGTGGTTGTTGCTACCAGTGTTATGGATGGGGTCTATGTTGGTGAAGATCATACGTCTAGCTAGCTAGGACAGTTGAAGCAGACGTACGATCTTGTGTGGGCGAAAAGTAGGTCTAAGCGCTAGGAGTTCATGCTGACTGGGTAGACTGTTTCCGAATGTAAGGTAGCTACATCCGTACGGAGTACGACACAACCAATCCCAATCGCATAGCGGAGGGAATTTCCTCAATCATCAGCAGCAGATGACCACTGGAGTGCGCTCTGGCAGTCGAGAATTAAACCCGGATCTCGATGTTTGGTTTTGAAGAGTCTTTTCATCAAACTGAAACGTTCAATGATGCCAAGTACACTACTAGTTCTACTGACGAAAGGAAAGAACGGTAAGTGCTGAAGGATGCTAATTGTCGATGCTTTGTAAAGGGAACACATAGTCGCTTACAACATACCTGTTGTGATTGGATGCTTTCAAATTCGGTAGTATCCGGCGCCTCAATGGAATGATGATTCGGATTGATTGGCTAAACTCATCGTTCTGCCCGGTGCCCCGACTGATCGACCTGCTGGTCATGGTTAGCTTCATGCCTCCCTGAGGATGCAGCTCGCCAGACCAACACTAGCAGTTGAGGTACCAACGCTAACGTTTTGCGCTAGGCTTCCCGCCGCACCGCCGAGCCATTTCAAAATTTCCATGGTCCGTTGAACTCTTTCCCATTCAACCATCAATCACTAATACACAATCAATACTAGATTGATTTTAAATTAATAATTATGAAATTTCAATTGACAGACAAGTTATACAACTTGTCAATTTCAAATGTAAATTATGTGATCAATTGTTGATTGATCTAGTATTATTTATTGATTGATAATTATTTACATCATTGAGTTTTCTTTTCATAAAATAATAAAACTTATTGATTGTTTATCAATAATTCATCAATCAATAATTAATCAGTCATTTCATCTCAATAAATTTCTAAGTTCTGAATGTTCATTTGTTGATCAATGTTATATTGATCACTGATTAATAATAAATTGATAGAATGAGATTATGTCTGAGAAGAAATTTTGATGATATGTCAATAATAAGAGCAACATATGTGAAGATATCATAAGTTCATAATTAATCGCTTATTGATAATGAATTGATCAATTATTGATTAATTATCAATAGAATAATAAAATTGATGTGATATATTTTAGAAGATTAGATGCTGTTTTCTGTGATTTTAGATTACATTACCAGTAGCGCAGGAAAGCGGAATTATGCGCATGGTTACCTGACCATGCTCGGACATGCTGCATGGTCCACCGAGCTTTAGTGTTGGTCTGCCGACCTGTACTCTCTGCCTCCCTGGCAGAGCAATGCCGGCGGATCAACGTTTACTCCATGCAACCTGCCTTGATCCATTCCAGGTGCTGCAGCCATACGGGCCGACTGCAGACAGCTTCTCCCTCTCGCTGTAGAGTCGGGTGCTTCTCTGGGGACAAGGGTGGCCAACGTAGTGGTGAAACCAGGTTTGAGTTACAACGGAGCAAAAAGCACCTGCTTTAAATTGAGCAAACACCGGCCTCTCCGTTACCATATGCTATATCCCGAAACTGTGAAGCGCATGGTGGCAGGAACGTGCGGTAGGAAATTAGTGAATGCCGACCGCTAGGTGCTTTGCTGCGTCATATGTATGCCATCTATATGGTTCTGGCTTGCCCAATCCAAGGTATTCACAAAGGGCCGCGCCTCTTCGCTCTGCCCATCTACCTCATTCGACATCTTCACCGCACTCTCTCCCAGCACCTCTCCACATCCCGCCTCCTCACCTCAGCCAGCAGCTATAAGCCCATCCTTTGTTGTATCGTCACACCACAGCCGTGATGTTCTCCATTTTCCGCTCCCTGCGATCCTTCGCAATTTTTGCGTTGAGCACAGGCCAATTAACGTTACGCCCAAACCGCAACGTCGCCTTGGCAGCTCCTACTCTGGAGACCCGCTACGTCGGGCCATTTTCCGGCCAAGGACACCTCGCTGTGCGCCAAGGGAGCACCACGATTGGGTGTATCAACGCCAACGGGCATTGGACGACCGGCGGACAGTGTGCGGTGTTTTCAGCAGCGCCACAGGGAGGAGTCGCTACTCAATTGACTACATCGGCCGGACAGTGCGGCTTGGACACGACTTTTGAGCTTGTCTGCGAGGTTGGGAATCCGAACGGGCCTGAGAACTGGCATGTAAGTTTTTCGAGCTTCCCATTCCGTCCCGGAGTGCTCTCAATGTTATCAAGCCGTCCTGGTTATCCAGTTCGTCGAAGAGGTTTCTGCATGTCAATTGTAGCTTGAATCGAAGAGGGAAAAACAATTTCGAAAAGAGACAATCGGACAGAGTGACGGAAATCTTGCTAATGCCTGCTTGTCTACCGTTTACAGAACATTGGATATCTGATCACCTTCGGTCATGTTAACTCCGGCTACCTCTATACAGCATCCACGCCAACCGGTACGAACAGTGCAATCTTGAATGTCTCCCCTGCAGCACAACGTGTGCAGCTCTATTGGCAGCACTTATAAGCATCAAGACAACAGACAGGCGACAAGAAATGGATAAAGAAATCGTGGATTTAAAGGAACGGAGTTTAACAACAGCCTATGTATACTTGCCCAAGGTGGGGAGCATTGGACGGTAAAGTGATAAATCATGGCTGAAGGGATGAGTTGACAGGTGATTGGCTCAATAAGGTGGTCCCTGTGGTTTCGAATAGGCCGTGCTCGTTAGAGAAGTGTCGCAGGTAACAGTTACGCTAGCCATAGGCTTGAATACTCGTATGCTACCCTGAACATGAGAACGTGTTCCTGTATGAGTGATCAAGTCGCAGAGAAGATGAGAACCGAATGACAATCAGTGGAATCCCGAGTCGCAACTCGCAAAGATTACCTATATAAAGTAGGAGTACCGTGTAGTCGAGTAGTTAGTCGTTCGCGAACAAGTACTTCTATCGTACCTAAAGGACGTAGTACTTCCCCTGGCCCCCTGGGGCATTTGGCCGCACTTTTGAGTAGGACTCCGGGCCGAAACGGCATTCTTATTTGTTGACAACTCGACATCCCTGTACTATCGGACTATCGGCCTTGGAAGAAGCCGCGTATTCATCTTTTTGCACTGCCCCGTTGCGAGGGTTGCGAGCGAATGCCAGCATCGCCTCTGCCAGCTTTATTCCTTCAATAATTATCGGTGCTTTACACATTATACATTTACATCAGATCCATCATCAAGATTCACGACTCCCAAGAATACCTTACGCAACCTCACGCAGGACTCACTTGCTCAGGAATCAGCGTGTCAGCGACAAGCAAATTTCCCGGCCGTGGCGGCTGAAATTTAGACCGAGAGCCACTAGGCAACCACTACAATAAACACCACGAGTCTCCTTTATCTACCCTGACCGGATTCATCATCACACACGTCACATTGTCAATTGTTGGGGAGTGTTAGAGTTCTTCAGAGTCACAATGGCCACCTCCTTGCAGAAGCCTACGACGACTCCGTCGTCGTCAACGCAGAGCTGCTTCGATCCTCTCGATATTGACCGCTACATCAACTACGACCAGAACCTCTTCCCATCTCCATCCACTTCACCTGTGTCGTCAAGATCGAAGCCAAGCGCATCGCCAAACACAGCCGTTGCAACCTTGGCCACCTCGCCTTTTCCGAATCAGCAAAGCCAACAGATCTTCCCTCCACCAAACCATCAATACGATGCCTACCATCAACAGGCTGGTCTTGCTCCTGGTGCTTTGGCAAACACCGTAGCCGTCAATCAAGCCGACCACCTATCTTTCGGTGGTCGGGGCCAGTCATTCCTTCCCATGCCGTCTTTCGATGGCTTTTATGGCATGAGTTCAACTGACGACGTCCTCGACTTTGGTACCGTACCTAGCCGAAACCCATCTGTCGGTGGAGCGGACATGGAACTCGATTTTGGCTCTCCGACGCAGGACATGTTTATGCAGGGTATGGGTTCATCGAGCACTGACTTTATCGACCCCGCTGCCATTGGGGGACAAGAAGACAGTTCGAATGTCATACCAGCTGCACCTGCCACCGTTGGTCGGGTATGGCCTGGAATGCATCAGCAACAGGCTGCCTTGAAGGCACAAGCACAACAGCAGAGTCAACAGCAGGCCGCAGCACAGCCCGCCCGTACCTTGGCAGCGTCTCAACCTCGCCAGCCCACCCGTAAATCTACTGGGAGCACTTCGCGTCCACCGACCGATCCAATCGTTGAAGAGCGGATATCTCGCCTTCTCAATCAGATGAGGCATAGCAGCGTCGCTTCATCTAACGATGATGACGCCGCAACCCCTACTGCCAGTGGTAGTGGGCCGCATTCGAGTCGGATGAGGAAGGAGGAAGAAGATATGGATGAAGACGAGAAGTTACTGGCTAGCGAAGAAGGGAAGAAACTGAGCAGCAAGGAACGGCGACAGCTAAGAAACAAGGTGTCGGCTAGAGCCTTCCGATCTCGAAGAAAGGGTACTTGGTCTTATACATTTGTATCAACTATGTGCTAACGTCTAACTAGAATATATCGGCCAACTGGAAGGAGAGATTGCCGCCAAGGCAGCTGAAGCCGATGATCTAAGAGCGAAGAACTCAGACTTGATGGCTGAGAACACTCGCCTGTCCGACTTGACTCGGATGCTTCTCGCGTCGCCAGCATTCTCGACGTTTCTCAACGATCTCAGTGGCAGTGTCCCCAGCTCATCTGCTCCCGCACAAGCCTCGTCATCATCAGGACAGACGCCGACCATGAAGACTGAGCAGACTCCATCACGCCCCCACAAAGATGTCAACCCCCATCAAGTGGCCCTGCAGCAAGCACGGAACAGTCAACCAAACGATCAACAAGTTGGTATGATCTTGATGCCGGAACCATCAACCGACTACACCGCTTTCGATACCAACAACCCAGGTTGGACAGACAACAACATGGACTTCAGTCTGTATGATGCACAAGTCTTTGCAGTTACGGAAATACCAGAAGGGCCATCTTTCGATCAGCTCAACTCGGATATTCTTTCCGGCAAGTCGTCGAATACAGTCGGATCGTACGCTGCGAATGACTGCAAGGATGATGCCCTGGTTATCGAGCTGATGCCTAGTCTGCCGAGCGAGGCTGAGAATGTCCCAGAAGCCAACGAGTCGAACGACGACTTTGAATTTGACGAATCTGATCCGGCCTTTGCCCTCTTCGCTGATAGCCTCTCGACCTACCGACCCACTCCGCTCGAACCACAAGAGCAGATATTTGGAAGTATCGGAGTCGAAAAAGCATTCGGTCGAGTTGAATTAGTACTTGAGGACGAACTATGCGATGATGAGCAAGTCAGCTCTGCAACAATGGAGAGGTTTCAGTGTCTGTGTTCGATGATGGAAGCGGCTTCGGAAAGGATATCAGCGGTGACATCCCATCTATGAGAGCACTAGGACTGGCGTTACTGGCGAGCTGGCATGCTCTTCGTCTCTCCACTGGTTGTGGATGAGTATTTATGAGAACTACGACATAGAGGATATTGTATTGGAACGGTTGGCGGACTCTATTGTGGGCCTCTGTTCTGCTTAGAATTTGATAATGAAGCTTTTACGGCTTAAGCTTCAATTCTCTCCCTTGTCCTAGACTGAGATCATCATAGGACACCTCATGCTAGCAACGGTTTGAGAACCTAACAAGGCTGACATGCATTCCATTCATTCATTCCGGTTCAACCGGGGAAATAGACGGGCCACTTAGCCGATAGCGATAGACGCTAACCCGATGCCCCTCCTAGCTATCCCTCTGTACCTTGATTACCTTATGTATGATGAAGATTTCTACTCACATGAACGCTCCCAAGTCAGTAGCAGTCTGTGAACTGCATATTTCCTCTCCTCAACCATGGAACTCCTTCTGCCTCGCACCGTCTGCAGGTCGCCGGCCTCTAGAACCGCTATTGTCTCGTTGAACGCTCGTAGCCGACCCCACCGTGGCATAGCTTCCGCAGCAGCAGCCCAATTGCCTACTCAGGCCCAAGACTTCCCTCCATTGCCAGTCAATGATACGCCCATACCTCTCCCGAGCATCAAATCTTCGCGCAAAGACCAGCTACGAGCTGCCAAACCCTTCTCCAGCTTCCTCACAGACAATTTCTCCCGCCAACATGATTACCTACGCATCAGCATCACGGAGCGCTGTAATCTCCGCTGTACATACTGCATGCCTGAAGAAGGCGTCCCCCTATCTGCACCCTCGCATCTGCTCACAACTCCAGAGATCTCTTACCTCTCCTCCCTTTTTGTCTTTCAAGGTGTCACAAAAATACGGCTCACCGGTGGTGAGCCCACCATAAGATCAGATATTCTACCTTTGATGCAATCCATTGGTGCACTGCGCCGCAATGGTCTCCGAGAACTCTGCCTCACAACCAACGGCATATCGTTGTATCGCAAGCTGGATAGCATGGCTGAAGCAGGCTTAACTGGTGTAAATCTGAGTCTTGATACTCTTGACCCTTATCAATTTCAGATTATGACTAGGCGGAAGGGCTTTGAAGCCGTAATGAAGAGCTTGAATCGGATCTTGGAGATGAACAAACTCGGAGCGGGCATCAAGCTCAAAGTCAATTGCGTTGTCATGCGTGGTATCAATGATCGGGAAATCTTGCCATTCGTTGAGATGGGGAGGGAGAAGGATGTGGAGGTCAGGTTCATTGAATACATGCCGTTTGATGGGAATAAGTGGAATAAAGGAAAGATGCTCAGCTACAAGGAAATGTTGAGTATGATTAGGGAAAAGTATCCTACTTTACAGAAAGTACAGGACCACGAGAATGACACCAGCAAAACATTCAAGGTCCCAGGATTTGTGGGCAAGATTGGATTCATTACTAGCATGACGCACAATTTTTGCGGCAGCTGCAACCGCCTAAGGATCACGAGCGATGGCAATCTGAAAGTGTGTTTGTTTGGCAATGCAGAAGTCAGTTTAAGAGACCTCTTAAGGAAAGAGAATGGAGGCGAACCCATTGACAAAGAGGCCATGGAGGCGATTGAGAGGGTGGAAATGGACCGAAGACAGGCTCTGCCGGAAAGCACAGGGTCTTTGGGATATGGCGAGAGGGAACGAGAGTTGCTGGAGGTGATTGGCGTTGCAGTAAAGAATAAGAAAGAGAAGCATGCAGGGATGGGGCAGTTGGAGAATATGAAGAATAGGCCGATGATCTTGATTGGTGGGTAGGTTTATTTCTCTTTGGGTGGGTTGTGGAGCGAGCTTGTAAATATGTGTCTGTTGGATATGAAGATGTATGTGTAATGGATTAAGCTGATACTGACTCTCCATGCCCATTTAGATGATCCACCAGCCAATGTCTTGTCATCTCTAAATACAACAACACAATCCTGGAACAGACCTACCTCAACCTTTACACAGAAAGGCGCCGTACTAAGCTCCAACAACACCCAAGCCCCCCATTCGATCCCTCTCCACCTCCTCTCGACATCCACCTTACCTAATCCCTTCATCCGTCTGTTCTCCACTGCCCCCCATCCCTCTCTCCCCTTCCGCCCTGACCCTCTCTCCCCCCCAAACCCCCCCAAATCCCTCCCCCACCTCACCCCAACCAGCACCCTCCACATCATCCCCATCACCCCCAAACCCCCCACCCACCGCCTCGCCCTCGCAACCGGCCACATCCGCTTTTCCGTCCCCGGCCTACCCGACCTAATACGCAGTCACCAGATGAAAAAAGGCGACGTCCTCGCCGTCGCACGCGTGGCGGCCGTAATGGCAGTCAAAAACACGGCTGCTATAATACCCCTGTGCCACTCTGGCGTCCCTGTCGAGGGGGTGCGCGTGGATGTCGAGGTCGTTGATGCTGCCCCTGCCACCTTCTCTTCTCCCTCCGACCATAACGACCAAGACCCAACCACAATCCTCCTCCACGCCCCCATCCCGCCCCACGGCGGCGTACGCATCGCCGTCCACGTCGAAACGACGGCGAAAACCGGGATCGAGATGGAGGCGCTGACGGGCATTATGGGGGCCGGGCTGAGCGTGGTGGATATGTGCAAGGCGGTGGATCGGGGGTGTGTGCTTGAGGGGGTGAGGGTGGTGGGAAAGAAGGGGGGGAGGAGGGGGGGTTGGGGTGTTTATGCTGATGAGGAGGGAGGGGTTGAAGGAGTTGAGAGGAAGGAGGATGGGAGTGAGGGCGCTCTCACTGAAGAGTCTGTCGCCGAAGGCGCTACCGCCGGAGGCGCTTTCAGCGAAGCAGAAAGCACGAAAGAGACAGCGGCCGCCATAGTTCCGGCAAAACAACACGAACTCCCAACAACCGAAAATCCTCACACAGCAGACCCATCTCCCAAAAGTACCGGTCCGTGGAAGCGGTGGCAGCCGAGTTAGTTTGACGTTTTCAACGGTTTGGATGTTGAGAGGAATAAGGGGCGGTTGTGCTGGCCAGAGGTGAGTGGTGATAGGGAAGGGAACGTAGGGAGGCGGGAGGGGTGTGAGAGAGAGGGTGTGATGGGCGACTTACATAGCAAAATAGCAATCAACCACACAACCCCCCACTTCGGACACCTACTCAAATCTCACCATCCATATCCCCTACCCCCCCCATCCACATGAATATCCATCATGTTCAGACATGCACACCCCGCGCCAACTTTCCATACCCCCCGTGCTGAAAATCACTTTCTCGCGTACGAGTAGATAGATGGTTTTTTTGGCGGCGAATTCCTGGGGCGGTGGTGATGATTGATCTGAGGGATTGAGGGGATGTGGTCTCTTCTTCGCAGGTCTTTGCTACCGCAGTTTTTGTTTTCCGCCTTCGCTTTCTCGTCCAGTAAAAAAAAACTCTTTTAAGAATCTTTTCTTGTCATCTCTCATATCCCGCTTACTCCTCCGTTCTTTACCACCCCACTTTTTTCGTCATCCTTCCCTTTTTTTTCGTACCCGCCTTTCTAATTTTCCGTCCGAAAGCTTGTTATGAAAAAAAACACGGCCTCGAAAATGGAATGATTGCAGGGGGAGATCGGGAGGGGGGGTGTTGGGAGTGTAGGGATTTTTGGGGGGGCGATGAGAGAATGCGAGGGAGGTTGGTTAATGCGGCGTGGGACATCTGTGTCCATGAGATGTTGACCCGTAATTTCGATGAAGTCGATGGGTGAAATGTCATTGAACGGCTGTGCAAGTTATGCGGGAGGGATGGTCGATGTTATTGTTTCGTCAATTCACGTCTGTTGCCGATGGTGGTGGCCGAGAGTTTTGGGTTATGTAGCTGCATTGAGCTCTAGCTGTGACTGGGTAGAATGCATTGGAGTGATTTTTCTAATCGATCAACTTTGAGCTAGGAAGTTTGGGGAGTAGTAGGAGATGTATATGTATACTGATGCAGGCTGTAAGTTAGAACAGGAAAAGAACTATTTCGGCAGGCAGTAAATCAAAGCAGCAAAGGAAGCTACGTATGCATCCTGACAACAGGCTGTGAGCTGAAGCAGTATTAGGAGGTACATATGCATACTGGTAGTAGGCCTTAAGCCAAAGCAATAGGGGAGCTTTATAGGCATCCTAATGGCAGACCATCACCACAACCAGTACGGTTCAAAGATGTGCAAATTGCTCGAATACTCTCGTGCATCGGTAGCCGTGCCTTGAGCAATTTGTGTAAGAACGGGTGCTCGGCGGTTCTTAATGTTGATAGGCCACGCGACATGAAAGAATCGAGGGCAGAGATAGAGATCGCAAGAGCCACTGGTCCTCTTTGATCGTCCGGGCCAAATGTCTCTGTGTGTAATTGATCCAATCGTAATGACTTTTAGCTTAGGGAAACAGGCTGGAGTGGATACGCTCCCGAACTCCTTTGCAATATCTGCTGCGAGAGCCTCGTGCTTCTGCCGGGAGGACGTTGGCTTGATTTTATCGTCAGCTTGCTTAGGCAAATTACGAATATTCAGCGTTTCGAGATGCTTTAACTTTGTAAGTCGCCAAATATGCTACGCAGGAAATCAGTCAAACCCAGTAGAATAGATTACAGCGCTGACTTTGTAAGAGAGGTTATCGTGGGTAACCTTTAACGTAAATCCGAGTTCTCTTAGATTTGGACACCACGATACAATTTCCGACGCCAAACCCCATGAACATCCGTCTTGGAAAACGTCGGTAGGCCTTAATGCAAGGTGTCGCGGTTCGAATCGCTGGTCCCAAACCAGTGTTTGGAGAGTTCTGCCATGATTCCTGAGAAATGGAGCGATCGAGGGTACTGGGTCCGGCCCTTCAAGTAGGAGGGAAAGGTGTATGAGCCCAGTGAAGGACAGGAGGAATGCCTTCAAACGGGCCTGGAAATCCGTAGTAGAGCCCTCATGTCTTAATTGGAAGCTTGTGAGTTTAGGTACCCATGTCGAGTTGTTCTTACTGCTAAGACCACCCAGCAGAGAAACAAGCCCGGGCTGCTTGGTGCATGACTCTATGCGCAATGATTTGAGATTAGTGAAGTCAAAGTTTGGAAGACTACTCTCGGTGACATCAAAACAGATCAGGTGTAACGTTTCTAAACACAGCCAAGCTCCCAATTCCTCTTGAATACCGGAATATTGGAGACTGTACTTCGCTTCGTTGTAGAAATGTATCTGTGCCTCCAAAATTATTTCTTGTTCACGATTGGAGAGAGGCGAATCTTTCGATGTGAGATACATCTCGAATCCCAGTTTGAGGTGACGCAGTGTGTTACGATTTTTGACCACCAGTAACTCGGGGACATGAAAGCTAAGCCTGAAGGGGTTGAGATCTTTATAATGTAGCGTAATAAGGTTTGACAAATCACAAGTGCGTAGCGCCACATTGTGAACTTGCAAGTCTCTCAGCGAAGAGTCGTGTCGACTCGAGAGGAGAACTAACGTTGATGATTCAAGCTGGTAATGCAGATACCAGCTTCCCGGAGGTAAGATAGTCAGTTTTTGGAAACGAACACACTGTCATCGACCTGCATGCCAAAGAAGTAATCGGAGAGGAACAAAGTAAACACAATTGTAGGCGAAACAGGAAAAGGTAGACGTACTAGAAGTAATGGAGTCGACTTTCTGGAATCCTGCTGAGAATGAGTCTCACAAGGGTATTAAGGAATCGGGCCTTCAACCGCTGCTTGCGAAAGGTGAAACTTCGATCATCGTCCCTACCAAGGAAAAGATAGTCCACATCTTGGAAATCGTCCAAGTCATTGTAGGTGTTTGGCTCGTAATCATCTTCCGTTTCCACCCTTTGAGGTTTTGTCAGGACTGTTATACCCCTAGTATATTGTAGCCCTTCTGCTTTCGGATCCAGTAGATTCTCCAGGCATACCAGATTCGACCAGTCGCGAGGGATGCTCAGGGTAAGGTGCTGGTAGAGTTTCGGCTGTATTATAGACCTGATTCTCCTACATGTACGACTAAGACTGTTTAGCTGTGAAGGACGTACAAGCTGTGGCAGCGATCAGTCTTAGAATCTCGGATATGAATATGTGGATTCATCCAACGTACGTATGTAGCTATGTCGTGCTGAATCTCCACTGGTAACAAGGATAAGGATGATTGTCTGTGAGTGATATCCTGCTGCTTCTTAAGTTCTAATGCCATAGTTTGCGGTTTTGCTAAGGCTGAGTGGCGTTGTAGTCACCAGAGTTCAAGTAAGATATGTTTGGTATCAATGAAAGGAAAAAGGAGAGAGACGTTTTGGTGAAAGAGGAAGGGATATATATACTGCAAAATAGCAAGATGAGTAAAGAAAGACTAGTGAAGTTCAGAACGTAAACAGGACTTTTGCTCACACTCCATGTCTTCATTTTGTTCTGATTGTTCGTTGGAAAGGGTGTTCACCCAAATATCAGTAGAGCTGTACTCTTGAGCCCATAAGAGTACTTGTCTTCACGAAGGTAAATTGAAATTATAAGAGTCATTTGAGTACGCCCGAGTGATGAATTTCGCTTCAATCTTGTTCACGCGATAGCCTACTAAGCATATCGCAGGAACAAGCACTATAAGCTCCTACTTTTAGCACCGAGCAAGGAGACAATTCAAGACCATTAGGTGTAGCTGCAATCTTTCGGTTAGATACCAGCATTAGCTGGTTGGGCTTTCGACTGATACTCAAATGCTGGAGGGTCTCAGAGGATCTCGGGCTTTTTTTCCCCCTAGGTCGATTTTTCCTTCAGCAATGAAGCTCATTCTCTGGTGTACCATTCAACTGATTGTATTGCTGATTGTGTGTTGAATCTGCTGTGCTCTAATGTATTATTTTGAGGATGGTTTGTACTGAGAGCTCCAGATACTTAATGGTCGAGTGTTTGCTTCTCGACGATGTCTTTGTCTACCCCCATGGAGTTTGAGATATTATGTTCATCTGTTCGATCGATTGGCCTTGTTACGCACCATCTGTTGGTACAATGGCAGACGTTCTGCAACTGTCAAGCGGATGGAACATGTTCATAAGGAATGTTCACAGGGTAGGACAAGTCAAGATGAACCGATCGGTCATTCGTTCTTCCGAACCCGGTCCTCACTGTCTGCCATGTTTATCGATAACCCAACATTGTTTTCATGGAAGCATCTGACGAGCAGAACCAGGAGTACTTGCAGCTTCGCTTGTATTTTCAGGGGAAAGCCATGAACCACTTCGTACATCAGATATCCTTCTTGGTAATCTCTGCGTTACGGGCGTCAAGGGATACAAATCACATGCTGTGGACTGCTTGAAGGCATTCGCGATAATTTACGGTACAATTCGACAATTTCGCTGATATTTGCGGCATAAAAATCGTTGTCTCGGCGGTGTACAAATTAATTGCAATTACATTACCACTTCAGACCCACCAAATTACCCTCTCCGGAGGCGAGCAACATTGTCGAAGCAAGATGTCTTTTGACGACGACACAGCAGAAGAGGTAAGCACAAAGTCTTCCTCTAATAATTTAATACACTGAACCCTCTATCACCTTTCATAATTGAATTGTTTTCGTCGCATAAGCCCCACCTCTTAAAGCTATTCTTCTGGTTCCACAATCCTTGAAAACATCTTAAATCGCCTTTACGCCTGCTGCGAGCGATAAACCTGATCTATGGTTTTCAGTATATCAAGCTGGTCTAAGCAATATTTCCTGTCATCATAGTTGCAGCATATCGCTAACAAACCTAACGCAGTTCGAGGCCTCTCAAGCAAATGACACACTCCTCGACCCCGGTCTTGATGCTACAGATCTGGTAGATGATATAGCCAATCTCAATACAGCATCTAAGGTTCATGGGGGTCTTCAAGGTTCAAATATAGCCCAAGTCGGACCAAAGCCGCGCTTATTACTCATGGGTCTGAAGAGGTGAATTCTTTAGGCTCAACTCTTAGTACACCTCATACTCACATCAACCCGCAGAAGCGGCAAATCTTCAATCTCCAACGTCGTTTTCCGCAAAATGGCCCCCCACGAAACCCTCTTCTTGGAAACCACGACCACTATCAAAAAAGAAGCCATGCAGTAAGCTTTCTCCTTCTTTATTTCCCCCTTTCGCCCATCTTCAACACCTTAGCTCATCTCCGCTCCTTCTAAACTAGCTCCTTCATGGACTTTCAAGTCTGGGACCTCCCCGGCCAAATCGACTACCTCGACCCCTCCTTCGACGCTGACAGTATTTTCGGCGGCGTCGGCGCCATGATCTGGGTCCTTGACTCACAAGATAACTACATGGAGGCCATCGGCCGTCTCACCGAAACAATCCTTCACCTCCAACAATCCTTTACCGAGATCAAATACAGCGTCTTCATCCACAAAACCGACAGCCTAACCGACGATTTCCGCGCTGATACCGTTCGCGATATTATCCAGAGAATAAGCGACGACCTCTTCGACGCCGGCCTCGAAAACCCCCCCGTCAGTTTCTACCCTACGAGCATCTACGACCACAGCATCTTCGAAGCCTTCTCCAAAGTCATCCAAGGCCTCGTCCCGCAGCTTCCTACCTTCGAAGCCCTCCTCAACACCATCAGCGGCTCCTGCCGCTTCGAAAAAGTCTACCTCTTCGACGTGCTCAGTAAAATCTACATCGCCAGCGACACCACCCCCATCGACATGGCAGCTTACGAGCTCTGCTCCGACTTCATCGACGTCATAGTCGACCTCTCCGAAGTCTACGGATGGGACCGAGAGCGGGACGAAGACCGAAAAACGGAGCGCGAGAGAGACATTAGCCGGCAGAGCGCCGAAAGCTTCGTCAGTAGCGTTAGGGGCTATAACCTCTACCTACGAGAAATAAACACGTATAGTCATTCTTCCTGAAGCTTTGTAGACTTGGAAACACTGACATATTGCCCCAGCTACCTCGCCTTCATCGGCATATCGAAAGAGACCAAGTTCGAACAGGAGAAGCCGCTGGTCGACTATAATATCCAGATCTTCCAGGATACGTTGGCGAAGGTGTTTGCGAGGGGGAGAGGGGTGATGTAGGAAGGATGGGTGGCGGGGGTGGGTTCAGGGGCTGGTACGAATAGGTACTTTTAATGTAAATGGAGATTGTATTGTACGTTAGGAAGAAACAATGGAAGTGCTGTGTGATTGGTGTAATGGGCGATTGAACCTGTTGACTCGGGTTGCACAAAGATAAGGTGAAGTCGTTGTGCATGACGATCGAAGCTCGTAATCGACAACTCTGGTTGGATCAGGCAAGTTTCCGATAACGGCTGTCTAAATCCTACCTATATTGTAAATCCTCAACGCCACATATACATCTAGCCTGTCTCACCATCCCTCCGCCCCATAATCCCAGCCACATCCCGAACCTCCCCCACCATCTCCATAAACTCCTCCCTTCCCCTCCACCCTCCCATCCCATACCTCAACAACCCCTCCTTCTCGTCCTCGACATCCCTAACTAACTCCCTCACACTCTCCCACTCCTCCGCCCTCACCAACGCCCTCAGCACCGCCCCCAAAGCCACCCAGCTCGGGCTCTTGCCCTCCTGCGGCATTCTTCGTAGGAAAAATGTCATCTTCTCGATCTCGCCAATGTGGGCATAGTTCTCGATCATGCGGTCGTAGAACACGGGGTCTAGGACCGCTTTTTCAAGTTTTATGCGGCGCCATAGTCCGTCGATGGCGGGGAGGTCGGGGGGCGAGGTGGAGAAGTAGTGGGTTATGAGGATGGTGTAGACGTGGGGGGAGGGCTTGACTTTGTTAGTGGCCATGTGATCAAGCACGGCGCGCGCGGCGGGTATGTTGAGATGGGATACAGCGAGGAGGCCATCGAGCATGGTGCCGTAGGTGTAAGCGTTGGCTTTTAAGCCTGCGGCTTCCATGTTGGCGAGGACACCGGAGACGGCAAATTGTTGGTCAGCAGGAGAACGGGCATGGAAGGGGGAGGACGAGTTGCTGAGGAGGCCGTTAAGGACGATGGTCAAGGTGGCAATGTCCGGAGGGCAGGATCGGGCCTGCATTTGCGAGAGAACGGATTCAACTTCGGAGGAGTCGGAGGCGCGGACGGCAGGACGGAGGAGCATGTTGAAGATTTGGGTGTCGGGGGGGATATTGTGGGATTTAGCCCAGTTGAGCACGCTTTGGGCAATGTTGGGTTTGCCGATTGAGATGAGGCCACGGACAGTAGCTTTAATGGGAACGATTGATGGTGATAAGGCATCATTTTGAGACTTGTGCTCTGGAGCCTTAGCTGCCTCAGCCTTCCATGCCCTACCTAATTCTTCAAGGGCTTGTAAACCCAGCTGCCACTTCCTGCAGATGATCAGACCGTTAATCCGGGCTGTCCACAATAGCATATCTGGCTCGACTCCTGCAGCAAGCATGTTCGACCATATTTGTAGCATGGAAACAAGATCCTTTGATTTTGTGCATCCTACTATCATAGCGTGCCAGTGTTTTGAAGTGGGTTGGTGACCTGATCTCACCATGTGGTTCCACACTTGAAGCACCTGCTCCGAGCGACGGAGTGCGAAGAACGCTGAAAGAAATTGAGCAAAGAGCTCCTCACGTACATACTCTTGGACACTGCCCACTTTTAGCTTACCCTGAAAGGTCTGCCATAGACTAGTTGCACGCCCGGTGTCTGATCGATCAATAGCCTGATGTAGATCTATTGAGAGTGACCTTACTTCGCTCTTCTTCCATGTACTATCTTCAGGTAATGGATCCACATGGGGAACTGAGATTACTTCACTGCTGTTTCTAGACAGGCCTGATCGGAAAGCATCATCATCCTCCACAGGCATGCCCTCGATTCCTGGCACATTGGCGTCCACACCAAGAAGATTTCGTTTGGCCGATGTCCGCCGTCCGTTTTTGGTAGTCTTTCCTGGTACTGGACCCCATCCAGTCAGAACATATTGAATAGTCTCGTCAGGTAAGCCTTCATCTGACAAGCACTTGGTAGCAGCCATACGTTGTTTCTTACTTTCACGGCCAAGATACGTAGCGAATCCAACAAAAGGTTCGGCATCCACTAATTCTGATTTTCCAGCCTCGAAAGAGCCGCAAAGCCATTGAATACAGTCGACAGTCATGATAGCGGCCGCTGAAGTGCGGATTGCCTGGCGATTGTTCGGATGACGCGGCATAAGGTATAGCAATCGGTCCACTGACTCAGTAGGAAGGTTGGCGCTAGCCGAGAGCAGATCAGTAAAAGTGGGCAACCCTCGCCAGCCGTTGGATCTGTTGTGCCATGAAAAATGAGCTCCAGAAGCGCCAATATCTTGATCAAGATCATTTATCACTTCTTGGCGTAGAGATGAAGTCGAACGACCTCCATATCTCTCAGCGAAGAGCCTCCAGACGTCCAAGATCTCCTCAAGTATCCCGCGGGCTTGATGTATGAGGTCCTGACCAGACGTGCGTGATAAGTTAAGAGACCTCAACTCCACCAGACCCCCCAGCTGGCCCCATAGCGTTTGATCCCACCAATATTGCATCAGACCGTGCTTGTTGTATACTCGAATGACTTCTGCCGAAGTGGGAAGCGAAGGACATGCTGGTCCCCGTAAGTGGCTTCGAGAAGTAACCATAAGGATATCCCGGAACACTTTCTCAGTCAAACTAGTGCGAATCCGGGCAATCTGTTCCTTCGACATGCCACGTTGCGAGCCCTCCCCAAGAAGATTGAGGCATAGCGCCCATACTTCTTCCAGTGGTGCTTTGTCTGTGTAGAATTTCTGCTTCAATGCTTCAAGAGGAATCTCTGGGCTGTCTTGAAGTGCAGTAGACTCGGAAGATTTCTCTGCAAGTGTTTGAGAGTATCGAGATACCAATGGCGGAGGCACATTGCGTTGGTTGGAAGCAAAAAGGGTCTCAAGGACACTGTCTACACCTGTGCGCCGAGGCTGTGGTTCTTTTGGGCGCCAATTGCGCTGAGGGGCCGTTTTTAGAGATGCTGACAGCGTAGGATTGCCATCCTGAGTTCGCCCAAGCTCTCGTGCCGTTGATTCGCTACTATCGTCGTTGTTCACGAGCTTGCCTAGAGAGACGAAGCTCGCCTTCCCAAGATTGGAGCTGCGGCGCGCTATTTGTAGTCGACATCGCAGACATATATGAGGGGCATTCATCCAAAGGACCCTTCAAATTTGTCCAGATAGTCAAAAAGTGTTCGCATGCCCATCAGAATCACAGTCAATCACTGAACGCATTTCAGTACTAGAGCGAGTTGTATTTCATTAATACAGGATCTCAACTAGCGCCGTTTTTAAACGGCGTGAATCCTTGCTCGAAGGTGATTGATCATTCTCATTCCCGATTTCTAGCGCCGACAGTCAATATAAAATCTACCAACGTACACGTAGAGGTCAATTCAGATCTATTACTCTGAACAATGACGACTCGGGTTCCTCGAGGACCTTACTCAGAAGATGAACTTGCGCAGCTATACCCCTCGAATTTGAAACTTCAATTAGTCCAGGTTTTGCTAAGACACGGTAAACCCTCCATGTTCAGCAGGTTTCTATTATCTGTGAATGAACATAAAATTGAATAAAATGCTTTACAGGTGAAAGGAGCCCTGTTTCAGCCAGATTCAAAAATGTGAGGGTGTTCATTCCATTGCCATCCAGGGAGTATGTTAATAAATAGCGTAGGCGGGTCTACCTCCATGTATGTACTGAACCAATTTGCTTTCCGAGCCAACCAAGCTCTGAACCCGATAATAGATTGGCCCTATTGTAATGCAGCAAAGCGACTATCAAGTGTCCTCACGACCAATTCCGATTCGTCAGCTTGGGGTGACCTTCAATGGCGCCGGCGGTTGGAAACGTTCGGCGATAATGATACCCCTGTACTGTCAGCGGGTCCCAATGGAGAAGTCGACGGTATCTGGTGAATCGAGATTGTGAATTTCCAAGATGCGCTTGTGCTGATTGACTGAATAGTCAATTAGGTGAGCTCACTGACAAGGGCCGTGAGACTACCCTTCTACTTGGCCAGCGTCTTCGCTATCTATATGTCAATCAACTAGGCTTCATGCCAAAAATCATCACAGACGCAGACATGATCTATCTACGAGCTACGCCTCTGGCTCGAGCACTGGAATCAGTTCAGCAGAGTTTCTCGGGAATGTATCCACTTTCAGCCAGGACAGCTTCTTTCCCGCCTCCTACCATAATCACCAGGACACATATAGATGAGACATTGTTCCCTAATGACAGCAATTGTGCTAGATTCAATCAGCTCAGTAGAGCATTTGCGCAGCGGACGGCAGATCGATGTGAGCTCACAATGGAGCAGACCTCGGACTCTTTAGAGATGAGAAGTGCACCTTGCTGATTCATTCCAGGGAACGAATCAAAAGAAATGGAGTATCTTAACTCTCTAATCTCCAAGTGGATGCCAGAAGACTCTAAACGCCTGGCAGTTGACTCCCATCCTCGTCTGTCAGGGGTTATGGACACTATAAATTCAACGCTGGCTCACGGGCCCAAGACTCGCTTGCCTTCAAAGTTCTACGATTCTAAAGGCCGAGACATCATAGATAAGATTGGGGTCGAAGAATGGTTTTCCGGTTACAAAGAAAGCGAAGAATATCGGAGAGTAGGTATAGGCGCATTGGTTGGCGATATTGTGTCACGCATGGTTGGTCACATAAAGAGGGGCGGAAACGACGGTATGCTCGAGATTGGTGGAGAAGATGGTAATTTAGGAGGCGGTAGAGGAGGAGAGAAACTCATCAAGTTCACCATGAGTGGATGTCATGATACTACATTAGCGGCATTGCTAAGTAGCTTAGGCGCATTTGAAGGAGAACAGTGGCCCCCGTACACGAGTCACGTGGCTATAGAACTTTTCAGTGAGAGTGCCAACAGCAGCAAGGTCTCTTATGACGAAGAAAGAACTGTAAACCAGAAGCCGCCGACATTCCGTTTTAGTCTCTTCGAGGTCACTGAGCCAGACTCTAAGACCGCTGGAGGTATCGAGAGAAAGCCAATCACGGAGCTCAACCCAGCAGAGAAGGAAGAGCTCAAGGGAAGATACGTCCGTGTCATCTATAACGATCGGCCAATGGTTATTCCTGGATGTAGGCTACCTGGAAACCATTTTAGAGGCGACGAGAGTTTCTGTACTCTGGTAAGTATCCTTACTATTTACGACGGTCCTCTGTACTGAGACCGTACTAGGAAGCATTCAAGGCTATTGCTGACAAGTTTACACCTAAAAGTTGGAAAGAAGCGTGTGCCTCGAACTTGGACGAGCCTTTTTTCCCAGCACGCATAGAGAGCCCAGGTTACTAGAATGTACCTTAATATAACGTAGTTTAGATTCAAAGAATAGATCAGATCCGAAAGACTAATTTGCTATAAGATGCCACTATTTGGCACAGGGTAGTAGTACTAAGGTATGTCGTGAATGATAAACCATGTTTCTATATTTGAACCCAGTGGCTAGTGCGTTCCGCGCGGCTATTTTTCGCTGATTTGTTTAGTTTCGTCATAGTTATCGTCACTCTGATTCTTCTGAAGTCTACAACGGCCTGGTCTTTGATAGCTGATAGGTGGAACCTAGAGCCATGGATGTTCTTCAATGCTTTCCGTGTAACTCGAAACCTGTATAGGATAAGATTCAGCTTCTGACACAAACTCTAGCATCTCGGGTTTCCGTTGTATCTCCAGACGGCACGCTAATTGCGACAATTCATCAGTCACGTTTGATAATCCGTTCTTCCACGACTGGCGATGCACGTCAGACTTTCCAATTACCTCAAGAATTTTCAGCAAAATGTCAATACCTTCGTTGGTACAAAGAACCTAAGTCTAAAACAAGGCTACCCGAAAGTCAGCAATATGGAGAAAAGATCGCACGGGTGCTTTTGGCAAATGAGGATAATGTACTCATTTTTGACGCAAACGATGCTCAGTGGAAAGCCGAAATAAGTGGAGCTGCAAGTAATCTTGATACAATAACAAATGTCAACTTTGGCTACAGCCCGGACGAGATTCTGGTTTCCTCTGATTTTAGGTTCAAGGTCACGATCTGGTCACTTATCACCAATAGAGGTGTGGAAATTAGAGATCCTAGGACACTCCTGCATGGTTATGACTACAGACCAAAGACGGGACATTTAGCCATTCTTACACGTTCCACGGCTCATGATACGTTGATGCTGCTCAACCCTGGCTCTTACGAGATATTCAAGACTTTTGACCCAGCTACGGTAGAGGCGCAAGGATTGAAATGGAGTCCCGACGGCCGATGGTTGGCCGTTTGGGATGCTGCTAGTAGCGGCTTCAAAGTCTTGATTTACACGGCAGATGGGCATCTATTCAAGACCTATGGAGGTAGACAAGATGCGAATAATATAGGACTAGGCGTGAAGAGCTCCGAATGGAGTCCAACAGGTCAATTCTTAGCAATTGGAGATTATAATGGACGTGTCACCCTGCTTGGCAAGAATAGCGTGAGTTGGAACAGTGCTTTTTTAAATGGCATGTGCTGACATTCTCAAAGTTTTCTCCAACACAAGTATTTGACCATCTGCACGCGATATCTCTTCTTCGTGGGACTGTATGGCAAGAGCAAATAGATATGACTAAAAAGCGAAGTTACATTGTTGCATCGCAACCTGCGTGCGCACCAACGCAGAACATGCTCTCGGTTGCAGACTTTTCGAGGACCGGAATATCCATAATGGAATTCAATAGCGAAGGAGATCTACTTGCAACAAGGAGTGATGCGATACCATCAACAATATGGATTTGGTCTATCAAGTCCTCGGCCGCAGTTGCAGTCATAATACACCATTCGCCGGTAAAGAAGATCCAATGGCATCCGGCCATCGCCGACCTGCTTTTAATACAGTGCGCTATCAACGAACCGGCCGTTCATCTATGGAGAGCTAACTGGGAATTGCCACAAGTAATCGCCCTTCACCTCGATCAGATGGTTGGTAAGATGGATGCTAGCTGGCTACAGAGCGAGGTTGAAGATGCCCCTGGATTAATGCTAAGTACCACGCAGAATTTTACGTCTGTACAGATCATGAGTAATGGCCAGGGAATAATTCAGTCTCTCAACGCGAGATCATTCGGAGCTGGACCGGAAGACATGTTCGACGAAGGAAATTCCATTGACCTGTCGCCTGTCAAAATTCCTCCCAAGGAAGAGCAGACCGAGGTTCTAGAGGGATCCTCAGGCCATGGCCAATCCGGACACCTGGACTTTTCGGATGATGTGGATGATGTGGATGATACGTTTCACTACAAGCGCCAGGGCAAGGTGGCAGTGTGATACTTTGCAGCTTATATCGAAGTGATATTATATTCCTTGATCCTACCATGGCGGAAAAGCCATCATGATCACACTGAAGGCTTCAAGATCTGTCGGATGAAATCGATGATTGAGATCGCCTCAAGCGCTTAAGCGCGCTTATGTCAGAACTCAAATCTTGTTGACAATTACCTCACACCATCAATCATCAAGCATTTAGATTAGGAAGTCTATGAGAATTACCCGAGCAGCTTAATTATCCATACAATATTCCTGCTGTTTCTCTTACCTAGCCTGGACATGGACGCTTCACCTACCGGTATTAAAATCGCCCCTCCACCATGGAGCTGCAAGTGCACCGCCTACGCCTTTGCGTTTTTCCAGCCCGCTTCTTCCGGACTGCCACGTGATGTCGCATATAGCCCCCTCGAAGCCTCCTCGGCAGCCTTCAGCGCCGAGTCTGAGGCCGGAACTTACAGAGGCGGGCTTTACATGGCGCAAATTATTCGATACTCTGAGACTCCAGTAGGAGCGTACGATGAGTTCGCGTTGCTACCGGGATATTTTGACTCGCCCGGAGGAGGCAAAAATACGAGGATCACAGCTATTTACGTTAGTCAGGCCGATACTTGTTATAATGGTAGGTTCCCACCAGGACCTTAGGTGTGCTATGAATGGCTATCTCATTCCAAACATCAGGTCGCAAGAATTGGAACATCCCAAAGTATTCCATCCTCTCCCCTTTGCCCTGGGAAGGTCTCTAACGTTCACAACCAACAGACATCTTGCACGCTTCACCTTTCAACCCCTCTCGCCTTCCCTTCCACTCCCCCTCAAAATCACAATCTCCCCCAATACCGGCAACCCCTTCACATTCACAATCCATCCATTCCCCTCTCTTCTCTCTTTTACTTTCCCCTTCTCTAGTTCCTGGGTCTCCTACCTCGGTTTCAATAGCACAATGGTGCAACCACCGTTGCCCCAGGGAAAGGGCCAGTTCAAGGATATAGAGGTGGGGACGGAGACGTGGAAGGCCAGTAGCCCAGTATTGAGAAGTCCGGGTGCGAGGGGTTGTTGGATTGATTTGAGGCAGAATGGGGTGAGTGAAGAAGATGGAAGGGAGATCCGAATCGAAGAGAATTGGTGGCCGGAATTGGGGAGGTGGAAGGTGGGCTTGTGGTTGGAGGATGCTGTCCTGACCTTGGGGGAGCCCGAGGAGGTGAAGGTCAAGAACGTGTAATCAGGGGTCTGGAGGTTAAGGATAGGACTTTGGGGTAAGGGTCCAGGAGCTAGATTTTTGGAAGGGCTAGTTTGGGTTGCCAATTGTACAAGGGGTTGAAATGACCTTTGTTTCGACCCATCTTGCTGATTTAGGGAAAGTGTCTTAATTTTGCGATGTACCCTTTTCTACACCCTGAGGATTAAAAAGAGGTATGAAGTTAAAGTATAGTGTTCTAAGGTAGGTAAGCCGTTGCTTACTCTGTTACGATTTCTGTGATCAGATTATTTAGGATGACACCAGGTTGTGCCAGTAGTTAGAGGTGAATATGTAGTTTCCGTCAACAGTAACCCCAAGACTATGAGGAAGACTCAAGACTGGTTTTCCGAGCATCCGAATCATTTAGGCTACTGACCCATCTTCCTGCTTTCGAAGTTTCGATGAGCAGATATCTTCCCTTCTCTAGAGATAGCGGCTTAGCGGCAGTTGCTATGGGATATGGTATCTAATCACCCATTTGCCG
>JAABUH010001431.1_pt1 | contig 26739 bp, 40 predicted proteins | sample 5559121 | NCBI WGS metagenome assembly JAABUH01 (sample SAMN10711871, study PRJNA513364) | rock metagenome | isolation source: Antarctica rocks | place: Antarctica: Victoria Land, Battleship Promontory nord | collected 2015-12-28
CTCAGACAAGGATGACCTTCCGCTCTCGAGAACGCGAGACTCCGTCCTGCAGAGAGAAATTGCTGGGATGAGACTCGAGATCATACCTCTCAGAATAATCTTGGCAAACAGACGTCCTCGGACCGGGAGAGGTACAAAGACGGTTGGTATGAGAAAGAAGACCTCAAGACGCAGATACAGATCCTCATGTCGAAGAACGAGGACCCCAAGCAAACGCTGATCAATAGCCACATTGAATGATGTCCCGGTGCCCGCTTTTATTGTGTACACGAAGGTTTATGGTCGTTGGTAGGTGAAGAGTACGATTGTATATGCATTGCCCTAAGGTCGACGAGACTACATCATGGTCATGCTCCGAATCTGTCGTTAAGCGCCATGGTTTGCGCAGGCTTCCGCAGGCTTCTAGGCTTGTAATGATGTCTGGATGCGGCAGTAAGGAGGTCAAGCCGCTGATGACGGAGTATTCCTCTCATCCTGACCACCAAGATTGAGTCCCTCGCCGTTTGCGAGTCATCAGGGCTCTCGCAGCACATCATTCACCTCGGGTCTCTCGCATGGTTACGATTCAAAAAGGGATCATCGTGCATCTTGAGCTCTCTTCGGGACTGCCCTTAGCGTATCAGCAGACAGCTCTCTGTACTTCGCGATGCGCTGTGGAGATTTTGAAACGTAGTCCCTGGATTGTTGGCTGACGGGTGGTGCAAAAGTCTTTCTTTCTTCCGTGGCACGGACTTCGTATTTCCGCATGACGCCGTCATGTCCAACATCGTCGCATTGTTCAGTCGATGACTTAGTTTTGACCTTGAAGCTTTCGATTCATCCATGAGGCCGATCCGCGTGCATTCGCCATCAGGCTCGATGACAGCTTGCTCTCCTTTCGTGCGCGATATCCTTTCCAAGTCGATTCACACGCTTCGGAAACTTGTAACATACTGTCAATCCTTATCCGAAGGTCCACTCCCACGAAGGGTCTTAACCAAACGTGTGATCCCTTCACCTGAAGTTCCCTCAAGCAATGATACACGCTTCACCGGAATGCGGCGGGTTCTATGTTGAGTACCTTCCTTTGGGGGGAGCTAGTCAAGCGTTCGGAGCATTCGATGACGATATGAATATTCGCAGATGATCCTGCTAAGAAAACAATCTCTCTCACTACTTTGCGTCTTGACTGTTGATCGATCGACCACGCAGACCCACTTCCAGTTCGTCCAGCGATGGAATACAAGCGGATTTCCACTGAGGACGAGATCGACATCACCAAAGACATCGACGTCGATGCGCTGACCACAGTGCTCACTCAACTCACGGACGTGGTTGCAAATACCAGCAGACGGATCCAAAACGTCGAGGAGCAAATGCCAAGTCCTCATGAAGCGGGTCCTTATCGATGACGCGAAAAGTACGCTCAGGACGATGAATCTGGAGGACAGGATCGAAACCCTCGAAAGTGAGAGGGAGACCACTTCGGAAGCTGCCAGCGTCGCCGAGACCTGACGGTAAGGGCAAGGATGAGGATGATGAGCTGCAGGCAGAGGAGTACCGGTAGCTCGGTCAGGTCTCTGGGGAATTCGAGGACAAGAAGGCAAAGAAGTGAAATCTGGAGAAGATCGGAAGGTTCTGCTCTACAGATATATCGTGTAAACAGCACTTCGTCCTCCAGCGATGATGTCTATATGTTGAGTGATTGCTGAGGGAGCGGTGGCATGCTTTGCCGTACACAAAGACTGCCTTATGGCCTCTGGGTGAAGTATCCAGTCAGGGTCCCTTTGCTTGATTCGGAGCTCGATCAAGCGATTGCGATTCACATTGATAAGCTCCGACATGATACGTGCATCACAGATCTTGAAGACGCGTGGCATGACATTCGACTTCTCTCCGAAGATCCCTAGCTGTCCGTGCGCGAGCAGACTGCATGGCTGAGATGACATGTTATGAAGCATGAAATCCTTTCAGGAGAAGCTTAGGCAAGGAAGCTGCACCGCTTCATATACATCAGACACGGCTCGACCCTTTCACAGCCCTTCCTTGAGTGGGTGCAGGCCAAGCATGAGGACGATTCGGCTGGCCACGTACGCGAATGCGCGGACGACGCTCCCATGCCCCCATACCTCATCCTTCCACATCCTTTCGATCGTCGTCAATCTAGCAATACCAACCAACATGCCATCATGTTACAAGTGGGTGGAAAAGCGATGCATGAACTCGACTATTCTAGCCGCAGTCTTATGCAACTCTGTACAACGCGTCATCCGTTCTGCTCCATCCCGTGCGGGTACCTGATAGCATCCGCACTGCTACCCTGAGATCAGCCTACGAGTCTCCCGGCGTAACACATCATCACATAGCGTCAGACCCGGCGACGGTGCCAGCAAAGGCTCTTTCATCAGTCTGGACTCTTTCAAGGCGCTTGGGTTGAGCTCACAACCAACTCGCGAGGTCGAGTCTCTCAAGAAGAAGCTGAACCACTCAAAAAGCAAGATCAGGGATCTGTACAGCGGCGTTCGTTCGCTCGATTGTGGGTCGGTAGGAGCGGCGATTGTGTGAAAGGCTGTGTCACGGATTTTAAGCGACATACACGATACCAACGAAGGTCTTTTGCAGTACGCAAGCGGGCTGGAGAACAAGGAGAAAGATTCCGCCGCCAAGGTCAGCGACCTTGAGAGCGCACCCTCGAATTAGGGTACAGCAAGGTCGACGCTTGGACGCCTGCATTCTCATCGATACCCAATGTCCCAAGTGGGATGAAGGAATCGCTAAGAACCATAATCAGTAGATTGATTATCTCGTGACGAGAGAGGCGAGTTCTGCGACCAAGATCAACGCCCTGGAGGATGAAGTGTGCTCTCTCAAATCAGCGAATGCCCACGCTCTGAAGGCGACAAGTACCACCAGGACCGTTGAGACGATCAAGGCAACGTCCGGTGGCGAACGGGACACTGGGATGGAAGATACAGCACTCTGCCGCAAAGCGACGGTGCATACAGACTTTTCGATGATTAAGTATCTTATCTGCAGATACTGACGTTGTTGAGTGACATTCATCGAGTGATAAAGGACTGGATTGAGCGGTGCCGTCCATCGCAATACATACTGATCGGCCGGGACGTTGATCGTGCATGACCGTACTCAGCATTCAGCAGCAAACGCGAATTAATGCCCTCAAGATTGATAGTTCCTGACACAAAAGGAGGATCTACGGCCTCGAGAGCGAAGTCAGCAGTCTCAGAGCCGCGGGTGGCAACCCATCGGAGGTCACCAGCGGTGTCAAAACGGGAGAGACGTTCAAAACACCGACAAGAAATGGAAGCAGCGAAGACACAGGAAAGAGAATACTTGAGAATCCGAGACCAAGGACCTGGCGTGGTGGAAGGACGTGATTTCGGTAGCCACATGGCGCCCGGGATGTGTCTTGAGTATCTCACGTAACGGTGACGGAGTGACATGCATCGAGTATGACTGAATCCAAATGGAGCTGCCACTCTGAGAGCTGCACTTGGATAATTGTATCGCTAACAACCCTCCTACACTGTATCACTACGCTCTTGCGCATTTATGTTCAAGATGGCGTAGGCGTAAATGGCGGTGCGCGAGACTTGATAATCAAGTGGGATCCGGATCCGGTAGGCAAGACCCAACCGGACGGATACGTGGGAGCTACCAGGTGGACTATCATCTGTTCCCGTGGAAGAGATTCAATTGTCAACCCAGTCAGTCCTGATTCAGATTCCGAAGTGTAAACAAGATCATAGAGGTCAGTAAGTGCAGATCACGTCAAAGTGATTACGACACACTTTGTGTTCAAGGCAATCCTCAGGCCACGACTCGTGAACATGCACAGCATGACGGAATTTTTCAATCATTCATTTCTGGCGGTCCGTGCACGAGTACAACGAGGGCTACGATTTCTGACGGTCCTTTCAAGATAAGCCTTAGGGATGATGTCACATGGTTCTCACACTCGTGTTGCACATCTCCCTTGAAGGCCCTTCCTCGCAAGAAGTAGCATGAACGTGAGGAGGGTCTGGCTGGCAAAGTACCTGACTGCGCGGTCGTGGCTCTCCTCGCCCTCTTCCTCTAGTCATCGGTTTGACAAGATCACATCAGCCTGCTATATCCCCTAAGAGGATGCCCTGAAATAAGATCGCGAAAGGCATCTCAGCGCACTTGCGAGCAGGTCCCCGGGGTGTTAGTCTTGCGTCAATCACCATGTCCTCACTCGTCTCGGCGTGACGAATTTCATCATTTCATCACATCCCTTCGTGGGAGCCTGATGGAGCTTCTGGGCAAAGGAAAGGATTCCGTCAACCAAGATCAGCGCTCTCAGGATTCGCACTCCCAAAGCTGCGAATCGCAGCTTTCCGAAAGCGTCAGACGTTTTCGAGACAGATGATACTGTCAAGCAGGCCAAGGGTGACGGGGGGGGTGGGGGAATCGAGCTGATGCTAAGCCGAAAGATGCTAAGCCGAGCACAGAAAACGAATACCCCCTGGGTTTTCCCGGAGTATGTCCTAATTGATGGACAGGAGATGCATTGACGATCATTCAGGAGTAGTGAACGTGACGCGACTGAGAGTATGCACCGAATGAAACTTGACGGGAACATCTGCGACTTCATTGCGTTCCGCAGGGAGAATCATTATGTTTCGACTGTCGTGTAAGTCTTACAGGATCGGGTCTCTTCGCCATTTAATCGCCTTTGCTGTCACCCATTTGCGCGTGATTATCATCTCATCGCCCAAATCCGGCCGGCATCATTGCTCCTCGCTCACATTCGTCTCCACACTCGTCTCCTTCGCTGCTCGCTCTCCACCGGACAGTCCGCTCTGCGCACTCGCGTACTCCCCTTCCGTGTCCGAAGTGGGATCACTCGAGGTGGTCACTGCACTGCTTTCCCGGTAAGATAGTCTCCGTTCCTCAGGGATTTTGTTGGGTGCATGCAGAAGAAAGGGATAAATCGGCTTCTGCTCTTGCTGCGCCACCGGTGCGTGCCCCGGGGTGTCTCCTGGTGGTGGTGGCGAGGGTCGAGGAATCCGGAGGATAATCTTTGGTTGTGTCGCTGAGGCTTGATGCTCTCGACTGGACTGGTCCTGCCCAGACATCGGCAGACACACAGGAGGCTTGAGCGAAGATTCAGGAGGGGAGTTTGACGTGGGATCGGAACCCGCCTCGAGCGGCGCTACGAGCGAAAGGAGCGCTTCCGCCGCGAAGGCTCGACTGTCATCTCTCTCCTTGACTGGAGTGTCGAGGTGCACACTTTCGACCCCTATAGTGACATCGTGCAGGGCCGAATTGTCAGCTGCATTGGTCCGCTGGGCTCCATCTAGTGGGCTCTTGGTTTCAGGCGTGCTCAGTTCCGGGCTCGTGACTATGATCGGCTTCATCGGTGAAGCCGACATGACATCTTTCGTCTCGATTGGCGCGCCGCTCGAGGGAGTATTCGCCTTCATCCTTGGCGTTCCTCTGGTCTGCCGACGCGCTGCCATTGGAGACCCTTCTTCCCCGTTCGCCGCGCGTCCTCGATTCCGCAATGTCATTCGCGAACTTGGCTGAGGCGTCGTTGTCGCAGACGTCGAAAGATTACTGGCCTCAGACGGTACACCCTCGAAGTGAGTCAGGAGTATATGTGTTCGAGCGAGGTAGGGGAAAGATGACATTTCGGAGGGGAACGGTGCGATTCGTCCGGTCCGCTTCTTCTTGGTGGCCTTCTCGATCTGTAGAACAAGTCTCAGCGGGATTCTACCCTTGAGCAGACCGCTTACATTGTGGAGCTCAGCTTCACTCCACCAGTCAGGTTGTCCGGGCTGATCAAGCAACCCAAGGACATGTCCCATCGACGCACTAGTGAGCGCTCGATCGCTATACCCTCCCTCCAGAACAGAGATCACCTTCCCATCTGTGTGCGTGTTGGCGAAGGCGACAATGTCGCGAGTATAGCGCGCAAAGAAGGATGTCTTAACCAGCATCAGCTGTCTTTCAGCTGTGGAGGGCGGTACTCACAGGTACGCGACGATCGTGTCGCTGCATACCTTGATGCTCGTGTTCGCAGGCATCAAATCCAGCGCTGAGGACTATCAGCCAAACGAAGGATGTACGCGGTGTACTTACCTGATCAGCACAATCGTACGTTCTGGGTCCGCATCTGTCTCGGCCAAGAAGAGTTTTGCCTTGTCCAGGAGTGCAAGATACTTTGGGTAGATGCGCTCGTAGAAGTCGGCCTCCGAAGCGTATGGCTGCAGATGGATGTTTTCGCTGCCTCGGCGTCAGCACAAGCAAGAATGCTAAATGCAGGCCTCACATGTACTGTCCATGACCAGCAAGACTGATGGACGCATCCTTCACCAGGCCCAGGTCACCATCCTACGGGATCAGTCATCAGTTTGGCCGGTACGGAGTCCGGGATCAAATCGCACCTCGCAAGGATAGCTGTACTAAATCGGGGCGTGAGCTACTAGTCTGCTACGGGTGAAATCGAGTCACGATATCATGCACAGATCCGTAGAACCCTTTCCATCCCTGTCGTCGCTTCCCCTTGCGACCCATGTTGGTCGATACAGGCTTCCCGCTCTGTACAGCTAGATCTTCGGCATGTGATGCAGCATTGAGTGGCATGACTAGCGCTTGTGTTCCATTCCCTGCAGATACATCGTCAAAAGATGCTTGGAGTGAAGCGCGATGTCGCACCATGATGTAAATCGAAGTCGATGATCACCGCCCGATTGATGTCGTGCTGAAGATAAGCTGGCCTCTGAATCAGCTCAACCTTTTGGGACGGGGTATGAACTGTACCGTGCATCGCGCCAACCACGACGTTGTTGACATAGCAGAATCCTGACGGTATGTCTTGCCCACAGTGATGGCCGGGCGGACGGATGGCGCAGAAGGCTTTGGTGAACGAGGTAGAGGAGGACGATTCGGGTGTTGCATCGAGATAAGCAGAGGGCTGCGCTGGGATCGTTTGCGATATGCTCGGAAGGTGAGGGAGCGGTGGGGTGCTCGTGCCCGCTTTGACTGCATAAACGGTCTCGCATACTCCATCTATTGCTTGACATAGGGTCTGGATCTGTCGCCTGGATATTAGCAACATATGCCTTATGACGAGACGGCAGCTCACTGCTCCCTCTATAGCTAGAATGCTTCCCGGTCCGAGGTACAGATCCGACTGGTTGAGCCCCTGCGGGATCTCATTACCAGTCTCCTTGATGCGCTCAACAGCTTCGCTCGCCCACTTGAATAGGTCCTTCAGGTATGGCGATGTGGCCGAGAAGCTGTCAGGGAATGGTGCGCCGGGAGGTGGAGAGTGGGCTAGCTGAAGTGCTGGGTGGTGGAGGAGCACTTGACCGGGAGCCAACGTCGGTGTCAGGGGCGGAACGATATTGAGATGAGCTGGAGGGGTGAAAGCGGAAGAGGTGATTGAGAGTGAGGACAGCATGGACGATAAATCGTCGGGAGGGGCGATCGACAGGTCATTGGCGGTGATCGCGCCACGTCCTTGTGTACCAATAGAAGCCTGAGACGCATCATTCTGGTCGCAAGCCTTCTTGAAATCTGCTTGCGCCAACTCGAGTCTGGCGACAGCGGCTGCTACGCCCAGTAGCACCGCTCGAAGTCGTTCGGGTCGTTCAAAGATGTGCGAGGAGTTTGCATGTCGGATATATCGGTGTTGCAGGCATGCAGGTTGAATGAATAGTCCTAGAGGGCGAGTAGACTCGGCTTTGGACATCTTGAGAGCTAGATGATCAGAGGACATGAGCGAAATCAGAAACATGGACGAGGAGCTGAGAGGGACGCATACGGCGAGGATGTCGTTGAGGTGAAGTTTCCCAGTTGGGCCAGCAGAGACTGGCAGAGCAGATCCAACAGCCAGCCCAGGGGCCTGCTAACCCTCTCACTGCTCTCGGAGCTCAAGTGGGTCCAAGTTTAAGGTGGATATGCACCAGAATAGAATTGTCAACAAATCCACTTCAGCAATGAATCTTCGTCTCGTGCTTTTCCTTGTGTTCGAACCATCACACCCATCATTCTCGATATCATTCACTTGACTCGCACGTCATGTCTGTCGCAAACGGCTCATCGTCCTCGAAGACACCGGTAGAGGATTTCAAATCCGAGGTGGTCGCAGCTACCCCATCAGCCGAGCCCGGCAACCCTCAACCCAAAGTCCGAAAACATCGTCTCGGGGTCGACCCATCCCTCATCATCAGCGACGAGCGGTCAAAACGCCGACGGAGCCCCTCTCCGGAGCGCGAGAACGATGATAAGCATGTGGTGCATGACCCGAAGGACCCGGAGAGAGCCAAACAGCTGGGGTCGCAGATCTATCGGAAGATCATGGAGACCAAGGATTCGGAGTGAGTGGGTCTAGTTGGTCCTGACTTTGGTGCTGACTGGATGTAGGGGATTATCGATGTCCCAGCCTTTCGTCAAGCTGCCGAATAAGGTGGGTAGAGGTCAAAGCGGGAAGTGTTTTGGTTGACAGAAGCAGAGATCACTCCCTGATTATTACGAGGCGATCAAGCATCCCATGAGCTTGGAGATGGTACAGCGGAAGCTGGATGCTGCCGGCTACGAGACGCTGAAGGACGTATGTGCGGACTTGGGGCAGATCTTCAATAACGCAAAGCGGTGTAAGCGGTTCTCTGTGTATGGCAGTAGGGGAATCTGATGGAAGATCAGACAACATCAAAGACTCCGTCCTCTTCATCTACGCCAAGAAATTACACGTCCGTCCGCTCTTCGCTCATCCTATCTCTGCTAATGCGGGTCCCAGAAAATGACACGAACGTTTTACTCCAACGTGACCTCCCCCGAAGATCCAGAATCCGACTCCGAGCCCGAAGTCGACGAACCCTCCGTACCAATGCGGCCCGACACATCAGGCGAAGGGGAGGAGATGGACCTGGACCTGGGCAATGAAGTGGACATGGGCGGGCCATCAACCGGAAGTGCGGACGGCGAGTCGAATGCTGGTGGTGTTGGCAAGCCGCCAAGGAAACGGGGAAGCTATATGAAGGACGGGCCGACGGTGTACAAGCTCGTCAAGCCGGTGCTGAAGGCTATCAAGGAGGCGAAATCGCTAGAGTTAGCGTGATGAGACTAAGTCGACTTGTGCTGATGGACCTAGTTTGAGTGGGAGAGACATTGCGGGTATCTTCATGGAGTTGCCGGATAGGAAGCTCTTTGCGGACTACTTTCAGACGATCACGAACCCCATATCTCTACAAGAGATAGAGGTGAGTGCAACTGACCCGTCTTGATACGCGTGCTGAAGCTTCACACAGGACAAGATGATGGCTCGGACGTATCAGACTTGGGAGAAATTCTTCGACGACGTCGAGCTCATGTGCAGTAATGCCATGGTGTACAACGAGGATGAGAGCGAGGTTTACTGTGATGCCCGGCAGATCAAGGTTTGTAAAGCTCCCGACCTATGTGCGTCCCAGCTGACGATCGTAGGGCATTCTCGATTGGCACCGCAGCGAGGTCAAGGAACGGCTAGCCCGACCGCAAATACCGAAATTCCGCGTCAAAGCGTCTACCGTCACCCCTGTCCGGATGTGCAGCAATCTCCGCCCGGAGTTTCTCTCAGCTGAATCGCAGCGGCCCACTGCTTTTCCTCCTTCACCATCTGCATATAATCATCAACCATCCAATCCGAACCCAACGCCCGGTCCCTCCTCAGCCTTACCGTACCTGCCAGCTCTTCCCACAGGCGTCGTCAACGAAGAGGTCGTGAATTCGCTTGACCGATATCCGACATACGAGCAACAAGCATGGGCGAATTCCCTCCCTCCCCTCGCCATGCAGGTGTACCGACAAATTTTGGCCAAGCGGAGTAGTGCCGCATCTCAAGGACCGCCACAGCACGCGACTCTCGCCGATCTTCCTTCCAGCGGTCGACCGAACGGCGTACCGAGCTTCCCCGATCGACTAGCTCCTCCACTTCCCACCATCAGATGCATCGACTTTTCATTCTCCTCTGTTGCACAAGACCCAGACTACCGCCAAGCCATTCGATTACATAACATGCGAGGTGTGGTCACCCACGCTGTCGTGGTCGGGGCCGAGACTTCGGAGATCGAATTGACGGCGTACGTTGCCGATGCGCGAAAGGGAGAATCTGTCAGTCCAGAGGTCGAGGTTCCGGAGGTCTCGTTGCGAATCAATGGGAATCAGGGAAGCTTGCCGAAGTTTGTTTTTCACGGAGAGTCGAAAGATCGGCCCACTGGCATGCGGTGGACAGTCAGTGTCCCTACAAGTCGGGTGGAGACCAAGATCGAGGTGGTCGCGATGAAGCCTGGGGCTCTGACGGAGACGAGCTCGATCTTTATCAATAGGCAATACTAGCTTGAGAATCTGGGAATGCATGCCTGCATGCATCAACAAAAGTGCTCGACTTTCGCACTTCCGCCTGACCGCGGCCCGAGATCATGAGCGACGGTCCGGGTAAAGAGCTCCTCCATCATCCCGAAGAGACTGCGGGAGAGCGCTGCGTCCCACCGTCCCTTTGATGACTCGTCTCGGATGAATGCGTGCTGCGCCTGGACCTCCATGAACTGGGGCAAAGGCATCAGTATCGCTACACTTGATCTGCGATGAGGTAGATCTTACACTGAATGTAATGCCCGCATCGTCTAGAGCTTCCCGGATGAGCGTTCGTCCAGCTCGGTCGACGTGCGTGTCCTGCGAATCGTCAGTAATGAAAGTGAAACAAGAACCAATCTCACCTGTCTCCCGAATACCATAGCTACTTCACCTTTCCCCTTCAGATCTCCGCGCTTGATCTTGACGAGAGTATCATCTGATTTCCTTTTGCCTAATGTCGCGGAGTGGACGCTGAGATGCGATTAAGTGCTCGCATTGATAAAGGGAAGGGAAGGGCGCACTCGGTTGCGAAATAGCAAAACGTGGCCAAGACTCGGGGATCGAAGGCGCTCTACCCTCTAGTGTGAGCCGTGAAGAGCTGAAGATGGAATCGATATACGCGTAATGCCTAGAAATGGTGAGCGGAGCGACAGGGGATTGCGGACGAACGAACGAGGTGGCCGCCGAGACACATGCCTGTAGTAGCTATCCGACCTGTACAATTTGGCAGAGAACACAGGAGGTCGATGGAGAGGGTAGCATCCTATCAGGTCATTTGACTCTCGCCACCGTACAGATACCAATCTGGCGAGGAGGAAGTGACCGTGACGCACCTCATCATATGCCTCGACCGTCTTCTCGACCTGCTCATCTTCATCAGCGGACTGACAAGACCAAAAGGTCGGCAGCTGACCTTGTACTCGTTGCCTCTGTCCGTCCCCTCATTGTCGTATGGTATTGCTTCCGGCGCCTCGAACTCGTGGAATGAGGCTGGCAGAGCTACAATATAGCCTTCTGAAGCGATATTGCCGGCAAATCTGTTCCGAAGTCAGCTTCTTCTGATGGGAATGGCATTCATGACTTTGCCTTTCTACGGGTCCTGTGACCTGATAGATCTCCGAGAAGACCACGCCTGTTTCTGTATCAGCTTATCGACTGAGAAGTTTGGATCAACGTACAGCCTGGGAACTTGGCTTGAGGGTAGTCCGATAAATTCGGTTCGATCAGGAATATCCGGATGGTCCCAGCGCGACCATTGGCTTGAGTCGGAACATCACGGTAGGAAGACTTGATAAGCATGGTGTCAACCTTTTGCGGGAAGAATGGGAAAATCAGCAGAGCGGTAGGGGGGTTGGACCAACCTCCACCGAGGACAGGTGCCACATCAAGATATCGGAAACGGGAGCATCCGGTGATACCTGTCGGCCCGGGCGGGAGGCACCGCCGTTCTTAGCCTTTCAACGAGCTAGGGACCAGAATCCTGCATTTGTGCAGGCAATACCCGCTGTACCTGTGCTCTTCCACCATGTCAGGCTTCTTTGGCTTCCGCACCGAGCTACCTGAACGCCGCGGCCCTCAACAATTCAGCGGTTTCCAAGCCAGCAATACCGATCAGACCTTCGCTTTGTCCGGTGCTGGAGAGGAGGAGGATCTGGCGGTATACACTTGGGGAGAAGGGTTGGATAGCAATCTTCTGGAGGGAGGAGATGATATGAATGATGAGACCTTTGGCGGTGGAGGGAATATCGGTGGGTTCGCGGGGCGCTTACTTCAGCTGGATTTGATGGTGGACACCTTCAGGACAGGATTTCCAATTTTCCTCACAGCCCGCACCTCCGCCGAAGAATGCTGCCAGCTCCTTCGCTCCACAGCAGCCTCGAGGTCCTATCGCTTCCACGGCGTCACGTTATAAGGCCAAGCCGATTGCCGATCCGTTCGCAGCTTCCGAAGATGACTTTTACTCGTCTCGACCCTCTTCTAAAAGTATGCCTTTCAAACCCCCTTACGAACCTGAAGAGAAGACGGAGTGCTGACCTCGAGGTCCTGTAGAGCCTGCAAAGCCGCCGACCAAACCCAAAGCTGCACCTACGTCAATACCGAGCGGGTCTGTGGGGAACCTGTGGTCGAAGCCCGCACAGCCCAGTCCGGTGTGGGCTGATGCAGCTAGCTCAAGTCAGTTGACTCACCACATGGAGAGCTCAGCTGACATCGCGCAGTGACCAGACCTACCCTTGCTGCTTCCTCATCATCAACTGGGCCGCCCCCTCCCGGTCAAATCAAATCATTGGAGGAGATCGAAGCGGAAATGTCGCGAGTTGCTGTCGCGGAACCGTCGAGAGGACCGAAGGTCCTGACTCTGGAGGAGATTGAGCAGCAGATGATGGCGACAGCGGAACCGCCCCGGCAGCCTACTCCCACAGCTCCGCAAGCTCAGCGGGAAGCGACTCCAGTCCAGATGCCGTCACTCGCCGGATCAGGATATGCGGCTCAGCAAGCTCTTCTCGATAGCATGTTTCCGGAGCTCGGTGCGCCCTCGATTCCTGGTCAACAGACCGCAGCCCTTCAGCCCGGTACAGCTCGACCCTCTGTCGAGGAGATCGAGCGCATCGAAGTCCTCCATCAGCGCATCACGGAGAAGATTGTAGCCATGGCCAGATACAACAATCTCATGGGTTCGTCCGACAAAGACTTCATCACCCGCATCCAGCTTTCTCAACTCGCCAGCGCCGATCCATACGCATCGGACTTTTACGCTCAGGTATTCTCGGCATTGAAGCGGAGCCGAATGGCAGCTGCGAACGGAGAAGGATCGACCGTCGTGCAGGTTGCGCCTGGATTCGGCTTAGGTGCTGCTGGCCCCGCAGGAAATCGGTTTGGGAAGATGGGGTCAAATACGATGCAGAAGCTCTCGACTCAGGTGAAGAAGCTGGTGGAGAACCGGACGGCGCATCAGAAGGTTATGGGACCCGGTGCGCAAACCCGTTCGTACACCTATTCCTATGCTGATGTCCGTAGCCGCTCTGCAAGGGGCTCTTGGTCGCGTCAGTCGAGGCCATGGAGCTGCTCCACGACCCGTTCTTTCCGTCCCGGCAGGCAACAGGCCCGAACAGCGGCCCGTGAACGTCCTCAATCAGCAGACCGGTCCACGTCGCCAAGCTCTTCATCGGAAGCAGGTCATGTACGCGTTGGAGGAGCTGTATGACGCGGTGCTCGACCTGGAACAGGCGAGGCGTGATATACCGCCTCCAAATGCCATGGAAGAGATCGAGAGGTGGAATGCTGTGTGTCAGGTCAAGGTGGATACGATCTGGAGGCGATTAATGGTCATGGAGCCGTTGGACGTTAGGTGAGTTGAATGTTATCCAGTTTGAGCGACACCGATCCGTGTAGCAATCCTCATCCATTCATCTCCCTCATGAATGCGGTGAAAGGACAACGGCTCTTCCCTCGTCTCCTCCGCCATCTCCCGCATCAGCAAGCCCTGACCCTCCTCACACTCCTTATCGCAACCTACCCGCAGCTCGACGTCGTCGCACGAGCACCGCCGCCGCCAGTCGCTGATGCCTCCCTGCTCGCAAAGGCTGATCGGCTCGACCGAGCACGACGGGAAGTGGAAACCGACAACCTCCTGCATTGCGTTATCCCGGGCGTGGATATGCTCATCAATCGATGTAACCTCGGTCTCGTTGCCGGGTTATTGGGGATCTGTGCGCAACGGATGGAGGTGTGGAAGGTGGCGGCGACAAGGGTCAGTAGCCCCAGCAGCTCGAGGGTGAAGCTTATAATCTAGCCTGGAGTGGCGCTCTTCACTGCCTTGTTGTCGAGAGCGCAAAGCATGATTCGCGCTCCAGCACCTGACCCGATGAATCCGCAGCAGACCCAATCTACAGACCCCGCTGAGGTCGAGCAGTGGTACGTCCCATGAATCCTCACGATTACGTCAAGCCTGATGGCAGTTCATCAAGGACGAAGACCTACGCGTACTTCCTTCAGATCCTGCTGCCCCACCTTCCGGAACTGTTCCCCTCGACTGTGGCGCAAAAAGGGGCGTTCGGTCCCGGTGCATATCTCCTTCGAGGTGATGCAGCGGAGAAGGAAGGATCGGAGATGGAGCGGAGGGAGGCGGAAGTATGGGGCTTCGCTGCGGCGTAAGCCTCCCCAGGGCCTGATTACCGTCAAAAGCTGACGGGACCTTACAGCATGGCTGTCAACGCGCCTGAAGAGGAGCAGACCAACCTCGTAGCGGCGCTCAGGGACAAGGTACGCAGACCATCATATTTCTCTCCGCCAAAACTCACCGCCGTCTACAGATCCTGCATACCGTCCAAGCGGCACGCAACCCCTCCACGCAACCCGCACGAGCAGAGATGAAGCTTCGGAATGTCAATATGTTCCTGAACGGTCTCGTGCGTATCAAGCTCCCTGCCATGGGCCATACAAGCTAATCGAAAATCTTAGGGACTTGACGCGGCTATGATCGACTGAATAGGCGACGATCTAGCAGACATCCAACTCGGGCGAGATACACCGAAATGCATAGCATGTCCAGATGCCTATCCTTTCTCCTCGAGCCTTCTCAATCTCAATGCTCATCGAGACGCTACGTTCAGTTCGGTGCAGACTGTCATTATGAGGAGGCGTGATGTCACCCTGCAAGAAATACTCGGACCATCGCACTCCGAATGCGGAGCGCATCCAAATCACTCGCGTGCCCCATAGTAAAGGACACGCATCATGAGACAGACAGCGCCATAAATTTTTCTCCAGCGACATATCTCCCCGTATGACCCGCTGATCCGATGCCGAGAAGTACAGATCCCTTTCTGCCTTCATAATACTGCGCTTCAGGCAGTTCCAGCTCACTCCGACGATCTTAACGAGGTGCCCGAAGGAGCTCCAGCATGGACCGATCATGGCAAGATGGCATCTCCGCTAGATCTCACGATGATAACCCCTATCTGTCCGACCCGATTCCATCGCCGGTCCATGCGACGGGACGTATTTCGGATCCACCTCTCTTGGCCGCAGATACTCCAATAATTGCAGGACGAACTTCGACTCGAACGATGAGTTGGTGAAGACTGTTTCGAGATGGTTGGACGTTGTCCTCAAGATGTTCGGGCCAAGCACTAGGGCTGTTGTTTATATTAGCATGCAGACCAAGCTGATATCGGGGAGATTGACCGAGGTTCTGCGGCGTCATCTTGGTGATCTCCACCACCTCGTCCCTCATGAATTGCTGGAAGAAGCTGATGACGAATAGCAGGACGCGCCGATTGTATGTCGGTAGAAGGCTGACGAAATGGAGGCATTCGCTCGTTACCTTCGAGGCCGCGAGAGCTTCATTGTACAGCTCGGTAGGAACGACGGGTTCTTCAAGTTCGCGGAGCCAAAGCTTTAAAAGCGAAGCAGCGACATGTGGGTCATCAATGCCATTCTGCAATACCGTATCAGTCATCGAAGCCAGAAGACTGAGAGTACCCACTAGCTGATAATACCCTCGGTCGATGCGGGATTTGAGCTCGCTGACGCTATCCGCATCCGCTGGGACTCGGAAGATGCCTTCGTTCTGCGTTCCGCCGAGAGCGAGAATGCCGTCGGTCAGGAAGGGTAGGATGACGGGGATCTTGAGATTGGGATAGGAGCTTGCTTGGAGCTGCATGATCCGCTCGAGAGATTCGCCATACACGGATGGATAGAACGCGGCGTCCTGCTCATATTCATCAGCGACGAATCAGCTGAAAAGTGGGAGGCGTACCGAGGCATGTTCGATCTCGCCGATGGTGAGCACCTTGCCCCTTCCACCTCTGGAAGCGATGATGTCCAGCTTTGCGATGCAGTCTTCATCACGTCAGTCCTGATTTGTTGCACCCGTCGCAGAGAGAACTCACACCTCGCCATCACCCCGATTCCGTCGGCATTCTGATCGATATTCCGTTGCAGCAAGGATCCGACAAAGGTGGCAAACTCCTTGCTTGGTCCGAACGCATTGACCAAGACGCAAAACAATTGGAAACCGAGTACAGTCGCATCGCTACCTCACTTCTTCAGCCATGACCTCGGTACTTCAAAAGGTAAACTCACTGATCAGGATTCTTGGTGAGCTGTTTGACGAGCTGAGAATAGATCTCGTCCCTCGTCTCAACCCCTGAGACGCCAGTCTGGATCATCCATCGGATCTCCTCCAGGATGACCATCTTCTCCGTCTTCCCCTCGCCGGTCACCAGATTATTGCTACCGCCATTCGAGAACCCGTTCGCCATGCGTCCGTTCCTGTGTGGGTGCCCTTCGTTATTCTGCCGCCCACCAAGATTCAAGGAAGCGAGGTTGAGAGCGCTTGAACTTCCTTGCACCGGTCGGGCGCTCTCAACAGGTCGATCTCGCTCGCCCATGACGTGTTGGATCACCTTGAACGTAGTGATAGCGTCCTTGGACAGATTCTTGGGTAAGACAAGGAGAGGGGCAGTGATAGGTGACTTTTGCCACTCCATGATCCGCTCGAGAGGGACACGTGTGCGCAGGACACCCATCCGCCTGGTCGCGAAGTACTTCTCGGCGAATTTGTCGGACTGGAAGTTCTGGATCTCGTCGCTGATATCGGCTGCTAGAACAGGATGCCAGCTGAGAGCTATCAGTACACCAGGCGCGAGATGGGTGAGAAGCGTACCCAGAGCTGAGACGTTTCGACCGGACGGAGGATTCCACGAAGATTGGCTCAGCTGGCTCACTCTTTGGAAGCACAGATGCGTCGGTGAGGACCGGGCGAGGCACATCGCTATCCCGTCTTCGCGACGATCCAGAATCGATCTGAGCCAGAGATAAGTCCTTCGACGCTGCTATAATCAGTGCGGAAACCGGGCTACGGTGTGAAACGGCCAACCAGTTTCGGCCTCCTCATCCTCCTCTGGCAGCAGTCTGTCCTGTCCGCTACGCGGACTCGAAACGAATCGCTTCGGAATTGTTGACTTCGATCGCCGCCTCTCCCACCAGTTGCTACCGGTCTCATCGCTTCGATTCGTCTCGCTCCCCGAGCCTTCGTCAACAATGCTGAGTGGTGACCATGGGACATTCGATGTGCTAGTCCTCTGGCTGGCGACGCTGACAGGATCAGAGGGACTGCGTCTTTCGAGGGGTTGGGAGCGCGAATCCGGTTCATTGAAAGTAGGGTAGCGTGAGTTCGTGTTGTCGGCCTGAGGTGAGCCTGTCGGGTAGGGTTCAGGGAAAGCCACAGCTGGGGGAGACGCCATGGGCTGGGAGATACGAGGGCTGCTGATTTGTCTCGGCGAGAGAGGTAGACTGGCGCCATCCCGCCGAGGGGTCTGGACGGGGCTCGGCAGACTTGTCGTTCTGTGGCGATCCCGGGGTGGAGTAGTGACTGCGGTGTATGGGCTGAGGTGAGTGGGGCTGGGAGGAGTGGGATCGGAGGATTGTCGAGCAGAATTACGGGGTGAGGCTCTACTGCGTGAGGGCAAGGCGTTGTTCTGAAAAAGGATGGTCAGCAGATTTCAGAGCCCCAATTCATCGTCTACATACCTGGACGAGTCCTAACGGGATAACAAAGGCGTCGCCCCCGGGACGTGTCCATTGCGTTCTCCCTGTGAGCGGGTCTGACGGTGAATCCGTCCATCAGTCATTATCAGCTTTGGGGTTAGGAGACATACTGTAGTAGTAGCTTCTATTGCTGCGTGTCGAGTCTGCCAGCTCCCACCATTCTCCATCCCGGGATCGCGGGACCACGAAGGCTCCGACCGGCGGATCCCAGCTACATTGTCCCGAAGCCGGACAAGCGAAGAATACGTGCTGCGTCTAGAGAGGTATCAGCATCACCAAGCAAAAGCTAGCCGATGTTACGAGTAGACCTACCACAGGATCCGCAATCGTCACCCAGAACTGCAAACTCCATCCCAACGTCGGATCCTCGCATTTCGCCAACGCCTCCCTCACATCCATCCCTTCCGGCAGATACCCTCTTCGCCCAACCTGTCTCTGCTGATCCGACAAAATCGAAGTGGTCGGACTCAAGTCCGCCCCACTGATCCCCAATCTCACTCGGTTCTCGCCCGACGAACCTGAATTGGAGTTTGAATTCGAGCTGGGCTCAATTGAACGCGACCCGGTGATCCGAGGTACCTGAACGTGACGAGCTTGAGCGAGTTGGTCGGCCTGTTCTCGCCAGGCGTCTCTGAGAGCTTGTTTCTCGTTGTTCCGGCTCTGTTGAGATGCTCGGACAGCGGATGCGGATGGCGTGGCGATGGAATTGTAGTCGGGTGGTGAGAGATTGCAGGGTTCCGAGCTGGGGAAGGTTGGGGTTGAGATGTTCCCCAATGATAGGTCGGGAATACGGTTAGGGGTGATGCTGGTATTGGATGGTGACCGGCGTGATTCGGGTCGTGGGGAGGTTGAATGTTGTGACATGATGGGCTGGAAAGTGACGACCGGCTGTTGACCAGGAGCGATTGAAGACCCGCTTGTTGCGTTGATCAAGCGTTTGCGATTGATGGCAGATTGTGATTCAACAGGTGATATTTCGATCAATCAAACGCCGAGTCACCGAAAGACCGCCCGGACTGAGTAGAGTAATGTTGATATCGAATTGTGGAGAAGGTGGCGACGAGAACAATTCGCGAAGCAAGTCTCCGACCGCGACTTAAAACCTCCTTTCCGACGAAAGCTCGTCATCCGCGTGAAGAAGTCAGCTTGCACTGCTTCCCAAATCCGATCCGAGAATGGATAGCAAGGGAGATGGTAGACGAGCAGTTGTCATATCAGCTGAATCGCGGGGAGCCTGGAGACAACATCTGGCTAGTGGCGGTGCCCGTTCCAAGCGGTGCTGGCTTGCATTCATGAGAGGTTATGATATCATCTTTCAAACCGTACCCCCACCATCCAGACGAAGCTTAGTTGAGTAAGACGGCGTTGAGATTCACCGAAGTCGCATGAAGTGGATTTGGTATGCCGCAAGACTATGATGTGGTAGGCTTGGCAGGCTTCAGACCTCGTTGAGGCCGGGCGTTCATCTTCTTGTCAAAGACCTGTTCTTCCTTGCGCTCAACGGACCCCTCTCCTGAGCATTTTTGCCAGTAATGCATGCTCGAACCATCCGACACGTATATCGCTTCCTATCGGTGAAGCGATTTCATACTGAAAACACGTGACCATGAATTTACTGGGGGATGGATGCAGCTTCCCTGCTGCTTCTTCATGCTCATGATATTCCTTTCTCAGCGATTCCGAAGCGATGCTTCGACCATCAGTCTCGCGGAAGATCCTCCGCCTGCGTTCCTTTCGGCTCTTTGTGCGATCTTACCATGCGTGAGATTCGGTTTCTACCCCATGATACAATCACTTACCATCTTCTACCAGTGTGCAATCTGCTGGCCCGCCCGACCTCCCACCTCTGTCGGACCCTTCCTTTGACGGAGTCCCAGTCCGAGCTTTCCCAATCTACCAGCCACCTCTTCCTCCGGCCGTCGAAGAGGATGTCGACGTCAACTCGCTTCCTTCCGACAAGTACCTCCAGAAAGGAATCAAGATTCGTCTGACGAGGAAGGCTACCGAGGACAGCCCAGAGCTCACGGAAGAAGCTCTGAGAAACTTCTATCGAGGCTTGATCGAAAGTGGGAGGGAGGAAGGAGTTGACGATTTCAAGGGTATCGAGGCTCCTGAGGGGCGATTACGACTAGGAAGAGCTAAGAGAGAGGAGGTTCTGGGGAGGTTGGAGAGGAGACTACTAGGCTCGACTTCACAAGCTGCGAGCTTCGCCTCCGTGGCAGCAAAAGTCCCGTCGACACTTGTATCGGTTCCGACCCATCACCGCTTAGCTACAATCCTATCATCCATCGCCGGTCCTTCAAGCTCTGCGGCCGTTCCCATCTTCTCTATCAAAGGGAAGGAGAAAGAATTGATGAGGGCTAGCGATGTACCGCTTGGCCTGGTGAGCCAAAGGGAGTGGGATGCGCTGTTTGAGGAATTTGTGAGTTTTGACAAAATGTCTCCGCTGATCGCTGCAGGTTGAGCGGAGAGACGCTAGAGGTGCAGAAGCATTCTTAGACGTCATGGCTGTAAGTTGGCGTTCGAGCCATCTCCTTACTTAGCTGACGCGAGTTCCGTCAGCGACATGGTATGCAAACGGACACGAGCTACCTCGAGGGCATCATGAACCTCGACGCCAAGGCTGGACGGAGTGAAGAGGTAGCGCGGCTGGGTGCTAGGCTCGTTTCAGGTGAGCAAGCGCACCTACAATATAGCTTGGCTGACGAGAGTCAGCTGGCCTGACTCTCGACGCCACGCATCACACATCCTTCGTCGCCTCCCTGCTGCAAACCTCGCCGCCTCAAGTCAAATCAGCCATGTCGTATCTCCGCGAGCACGAGAAGCAGGGGCAACCCCTCCCTCAACCGGTATACCACCTCGTCCTCTCCCACCTCCTCATCCCGACCGCCACTTATCAACCCACTTCCCACACACGCGCACTCGCATGGGATCTATTTTCTCACATGCGGCTGGTAGCACATCCGGTCCCTTTCCGCGACATCTACTCCACCATGATCAGAGCATGCGGGAATGCAGGAGATCCGCAGCCTGAGCGAGCCAGAGATCTCTGGATCGAGATGACCACTGAGGGCGAGAAGATCGTCCCACAGTCCGAGGAGTATGACGCGATCGTTCGAGCGTTGTCCAGTACAAAGACCGAATATCTCGAAGCCTTCGAGCTACTTCGACAAATGATCGCACGGCACCAGGATGCGGTTCTCGTACCGTTCGAGGACGCGCCTAGCAGTGCGTGGTCGAGATATGTCCCGACCGTTGCGACTTTCACCGCGCTGCTGGAGGGCACGAAACGAGCTGGGGACCTGGGAAGAGCGAGGTGGATCGTTTCGGAGGTCGTACGGCTCATGAGGGCGTCCGAGGCAATGGGGGAGAAACGGCTGGCTGGACCGGACGAAGAGATGATGGCGGGATTGTTCATGACCTACGCTGCGTGGAAACCCATGATCAAGCGGGAGGGTCTCAAGATATCAGGCAGTGACGCGAAGGAAGCTGAGGAGACCCAAGAGGCGGACGGGCTCGAGGTAGACATCATCGCCGATACGGCCAACACCGGTAGTCTTGTTCAGTACGACTCACAAGGCTCTTCACTGCCAAGTAGCCCTCGAAGCAGCGCTGACGCCATCCGCGAAGCCGACGCTCTGTTTGATCAGACTCTCGAAGCGACCGCTATCCATGGATCTCAACGAATTCACTCGAGTTCTTCAATGAGATCTGTTCACCTCAATCCTCGGCTGGTCAATTCGTACCTCTCCGTCCACCTCGCACATGCACCCTCTGTCGGTGCTGCTCGGGATGCGTGGCTCTCCACCTGGACGCGGGTCAAAAGTGTGCGCAGCAGCGTGGGACCGAATGGATGGAGCTACCTCATGGTACTGGAGCGATGCTCGTCTGGTTCCCGAGGAGGGCTTACCACCGAAGATCGGGCGGAAGCATTCAAGTGGGGTAAGCAGGTCTGGGAGGAGTATAGCCGATTTGCCGAGGATTCCTCAGCGGACGCCCAACAGGAAGGCATTATTGAAGCCACCTCACCGCACCGACGAGTAAATGATCATGCTGCCACCGGTCGTCGCAGGAGGTGGCTCGCAGGACTTGGGGAACGCCAGGTCGAACGATGTTGGCGAGCGATCATCCGCCTCCACGCGATCTTTGACGACCTCGATACATCTCTGAGACTTCTCGACGAATTCCACACGCTGCATCCGCCCTCCGCTATAGTCCGAGCCTACTCCCCACTCCCCGAAACCGACCTCGCTATCCGCATGACGTCGATCGGGTCCGTACCGGAACCAGACGTCCCCCCTCACCTGATATGGAAAGACCTGGACGTACTCCATCAGAGACTGGTGCGGGATGAGGGTTGGAAGGGGGTGGGGAAGGTCAAGTGGGTGACTAAGGCGTATGAGGGGGCTTTGATCAAGAGGAGGAGGTATAGGTTGAAAGGTGCCGGAGTTGGACGGGAGAGATTGAGGGAGAAGAGACTTGGGCGGATGGGGGGGAGGCAGAAGGTGGAGAGGTTGGGGAGAGGGGATGAAGCGGGGCGGATTGGGGCAGAGAAGGAGGTGGAAGAGGAAGGATGGGATGATACGGATGAGCTTGATGGAGGGATGGGAGGAGAGGATATGGAGGGTCTGAGGGCGACGAGCTAAACTTTCGCACGCAATCACGCCAAAAGTCTTAAATGCTCTACTGGCAAAGCATCTCGTCTTCAGAGCGATGGGGGGGACTTTCATTCCATGAGATGTAGTATTCCTAGAGTGACGTCCCTTGCGCTCATGCAAGAGCGCAGTCAGGGCATCGTTAAACGCTGCGCCACGATTGGATTGCGATCCTTTCCATGACTGTACAGCGCGATCTATTCGACCTTCCCCTTCCGACCCCCCTCCCGATCACTCCCATAACCCCTCTCCACCGCCTCCTCCATCCCCCTCCGCATCTCATCTCCACTCTCACTCTCCTCACTCCCCTCGCTCTCACTCTCCGCTTCCAACCCGACCTTCCTCGCCCAAACCCCTTCATCCAACCTCACTGCCTTACCCACCCTTTTCGCACGACACCACATCCCCACGCTCGGGTCGGTGATGAATTTCCACGTGACGTAGGGCCATGACTTGTGCGAGGGGAGGTCGTCGTAGAACTCGTGGGCTAATGACCGGAGCTCGGGGAGTCGGGTCCACGGGACGGAGGGGAAGTCGTGGTGCTCGTTGTGGTACCCGACCTATGCCACCATACCGTCAACTTGATGCACTCGGCTAGTGTGATCGACTCACATTATAGCACAACCAGTTCAACCAACCATAATAACTCGTCGTCTCCTGCGCCAAACTCTGCACACTCCCATCCGTACTCTCCACCGGGCCCGACATGAGATAATGTTCCGCGATAAAGTGAGCTGCACAGGGATGTAGACTTCCAGCGAAGAAACTGCTCATGATGAGGTAGATGAGTGGTCTCCATCCGAATGAGCGGACGAGGATGTAGTCGAAGGAGAGGACGGTGAGGAGATTAATCCCGTGCCATATGGTCGGTTGTTGGGCGCGGATAAAACCTGGTCTCAAAGCGTAGAATAGCAATTGGAAGGTTCTAAACCCCTCATCAGATTCGGACAGATTGATAAGCGAAGGTGGACTCACGCGAAGAACGTCTTTCCCGCGACGTTGTTGAGCACGATCGCCTCCACCCGACTGGGCAAATCCGTATCGATCCCATCTTCTCCCAAGAACTTATGATGCTCAATATGATATCCCTTGAAAGCCATCGCGTACGGCACACCGATAGCGAGGTTCGCTACAATCGCCAGGACCTTGTTCGCGCGGATGGACCGGAAGGCGAGATTATGTGTGATCTCGTGGATCGCGAGGAAGGTATTTTGGTTTAGGGTGCCACCGAGGACGTAAGCGGTGAGGAGGAAGAGCGGGGAGAAGGGGTGGGTATTGCGGAATGAGATGGCGAGGGTGAGTTGGGTGAGGAGGACGACGAGGACGAGGGGGAAGGTCACGGGTGTTGGGCCCATCAGTCGGCGTACCTGAACGATATCAAGTTGGATTGCCTCCGCAGAAGGAGGTGGTCCAGCGTACCTCGGGATGAGTCTTGAGTATGGCCATCCGACGCGAGCGATGTGGTTCTTCAGTCGTCATCCATAGGAAGTCGGGGTACGGGTCATTGAACGCTTTCTCATCGGCGCTGACCGTCATGGGTTCGGAAGGCGGGATTGAGCTGAGCGAAGGGGTGGAGTCGGATGGAGTGAGTGGTTCGGGGCGTAAGGTGTGGTCGAGAGGGAGTGCGGGGAGGGGCATGGTGGAGAAGACCATGCTGGGTAAGAAGATTGGTGTGAAGGAGTGAAGGTGAAAAGCTGCGTTGTCGGAACGGCTCGGAATCAGAAGCCATTCGGATCCGACCAGGCCTGCTGGTGATACGAGCGATTTTCGAGCGATTTCGTGCTGGTGAGATCTGGTGTATGGTGCACAATTATGATTGAGATGAAATGTCCGGACTCCGGGTGTGACGATGAAGACTGCACCGAGGGCTGTCGAGGGCACCCATCCGCGCGACTCGCTCCACAGACAGGTACCCGAAGCCGCGCTGTTCTTGGCTCTGCCACCCTGAGTCTGAAGATGCAAGCTTGAAACCAGATGCACTTGCCATCCTGCAGAAATGCGATAAAAGATGATGCTATCACCTCACATAGCGCGGATCTCCCCTCCCGCCAGATCCATATCACCAAACCTCTTGAAAGGATCCCGACGTGAGCGCCGGCAGCTCCTCACCCAATAGCCAATCCTCATCCGCCCCATGTACTACGCACTCCGGACTCGGGAACGCGGAAGTTGCTCGCCACCGTCGGAGAAGCTTCCGCCATATCGCTGCCTGGAGTCGTCTCTCCGCCTGTACTCGGCCAGTCATCGTCGGCGAGGATCTCGGGTGGTCCCCATCCTTCCACCTCGCGAAGAGGCAGGTTTCGAGGCGATGACTTCATGGACTCGTAGAATCCCTTTGTCGGCAAACCCGATACCTGTCTGGTCGGCGAAGAGGGTACTGATCCGCCCCATGGGAAGTCGCCTGGTCCGCGGCTCGAGCTAAGTCGCGGCAGTGGGCGGGTACTGACCACGCTGGAGCTAGGCGTGAGAAGCGTGTTATCAGAATCGACAGTCGACGCCGAGGCTTCAGACGTTTGCGAGAGCTGGGAAAACCTGCTGGACGTCGACTGCTCAAGTGAAGGTCGCTTTGGTTTTGACGGCGTAGGTGTACTTGGGTGAGAGAGCTTGCGCAAGGCGATAATCCGGATCGCTCTGGCGTAGTCTTCCTCCTCGGACTCGCTACCGCTCCATCCCTCATCTTGAGAACGTATGGTGCTACTCGTACTAGACGCCCGGAGCGGTGAGGGACGGTGTCTCAGGAGACGAGAGCTGGGCGAAAGGATGCGTGACTTCAATGCGACTTGCAGGAGGGGTACGCTGATGTCTGCGATACTTAGCGAATGCCAGACGTCTTTGGAGATACTCACCGAGATCACTGTCTTCGCCACCATCGCGATCCGTAGAGCCTCTCCCTTTCCCTGACCGTGATGTCTGTCGCATCATCTCCTTGAGTTGCGGGCTGGACGGACCCAACTTTAACTCCTCCCGATTTGAATCTGGGCGAGGCGTATCCAAGGAGGAAGCGGCATCGCAAACGCTCGCTTCAAGCTCAACAGAGATTCGGTTGATGCTGAGCTCGAGTGTCGGCGTCCTAAGTGGTGGAAGTGGGAAGCTGAGCAGCGGTGTCGATTCAGACCGCAGGTGCTTGCTCTCGAATGAAGTCTCCTCCACCGGTCGATCAGATTCAGGAAGGAGGTCTATACCGTCCAATCTCTCCGATCGCTGTGGCTCGATGACCGCACTCTCTTGCATGACCGGCTCCTGCTCGACCAGTGGGGAGGGACCGCTCCGAGGACTCAAGCCCTGGTCGTCCGTCCATGTTCCGCGATTGATCTTGGGCGAGTTCCGTTCTGTAGCCTCAACTGTCTGCTGTGATTGTAATATCGAGTTGTGTGCTGCACCGCGGGGAACGCCACAAGAGATGGACGACCCGCTTGAGCCGCCTTGGTCGAGGAGGGTGGATGCGATGGATGCAAACGACTCGCGGGGATCCCGGGCGGAAAACCCGTACGAGTGCCTTGGGGACGGACCAAAAGCGACCGAAGGTCGGTCCAGGAGCTCTCGTAACGGTGGAGACGAGGTTGTAGGTGATGAAGCTGTCGAAGAGGAAACGTCCATGCTGACCCGTGCGAGCTGGTTTGGAACTTTGGGATAAGGCAGTGGTCGAGGATCGAATGCGGCTAGATCCTCGTTACTGGTGACCTGGCTGAGGCGTGATAAGGGCGAGGCGAAGGCCTGCAGGGCAAAGGGATCGGGACCCGTTTGAGGACGAGAATGAGGCGGCGGAGGATCGGCGAGGGATGCTGAGGGCGCGAGCTTCAATGGCCAGGTCCGCGCGCAAGCCTTCGATCGAGGAGGCGGGACGCATGGATTCGCTAGTCGGAGGTGGAGTGGAGTTGGCGGGAGGGAGTGGTGTCTCGGCGAACCGGACACGAGAGCTGCGCCGTCGCATCGAACGGGCAGCCAAGTCGTGGTACGCTGGCAGAGGGGTGAAGTCGGGAGCGTTGGCGGGATCAGGCGCAAGGGGACTGTTGGGCGCGGGAGAAAGGCGGGGCGAGGTACTCCAGACTGAGGAGTCCAGTGCCGAAGACCCGCGATGTAAGCAGGAGGGAGGGGTGGGTTTGATGGAGCGAATCGAAGAAGGTGGGGAAGGTGTCGACTACGGAAAATCAGCCAGCTGGCCACTCATAAC
>JAABUH010001432.1_pt1 | contig 26738 bp, 20 predicted proteins | sample 5559121 | NCBI WGS metagenome assembly JAABUH01 (sample SAMN10711871, study PRJNA513364) | rock metagenome | isolation source: Antarctica rocks | place: Antarctica: Victoria Land, Battleship Promontory nord | collected 2015-12-28
GGGGCCGGTCTCACGCCCGGTCTGCGCGGGCGTCTAACGCGACGATGGTACCAGCGCGACGATGGTACTAGAGCTACGGGTAGTACCGCGCCCAGGATAAAGGGTAGCTCCATGGGCGCGCGACCCCCCCGTTTTTCCGTGTGAAACGTGGCTTTGGCGTAGCTCCATGCCTTTGGTACTAGAGCTACGGATGGTACCACGATCCGCGAGACTGCGTACTTGACGTTGGCAACGGCTTTCACGCCTTCGTCGATTAGGCTGCCACGCGGTCCTCGGTCCGTCCATCCAGACGCCGCCCGCGACGACAGAGGGCAATCGGCGGTGGCATAGTGATGTCCGCGATTTCTTTCCGGCGATAGGCGCGTACTTTGAGCGCACCCTCGATCGACACGACGCTACGTAGGTTAAAGTGCGGCCCTTGTCCATGCCGAAAGCCCCGGCCCGCCCGCTCCGCCCCATTGTTCGTCGCTTCCCAGGCCGGATGGCGTAAGAACTGGCTCAGATGGGCGAAGCGCTCGGGGGGTATCTGTGCCCGCGCGCGACGCAACGGAGCCACCTCCGCGTAGCGCTCGTCGTGGCGCCACGCCGCGTAGCGCGCCTGTGCCTCGTCCACGCTCCGCTTCCGTCCCCGCTCATCCTTAAAGAGGGTGTACCAGTCGGTGAGGAAGTCGCGCGCGACGGTCAGGGTCGGTCCCACTGGGCTCGCCAAGAGCGCCTCCACCTGCGCCTGCTGCCGCGCGCTGAGGTGCGCGGGTCGCCGCAGCAACAGGCCACGCTGCTCCTTGAGCGCTTCCCGGACCTGGCGCACCTCCTCCCAACTCGCCCAGGGGGCCGGCGGCACCACGAGGGCCGGCGGGGCGTCACCACCAGGGACGCCCGGTGTTGCTGCGGGTAGGGTGTCCGCGCTGACGATCGGATCAGGCAACAGGGCCTCTCCCGTCTGGTCCGGCTCCCGCAGCCAGGCGGACACACTGACCCGGTGGACGCCCGTCTGCCGGGCAATGTCGACGTAGGAGAGTCCCTCCGCGGCGAGCTGTCGTATCTGCGCGACGAGCGCCGGGGTGCGCCGGTGGCGGGGGCGTCTGGATGGCGACGCGGCGGCTGCGACAGCACGGAGGCCACGAGCGGGAGAGGGCACCTGACGGAGCCAAGAGCGGACCGTGCGCCGATGGAGGCCCATTTGCCGGGCAATGGCCCGCTGCGAGAGACCCTGGCGGGCTAAGGTCTGGACCTGGGCGAGCCCGGCACGGCGCGCCTCCTGCCGCGCCTGCCAGCGTCGGACAGCCGGATCGGCCGGGTCATCGCTCGGTGGCTGTGCGCCCACCGGGCCGCGCCAGCCAGACGCCGCCGGAGGAGGAGGGACGGGCAACGCCCGACGGACCTGGCGGATCGCCTCGTGTGCGGCCGTTGTCAGGCGGCGCGTCTCATGGAACAGGCAGAGTTGATGCGCCGCCTGCGGCCACACGGCGGCGAGCACACGGGGATACAGCGCCGAGCCGTCGGTGATCACCTCGTCGGGCTGAATCCCCGCTGCGGCCAGGCGTGTCAGGAAGTGCTCCACCACCGCGCTGTCGATGTCGTCGCGCACCAGTTGGTAGCCGACGACGCGGTCGCCTTCCGGCGCGGCGGGGTCCACGGCCAGCAAGAGCGCCAGATCATGCTGATAGAGTTCATCCACGCATAAAATGCCGGAGAACTCAGCGACGATCCACGCCTGATAGGCGTCGTCGAGGGCGATGTCCGTGTGGTAGGCCTGACACCAGCGGCGGATGATGGCCTCACTGGGCTGCACGCAGAAGTCACGCGCCAGGCGCTGGCCCACCGTGCGGAAGGCCAGGCCGTCGACGTACACGGACTCGACGGCTTTGCGGACCACGCGCCGCGTGTAGATCGCATCCGGGCGCAAGAACGGAGGCTGCGCGCGAAAGTAATGGCGACAGGGAGAGCAGTGATGGACGCCGACGCGCACGGCCAACACGGCGGGGTGGTCAAGGTCGATGTCGATAGCCGTGCGTGTCGCGACGTCAACGCGGCCGGCGTCCTGACCGCACCGCCCACAGGGAACCAGGGACGGCAAGAAGTCGACCTGCCGGATCTGGCAGGGGGTGTGATTGATCGAAGGATATGTTTGGGTCATACCTCAGTATCCCGCCGTGAGATGGTTGCGTGCTGGCATATGTGGAAACGCTATGGAGCGCGACGACTGACACCCGCCAACGTCAAGTACGCAGTCTCCGATCCGCGGCCCGATGGTACCACGATCCGAGGCCCGTCAGAGGGCCAGTAGTACCAAAATAGCGCCACGATCCGAAGCCCCTGGGAGGGCCAGGAGCGCCACGCCGAGGGGGTGCTGTGGCGCTCCCAAGAGGGGCTAGCGGTGGCCGTCTAGACGGGGTCGGACGACGCGCAGGACGGCGACGATGAGCAGGGCGGCGAGGGCTACATAGCCGCCGACGAGGGCGGCGGCGAGGACCGCGGCCACGATGGTAAGGGCCGGCGAGGAGGCATGGGCCAGCGGGGTGAGGAGGGCGGCGAGGGGGCCGGTGAGAGCCGCGAGCACGAGGGCTGTGAGGCAGAGCGTCCAGACGCGGGCACGGGCCTGAGCGTCGGTCATGCGCCGCCGCCCATCTCGAGCCAGGCTAGATCGGCGCGCAGGAGGCGCAGGACTGTGGCTGTGTTGGCGGTGTCGCGCTGACCGGGATCGTCGCGCCCCTCGTGGAGCTGGATGATGCGGAGGGCGCGGAGGTCAACCTGGCCCTGCGCGGCCGGCGTCGCCGACGCCGGTGTCGGGGCGGCTGGTGCGCCAACCGTCGGCGGGGGCGCGGTAGCGAGAGCGGGGCCGCCGGGGAGGTCGCCCAGCGCGACGCGGAGCAGGTCAGCGACGTAACGGCTGTGCGGGACGCCGTGCGCGGCCGCCTCGGCGCGCAGGCGGCGCGCCAGGGCCAACGGCAGGCGGAGGCTGAAGCCGCGCTCCGTCTCTTCGGCGTAGCGCCGGCGCCACGCGCGTAACTGCGCGTCGTCGCCGGGCTGCGGCGTCCCGTAGGATGTCGGCATCCTCCACGTCCTCTCTAGCGGTTCGGTGTGTCGTGTCTCCCCAGTATCGCTCACCATCCCCCACGCGTGGATGGCGCGCGACGCGTCAGGAGGCGGCGGGAGTGTCGTCGTCGTCGTCGAGCCAGCGGCGCAGGGCGGGGTCGCGCAACTGCCGGAGGGCGCAGGCCTTGATCTGGCGCACGCGCTCGCGGGTCAGCCCGAGGCCGCGGCCAATCTCGTCGAGCGTGCGCGGGGGCGCGTCGTCGAGGCCGTGGCGGGCGGCAAGGATGGCGCGCTCGCGTGGGGGGAGGGTGGCCAGGGCGGCGCGCACGGCGGCGGCAAGCTCCTCGGCCTCAGCCACGTCGTCAGGGCGAAGGGCGGCGGGATCGGCCAGGAGGTCGCCCAGGGTCGTGGTGTCGGCGTCGCCCACGGTCTGGTCGAGGGGGACGGGCGCGGGCAGGGGCGCGGTGAGCGCGTCCACACGGGCGCGGGGGATGTCCAGGGCGGCGGCGAGGTCGGCGGGGGAGGGCGGATGGCCCAGGGCGGCGTGCAGGGCGTGGGCCTGGCGGGCGAGGCGGGCGCGCTCATCCTGGACATTGAGGGGAACGTGGGCGAGGGGGACCTGGACGGCTAGGGCGCGGCGGAGCGCCTGCTTAATCCACCAGACGGCGTAGGTGGAGAACTTGTAGCCACGCGCGGGATCGAACAAGTCGATGGCGCGCAGGAGGCCGACGGTGCCTTCCTGCACGAGGTCGTCGAGGGGGAGGCCGCGGTGCTGGTAACGGGCGGCGATGGTGACGACGAGGCGGCGGTTGGCGGCGACGAAGGTGGCGCGGGCGGCGTCGCCGGCACGGAGGGCGTCCTGGTCGAGGGGCCAGGTGGCCAGGTCGACGAGCACGCGCGCGCGGGCGTCGGCGGGGAGGGCGCGGGGCAGGAGGGGGCCGACGACGGCAGGGAGGGCGTCCAGGGCGAGGGGCAGGCCGGGGAGGAGGGCGGCGAGGACAGCGCCGGCGGCGGCGCGCGCGGAGACGGTGGGGGGCAGGTCGCGGCGCAGACGCGCGGCGAGGTGACGTTGAGCCCGCAGACGGGCACGGCGGCCGGCGCGGATCGCGGCCGCTAACACACGCTCTTGAGGGGCGGTAAGCACGGCGGGGGCACGGTCAGGGGTGGGTAGCGGGGTCATGCGGGCTCCTGTGTGGTCCAGGGTCTCTCCTCAGAGCGTACCAGGCCGGCTCGCGCGCTGGTGGTTCTGTGTGGATAGGGGAGCATGATCCTGCGCTGAGCGGCCGCTCATCCCCTCTCCGACGGGGGTGGGCCGTGGTGGTGGCCGCGCGCTCAGCGTCCCGGCGTGATCGGCGGGAAGAGGTCGAGGCCGGCGCGGGCGGCGGCGCGGGCCACGTCGAGGCGAAAAAACGGGTCGCCGAGGGCGATAGGGAGACCGCGCATGACCCCGACGTAGACGACCTGGCCGGCGCGGGCGAGGCGCCGGAGGCGCGCGGCGTCGTCGCGGACCCGCGCGTCCGGGCTCTGTGCGAACAGATCGACGAGCTGGGGGAAGGCGTGCGCGGCGACGAGCCGGACCAGGCGGGCGGGGGTGAGGGGCGGCGGCTCGACGGCGAGCAGGTGCCGCGCGCACACGACCAGGATGGCCACGGCGGCCTGCTCGTTCCAGCCCGGTGTGCCGATCGGCTGTCGTCGCGTCGGCCCCATCGCCCCGCGCCTTTCGCTCGTCCCGTGCGCCCCCGACGCCCCTCCCCCGTATTGCAAACGGGACGGGTGGTGCGGGGCTACGGGGCCACGGCCGCCAGGGTCACGCCGCCGGCCGCCTGTGTGTGAGCAGCAGCGCCCCTCACGCGGTCTCCTCCCCCGCGCCGCCGTGGCCACCCGCGTCCTCCCCATCGCCTGCGTCCTCCCGCCGCGCGGCGCGCGCGCCGTAGGAGGCGATGACGTGATCAAGGGCGGGGTGGTCGTCGGCGGCCAGGAACGGCGCGCAGGCGGTCAACTCAGCCGCGTACGCGCGCTCGAGCGCGACGTGCGCCCGCTGGGTCAGCGGGTGGGTGGGGCCGTGCGCCTGGGTGAGCGCCACGACGAGGCGCAAGATGGCCGCGTCCGCTGCGCGCGTCAGCCGCACGGCGTCGCGCTCCCGCGCGAGCGCGCCCGCCGCGGCCGCCCGCGCCACTCCCCGCGCGATCTCCGCGTCCAGGATCTCCTCCACGCGCCGCAGGTCGTCCTCCACCGCGCGCCCCGGCGCCGCGTCCGCCCGCTTGCCCACCAGCGCGGCGGCCCGCTGACCGACCCGCCGCCAGCCGTCGGGGCGCCCCTCCAAGACCGTCTTCATGACCGCCTCTTCCTCTCCACGCGTCGGCCGCCGCACCCGCCCTCGGCCACGTCATGCGCCGCGCGTGGGTCACCGTCCGTGTGATACGAGCATATCCACCCGCCCGCCCGCGCCTCTCCCCCTTCTCCACAGGCGAGCGCCATGGGGAGGATGGTGGGGTGCGCGGAGGCCACCTCCCGTGCGCGCCCCGCGTCCGGCTAGTACCTTTCGCCTGAAAACCTTCCGCAGATTAAGCGGCGCGCGCGTCTATGGACGGCGCGGGGGTGGTGTGCGCCTGCTCCGCGGGCGTGACGCGGCCGGTGTAGGTCCACGTGATGGGCTTGGCCATGGCCCGATTGTCGTGCGCGATGAAGGCGAGGATCTGGTGGCGCAGCGCGGCGTCGGAGGCGTGGCTGCCGCGCCGGAGCACCAGGCGGGAGAGCGTGCCGAACCAGATCTCCACCTGGTTGAGCCAGGAGGTGTGCGGGGGCAGGTAGACGAAGCGGATGCGCTGGGCGGGGTCGCCCAGGAAGACGCCGCGCGTGGCCATGGACTCCAGGATGCCGCGCTTCTCCTTGACGCCCAGGTCGGCGTCGATCCCGCACGCCTGGGCGACCCACGCCACCAAGCCGGCCGAGCGATGCGTGTTCAGGTTGTCGACGATGAAGACCCAGCCCGCCTGCGGGTCGGTGGCGACGGTCCGGGCGATGTGGGCCACGACGTCTTCCTCCGTGCGCGTGGGGCCCAGGCTCGGCGCGACCACCCGACCGGGGGGCACGTCCAGGGTGGCGATCAAGCACGGCGTCCCGTGGCGCACGTACTCGCACGCGCGCCGCTCGACGTGGCCGGGGGCCAGGGGCAGCCCCGGATGGGCGCGCGCGCGCACCTGCATCGGCTGCTCGTCGGTGCTCATGGGGTGCACGCCCCGCTCCGCCAAGGCGGGGGCGGCGTGGTCGCAGTCGCACACCGCCTGCACCGCGCGCTCACAGGTCTCCCGCTCCACCGGCGGCGTGAGCCCGTCGCGACTCCGGTGCGGCTGCACGTCCGCCGCCTTTTAAAAAACGGCCCACCGTGCGGGGCGAGATGGCCTCCACGAGGCCCTGGCGGATCGCCGCGCCCGCCAGTGCGCGCGCGCTCCACTGGCGACACGGGCCGTCCGCCTCCCCCGGCGGCGTGCAGGCCAGCGTGACGATCCCGCTCACCTGCGGTGCCGTGAACGTCGGCGGCGTGCCCGGCCGCGGCGCGTCGCGCCGCGTCCCCTCCACCGCCGCCCGCACCGCAGCGCCCGCTCCGGCGCGCCCTCCGCCTCCAGGGCCGTCAGCCGCCCCTGGGCGCTCGCCCAGCGCGCCCGCCACAGCCCCACCGTGTCCCGGTTCACCCCGTGCGCCGCCGCCACCGCCGTCCCCGGCTGTTCCGCCGTCGCCAGCACCAGCCGCGCCCGCAGCGCCACCTGTTGCCCCGTGCCGTGCCGTGCCGTCGGCTCACGCCCTCCAAGATAGCCCGTTGCCGCACGCTGATCGTACTCCGCCGCTGCGCCCCCCGTGCCATCGTTCGCCCTCCCCTCCCCCTCTGCGACGCTCCGCCGTCCTCTCCCCCAGTCTCCCCTTCCCTGCGGAATGATGTCCGTCGAAAGGTACTAGCTATTCGCCGGCATTAAACGGACGCCACGGGGAACTCGGCGATGCGCAACCGGGCCGCACCGTATGGGATCAACGCGATCGGCTCGGCAACGCCCTCGGTGCGAAGCGGGCTCGCGGGGGGAGGGCCGGCGGAGTTGTCCGCGAGGCCCCAGTCCGGCACGCGGTATCCCCGCGCGCGGAGGCGCACCGGCGCCTGCGCATGCCCGAATGGGGGCGTGCCGACCGTGCCCTGCTCGACGGCGAGCGCCGCGCCCGGGTCCGCGGGGTCCAGCGCCAGGGCGTAGTTCCACGGCGTGGTGGGGCGCGCCTCCCAGTCGCCGAAGCCCGCCGTCGCCGGCAGGCGCGCCCACTCCTCGCCGATCTCGAGGGCGAAGACGAGCGGCCCGCGCGCCACCCCCACGGCCCCGCGCGGGCGCGGGATCGCGCGCACGGCCATCGGCAGCGCGAGCTCCACCACGTCGCCCTCACACCACGCGCGCCGCAACGTGACGAAGCCCCCGTGCGGAGAGGGCACGTCCTCGTCCCGGCCGTTCACGCTCAGGTGTGCGCCCGCGCACCACCCCGGCACACGCAGGCGCAGCCCGAACGTGGCCGGCCGCGCCGTGCGCACCGTGAAGCGCACCGTCTCGTCGAAGGGGTAGCCCGTATCCTCCTCGATGGCGATGGGAATATTGTCCACGACGGCCCGCACGACGCAGGGCGCGTAGACGATTGCGGCCAGCCCCTCCTCCCGGCCCGCGCCGTCGTGGTAGGACATCCACAGCGACCGCGCGAGCTTGGGCCAGCCCTGGTGCATATTGGCCGTGCAACAGCCGAAGTGCGGCTCCAGCCCGAAGGTGTTGCACGTCTGGTCCCCGATCGTCCAGGGGCGCGGCGCGACCGTCGCCAGCGCTTGGTTGGGTTGCTGGTGGTACTGGTGCGCCCGCAGGTCGGCCGTGATGGTGGCGGCGAGCGCGTTGTAGGCCAGCAGCTCCAGGCGGTCGGCGAAGCGTCCATCGCCATACACCCGGACCAATTGCTCCAGGCTGTACATATACTCAACGACTGTGCATAGCTCGACACCCTGCGCCGGGTCGAGGCCCGCGAGCCACTCGTCGCCGGAGAACGTGCCCATCACCTGGCCGTGGTAGCGGTTCAGGTTGACGATGGCCGCGTCGATCGCGGCCAGGTGGTCGGGGCTGCCGTCGCGGCGGTAGCGCATCGCCGGCTCCTTGAGGCCCATGGCGACGTTGACCGAGTGCGTCAGGTGGTCGAACGCGGCCACGCGCGCGGTGGGGAGAGACGAGGTGAGGTAGGTACCCCAGTCCGTCGTCTGGGCCAGGATGAGGTCGGCGAGGTGTAGCAGCGACGGGTCGCCGGTCTGCTCATAGAGCCAGTAGACGACCAGGACGTTGTCCGCGCCGCGCGCCACGGCCCACTCCTTGAGGGGACGCTCCCCCAGGTGCGCGGCCTGATAGCGGAGGTAGCGGTCCATGAAGGGGATGATGCGCGGGTCGCCCGTGGCGTCGTGGTACTGCGCCAGCGCCTTGAGCATGACCATGCGCGGCCACCAGTCGTCGTTCGACGCCGGACCAAACTGCCCGTCCGGGCGCTGGCCGGCGAGCGCGGCCTCGACCCAACGCCGCGCCTTGGCGATCAGGCGGTCGTCCCCCAGCAGGTACGCCAGGGGGACGAGCCCATCGAGGTAGTAGGGGCCGCGCTCCCAGTCCTCGCCGTCGCCGCCGAGCCACGCGCTGTTCGGCCCCACGTCGGGCCATAGCTCGTCGAGGTGGCCGGTCAGCCCGTCCGCCTGCAGGCGCAGCTGCTCGCGCAGCCAGCCAGCCGGCGCGACGGCGCCGAGCGGCAATTCGCGGAAAGCCGTCGCCACCAGCGCCGGACGCGGCATCGCCCCCGCCCTATCCGTCGTATCCATGCGTGCCGTGGTCCTCCCCATCATCCCGTATCGCTCTTGTATCGCCCTATGCCCCCATGATCCCACATGATCCCATGGCGGCGCGACGCCCGTGCGGGCGCTTCCTCCCGCCGTGGGCCTACGCCGTCCCAGGCGCCTCCCTTGTAGGGGGTGTCAGGTACATGGCCGCGTACCGCTCCGCGTCGCCGATGATGCGGGCGACCTCGTCGGGCGCTTTCTCGAGGGTGTCCTCGACGATGGTCACCATCGGGATGATCCCCTTGCGCAACGGCGACCGCGTGGTCGCGTTGTGGCCGAGCTCGTGCACGCCCGTGCTCCCCCGGCCGGGGTCGCCCAGGATGAGATGGGCGAAGCTCCGGTTGTAGGTATCGAAGATCGCGGGGTACGGCGCGTCGTGCCAGTGCAGGACGGGCTCGGTGTGGCCGGACATGACCAGGGGCGTGGCCGCACCGATGGCGTCGAACCAGCCCTCGCCCGCGACCAGCACCTCCGGCCGCCCCGCCCTGATCGCGCGGATCAATCCCACCGCGCCGTCGTACACATCGTGGCGCGGGTCGTTCCACCACGCCGCCGAGATGTCGAGGTAGACGCCGTCGAAGCGGTACCTGTCCATCAACGCCCTGATCTGACTTACCAGCCTGTGCCGCCACGTCGGCGCGCCCGGATTGAGCAGGGTCCCTGTCCCGTGGTCGTGGTGGCGCGACCCGTCCCAGTCGACCGAGCCGCCTCCAGCGTTACCTCCCGCGGTCGCGTACGCCGCGGGCGCGCCCCACTGCTCGAAGTTCTCCAGGTTCTTGCTGGCGTAGTTGAGGCCGAACATGGGCATGACATGCACGCCGAGCTCCCGTGCGCGCGCCATGAGCGCCGCGAACCCCTCCTCCCCTCCCAGGCGCGGCTCGGGATGGTACGCGCCGTAGTGCCAGTAGTAACGCCCCTCCCAGCCGGGCAGATAGGCCAGGACGCGCCGCGGCTCGATCCGGTCCGCCAGCCATTCGATCGCCGCCAGCGCTCGCGCGTAGTCGTTGAAGGTGTATCCCGTCCAGTGCTGACAGTGGATCGCCGCGACGAGCGCGATCTCGCGCGCCCAGGCGGGCACGTCGGCCCGCTGTTCCCAAGGGACCAGGCCGTACGCCCGCTCCACGTGTTCCATCTGCGCCCCGATCGCCTCGTCGCGCGTCCCGTACGGCCCGACTTCCCAGGGCGGGACAACGAGCGTGTCGTCAGGCTCCGTCGCCAACCCCTCGTGGATCAACTCGACGGTTAAGCCCCCGTGGTGGTGGACGAAGACAAAAGTCTTCGCACGCACGCGCGTGTCGAGCGAGCGGAACGACGTGAGCGCCCCGTCCGCCCCTCCCATGACGACCTGCGCCGTGTGCAGGCCGCGCCAGCCGTTGGGGTAGCGCAGGATAAGCCCCCCGTCCCCGATCGCCTGCTCGTCCCCTTCGCGCAGGTTGACGATGGTCCCATCCGGCATATCCCGCAGGAGCAGCTTGACGGACCGCACCGTTTTCGCGCCCCGCGCCGTGATCTCGAAGACCGCGCGGCCAGCACGGGCGCGGACGTGGATGGAGACGCTCCCTGCAGCTTTCTCCTGTCCCCCAGCCCAGGTCAGGCCGCGACAGGACAAGGCGAAGTCGTCCGCGTCGCCCGCGACCCCACAGAGGTCGGGGTCCAGGCCGTACACGTTCTCGAAGGTGAAAATTTGGACGCTGAAGCGCAATCCGTTGAAATGGAAGACGGGGTCGTGCGGGTCGTAGCTCAAATCCTGCATGTCTCATCCTCCCATTGCTAAAGGGAGCCAGACCCGCATGGGACCGGGCGCGCGGTTGGCCCAGGCGTAGTAGGGAATCGCCATCAACCGCGCGGGCGCGACGCGCGGGCGCTGCCCCCCGTACGGGCGGTAGAGCGCCTCCCCGCCGACGGCGTCGACGCGCACGAGCGCCTCGATCCGCAGGACGACGATGCCGCCCAGTAGGTCCGCCTCGCGGGATACGTCCCAGGTGGCGTCGCCGGGCACGACCATGTCCCACACGTCGATCTCCGGGTGGTCGGCCCCTTCGATGCAATAGACCAGCGGCCCGCGCATGATCGCCACGCGCCCGTCGTTCTCGGCCACACGCGGATGGCTCGCCATGAGCCGCACGGGCATCGGCAGCGCCAGGCGCACCACATCTCCCGCGCGCCACTCCCGACGCACCGCGACATGGGTCCCCGCCCGTGGCGGGCTCGTCGTCGGCTCCCCGTTGACTGAGATCGACGCGCCCTCGGCCCAGGCGGGCACACGCAGGAACAGGCCGAAGGTGGCGGGCGCGGCCGGCCGCACCTCCAGATCGACCGTGCCGTCCCACGGATACGCGGTGCGCTGGCGCACCGTCACCTCGCCGACCCCGGGCAAAGCCGCCGTGGCCGTCCCGGCCGCGTACAGGTGCACCCACAGCCCCTCGTCCGAGGTCGCGTACAGGTAGCCGGGCAGCGACGCCAGCAGGCGCGCCAGGTTGGGCGGGCAGCAGGCGCATGTGAACCAGGGCTGGCGACGGTGCGTCCCGCGGTCGGCGAGGGGATTGTCGTAGAAGTACTCGTCCGCGTCGAGCGCGAGGCCGACGAGCACCCCGTTGTAGAGGACCGTTTCCAGGGCGTCGGCGTAGCGCGCCTCACCGGTCAGGAGCAGCAGCCGCCAGGCCCACATCGCGTGGGCGATCGCCGCGCAGGTCTCGGCGTAGGCGCGCCTATTGGGCAGTTCATACGGCTCACCGAAGGCCTCGCCCTTCTCGCGCGCGCCCGCGCCGCCGGTGATGTAGACCTGACGCCCCTGCAGGTCGCGCCAGAGCGCGTCGAGCGCCGCCCGCAGGGCGGGATCTCCGGTCTCGGCGTAGAGGTCGGTCGCACCGGCATAGAGATAGAGGGCGCGCACGGCGTGGCCCGTCACGGCGCGCTGGTCGCGCAGGGGCGCGTGGTCTTGCCAATACTCCTGGCCGTCCAGCGTCGACCCGGGCCGCCCGCGCTGATCCACGAAATACGCGGCCTGCCGCATGTAGCGCGCGTCCCCGGTCTCCCGGTAGAGCTCGACCAGCGCCATCTCGATCTCGGGGTGGCCGCAGGTCCCCGGGCGCTGGCCCGGATTGGGGCCGAAGGTGTCGGCGATGTGGTCGGCCAGGCGCACGGCCACGTCGAGCAGCGCGCGCGCGCCGGTGGCGCGGTGGTGGGCCACGGCGGCCTGCATCAGGTGGCCGGCGCAGTAGAGCTCGTGCATGACCTTGAGGTCGGACCAGCGATCGGTCGCGCGCTCGAACGTGAAGTAGGTGTTGAGGTAACCATCCCCGTCCTGTGCGGCGGCGATGAGCCCCACCACCGTGTCGAGGTGGCCCTGTAACGATGGATCGGGGTCGGTAGCTAACGTCCACGCGGCGGCCTCGAGCCATTTGTAGACATCGGAGTCGTTGAACCAATAGCCGCGGAACGGGATGTCGGGGTGGCCGGCCGCGCGCCGGAAATTGTCGAGGCGCCCGCTCGCCTCGCACTGCTTGTACTGCGAGGGCAGGGTGACGTCGCGATTGACCCGACGGCGCGGGGCCCACAAGGGGTCGTCGAGGTGCACGTCCGCCACGCCGAGCGGCCGGAGGTGACCGAACGGGCTGCGCGCCGTGTCGACGACCGGGGCGGGGCGCGTCGCCGCCGCGGAATCGGACGATAGAGGCGCCTGCCGCCGCATGACCATAGCTCTCCTCACCTTTCCTGTTTTCCCTGGCGTCGGAGCCCGCGCCCCTTGACACCGCTCGAAGGCAAGTGTACCATAGCGGGTAGCGGCTAGGAAAAGTCTTTCCCAATCGGCGTGCCGCGCGGGTACGCGGGCACAACCTTCGAAACGCCGGGACAGCGTATGGAAGAGGCGATGATTACCCCTCCCGATCAACTGGCCGAGACAGCGCTGGGGCGCGAGCCGGCGCCGACCATCTACGACGTCGCGCAGGCTGCGGGCGTGGCCATCGGTACGGTCTCCAAGGCTCTCAACGGCCGCGGCAAGCTGCGCCCGGAAACGCGCGAGCGCGTGCAGGCGGAAGCCGCGCGGCTAAGGTTCCGCCCCAACGACCTCGCGCACAGCCTCGTGCGCGGCCGCACCTTCACTGTCGGGCTGCTCACCACCGACTCCTACGGCCGCTTCAGCATCCCCCTCTTGACCGGCATCGAGGACGCCCTCGGCGCCGCCGCGGTCTCCGTCTTCCTGTGCGACGCGCGCGACGATCCCGCGCGCGAGCGCCAGCACATCGAGGCCCTCCTCGCCAAGCGCGTCGACGGCATCATCGTCACGGCGCGGCGCACCGACCCCCGCCCCCCCATCGACGTAGGCGGCACGCGCGTCCCCGTTCTCTACGCCTACACGCAGGTCGCGGAGCCCGGCGCGCTCTGCCTCCTGCCCGACGACGCGCAGGGCGGGCGCCTGGCCACCGAGCACCTCCTCGCGCACGGGCGCCGCCGCCTGGCGCACGTCACGGGTCCCAGCCGGTTCGAGGCGGTGCGGCTGCGGCAGGGCGCCATGCGCCAGGCGCTCGTCGAGCACGGCGTCGCCCTGCCCGACGAGCGCGTGCTCTCGGGGCCGTGGCAGGAGGCCTGGGGCTACAGCGCGATCAACGTGCTGCTCGACGGCGACCCCACGATCGACGGCGTGTTCTGCGGCAGCGACCAGATCGCGCGCGGGGTCGTGGATGGGCTGCGCGAGCGGGGGGCACGCGTGCCGGACGACGTGGCGGTGGTCGGCTACGACAACTGGGACATTATCGCCGCCGCGACGCGGCCGCCCCTCACCTCGGTGGACATGGAGCTGCACGAGTTGGGGCGCCTGGCCGGGACGCGGCTGCTGCACATGATCGACGGGGATAAGGAGCGCGGTATCGTCCGCCTGCCCTGCCGCCTCGTCGTCCGCGATTCGTGTGGAGCCCATCCCGCGCCCCGTGACAGTGAAAGGAGGACAGACAGACATCTGACGGTCTAAGAAGATAGAAACACGGGAAGGCTATCCTCATCGCCGGATTAGGTGACCGCGGGCGATCCCGCGCAAGTCCAGACGTAGCGTCAAGCAGGAGTTATCAAGGTGAAGAAGAAATTATTGGCCACGCTGTCCATCACCACGGCGCTGTGTTCCGTCGCGGCGTTCGCGGGCGACGCGCGGGGCGCCAGCGCGGCCACGGGCGGCCGCCAAGCGACGGCCGCGGCCGAGCCCCGACCCGAAGCAGGCGCGCACCTCGTCATGTGGGACGACCCGCAGTACCAGCCCGGCTTCGAGGCCGTGATCAAGGACTTCCAGGCCAAGTACCACGTGCCGGTCAAATTCGTGCCGCTGCTCTCGGCGGGGCAGCAGTCGGCCAAGCTGGCCGTCGCCGGCCCCGCCGGCAAGGCGGCCGATGTCGTCACCACCCCGAGCAGCGAGCTGGGCACCAACGTCAGCGCGGGGCTGGTGTTGCCCAACGACGTGTTCACCTCCTCGACCAAGGACGAGTGGCCCGCCGCGGCGACCCAGGAGGTGACGTACAACGGGCTGCTGTACGGCTATCCGCTCTCGGTCGGCCTCGACGCCCTCTACTACAACAAGAAGCTGGTCAAGACGCCGCCGAAGACGTGGAACGACGTCATCGCCTTCGCCAAGACGTTCAACGACATCAAGGCCAAGAAGTTCGCCCTCGTGTTCGAGCCCGCCAACGCGTGGGCCGACTACGGCTTCCTCTCCGGGTACGGCGGCTACGTGTTCGGCGGCTCGGTCACCAGCCCCAACATCAACGACGTCGGCCTGAACAACTCCGCCGCGGTGCAGGGCGCCAAATTCTTCCAATCGCTCAAGAGCAGCGTCCTCCCGCTGAAGAGCGGCGACGCCACGTACCAGTTGGCCACCAGCCTGTTCGAGAAAGGCCAGGCGGCCATGAACATCGACGGCCCCTGGTCGCTCCCCTACTTCAAGGCTGTCAAGGGGCTGGACTACGGCGTGGCCCCCCTGCCGATGCTGCCCAACGGGCAGCCCATGCGGCCGTTCGAGACCGAGCTGGCCATGTTCGTCAACGCCTATTCGAAGTACCCCATCGCCGCGCGGCTGTTCGCGCACTTCGCCACGAGCACGCCGGAGCTGACCAAGCTCTACCAGACCATCGGCATGGTCACGCCCGCCAAGGGGTTCGAGAACTCGGCGGCGGTGCAGGGTGACGCGGCGACGCGGACGTTCCTGCAGGAGTACAGGAACTCCGTGGCGGTCCCCAACGTCCCGGCCATGACGCAGGTCTGGGGCCCCTTCTTCACGGTGATGCCGGCGATCTGGGACAGCGGGAAGGACCCGCAGGCGCTGCTGAACAACGCCGTGACGCAGATCAAGTCGGGCATCGCCAAGGCCAAGAAGTAGCGAGGTAGGCCCGACGAGGGCGGGACGTGGCCCCACGCCCCGCCCTCGATCGCGCGGCGTACCGCCACGGGGCTCTCCTTGTATCGCGAAGAGGGGTACCTCCATGCAGCACACTCACCAGCCGCTCACCGGTGGCGGGGTCCGACTACCCGAGCGCAAACACGGGACGGTGGCGACGATCCTATCGGTGGTCTTCATGGGCCTGGGGCAGGTCTACAACGGCCAGATCAAGAAAGGCCTCGCGTTCGCCGCGATCGAAGTTGTCGGGTGGTTGCTGACGCCCTATTGGGTCGCCAGCATCAGGGGCCTGATGACCCTGGGCGCGCACGGCGAGCACCTCGCCAGCGTCGGGGGCATCTACAAGATGGTGCCCGGCGACAACTCCATCTTCCTGATGATCCAGGGGCTCATCGCGCTTGTTTTCCTGCTCCTCATCCTCGTGCTGTACGCCGTCAACATTGCCGACGCGCGCACCATCGGCCGGCGGCGCGACCGGTATCTGCGCCTCGGCCTGGCTAACCAGGCGGTCGGTGGGCAAGGGCAGTATTTCCCCTATGCGGTGCTCGGCATCCCGGCCATCCTGGTCTTCCTGTTCAGCGTCGTGCCCGTGGTCTTCATGGTCCTGTTGGCATTCACCAACTATTCGGGCCCGAACCACCTGCCGCCGCATTCGCTCGTCAATTGGGTCGGGCTGGATACCTTCCGGGGCCTGTTCAGCGACGCCAGCCTGGCCACCACGTTCGTCGGCGTGTTCACGTGGACGGTCGTCTGGGCCGTCCTCGCCACCCTGTCGACGTTCTTCGGCGGCCTGCTCGTGGCGCTCCTCATCGCGCAGCAGGGCATCCGCCTCAAGGCGATGTGGCGCACCATCCTGATCGTGCCCTGGGCCATCCCCTCGTTCCTGTCCCTGTTGATCATGGGCAACCTGTTCAACTCGCTCGGCCCCATCGACCACTACCTCAACCTGATCGGCTTGCCCAGCGTCCCCTGGCTCACCGACCCGGTGTGGGCCAAGGTCAGCCTGCTGCTGGTGAATATGTGGCTGGGCGTGCCGGTCTCCATGGCCTTCGCGTCGGGGGTGTTGACGACCATCCCCCAGGAGTTGTACGAGGCGGCGGAGGTCGACGGCGCGACCGCGTTGCAGCGGTTCCGCGGCATCACGCTACCACTGTTCCTGTACGCCACCGCCCCGCTGCTGATCCTGTCCTTCGTCGGCAACTTCAACAACTTCAACGTGATCTTCCTGTTCACCGGTGGGAACCCGGCGGAGCCCCGCTACCTAACCGCCGGCAGCACGGACATCCTGATCACGTGGCTCTACAAGCTGACGGTGAACTTCGGGGCGAACAGCTACAACCTCGCTTCGGCCATCGGCGTGCTGATCTTCATCTTCGTGGTCACGCTCTCGCTGATCAACTTCTACCGGTCGCGGTCCTTCCGCGAGGAGGGGATGGTGCAATGAACGTCGGATCCGACGGCGAGGTGGGCGTCGCGGCCCGCGCCGGGACGGGGGTGCGGCCTAGGGCTGGAGCACGGGCGCGGGCCGCGCGGAGGCGGGACGCGAACCCGGTCAAGCTGGGGGTGAGCTACGCCCTGCTGGTGCTCCTGTCCATCCTGAGCCTCTTCCCGGTGCTCTATATCGTGCTGTCGTCGTTCCAGACGGGGAACAGTTCGTTCAGCGCGTCCATCCTCCCCCAGCAGTGGACGCTGGAGCACTACCACGAGCTGTTCTTCCAGACGGACTATCCGCTCTGGTACTTCAACACGTTCAAGATCGCCGTCTTCACCATGGCGTTGAGCCTGGCGCTCTCGATCCCCACCGCGTATGTCATCTCGCGCTTCCACTTCTTCGGGCGCAAAGGGATGCTGACCTTCGCGCTGATCATCCAGATGTTCCCCGGCTTCCTGGGGCTGATCGCGCTGTACATCCTGATGAACCAGTTCGGGCTGCTGGATCAGCACTGGGGGCTCATCCTGGTGTATTCGACCGGCGCGATCATCGGGAACCTCTTCATTTGCAAGGGGTTCTTCGACACCGTCCCGCGCAGCCTCGACGAGGCCGCGCGCATCGACGGGGCGAGCCAGCTCACGATCTTCGCCCGCATCATCCTCCCGCTGTCGCAGCCCATGCTGGTGTTCATCGCGCTCACTGGGTTCATCGGGCCCTGGCTGGACTACCTGTTCGCCGGGCTGGTCCTGAGCAGCCCGTCGAAACAAACCTTGGCCGTGGGCTTGTTCAACATGAACTCGTCGCAGGGCGAAGGCGCGGTCGGTTACACGACGTTCGCCGCCGGGTCGGTGCTGGTGGCCATCCCGTTCATCGTCCTGTTCATCTTCTTACAACGGTACCTCATCCAGGGCCTGGTGGCCGGCGCCGTCAAGGGATGAGGGAGGTGGTCTGCGATCGACATCGTATGGTATGGCAGGGACGAGACCGTGAAAGGTTCCCGGCTGCCGGCCGCCGCGCCTGCGTGGTCGGGGAAGGAGCGCGTATCGCGCCCGGCCAGACCTTTCAAGGTCCGTCCCTGCCATGACCTTCCAAGGTCAGGTCGCCTCCCGCGATCTCACGCGACGTGCCGATCGCCTTGTCAGGACGCCACGGGCCGGCGGTGGTCGCCGCCACAACACGAAAGGGATGAGGGTATGGGGAGCAAGCGGGGCATCTCGCGACGCGCGTTCATCAGGGCGAGCGGCGGCGCGCTGACGCTGGCGGTGCTGCGGCCGCGCGCTGCGCGGGCGACGCGCGCCGTCGCGCCGACTACGCCGGACGCGCCGCGGTCCCTCCCCGCCGCGGGCGTGGCGGCGCGTCGCCCGGTCACCCTCCCTCCGCGCATGGCGGACGTCACCATCCGCTGGCGGCACATCGAGCCCAAGGCGCCGGCCGCCGGCCTGCAGGCCGCCTGGACCTTCGACGAGGGCAGCGGCTACCTGTTCAGGGACGTGTCGGGGCGGGGACACACCGCCTACGTCACGGGCACGCGTTGGAACACCACCGACAGTGGCCTGACGGCCTCGCTGCACCGCGCGGGCCAGCACGGCGGCGCCATTTACCTGAACGGCGCGCGCTGGCTGCAGGTGCGGCACGCGCCCGCGCTGGACAACGGCGGCCGCCTCACGGTGTCCGCCTGGCTCAAGCCCGACAGGCCCCCCGCCGCCATGGCCAGCCAGGCCATCGTCCAGAAGCTCCACGACAACCGCGGCTATGGCCTGCTGCTGGGCGACGAGGGGGCGATCCGCTTCGTGGTCCGAGACGACCGCGGCCACGAGCACGCGGTCGTCTCGACGCCGGGAGTCCTACGGGAGGGCCGGTGGACACACATCGTCGGGACGGCCGATGCCGCCACCGGTCACCTACGCTTGTATGCCGATGGCGCGCCGGCTGGCAGTGGCGATGGCGTCCCCTTCGTGCCCGGCGATACGACCGCGGACCTCATGATCGGGCGCGCCGCGGCGCGCCCGGACGCCTTCATGGGCTACGTCGACGAGGTCACCATACACGACCGCGCCCTCGGGCCGGCCGATGTCGCGCGCCTCTACGTCGTCGGGCTGCCCGCGCTCTACACGCAGAGCCGCGAAACGATCGACGCGCGCCGCGGCGCCTGGACCGCCTTCAAGGGCAATGCGCCGATCCCCCACCCGATCGAGCCGGACACGGTCTTCACCGCCCGCTTCAACGGCTCGTTCCTGTCCGACCAGGGACACGCCCCGCTCGGCCTCGCCGGCACGGGCATAGCGACAGACGCGCGCCCATTAGGTGGCGCCCCCGGTGGCGCGGTGCCGCCCGGCGATTCCGGCGCCGCGCCTACCCTGGCGCCGGGCCGCTTCGGCGGCGCCTACGACGCGACGGCGCACACGGGCCTCGCTTACCCCTCGCCCCTCGCCTCCGACCGGGGGACGTTCGAGGCCTGGTTCATCCCCGTCGCCGACCCCGCCGACCCGGACCGACGGGACAGGAAGCCCGTATTCCGGGCCGAGGGCGCGGCAGCGTGGCTCGAGCTCTACAGCGGGGACCGCCGCTGGATGGCCACGCTGGGGGTCGGCGGGATGACCCTGCAAGCCATTGGCAGCGTGGAGCAAGCCTTCGCCTACGACAGCCCCGTGCACCTGGCCGTCACCTGGGGACCGCGGGAGGGCGACGGCCGGCGCGACGTGGCGCTCTACCTCAACGGCGTCGAGGTCGCCCGCGCGCCGATCGGCGGCGCCCCGACCACCTTCGACCGCCGCGTCACCATCGGCGGCGCGCCCGGTGCCCCGGCGCACGGCTACGTGGACGACGTGCGCATCTCCGACACCGTGCGCGGCTGGGGCGCGATCCTCCCGCGCGGGCACGTCGCCACCGAAACGTCGGCCCTGGACCTGATGGACCGCTTCGACCACGCGGCGGGCGAGCCCGTGATGCTCTGGCGTCCCGGCTCCGCCGGGTCCGACTGGCGCTACTCCGTCAGGGCCTGGGAGGACGGCGGGGCGCGCACCGGCGATGCGCCCGAGGCGCGGCGCTCCCTGTACCAGGGCGCATCGCGCGGCTTCCACCCGGCCTTCCACCCCGACGCCTACGGGCACATGTCCTCCATCGAGGCCGGTACCTCGTTCGAGGCCGCGGCCGACGGCTGGGCCGGCGTGTTCGTGCAGGCGCCGTCGGGGTCGGAGCCGGGCGCGGCCTTCGGCGGCTACAGCTTCGCCATCAACCCGGCCACCAACAGGATGCGCCTTGCGGTCCACCGGGCCGGCGCCGTCGTCGCGTCCAAGACCCTGCCGTACGACTTCCCGCTGGCCGTGCGCAAGACCTATACGCTGACCCTCTCCTCCATCGATGACGGTGTGCTGCGCGGCTACGTCGACGGCCAGAGCATGATCGCGCTCGCGACCGCAGGGCGCCCTCCGTACCCGGAAGGCCACGCCGGGCTGTTCACCGAGGGCGTGGCCGCCCACTTCTCCGACGCGCACTTCTCGGCCCTGACGCCCTCCACGGAGGCGTCGCGGCTGATCCAGCAGCGCGTCTTCGCCGACGGGCAGTCGGTCGAGGATGCCGGTGGCTACGCCAACCTCAGCCTCAACGCCTTCCGCTGGAGCAAGCGCTACGGGCTGTTGCCCTGGCGCCGCACCTACCGGGACCCGCAGCCGCCCGGCTTCATCTCCACGGGCGACAAGGGCGTGGCGCAGCCCAATCGCCCCGCCTTCTGGCGCTCCAAGGATAGCGCCAATCCCCTCCTGCTCACCGTGGGCGGCACGGTCCTGCTGGTCCAGCGTGGCAACCCCTATTTTGCCGGCATGCCCAGCCCCGACAATCCCAACGGGGTGGCGGGGGGCGCGGCGCTTGGACTGGAGCATGCGCCGGCAGCGTTGTTCGACGGCATCCACTTCGCCGACCCCAACGTCGGCATCGCGAGCCTGGACAAGTCCGCGCTCCTGCGCGGCCACCGCGACATGGCCCCGCCCGCCATGAAGAACCCGCCCCCGCTCGACGAGCGCTTCCAGGTCAACGACCAGGGCGGCGCCTACGTGGGCGGCCGCAGGGTGCTGGTCTTCGCCCGCGAATTCCGCAACGTGGTCGGCCAGAACCCCTGGTACCGCCGGCTCGTCTACGCCCTCGTCGATGTCGGCAGTCTGCGATGGGACCGGAGCGAGCCCCACTACGTGTCCTGGTCGGCCATGGACCCCAACGACCCCACCGCCATCTTCAGCGGGCTCGACGGCACACCGGCCCTGGCCGCCCTGCGCGACCCGGCGACCGATGCGTACGCCGTATTCCTGTTCCACCAGTTCCAGATGCCCGACGGCACGCCCACCACCGGGATCACCGGGTTGCGCTTCGACAAGGGGGGTAAGGACATCGCCCTGGCCCCCCGCTACCCCACGCGCGGGAGCTACACCAAGCCCAACGGGGATGTCACCTATGGGGAGGGCGTCATCTTCGACAATGGCATCTACTACCTGCACTACAACTCCGCCACCGGCAAGATCATCGGCGACTGGCCGGACCGGCTGGCCCTGGCGGCCAGCCTGCACCCCTACAAGGGGCCGTGGACGAACAGCGCCGACAGCTACGACCCCCACCGCGCCTACTTTGAGCGCGGCGCAGAGAACGACTACGACAACGCCGCCATCTGGTCGGGCAAGCTATTCAAGCACCGCGGCCGCTACTACCTGTACTACGAGGGCTTCCACGCCAGCGACGACCCCGACCAACCCTACGAGAACTACGACAACCCGCAGAACGGCTCCAGCGTCGGCTTCGCCACCGCGAACTGACGCGTGCGCCGCGTCGAAAGAGAGAGTGGTCGGGGACTATCGCCCCACCTGAGGAGGAAAGATGGGCCTGATGCCATGCGTTCGGTGGGGCGCGCTCCCACGGAGCGGCCGGACCATCGCGGCCCTCACCCTGGTCGCGGCGACCCATGGAGGCTTTGCTCCGATCGAGATCACACGTCCGTCGCGCGTCGTCGCACCCTTGCGTGCAACATCTCCCGTGACCCCATTGCCTGGCGGTTGTAAGGTATTGTCACGTTAAGATGGTGAGCCGGTAGGATGAAAGGAAAAGATAGGAGCCGTCCATGGACACAGCCATCCCATCCTACCTGTGCTGGCCGTTTAGTTCATCCGTGCGACGGATGAATAAATATCGTCGCACGAATGAACTAAACGGCCAGCACAGCTCCATGGCCGCGACGACACCGCGCTGGGCGCGCTGCTGCGCGGCCTGCTCGAGGACGCGCCCGGAGCAGGGGCGTGACCGCCGCGGCCGACGCCGGGTCCGGCCATCGGGTCGTGGCGTCCTGACGCCGGCGCCGCGCGTCAAGACGCCTCCGATCCCGGCAGAGGTAGCCGCACCGTCGCCGTCGTGCCCGTCCCTTCCCGGCTCTCGATGGTCACCGTCCCGCCGTGCTGCTCCACGATCTCGCGCACGCTCGCCAGGCCGATGCCCGCCCCTTGCACGCCGCCCGCGTTCTCGCCGCGCCGGAATCGCTCGAAGACGTGCGGCAGGTCGGCCGCCGGGATGCCCCGACCGTGGTCCCGCACCGTCAGCACCGCCCACGCGCGCGTCGCCTCGCGCCCTTGTGTCAGGCGTACCCGCACGTCCCCGCCCGGCGGGCTGTACTTGATGGCGTTGGACACCAAGTTGCCGATGACGCGCTCGATCCGGTCCGCGTCGATCTCGACGACCACCTCCGGCACGTCCACTTCCGCGCGCACGACCCGCCCCGCGAGCTCCTGCTGGTGGTCCACCGTGCGGCGCACCAGCGCGGCCAGGTCCACGGGGCGGCGGTCCAGCGCGAGCGGCTGGCCCATCTCCAGTTGCATCGCGTCGAGCAACTCGTTGAGCAGGGCCGTCATCTGCGACGCCGCGGTGACGATGGCCTCCTGCCGCGCGGCGACGCGCTCGCTGCTCGGCGTTCCCCGGCGCTGCGCCTGCTCCCCCGTGAGCTCGGCCAGGCCCTGGATCGCCGTCAGCGGCGTCTTGAGGTCGTGCGCCACCGTCGAGAGGAGCGCATCACGCGCCTGCTCGAAATTCCTGATGGTCGTGATGTCCTGGAAGACGACGACCGCTCCCGCCACCCCCGTCGAGTCGCGCAACGGCGCGCTGTTCAGGAGCGCCGGGACAGCGCGCCCGTCGGCCGCGTGGAGCAGCAGTTGCACGCCGCGCACCGCCTCCCCGCGCACGAGCGTCCGCTCCACGGGCAATCCCCCCGCCGGATAGGGCGTGCCGTCGAGTTGCCGCAGGGGCGCTCCCGTCCCCGGCGCGCCCCCTGGTGCGCCCCGCTCGGCATCGGCGAGCGACCGGCCGACGATGCCTGCTCCCAGCAACTCCCGGGCGACGCTGTTGGCGATGGCGACCCGCCCCGCGGCGTCGGCGACGACGCCGCCCTCGGGGAGCACGTCGAGCACCTGCTGCAGCCGGTCCCGCTCGGCGCGCGCCTCCCGCGCGAGCGCGTCCACCCGGCCCTGCGCCTCCGCCTGCGCGGTCACCTCGACCGCGTTGATGAGGATCGCCTCGACCGCGCCCGTCGCGTCGCGCGCGGGTTGGAACACGAAGTCGAAGAGGGCCTCCCGGCTCCCCTCCCCGTCGTAGGCGAAGCGGACGGGTCGCGCCGTGCCGACCTCCGGCGCGCCGGTCGCGTAGGCCCGGTCGAGCAGTTCGTAAAAGCCCTGGCCGGCGATCTCGGGGAACACGTCCCGGAACGGCCGGCCAACGACCGTCCCCTCGTCCCGCCCGACGGCGCGCAGGTAGGCGGGGTTGGCGACGCGGAAGACATGCTCCGGCCCCTCCAGGAGCGCGATGAGCGTGGGCGCCTGGGCGACGAGCACGCGCAGGCGCGCAAGCTCGCCGTCCTCCTGGCGTTGGTCTCGCCCGTCCATCGCCCCCCCTCTTTTCTCTCCGCCGCCACCAGGCCGCCACCAGGCCGCCACCAGGCCGCCACCAGGCCCCCCCGGCCCCGCGCCCGCGTCGCACATCTGTCCCACGGGGATTATACTAGAACGAACTCATCGCGAGGACGGGCGTCCCTCGTATGGGCGCGCCCTGTCGGTGTGAACGGAGTCTGACCCTGGAGGGACGCGGGCAGGGCTGGACCCCGACGGGCCGGGTCCAGCCAGGCCTGAGATCGCCCTGGTGAAGCCGAGAGGATCGCGCGTAGGCGGACTCGACGGCCCGCAACCTGCCCCCGTCCCTCCCGGGTCAGGCCCACCACGCCCCCTATGACCATCGCGGGGCGCACCCACTGCCCCCGCGCCCGCGCCGCCGGCCTGTTCTCAGGATGTTCTCAGCAAAGCGTGCCATGCTAGAGGGACAGGGGGACCCTCGCCGGACGGCGCGGGCGAGAGGCAACCGACACGAGTGGTTGGCGGCGCGCCCGGCCGTCGGCGCGACAGGACAGGGGGGAGGGCAAACCGTGCGTATCTTGCTGGTGGAGGACGACCCGCGCATCGTGCTGTTCGTGGGCGAGAGCCTGGAGGATGCGGGCTACAGCGTAACCGTGGCCCGCGACGGCGAGGAGGGCTTCCTCGACGCGCGCCTGAACGGCTACGACCTCGTCATCCTCGACCTGAGGCTGCCCCGCCTGGACGGCCTGGAGGTGGCCCGCCGCCTGCGTGCCGACGGCATCGCCACACCGATCCTGATGCTCACGGCGCGGGCGCGCGAGCAAGACCTGATTGCGGGACTCGATGTCGGGGCCGATGACTACCTGACCAAGCCGTTCCGCCTCGGCGAGCTGCGCGCCCGCGTCCGCGCGCTGCTGCGGCGCGACAGCCTGTCACACGCGCGCGTGATGCGCGTGGGCGACCTGGAGCTCGACACGGCGACGCGCCAGGTGCGGCGCGCCGGCCGCGCCATCGACCTCTCCGCGCGCGAATACGCCCTCTTGCACTACCTGGTCCACCATGTAGGCCAGACGCTCACGCGCGCGCAATTGGAAGGGGCGGTTTGGAGCGACAGCGCGGTCGGGAGTAACGTGGTCGAAGTCTACATCGGCTACCTGCGCCACAAGATCGACGCCCCCTGTGGGACGCCGCTGATCCACACCGTCCGCGGGGTCGGCTACGCCTTGCGCGTGCCAGACCCCGTTTCGCCACCCCTTACCGTCTAGCCACCCCCGTCCCGTGGTACGTACGAAAGAGAAAAGGTCGCCCATCATGACTATCACCGCGTGCGTCCGCTTGACCCTGGCCCACCTGGCGCTGCTGGCCGGCGGCGCCGCGGCGTCGCGCCTGGCCCGCCGCCTCGTCCCGGACGCCCGCCAATCCGGCGACCGCGGGCGCCCCGGCGCACGGACCGTCGCGGGAGACCTGGGCGCGCTGCTCCTGGGCGCGCCCGCCGCCTACGCGCTGGCCGGCTACGCGCTCCGCCCCGTCAAAGAAGCGCGGGAACGGCAGGAGCGCTTCGCGGTCGCGGCCTCGCACGAGCTGCGCACGCCCGTGACCGTGCTGCTCGGCACGCTGGAGGCGGCGCTGCTGCGGCGGCGCACCCCAGAGCAGTACGAGGATGTGCTGCGTCGGGCGACGGCGGAAGCGGTCCACCTCTCCGACCTGCTCGACGAGGTCCTGACCCTCGCGCAGGTCGAGGGCGTCCGCGACACCTCCTTGTCCGTGCCGCTCGACTTGCGCGCGGTGGCACGGGCGGCGCTCGCGGACGCCCGCCCGCACGCCGAGGGCAAGGGGCAGACGCTGGACGCGACGCTGCCCGTGGCGCTGCCCGTGCGCGGCAATGCTCCCACGCTCCAGCGCGCGCTGGCCAGCCTGCTGGACAACGCGACGGATCATACGCAGCCGGGCAGCGCGATCCGCCTGACGGCGCGCCGCGCGCGCGGCCGTGCCGCGCTCACGATCCACGACACGGGGCTGGGGATCGCGCCGAAGCACCTGCCCTACCTATTCGAGCCCTTCTACCGCGTCGACCCTGCCCGTACAGATGACGGCGACGGCCGGCACGCGGGCCTGGGCCTGTCCCGCGCCGCGCGCATCGCCCACGCGCACGACGGCCGCCTGACCGTCCGGAGCCGGGTCGGCGCGGGCAGCGCCTTCACGCTGTCGCTGCCCCTCTCCCGCCAGCGCGGGGTGGGCATTGCGGGGCGGGCGCGTTTGACCAGGCGTGCGTCGTCATCCCTGGTCGCGCCCCGACGACGCGCGGACGATCGCGCCGTTTCAGGGTCCTCTCAGGGACGGGAGCCAGACGTGAGCTCTGCCCCGCCCAGCGCCGCAAGGGAGAGAACCACAGGCAGTCCTGAGGGCGAGAACGAGTAGGGGGAGGGAGGTGGGAGGCATGGCGGACATCCACGATAGCGATGGCGACGGCGCCGCGCCGCGCCACCGCGACCGCCGGTCGCTCGTCCCGATCACGGGCGGGGCGCCGCCCTGGCGGGAGCGCACGCATCCGTGCCCGGTCTGCGGACGGGCGTTGCGGGACGACGAGTGGCCCTGCCCGCGCGGCGCGGCGGCGCGGCGGACGTTTCCCCGACCCGACCCGCTGGCCCCCGCGTGAGGGGACGTGAGCCTGTGACGGACAACTTCGTGACGGACGAGCCGGAGTTGGCCGACGAGGGGATCGCGCGTGCGTCGCTCGTGCTCTGCGCCCGGCATCTGTTTGCCACCGAACAGAGTCCCGTGACGCCGGGGGGCCTGGCGCGATTCGTCGGCGCGCACGGCGCCGACGGCCTCGCCGCCGTGCGCGCCGAGAGCCCTACGGCCTGAGTCCGGCGCGAGATCTACCACCTGCAGCGCCTGGCGCGCGCCGACCGGCAGGGCTACGCGCACGCCCTGTCCAGCCTCCCGCCGTCCCTGGCCGATCCCGCCGTCCGCCGCGTCCTTGCCTGCGCGGCCGGGCGCGCCGGCCGCGCCCTCGCCGCCTCATCCGAGCACGGGTTGTGACTACATGGCCGTGCCCTCTCAGACTCCTCTCAGGAAGGGGGCCTAGACTGAGCCTATAGCCTATGTCCCCATACTCCGTGCCCAGGCCCGGCGCGC
>JAABUH010001433.1_pt1 | contig 26702 bp, 34 predicted proteins | sample 5559121 | NCBI WGS metagenome assembly JAABUH01 (sample SAMN10711871, study PRJNA513364) | rock metagenome | isolation source: Antarctica rocks | place: Antarctica: Victoria Land, Battleship Promontory nord | collected 2015-12-28
TCAAAACAAAATACTCTTGCCTCCCCCTTCGAAAGTACTCGGTACTCCCCCACTTGAAAGCGTTCATCTCGATCTATGTTCTAGGCGATTGTTCTCAGTCTCTCCTAGCTGACCCTGCGCGTAGTGCCGGACCAGGACCGAGAGGAACGGTCGCGACCTTATCTCAATATATGCTCTCCTCAGCAGCTACATTCGGCTTCTTCATGTCCATAGGCTCGGTGCGCTTGCCCTTCCCCTTGACGGGTCGCCCGGGACTTGGCGCTGATGGGACTTTTCGAATAGGTCATCAGAACGGATTCGACTCATACGCTCCCTGAACACTTGAGACGGTCACCGGTCGTTGTCTTGGCTGAGTCGCCTTATCGGATTGCTTGGGTACAGGGTCAAGAGAGGCGGAGATGGGAAGGAGAGGATCGGAGATTATGAGGGAATATGGGACCATGGATGAACAGGACAGATCGACATGATGGTAGGGGCCCGGACGAGGGCGAGATTGGCGGAACGAAGCAGGTCAGAAGCGTATGCATAGTATCTCTCTCGTCTGACTCATTCTGGCTCAAGCTCACACGGCTCATCTACACTTCTCTACTTATCTACATCCAATCATCAGCTTACAGGTCGTCCAAATGAGCCTCGTCCGCCTCTCTCAACCTCAAAGTCCACTCTCCCCCGTCTTCTGTCTCATCCCCGCTAACATCGAGAATATTGCTCTCATACGTGGTATCGGAGGCGGTAGATCTCGATGACGCCTTTCGCCTGGTGCCGACCGCAATCTGACGCGATGGTATCCGCTTCCGACCGAACTCATCCGCTTCGAGGGGAGAGACGTTCAAGACCAAGGAGGATTCTTCTGGGATAGGCATTTCAGGGAGGAGGGAGGAGGTGATCGAAATATTCCTTTCGCGCATGACTGTACCAGTCACTGAGATGGGTTAGCTTGTGACAGCTTTTGGGGAGGAAGCGCACTGACCATCGTCGGATAGGTCAGCTCCTTTGAACGCCAGACCCAAAGACCGCCTCTTCCTCCCTTCAAGCGCATCGACCTTCTCCTGCAGAGCCCGACACTGTTCCCTCAGCTCTTCCCGCTCACCGAGCCCTTCATTAAGCAGCTTGTTCAAGCTCGACACATCTTCCCTCAGCTCCTTCATTCATCTTTCGAGGCGGTCAAGGCATTGAGGACCGCATCGAGCTCGATGGCATGCTTCGACTTGATTGTCCACGTTTGAGCCTTCATCCTTGGACGGCGTGTTGATCGAAGTATCGTCGTTCGACGCGAATAAGAGGGGGACTGATTAGTCGATGGGACGCTCGACTCCGTCTCCGAATCCTGACGAGCGATCCACGATGCCCTCGAGCGATATCCGAGCTAATCTTGGTCGAAATAAACGGTGCTCGTCGGGTCGAGTTGTGAGTCGGCGTATAGTCGTCGAACGCAGACGCCAGCATGGACGCCTTGCTGAAGACGCTGCGTCTTGGAGAAGCGGGAACCTCATCTTGCGCTACTGCTATCCATGTACTACCCGCTACAAGGCTAGGCCGGGGACTATGGAAGACTCTACGAGTCCGAGCGAGGTGCGATGGTCGCATCGAGTGATTGCCCATGTCGTGATGCGTGGACCAGGTCGAGACGAGGTCTGAAGTCCATCGAAGTGGCAGGTCGAGTCCGCTTGCTCGGTGTCTCTGATGTAAGGCGAAACAGGGGCCTGCGAATCTGGCATACGCTCGCGATGAGGCAAAATTGATGACTTCGCTAGCCTTTCGAGAACTCCCAATCGACGCTCATCCTCGTCATCGGCGTCCGATCTACGTCGTGGCTTGACCGTGTCGAGGTTTTCGAGCTATTTGCTTATTGGCAGACCACCATCCTTCCCCTTGAGACTTCTCCAGCTGTTCCAGGAGAGCTTTCGAGGTCCACCAGAGAAGCGAGATCACGATTTGACTTGCTCCTCGATCTCGGTAACGGAGAGATATCTTCCTCCTTCGCTGTGTGCCACGATCGACCGGATTGCGCACGGCTCATCTCGCCATCGATTTCCGGCTCCGTCATCGATTTTTCGCAAGTCACCATACCGGATGACGCACTACTTGAAGATGAGTTGGAAGTCGATCGTGGTAGCTTGGCTTCTGTCACTGACTTAGGAAAGGGTTGAGGTGGTCCAAAGGCTAGTGAAGAGGTCGTAGTCGTTACGTTTGTCCACGATATGAATAGCAGAAGCCAGAGTCGGCATCTCCTTCCACTTAGACGGCAGACCGGCGATCTCGCTCGACAGACTTTGATGGAGCGGATCGCCTGGTAAACCATCGCGGATGAACACTCGGAAAGGACTACCTCCAGGAAGGGACGTGTCGTTTTTGGGTGGGTCATAAGGCATTGGGGCGGAGGGGACGACCCGGTGTCGAGGTGGTGAGAGATGATTGATGAGCGGATGAGGAGAAGAGGAATGCCGAGAAGGTTTTGAGGCGGGACTTCTGGGGTGATTGGGGAGCGGGAGGATCGGCTAGAGGGCGGTTAGAGAAGCGAGATGATGGCATGTTTGAATACGAGTCGGGACATCGAAGAAAAAGGAGAAGTAAACTGCGTAAGTCAGCTAAGAATAGTAATGTCGACGACGATCAAACGCAGGCATCCCCCTTGATCAGATCCTCGTGCCCAGACCGCGAAGGCAACCATGAACCAGCAACAACGCTTTCCACCGCTCAATACTTCCAGTCCGATTGCTGATCTAGCCGACTCGCCACTCGGCCAGACGGCCCAGAGCTGGTACTTATCACTCACCCAAACACTTGTCTTTCCGGGACCTCTCCCTATTGCTGATGCTTGGCAAGCTCCGTCGAGGTCGCTGACAAGAGTCTTGCCCGTGAATCGTTCGTAGGCAGCAAAGTGCCACTCTGATTCCCAAGTGTCCCGCTACCATACGCAATAGCGTTGACAGGTTGAGCTCGAGAGGTATCTCTACTTTCGAAAGCAAGATCACTCCTTCGAGCATCGGCTTGAGCTTGGGCGTCAGCTTCGCGTTGCGCTTGTCGTCGTGCTCGTCGAGAGTCGAAGTACTTCGTGATCAGCCAGATGATTGGCATCGCTCGACGCTAAGTTATCCGAAACCTTTTCAAGGGGTCAAGATGATCTCGACAGTGTGTTGAGAAAAGGAATGACATTTGAAATGACGGACGATGAAACACTGGTTGATGGAGTCCAAGGGAATGCGAGACAATCTGATTGATGGTACCTTGTGGGTTTATTCGTGCTCGGTTTGACTCTGAATCCTGCCACATTCCACGTCAACACCGATCACGGTTTGCATTCACAAGTGCAGCCCTTCAGGTAGGTAGTCGTGGTGGACTCATTGCATTGGTCGCACTCCTTGTCATCGCCCATGTACTAAAGAGCAAGAATGTCAGATATCGTGGAGAATCAGTCGCGGTGCTCGATGAGCCCCTCTCTCAAGCCAACAACACGTACTTTTCGAAGTTCATATAGTCGTCCTATTGACGGATCCCAGTTGAGAACTGCCTGACCCGTTCTGGAATATTAACCACCTCCATAGCGCCGTTTGACTGACCAGAGAAGCCTTGACCGTTCTTTGTAACGGATGATTTACAGGAAAGATTGGTCTTTCCGTGCCTACAATAGTTTGTTAGTCTCTTGCATGCTTGGCGTTTCTGAGGAGAAATACCTGTTACGCTCAATCGTCATATCCTTCATGCGAAACCGTGTCCGATCAAGAGTAAAGCGAGCAATAAGCGTCATTTGGACACAAGATGGCAAAACCCTTTAGAGTAATCTTCAGGCTGTGGAAAAGGTTTAACAAAATCCATCTGTAAATGGAGTGAGAGGCAAATGCAGCGATCGGAAAGCTGAAGCTCGCACAGTCTGCGATATCATCTCACCCTCGATGGAAAGCTACAGGTTACCAAGGACAAGCAAAATCTCACCCAAATGCGTATCAGGTCTTGCACCCTGGATGAACTTACAGATTCCAGCAAAATGACAGCGACTTATCCGCCATGTTTCCGTATGTCCAAGGTATACATACTTGTCCAACCCTTTCGCAACATTCGCTTGGTCGGCACGAACGCTCTATTGCACTGAGCGATAGGCATCGACAGGATTTATGGTCAGCAAGGGCGTTCATCAGTGAAACGAGGGTCCGTTCAAAACCCGAAGTTCATTCCTGGCTCAAGCTGGACCCAACACAGCGTAAACTACAAGGATTCAGCCCCAATGCCCTCTTCATCGAGCCGTCAGTCCTCCCTTCCTCGCCCATCCCGGTCAACATTTTCAGTGTATCCGGACTCATTTACGCTTCCGCTTTGATTGCACCTGTACATACATGAGATTGCATATTGCTACCTTTCCATGCCGTACCCAGTCCGCATATTTCGCGGTATGGGACCGTTTCGCATCATTCCACCGCTTGAGCCTTTTGATTCTGCTTCTTCAATCTCGTCACTAAGCGCTGTGAGCATACTCCTTTTCCTACTGAAAGTACTCACTCTCTCGTGATACCATCGTAGTACTCATATACCCATCAGGGAAAAGGTCAACGATCTGCCTCGAATCAGCTTCCCAATAGCGATATGAGCTTGACACACCCTCTTATACAATCGACGAGTCATATTCACCTCTCCCCATTCCTTATCTATATGCGCATTGGATATGCCGTACGCATTGCTATCCGCAGTATCAGTACCGGTAAACAGGAGAGGAGAAAAAACATACGAGGCCTTGATGCTGAATCTGACCATCTCTTGTAGATTATCCAGTAGTTGTTGAAAGACATCGCGCATTTCCATGTTCCAAATGAAGCGCTTCGGTGGCGCTCGAGGTCGTCCATCTACGGGCGGTGGTACATCTGGATCTTCGTGAGTCGTTGCAATGGACGACGGGGGAAGTTGTGACTGCCAAGCTCAGCATCTTGAATAGTAGGCATTCTCAAGCGACATACTCCGTTCTGGGGATGTGTCTCGTCTAAACAATCTGTCAGTAATGATATCTGCTGGGAGATCCGCTCACCCCACTGCTTCAATTCGGTGTCCCAGTTTCGATAGCTGTCCTCATACTTCGAAACCCATAGGTCCCTATCCCTCTCTACCAGCTCACCGAACTCCAGGATCCCGACGTTCTCACATTCTTGCAGGAAGTCCCAGTACTTGTCATGGCATAGCTTCGTAATGAGTTTCTTAGATCATCATCAGCTTCCTTCGCGATAACAGCGCGAAGACTGACTGTAAGGGTGAGTCGGTTGTAAGGCAAAGTGCTTGGAAGGCACATGTAGAATGAATTCGCTTCCTCTCGTTCTCCAAACATGTCATGTCGCATCGCTGCGATTCCGGCGGCTTTGAGAAAGGGTTTGAGACGGTCCGGGAACTGCCCCTTGTCGGCAAGCCATCGGTCTACGCGAACGACATCAGCTTCCATTCTGACAGAAGGGAAGGCCAAGATACGCTTGTTGCTCTCGGCACGAATCACACCCAGACGCGCTCGTATTTCGAGCGGGAAGCTTTCAAACGGAGGACGACACTGCGTCCTCATCAGTCGGAGCCTCGCATTTTTCCTTGACGGAGCTCACTTTGGGCAGCGTAGATGCGCTCTTATAGAGATCCTGGCTTGTCCCGTAGACTTCCGGATCGATCGGCACAGGCGGCATGGTATCCGCTTTTCACGCGTTAGATCCTCTGCCCACGCCGAAGTGGATTTGCATACTGAGTTCTGCTCGTGGTGTTCTGGATGGTCCAGCCCGCGGTCTCCCCTCCGTCTCACTGTCTATCTCGATCGGACTGTTCCTGGTTCCGAATCCCTTTATCGGCGTGTCACCTGTTCTCGAGACCGTCATAGCCGCCAAGCTCTTCCTTGATCGGCTCGGCGCTGTCGAGACGGGCTTATATCGCCGTACTTGAGGCTTCGGTCTGACTTTTTGAGGTGATCTGACCAGGTCAGACATTTTCTGTGTAGCCACTCACTCCTCCAGCAGCTCTAGGGGTCCTGAGTGGACGAAGAAGCCTTCCTTCTTCGGTCGACCAACATGGGTAGGTGCGTCAATAAGCAACTCGGAATCGTCGATGAAGGGGTCTTCCAGGTCGTAATCGACTGGTCTCTTAGTCTGACGGGATGTCAAACCTTCTGCTTGATAGCACCGCGATAGACTCACCTTGACTTTCTTTTTCTTCTTCGGTTCCGCATACTTCTCCTCTAATCTTCTGGCGATCGCCTCCGCATCCTCATCAATCCCGCCAGGCCCGAGCAAACCCGCCGCGGGTCCGTCGCTAGGCGCAGGTCCTTGCCCATCCACATCCGTCCCTCCGTCAACTGTGACGTCTCTCTCCTCCTCAACTGGTGCCCACTCGCTTATCATCCCTTTCTCTCGTGCATCATCTAGGATGTTCCATTCCAGCGTCTGTCCATCCGGTACGAGCTCTCGCTCCAACCGCATGGTCTTCATAGGTGGCGGGGGAGGGGGAAGGTCCTCATCGGAAGAAGGGGAACGGCGAGCTCGTTTCTTTTTCGGGATGAGGACGTTGGCGGGCTCTTCCCCTGTCACCGGTAACCCGTCAATCGTCGTTCCGGACGAGTCGGGCACTGCAGCTTCGCTCGGTTCGGTCTTGACAAGGGGATCTCCGATCGGGAGATTGACACTCGCTTCACCGTTAGCGCCAGACATGCCAAGGAACTCAGGTTCCTACAACCGGTGTCAGCACATGATCATCCGAAACAAGTGGAAACATACCGGTGATCCTTCCAAATCCTCGCTCTCCGCTCCATCGCTGTCTTCATCCTCGTCGTCGTCTTCCTCCTCATCCTCACTGCTGCCAGAACCCTCTCCCTCCCCTCCATTCCCTCCTTCTTCTCCCACCTCAATGTCGTTCGTTCCCTCACCTTCATCAGCGTCCTCCCAGTCGTCCTCGCCACCGGCGCCCTCCTCCTCTTCCCCTCCATCCTCCATCTCGATATCTTCTGGAGGGTTTATCGTAGCGGACGGTAGCAGTCGCTTGGCCAGGGGTATACTAGACGGTTCGAGGGAGGTCAAGCCAGAACTGGACAAAGGCTTGAGGAATGAGCTTGAAGCGAGTGTCGCTGCCGGCTTTTTGGGCGAAGTGAGAGGGGTGGACTGCAGCATGTCGCCATTCGTGCTCGGTAGAGACGTTGACGGTAATGAAGGCAGCTGAGTGGTAGGTGAAGGGTTACGAGGTGATTTGATGGGTGAAGCTGATGCCCGAAGTGAAGGTCGAGGTAGAAGTGAAGGTCGAGGTAAGGTCTTCAAGCGGTTACTCTGGAAGCAGGAAGAAAGAGGGGGACTTACTGTTGTAGTTTGCGGTGTTGATGGACCTGAGTGAGCGGCATTTGGTGAAACGCCGCTGTCTTTGATGGAAGGGCCATTGAGGGGACTAGGCAGCATCTTACCGGTTGATTATCGCTGCAGCGAAACCCTTGGCTCTTCCTCAAGCCGAAGACGAACAATTATTTGCGCTCTCCGCTCCAAGCTGCTGTCAGATTGAAACACACATCATGCAGCCGGGAAGTTGAATCTTCTCAATATCTACACTTCGTGTCGGAGGTTCATGAAACCCAGTCGCGCGTCGCGAAACGAGGAGGTCAAGTGGGTGGAGGGCGAAAAGTGGCGGAATGTTCTTGCAGTACTCAGCGCCGGTCCTCGCTCGATCGAGCGGAAGCTTGGGAGAGGATTGACGAGAAGCACGTAGAGGGAGAGGGAGATGACCGAGTAACGGGGTCAACTAAGATTGTCCTGAAGCATGTTCTATGACGCTAGAAGACGATTATTATTGGGTTCCGCTATCCGTAGACGACGGAAGCAGATTCGATCCGCTGTGCCTGGGCTGTCCTGCAGGGTGTTGTTTTCGCACAATCGGAACATCATACCACATCTCTGTTGTACTCCTTCACTTGGCTGACATCCTTCCATTCATCCGAATACTGCGAGCGCACTGGGGGTTTGAAGATCACCTCACCATGCGATCTCGCCTCCTCGCCTTCCTCACCCTTCTTTCCCTTTCAGCTATCGTTACCGCGAAATCATCCTTCGGCGGCACATGCTCGTGGGTCCCCTCCTGACTATTGGACACAGATACACGTACTGATGCAACATCAGGCAAGCAGTTTCCCGTCTCGACTCAAATACTTGGGCACTCGACACCGATTGCGATGCGACCACATATTGTGCCGATAATAACACTTGCACACATAGAGGATGTCGCAGCGATACAGTTAGTTTCCACCCTGTTATCCCTTTCTTCTACTCCGGAGCTGACGTTGTAATTGCAGTATCCATACGGATATACCGGTGTTGATTTCAGCAAGCTTCCACCTCTTTGCCCAGATGGCCAGTTGTGGGTCCGCTTTGGTTGGGCTCTGAGAGGTAGCTGATTTGGTTTCAGTTGTCCCGATGAAGGGGATCAATGCCTACCTCAGGTTGCGGTCGGATCAGCATGTCAGAAGGATCGCGACGGTAAGTCCTGAGCCTGCATGCATGTTACCAGTACGAAGCAGCTGACTGAGCATGCAGACGAGTGTCAAAAACCTCCAGATTGGAAAACGCAAGCAGGTTACCTGAATGTCAATGGTTCAATCTGCCTCAACTTCCGGTGCGAGTACGTTTCCTGCTACATACAAGGCACGGCTGACCGAGCTGTAGCTGGGCGAACGTGACGCTTGGTCAAGCCTGTATCAGCGAAAATACCATATATACTGTCTACACCGATTCGGGAGGTACGACCGCCTCCATCATCTCGCGAGATAAGTGAGTTTCTCGCTGCGCTTCTTACGACATGCTAAGATGTCTGACGGAACGAACAGCTGCGAGAACGGAAACTATTGCGATGGGAGTTCTTTGGTTTGTATGAAGGCGGAAACGGAAGGTACCGCTTGTTCAGGCAACAAAGAGTGCGTTTCCCTCTCCCTTCACATGCATCAGGTCATGACGTCGTCGGCGCGCAGGTGTCTGTCCTATAATTGCGACTCCAGCGGGAAATGTGGTCGGGCTGCGGATGAGCCGCTAACACCTGCGGCATTCGTTTACGCCCTCATCGGACTAGGCATCGTCGGTCGTGTGCACCTGCCGTCGGAGAGCAATCAGCTGCAGCTGATCCAGCACTTAGTGATCTTAGGCGTATTGGTCGGGCTTTGGTTTACCCATCGTCGATCGAGAAAGGAGAATCAAATCCGCCTGGAGCAGTACTACAATGAGCAGGTAAGCTGTCCATCACTCACAGGCGGTCATTGCCGTCAGCTGATCGGAGCAGATCGCTTATCGAAAATCGATCATGTCCATGTCACATGCGAAGAACTCCTTGCTCTCTTTACCGCCCAATACTGTCTGTCATGCAATACCTTCATGGGTGAGCTGACTCATATAGACTTCCGATGCAGCCCGCCAATCGATGATTTCCGAAGACGCCTATGCCTATACCTCGACAACCGACGGTCCCGGTCTTTTACCTCCAAACATGCGGCGCGAGAGTAGTGCTCAATGGTCCGAGTCGGCCGATAGCGATGTGCTTCTCCTACATGGGCAGGGGAATGGGCGTTCGAATAGGGCTGATCCGTCGAAGGGGTACCGCATATAGTTTACTATCTCTGACGATGCATGATGCGTATGATGACGGGACGATGCTGAATGCAGATTGATAATACTGCTGGTGTAATGCTGTGCTCTGCTATGCTATGCTAAGTTCCGCCGTTCCTGTCCTTGCTCCTGTCAAGCTCCTGCTTACAAGGCTCGCCGCCCTTTTCGTCCCTGATCTGTAGCGGAGTGGATTCAGCCTCTCTAGGAGAAGTCTCGATCCAGTTTCAACAGGTAGGCAGCGCCTCATGGCGTGACCTTACACCAGCACCGCCAGCATCTCCTCGATCGTCGTAAACTTCTCCCTCTCCTTCCCCTTCCCAGCCCTCTTCGCCCTTTCCCTCTCAACCTGGTCAATCCTCGTCCACCCAGCAAGATCAACAACCTTCCCTTCCTTCCTAGCTTTCTCCACCTCTTCCGGCAACCCATCCTCAGGTACATCTCTCAGCGGTGAACCAGAATTCGAAGAAGGTGAGGCGAAGTGATCCTCGAGTATGAGGGAGGAGAGGGAATACGCGTCATGCATCGTCGAAGCAATCACACCTACTGGACCTCTCGCTGCCCAGCCTGCCGCGTACATGCCGGGTACCTATCGCATCCGATCAGCTATTTCCCAATAATGAACTGGACTACTTACAGCAATCCCACCTTCATCGACAACTCGTCCTCCAATGTTTCGTACCCTCCCTCTTCCAAGATCGAAAGGTAGATCCCAACCTTCCTCCCCAATCCCCAACGGTTCAGACCGGTAACCGACACTCTCAATCACCATATCCGTCTTCTCAATAACCTTTCTTCCAGTAGGTCGAGCGACGACAGCAGGTTTCGGTACACTCTGCTCCTGTGACTTCGGCGGATCGGGTTGATTTGGCGCAGGGGTGAGGAGCTCGTTGATCTCCCATTCAACACGTCCAACCCTCTCCTCTCCACCTCGAGGTAAGAAAGCTTTCGGACTCTTCAAGAAATCCAGTCGGAACTCCTTCCCTCCTACCCTCGACCCAGTTCCAGATCCAGACCCAGCATTGGACCCAAGCGTAGCCTTCCCCATCAACCCAAGTAATCTCCTCCTCATCCTATCCCCATCAACCATCCCCTTCGCGTCCTCCATCAACCCCTCCTCCACCCCGGAAAAAACAACATCAGGTAGATTGATCATCTCCCTAAACTCTTTCGGTGTGAAGGAAACCTGTCCAGGTCCTCTTCTACCGACCACCGTAACTCTTTTCACTCTCGATCGGCTGAGTACATCCAGTGCAGAATCCGGTAAGTCGGTTTGAGCGAGCGATGAAGTCGATTTAAGGAGGATCCGAGAGACGTCTAGAGCGACGTTCCCTTGACCTATTACTGTTACTTCCTCGACTCCGGTATCGAATTTTGGAGCTAGGTGAGAGAAAGCTGGATGTCCGTTGTACCAGCTTACAAAAGCTAGAGCCGGATAAACACCTCTCAATGGGTTACTCGAGGAGGAAGACCCAGGAACCGAGGATAAGGGGCTTGATAGCGATGCACCGTAAGTGAGGAGGATGGCGTTGTAATACGGTAGTAGCGCCGACAAGGGGAAGTGTAAAGCGTGTGGGTAGGTGTAGGAGGATAAGGTCGTTCGAGGGGAGGGTGTGGAAGGGGTTGAGGAAGGTTGAGTACCAATACAGATATTGCCTAGGAAACTGAATCGAGGGTCTGAAGAGAGTTCATCAAACTTGTGTTGGCAGTTCTACCCTTCATCATCAGCTGCTAACATGGGACAAATCCAAAAAGAGGGCGACCTCACCTTGACTTCCGGATGATCAGGAGCTACACCATATCGTACCAAACCATAAGGCGTCGGCAATCGCTCATACATATGTATTCGGGTATTCTGACCATTTGGTGAAGATGTCGGGAGGGAAGAGAGGATTCGTGAAGCAGAGTAAAAACCGGATGGACCTGCTCCAATGATCGCTAGTTTCAGCGGTCGGGCGGAGGTGGATTGGGATCGATGAGGGATACGACATGACTGCCAACATGCGAGGTCGGGAGGACGTCCTTGGGGTCGTGGTAGATGTATGGATAGAGATGAGGGTCTCAAGCGATGTGGACGAATCATAGCGGTCTGACGACGCTACACACTCACACTAACACATCGCGAAAGAGTCGCGGACGACGTTTCGGCCTGTTTCCCGAGGAAAACCGAGTGGCCGTTTACTGGATCGTTTCAGATTGAAAAACAGCGAGGTGCTGAAGATATTACGAACGTAGCCTACTATGCATGCTTATGATTGACCACCTGCAACATGATAGTTCCTACACCATGCCGTCACGACATTAATCCTCCATGCCAAAACACGTTCCGCTCGTTGAAAACCCTGCATCAAGTCAATCCTCGAGATTTACTCCGTCCTTCACCATCGCCCTCAATAATGGTGCTGCTTCGCCTGATGCCTCTTCAGGGCGTCCATCCTAGTTCAATGTCAGTTTACGGCCCCACTGGCCAGCAGGGAAGCTGTCAAAGAAGCCTTCCGCTCACCTCGTAAAGCTCTCGTTACACTGAGCACAAGTAACCTTAGGCTTATCCTTGATGGTCCTCCATAATAACGCCTTGTCCTCGCCAAGTTTTCCCTCGTAGACCAACTCTCCCTCGCGTCGGGCATGTCGTGCCATATGTCGGGGCAGGTCGTATTTCCGCGTGAAGATATCTTGACATCGGTTGTAAGGCTATAGTCCAGATCAGCTCCTGTTGGATGATGCATCGGGAAACTGAACTTACAGGTAAGGGATTGACGTATTCACACTGAACTCCCGCCCCGGCACCTGGTGTACCAGCGCTCGCTCGCCTTCCGCCACCACCGCCTCTTCCTGAACCTGATGGTGACTCCCCTGATTTGCGTCCCTTCTTCGGTCCATTCGCCTTTCCCGAGCTCGATCCTCCCGCCACACCCGGTGCAGTACCCGTACTGACCCGTGCCCGCCCGCCCTTCTTCCCTCCAGACCGCCCACGTCCAGCAGCTCGACCCCTCGGTTTCCCTCCACCGTACTCGCTATCATCCCCGCTCGCAACCTCCCCCTCATCCGACGCTGAGCCCGATTGGTAATCCGACCCTAAATCCAGGTCCATAGCGGAACTATCCACTGGCTCCGGATCTCGTAGCGCCGGATCGATGTCCTCCTCCATACCGCTCCGTCTTCGCTTCTTCTGAGGAGGGGGAGGCATGATCTGTTCATCCTTGGCTTGAATTGACTGATCTGCGGGTTTTCCCGACTTTCCAACCGGGATACCACTCGTCCGCCATTGAGCAACAGCTTCTGCACCAGCTTTCCGCTTGCCCTTGTTATCGTAGGGATGTTCGTATGGCGAGCTCGGTGCTGCGGGTTCTCGATGTGTCGCTGCGGCTTGCCAGAGCAGGTCGAGACCACTTTGCGACGAGTGAGAAGATGTCGACGAGCTTCGGTCTCGTCCATGCCCGACTGTGGCATCATCATCATCCTCCTCGGTTGGGATATCTGCAGGTAGACCGACGGGGAATGTACCCGCAAGTTGACGTAATCCTCCGGGAGTCTGAGCAGTAGCGCCTAGTGGAAGGCTCTGTTGGTGTGGGAGCGAAGGTGGTTGAGGGGTCTGGACTCCTATGACACCAGCTAATGCCGCAGACGTGCGTCTGGGAGAGGGGACTCCTCGAGTCGTTGTAGCCGGCGGAGCCATGCGTCCTGGACTTCGTCCCGGTGTTCCTCGTTGCTGCTGTTGCTGGAATGCGGCAGTTGGGCTACTGACATATGGCGGTTGTGTCAAGCCGTGGCCTCCCACGGAACTTAAGCCATTCGGTAGGTTCACCCATTCGATGGATGGAATACACAGGTCGGACTCCTCTGACGATGTCGAGGCTTCGGTTGTGGACGAAGATGTGGACGATTGCCGAGAAACCAGATGATCCGGTGACATCTCAGTCTCGCTTCGTACTTGTGGTTTGACGAAGTTTGCATATCCCCGAGGCAGCTGGAAGGGGTTGTCAGGCGGTGGTAAGCCGGGAGTTGGTGGACCTCGAAAGACGGTAGCTGTCCCATTGAGCTGTTTTATTGCCTCATCGGCTGCCGCAACGACTGCTGCAGCTTGGGCAGATACCTGGACCTCGGAGGGGTTGAAGACTGGGATGCCATTTATGCCGCTCGGACCATCGTAAGATCCCTCGGAAGCATTTGAGAATCCCTCGGGGCCATAGCTAGAGCCAAGCTGCGAAGGGGGAACAGGATGAGGGTTACAGGTCGTACCAGAAGATTCTGTTGACGATGAGAATGACCGATCATGGGCGGACTGCTGAGGTTGAGATGAATGACCGATCAATGTATGAAGTAGATTCCCGGCTGGTAATCTCCCATCTTCCGCCGGCGATTGCACCTGTAACCCATCCATATCCGTTACTAACTGCTGTGTCTTCCCGTCACCTCCGGTCATCCCTGGCTCAGGTAGTAACGCAGCCTTCTTAGCCTTCGGAGTGCTGACCCCTCCCGATGATGGTGAAAGCGAGATGTTGGCCGACGTAGGAGTAGCGAGAGCTGCGGAAGTGGAGGCTGAGGTAGACCCGTTCGATCCCTGGGATAACACCCTTTTAAGTAGATGTGCTTGTGACGGCGAAGTCGGAGTGACATCGTTGGATAAAAGATCGGCATTGAGCGGCTCGGTGGTTATGGCTCCGCTCATGGGGATGTAGGCTTTGTAGTCCGGCTTCGGACGAGGTGAAGGGAGAGGGGAGGAAGTGGTCGTCATATCGGGCGAAAAAGTGGGGTGAAAGCGAGGACTATGATAGACGACCATGATCCGTATCAGCATCCACAGAACCGCAGTCTTTTCGCTCCATGTCTCGTTTGCCGACGACATGACCAGCAAACTCACTACTCGTTTGTCGAGGCGATGCCGAAGCGATCTGACCGTTCCGGATGAACAGGCTTCGTGCCAAGGAAGTAGACTGCAGCGAGGCAAAATGATTACGGACGAGATCCGGGATTTGTACGAAATGACCTGTCACCCAGGATGTGTGAGTCGACGAAGAGGAGATCGGCATGAACGAGAAAAGCTTGTGCACCCATATACCTTTATGGGAGGTAGAGCGCGGCGGACTTTGCTATGATCTCGGTGGCAATATTGATTGGTGGCGAACTGTTGAGGGATCTGCGCCTATCGAGCTATCAGAGTAGGCCCGCCTGACTCAAACTCTTCTGTCGCCGTTTGGTCGCCTCCGCTTTCTAGTCTCAATACCAGCTGCAATTAATAATTTCTCTGGCCATCCGATATGATCAGCCGGCTCGGCTTTCGATTGTCTGCTAAGCAGATTCCTCGTTTAGGACCCTCTCAAGCTCCTCAACCTCACGCCTCAACCTCGTACTTGACACCTCGACCGCTCGGAACCCCGGTTTCCTCCATTCGAAGAGCCTCAACTGAAGCTCAAAACCTCCGCCAAGATATCGATGACTTCTTCGCCGGCTACTCCTCCGAACCATCCAAACCACTTCCTCTCGACGTCCTCCGCAAACGGCAAACACACGCCTACTCACCCCTCGCAACCCATTCGTTCGGCTACCTCCGACCCGTTGACGCCACCGCTGAAGACGTCCCATTCGATCCCGACGAACCTCCTGCAGTACGTGAAGTCCCACCATTCGTCAGTGCCATCCGGATAGTCCAGCGACTCTTGACGGAGCATGGTTTCTTGAATACACAGGATATCTGGAAGATGGGAACTGAAGGGTCGAGGCCGAAGTTGCCGACTGCTCATGTGATCACGGAAGATGGGAAGATCAGGATGAAAAGAGTTTCTACGATGAGGGAGCAGAAAAGACCATGGGTGCCTCCGCCTGAGGCGCCATTACCGGATCATCCGTTCCAGAGTGTTAAGTGGGTCCACTCTGATGTTAGATTGAGATTTGGAGCTGAAATTTCTGGCTAGTTATTTAAAAGGGACTGTGCTAGCATCGTTGGAAGCTCAAGGTCTCATCCACAAACGCGACAACTACCTCCCCCTCGAGACGCAAAAAGAGTTTGGCGAAGCCGTGACACAAGCGACCAGACAAAACCGTCGAGCCGAGCAGAAAGCAATCAAACAAGGTCTTCAAGTCCCTCCACCACAAGAACCTGCGACGATGAAGAAAGTCTACGGGTGGAGGATTGGGCCCGATCCGAAGATTTACCCCGAGGGGGTCACAGGCTCGGACGAAGCACGATGGACGAGAGCGGAGAAGATGGAGGAGCAGTACTACCTTGCCAAGACGAGGGAAGCTAGACAGACTGCTGCGAGGCAGTTGATGCGGAGAGAGGCTTTCAAGCGCGAGAGGGAGAGACAAAAATTACAACGGGCGGAGGATGACCGTCTAGGTCGGACCGAAGAAATCCGGAAGGAGAGGAAACGATTGGTGGCATTGGCGAAGATTCAGGAGTACGCGAAGATTACGGGAGAGGACGTTAGTGGGTGGTATGAGGAGCTCGGACAGGGTGATGTGGATGAAGCGCCTGATTTCAGTCGGATAACTGTGTCGAAAGGGGGGACGAGAGCTTGGAGAGATAGAAGGTTTGGGTTGAGGTAGCATGGGGTCGTAGCATGGGTCGTGGCATCATGCACCGTTGACTTTTGTCTTCTTCGCTTTGGTCGTCCCCGCTGCATCTCGCCGCTTCTTGAGCATCTCCATCCGCTGTTTCAGCAACATCACCCGCGAATCTGCGTCCTCCCTGATGACAGCATGATCAGGTTGGAACCTTGACGAAGGCAGCACGACCTACTGAGCCCGCTCCTCCTCATCCAACCTGCCCATGATCTCCTCCCTCTCTTCCCTCGTGACCCGTTCTCTCCTCTCCTGCTCACTCTCCTCAGGTTCTGGCTCAGGCTCCACATCCTCGTCCTTCTTTTCTTCAAGTATGATCCGTATCGGGGCCGCTTCGTATGAAGCGACGCCGGTGACATCGGCTGCTCGGTAGGATGGGACTGTTCTTCTGGCTTGTGTGGTGGGTGCAGCTGTAGTGGGAGTAATGGTAGGGTCGGGGGCATTCTCTGCTAGGGAGGCGAAGAAGTCGTCTAGCTCGGCGTCCCCCGTCTTCGCTGGTACTGCTGGGACTGGAACGGGAGTTGAGGTGGACGGCCCAGCTTCATTCCCTCGTTCATCTTCATCCTCCTCATCCAGCTCGGCAGGTCGGTTCCCAGCTGAGAAGAACCCCGCCGGTAACCCACTCGGTCCCGGTCCATCACCACCTTCCTTCTCCTCATCATCCTCACCTCCCCCATTCGCTCCCAACCTAGCCCTCTTTGACCCAGTCAGGAGGTCGTCTTCTTCAGCCGGCCGTTTCGCAGCAGCTTTCGCCTGTGATGCCTTCTCTCTCGCAACAGAAGTCCGATGTTGTTTCGTCAAGATATGCGCATCCCATTGCTTCACTAAAACCTCGATATCAGCTTCCAAAAATGACCAACAAAGAAGTTCATCTCCAGATGTGAGGTGGTACAAGGAGTGGGTTCCTGGGAGAGACATACCGGGGATAGCGCAGATGGAGCATCTTAGGACGCCTGTAGCTGTGTAGGTCGCATGAGGGTGTTCGATACGAGCTTCCGCCTTCTTTGCTCGGAGGAGAGAGCGGGCATCCATATTGTCGATGTGAGGTGGTGGGAAACAGGTTCAAAAGGGTCTTGACAAGCTGGAGAGTTTCAGTGAAGTAAAGATTTGATCCCGTGCACGACTTTACTTCGCGTCCCAACTCATCAGATAACCTTATAAAACGCCGGCTACAATGGCAAAAGCAGGCGAAGATTTCGATTTCTTGCTCGACTTCCTCACAAGTACTGGGGACCCATCTACATACCTGTGTATTGGCTCGACTGGGCTCAATGTCGTACCTCCCAGATGTTCGCAATAATAGCTCTCCGCCTCTCCGTCCTCGGCCTCTCTCTGATCTTCCTCAGCTCATCACTCTTCAACCTCTTGTAAACCTCAAAACACTCCTCAACCCCCGATTGAACACTTCCAAAGTCACCTTTCAGAGCTTCCACAGCTCCTTCAAGTACTTTCGGAAGCTTATCCTTGACGCCCAAGTCTTCCCTCAATTCTGCAAAAGGCGGCTCGGGAGGGGATCTCCTGAATGGATTGGACTTGACCATTAGTGACGGCTTGTAAGTGATGCCGTCAAGCCCTGCAGTGATTATCGCCGAGAGTTGGAGGTAGGGCTTGCTCAGACCCGTCCGGGGTTCGGAGCTCGTAGTAGGCTTCAGATAACTCCAGACGAGGTCACGTGCGGACGACAAGTATGAGTGGGATGAGGAATATAGCTTGGGATGTGATGAAAGCGCACCTGTTCCGTACATTTGCTCTCCACATCCATAGCTGTCATAACCACCATTCGTGAAGACGCTAAGCTCTCTGAGATGTTTCAGCAATCCAGCGAGGAACTGATCTCCCGTGTCGGTTTTGGCCCCAGCACCGTTTCTGACACGGAACGATTGAGAGATGGATATACTGACCGCAAGTCGCGCTCTTTTCAGATAACTTGGGATGCATGGTAGCCTGAAGGCCAGAGGGGTGGTTGTATCGTTAGCCATAGCGAATGTAAACGATGTAACGGTACTGCAGTCCTGGCAGTCGACCGTCAACGGTCGTAGCTGTCCTTAAGTGAGAGCTACTTCGATATAGCGGCGGTGTGTAAGATGGGGATAAGATGGGGACTGCTTTCTAATCCTTTCACTTGATATCGATGACGAGCCAGATGAAAGGTGCTCTGTGTTGCCCTGGACGTTAAAGTCAACCATAGATCGCAATCAATGGTCCCTTGTGCTCTCAGTTTTGTGCGAAGCTGAAAGGAAAGGTCAGTATCGTCAAAGGGTATCCTGGCATCGAAATATTGCTTGAGACCTGCGGTGAAATGTGAACACGGGTCGCTGAGGCGAATCGCATGACAAGAGCGGATAGAGGTACGGTGAAATGAGGATGGTTCCCAAATGGACTTGAAGTGAGAGTTACAGTATCTAAGGGGTTATGCGGAAAACGCTAAAAAGTCATTCGCGTCGTAATCACATTTGCTTCCGAAATTGGCTTAAAGCCTCGCCCCTTCCATAATAGTGTATATGGTCCTCTCATCGTTTGAGGCTGAACTCCACTCGGGTCAGGCGCACACCCAGATTGGACGACCTCGATTCATCGATGCTACGATGCTTGATCGCCTACTTCTTCCTGGCCCTTCCTTGCATTATCCCCGTTCTCGCCGATACCGAGATCCGTGACTTCCGCTTCCCCGTATCCGGTCCATCAATAAACCAAACAGACTCTCTTGGATACATCAAGTGAGTCCCAAACTTCCTCACCTAACCTTATTATATACTGATCGTTCTGCCGTCTCAGGCTGAATGCATCAATCCGACAGCTCGAGCTTTCGGTCTCTTCGACCGACTCGGAACATTGGGTCAAGCTCGATTGCTCAGAGCCAGGATGGGAGTTTAATGCGTGGACTGCCAGACTCTCATGGCCAGGCTCAGTACATCTTTCTTCAGGACATATGCACATTGCGCTCACACAGGATTAGTCACCGACCAGGTTCGATCTCGCTCTGTACCCTTCGATTGACCGAATAGCGATCTTGCATATTTCCGCTCGACCGCTTTCCCCTCGAATCCCACATCCTCTCATACAACAGCTCCCACCCACTTCTTCCTCGAGTAGACCCAGGCATCAATGGACATTGTCTGAAGACTTCACCACCACCTTGTGTGAAGACTTCACCACCACCTTGTCTGAAGACTTCACCACCACCTTGTCTGAAGACTTCACCACCACCTTGTCTGAAGACTTCACCACCACCTTCCACCTAATCCTCGAACCACTCCTTCTCGGATTCCTCCCTCAAACAGCCGTCCCAACCCTCCTTCTAATCATCCTGTTCTCCCTAGGATCCGCCCTGACCGTCCCCACAATCATACGCTTCATCGAACGAGCAGCTCAAGCCTCATCCTCATCCAACGAAAAGACCGAGTGAGATCCGATGCATACGTTGCAACACCACAACTGCACGATGCAAGCACTAAAACACCCCAGCAGCTTTCACGCCTTCCATCTCGAGCGCTTTTTCTTTGCTCACTTGGATCATAGTCGGTGCTGGAATCGGGACGAGGAGACTTGATCGACGGAGATGATTTGCTTGTGCTTCTCGGTCGATTATGATTGGCCAGAAATCCTCCTCGTCGCTCAAGGTGAACTAGAACCGACATCCTTAGCTCCATTATATGCCTACTGCAATGCGAACGTCGACACACCTCGGACTTGTACTCGACTACCGAAGGAAGCGGCATCCCAAAAGGTGCGACCATCCCCAAGCTTGAGCTGCTCCTGGTCTTCTCCCGAGCTATATACCTGCTTGGCGAAGCAATTGCGATTTTATGGCGGGAAGCATCGGTTTCGACTACAGCTGACTCACGGCGAGAGGCTGCTTCAACAAGGACTGGTTGGCCGGATATGGTGAGAGGCGGATAAAAAGGGGAGTGATGGTGGGCTCGGCGATCGAGGGCAATTGGGTTTTCGTCCCCATTTGATGCAGAAATGCCATTGACAGCCTGATGTACCTCTGACTTTACCTCTGACGTTCTGGACGTAGAGCCTCGCCGCCTTTGAGATCGCGTCGGACTGGTCACATCGGGCGGATCAGGAGTATGGCTATTCCGCTTCTTCGTGCCGGCAAGAATGGTCCGTTCCTGCTCTTTCTCGTAACGTGAGGATCTTGATGTCGATGCTCTCCGCGTCGGTCCACTTGATGGATCTCTCAATGCTGCAACTCTAGCGTTGAGAACGGCTGGCGGTGGTAAAACCTCTTTAGACTCCTCCTCATCCGACGATACGCTGGCTCTCGATGGTGTCGATGTCCTGCTTTCCGCTCGTTTATGCCTAGCCCACTTGGGTCAGCGCAACTCCATACCACAGTCGAGAACTTGGACACACTTCTTCTCAACAGGTAAGAGCTGATCATACCGCCTCAACACCTCCAACCCCTCTCCAACCAGCCTATCTCTCAACCAACCCACCCCAACCTTCCTCAACTTTCCCCGTCCAGATGTCCACTCTTCATCCCGCGAAAGTACAGCAGATACCACCACCGCCCAAGAATGCGTCGACATGTTTCGAAGCAAGTCGATCCGAGAACGCATCTTGTACCTCTCGAATTGGAGTTTCTCCTTCTCCCGGATCCGTTGACGTCGTTCAAATACCTCGTAGCGTTTGTACAGGTGGGTGTAGTAAGCGTCGGAGGTATCTTCGGCGGGCTGTGAACGGAGCGTAAGCGATGTGAAGTCCAGGTAGATAATAACGACAACATACTTCGTCTTTGCGTAATCGCTTGATCGGACTAAGACTTGGACCGCGGCTAGAAGTCTGAAGCTCTTCCTTCGCTTCTTCCATATCATCCTCTCCTGGCTTGACCAGAGTCCATGAAGGAGTCTCGATCCTTTCCTTGTTCTCAACCGACGCCATCACCGGTCGAGGAGTTAGACTGTGTTGCGGCTTGTGCTGAGCTCCGGTCGGCGTCACTGTGACGAGTGGCGGAGCAGTCTGAACAGCTTCCGTCTGGAAGGTTAGTGGTTCAACGAGAGATAGAGGCAGAGTCGTGATTTGCAGGACGAGTTCGTCAGGTGGACTCGTACTTGGTGCTCCTAGGCATATCATCAGCTTCTCTTAAGGTTTACTATGAGATTAGGGAGTTAGGGATGCACTCACCCCACCGCTCAAGCCAATCAACAATCATCTCTTCCAGATCCCTTATCCCTTCAGCTCCACCCCCAGCAGCCCGCCTTATCCTCGCTGGAAGTACCCTTATCTCAGGCTCGACAGCTCGCGCTTTCCCTTTCCTCGACGCGCTGGGACTTGCTTTCACTTGTACTGGAGAGGTGAGAGCACTACTCGAGCTTTGTACGGGTGGTTCTGGAGGGGATTCGAGCGCGATTGGGTCGGGCGTATGGGTGGTTGAGGAGATGGGTTCATCGTGAACTATGGTTGTTCGGGTTCGTATGGCAGGTAAAACAGACACGGGTTTGGCGGGACGTTGACGTGTTGGAGGACTTCGAGGTCGTATCGAAGATACTTGCGAGTGATTTGAGCGCGTTGTCGGGGAGCCAAGGAGACTTTGACGAGTCGTCATTCTCGTGGAGGACATGGCTACTAGTTGGAGAATAGGAAGAAGGGAGACATGGAACGCGTCTATAGTCCGCCCAAGACCAATGACCTATTCTTATAATTCAGTCATTGGGCTGTCCTACTATGGCAGGTCTTTTTGGGGAGGTGAGTGGCCTCCTTCCAGAAGAGGCGCCCTTATTAGGCTATATTGGCGGAAAGAAAAGCCGAGACGAAAACAAAAAACAGAACCATCCGGGCGGAGGTTGCCGATTGGAAAGGAAGTTATGGGCGAAAGATGATTCATTTACCCGGTCGATCATCTATACTCTCTTACCGTCTCAAGTCGCTGCCTTATGGCCTCCAACGTAGCAGGGAGCTCGGTCAAACATTTCGCGAACGTCTCAAGATCGCTAGGCACGCGCTCGAGATCTGTACGAGTACCCAATGCACTACACAAGGCTTCGACCCGAGCTGTTCATACCCGATACATCCCTTTCCGCCAACAAATCACGGTCACATCCTCCTCCTCGACAGTATCATCATCACACCTCGACTCACCTCGCGGTATCCGACGCCCATCAATAGCATCTTTTCACACCTCCTCTCGAATCCTCGCAGAACAATCAGCCGAATCCAGTACCGCTCCTCACATCCCGATAAAGTTGGTCCAAACCCCAATAATCCAAGTCAAGTCCGATGAGCTAAGCTGATCATGCTGGCCGCTTACAGGGCAATGACTGCATTAGAATATGAAGAAGCCTCGGATTCAGACATGGATAAACTCCACGAAAATCTCGAGATTCTGTGTGAGGAATATGGTCCTGACGACTGGGAAGTGGAATATAGCGTACGCCTCGTCATATCCCTCATACTCTCCCCTTGGTGAAGTTCAAATCAAGCTGATAGTCAAAACCCGTAAGTCTGGCGTGATGACTCTCCAAGTCCCACCTCACGGAACATTCGTGATCAACAAACAACCTCCAAATCAACAGATCTGGATTTCCTCGCCCCTCTCTGGTCCAGCTCGATTCGGTTATTCGCCAGAAGGAGTTTGGGTACATCATCGGAAAGAAGGGATCTCACTTGGAGCTTTGTTGGAGACGGAGTTGAGGAGTTTGATTGAGGCTGCCGGGACTGGGTGGGATGGGGTTGGGTTGAGATGACACTACGAGGACGGAGGGATGATGAGCATGGATGTTTTGCATATGATGTATTGTACGTGATAAAGATAAGGGAAAGCGTATGAGCTAATAATATTACAGATGATGTATCTCCTTGCAATCCATCCAACTCATATCCTCCATATTCAAGTCGGGAATTGGCACCGATCAGGCTCAATCGCGAGAGACCTTCAATCCAGGACTACCTCACGAATTGAGATGTTCTCTTCCGAGGACTACTTCCGGGCTTTGACTGCCGACGTTAAGCTATACCTTTTTGACGTCCGACGATTTACTCACTAGGTCGCGGTGGTGCTCTTTGCCGACAAACCTCATACCTCGCCAAGTGCTGCAATAGCTTGTCGTTCCTCGCCTATGACGTTGTCAGGCATTTCCGCTCATCGCGAGACAGAATTACGAAACGCGTCCGACACAGCGGACAGCTGTACGGTTTTTCTCCAGCTACTCTCATCAGCCAACGACCGAGACTGACCAGGCAGTCACTAACTATGTTTGCTCCTCGCATGTCGCTACTCCGTGATCAGCTTATACTACAGGGAGTAAAAAGCGGAGCGGACCAGCAGATCGTTCCTCCTCGTGAAAGTCTCAATACATTCGGGACAAACAAATCGTCGTCCCTCACTGATCTGTCTCGATCTCATCAGCGGCAATTACCAATCCTGTAAGTATTGACGTACCTTTCGTCGCTTACCCCCTACGTCCTCCTCCAGCACTCGCGGTTCCTCCCACCCCGCTGCGACTATAGCTCGAGCCAGCTCCGTCAGACGCTTCTCCCCAAGTTCCGCCTCCGGTGAGATCGCTTCGAGCGGTGTACTCGGAATTTGGATTCCCTCTCTGGTGGGGAAGTCGCTCATCGCTATGCAACTCGCTCCCCAGCCTTGCAGAGTCGAGTCCGTCCAAACGGGAATCTTGGCGACCACTTGAGGACCAAGATCTTCACCTGCGGTGAGTTCGGGCGCATCGCTTCCATCGCATACAGCCGGACTCCACCCCATCAGTCGAGGCATCGCTGTATTGAGCTTTGGTGGCAATGGCCTTTCCTCCGGAGGGATCCAACCGTAGATCTTCGGAGGAGTGGTGATACGAGCCGTAAGGGAAGTACATGGTGGCGAGGGGGAAAGATTCGATCGCGAGTGCGAGGTTGGCCTGGGGGAAGGACGCGGCTTGGAAGGGGAGATCTGGGATTGGCGGAGGGAGGCACAGGCGGGTAGAATTTAGCCGCAGAGGTGGAGGAAGTCGTTTACGTCGCAAGCATCGATTCGAATGGGTGATGTTGATGTGTTGTGAGAGGGGTTGCCTCGATGATCGTGCTACGTTCTCCCAGGGCTGCATGACTGGGTCGACCTCAATGATGGGGTTCATGGAATACCAAGAGCTGGTTCGATACACGCTCGGATCCCCCGAAAGCATAGAGCTTGGCGTGACTTTTGGTGCTGACCCATCATACCGAACGGGTCGAGTCGAATAGCCTGGGCAGATCAGATCGAGCGGGGCAGTAGGTGTTGATAAGTCTGATGGGAGGACGCTCGGATCTTGGTGTAATGTGACCGGCCGAGTGAGAGTGGGAAATGCGGATGTTAGCCTCCCATCGCGATGGGATAGCGGATGATTGGTGAGCAATACCGTTGACGAGCTTGACTGCGGAGGCCTGTGGACTTGATGGAGGAGGATGAAGTGGAGGACCTCCTGGCTGGACAGAAGCGGATCGGCGCATGAGGTGAGGATTGTGAAGCATAGATGGAAGTTGATGATGTGATGAGGGGCCTAGTGATGCCGAAGCAGGATAAGGAGTAGTGTAAGCGAAGTGGTTGGGACCCTCATTGGGCGTAAGATTAGCGTAAGCTGACGATCACATGTTTGGGGGATGTAGCAATCATACAGAGGCGTCAAACAGCTGGTCAAGAAGATGTAGAACAAAATGAAACATTATTATTATGGCAAGATGCGGTTTGCGAACCGTGCTCATCACTGAACCTGACCGTGACGGGACCACAAAGGATGTCTGAGCGAGACGTCACCAGGGTTCAAAGCGGCGTGTGGTCCGTGCGGATCATTCCCTCGGGATCAGTGCTGCCATCCTTCCGAATACGTTTGGATGTTGTATTCGTGCGGTCGGAACTTCGTTCGGAAGGGAGATCACGTATCACACCTGACTGTCGTCTGTTGATGCCTATCCACGCCGCATGAGACGAGTCCTCTGCTTCACGGAATTTTAAGTGAATCTCAATCTGGAAATCCGGGTCCTTTCGGTGAATACACCCGGTCCGAATCTTTCGTGGTCACGAAGTCTTCGAGAACAATCCTAGCTCGGGAAGATTGAGACGTAAGCTGGCCTAGTGGACCTAGACTCGGATGATCGGTCGGTTTGCCTTCGGACGGTCTTCGAACTACCTTCACATCAACTTCGCCCGCCCATTCAGGAACGGCCAGTGAGTATCATCTGCCTGGCTTCGAATGGAGTGGAAGGAAGAGGAATCAGTGAGTATCACGTCGCAAGCAAGGCCTACCTAACATCCCAAAAGAAGCCTGGTAAGAGTACTGTCGCCGTTTCTGTGATGGCAAAAGGGATTTTGATCATATGCCTGGGAGTTCCGCATCTGAAACAGCTCGTTTCAGGGTTTCCGAAGTTTCAAATCATGAAAGCTACCCTAAAAACGAGCTTTCCCCACTAGCGCAATTTGAGCAATAAGAAATGGGCTGATCATCCAAAATCAACTTTCCTTCTGAGGAACGTTGACTCAGGCCTGTTTCACTTCTTCCAACTTATAGCGATACAGACGGTCCATCACCGCTGTTGTCCTCAGCATCTCTCCTCCCGGTTCTCCCACACTTAGCTCAACTCCCTGTGCTTCCACGGACACTCCCGAAGTGTTCGAAGACGAAAATACTGTTCGGCCTCGGCCGCCCAACACGATCAAACCCACTTGCATCAGCTGCTCAGCTCGGTATCGCACTCTCACCTATCACAATCACTCTTACCAAGTCCCTCCCGCTTGCTGCTCCGCTCGCATCACTTGTCTTTACCATAACACTCTCCTTCCTCCCTTCCACAGAACCAGACGATCAGTCGTACCCAAGCCAGTACGCCACGACAGACCAACGCCAAAGGCGAAGGAAGCACAACGAGCAAGGAGTTTGGAGGGTAGGTTGGAGTCTGGAAGCCCAAAAGGGAACCAAGCGCAAGTTTCGGGCAGCAGGAGGGGGAGTACGGATAGTCTCGATGAGAAGAGTCAGAGTATTATCACCCAACCTCAGGTGAGCTCCACCATATTCTTCCGAACGATATCTGACATACACCCCTCAGGCCCACCGCGAGGAACGTTCACCTTCACCTGCACCCTTGACGAGACGACGATGCTCTGCCATGCCTTCGTCACCAACTCACCCTAGTAAAGGTTCTTCATCCTCTTAAGGTGAACGACACCAACGTTACGCCACTAGTAGATCATAGAGACCAGACGACACGGAGCCGGCCTCCATTCACTACCACTGTAGCGATATTCGTCTCCATGCAAATAAGCCTGTATCCAATCCCATGCTGTTTCCATGATACGTGCTATGCCTTCCACTTCCCAAGTACAGCTCCGAGCAGTTCTACGAGTCCTCGGATCTTCCCAATGATTCTCGGTGAATGCGCCAGTCGCACCAGTCCACGAATGAAAGGCTCCCAGACGACTTGATCAGGTAAAGGGAAGTCTGTGACCTGTCAGTCCGCGCGACACATTACGCTGAGGTATAGGCTACACACCGACTGGACGTGGTATTGTTGTCCGGATGTAGGAGAAGAAGCGATCTCGGATGACTGTTTTGGTGGAACATAAGGAACGAAGTCCTTCTTCTCCGCCTATGACGGGAG
>JAABUH010001434.1_pt1 | contig 26701 bp, 29 predicted proteins | sample 5559121 | NCBI WGS metagenome assembly JAABUH01 (sample SAMN10711871, study PRJNA513364) | rock metagenome | isolation source: Antarctica rocks | place: Antarctica: Victoria Land, Battleship Promontory nord | collected 2015-12-28
GGTCTCAGGCTGTTGCATGATGAGAACAATCAATTTGATGGGAGTACAGGGAGAAAGGTAACGAGGAGAAAGGAAAGTGGAGCTGTCCCATAAAGGGGGGTGTCCCAGAAGTAGGGGAATGACGTTAACAGAGATGATATTTGGAGGTGAGAGGAACTTGTTGACGATACTAACGTTAGATGGTGCGAATACATCGCCTTCCGAGGAATCTGGCGGATAGGTTTCGCGAGATTACACGAATCCGATATCAGCGATACGGAGCTTCAGGTCGGTCGCTTCGCTTATTTCGCTGGTGAGCATGTCGGAAAGTTCCTACTTCCGAAGCCAGGAGAAGAGGTGGTTTACGAGACCAACGGGGAGATGTACTGGCATATCGGCGAGGACGATGTACGTTGGCCATTGCAATCACACTGACGCGCAGATACCCGAACCATAGCGGATGCCCCGTCATTTCCGAGGAAAGGGTTTAAGGTGAGTATCGGATTCGTACGAGGCTGATAACAGGGGTCATGTTTATCGGGTCTGGGGTGGGCCGGTGTATCATCTCCCGCCTCAGAGGAGCGGGTTGCAAAGTATGGGTGGGGATGGAACACGTCATGCCCAGACATGACCCCTATATAGTCGGTGGAAGTTCAGGTTTGGCAGGACTTCCAGTTGGTGTTTTTAGTGAATTGCTAGCATAGCGGAGCGTAGCGGTTAATGGCCGACTACATTAACCGAGGTGTGACAGTAGTGTCATAACGGACGTCCGCTATGACCACGATAACCGCCACATCGACCTCCACGATACGCCAATTTCTTCTCGCTATCGCTCGGCAACCCGGGCGTATCGACGCAACAAAAAGGGCGGGCTGTCAGGGACCAATACCTGTTGACTGTAGTGTGGGCTGTGCGATTTCCTAAGATACGTACTAAGGTACCCTATCAAAGGTCAAGGTCTGCGACAGTCATCTTACTTGGTCGACTGTCGACAACTCAATGTCCTACAAACGTTAGTCGTGGAGATTTCTTGGCTCGAATCAGCTTCGAGGAGAGCTACTAAACTGAGGACCCACCTAGGTAGCCAATTCAGCCGTCAACAAGTATGGTCTAGTCTTGGTGAACTTTGCAGACACACCGTAAGCTAAGATCTATCAGACTATTCAAATGACTACAATACTGTCGTGAATATTACATAACCACTGGTATATCGTAAAACAAGATCACTTCCTTCTGCCGCTAAGCAAAAGGCGTCATTGACCGGGGCTATCTGGCTCCCGGCTATGTGGTTATATAGGGGTCAAGTCTCCGACATGACACTTAGATCCAGAGATATCCATATCGTGAAGGAGAAACCTATGCACCCCTTCACATTCTCTGAAAAAATCTATTCTCCGCCGTCCCCTGCGCATTATGAAGGCGGGTGGTGGCGGACTGGTCGAGCTGCTGAAGGACACCGAATCATGTATCACCTCCTGGAGGATATCTGTCCAAGGGTATTTGATTTAGATACTTACGCCCTCCTGCTCCTTTCTGCGCCATCCTGCGCATGTTCGACCAATTGAGGATTCGATGTTCTTCATCCGAAGATGAGAGGTCTTGAGGACGACAAGTGCTAGATCAAGGAGTCGGTCCGATTTCTGTAGAATTGAATTGGAATACTGGGATATCTGCCACTTCACACTTGAGGATTAGACGACGACCTGCCACACCGGCTTTTTTCGGATCAGCGAAATTTCCGTTCCCTGAATTCGCATCGTTCCCATTACATCCCCTCTAACCAGTTATCGATTAATCGTTCTAGTATCTCAACACGGTATGGTCAATCTCAGGCAGCAGAAACGACTCGCGGCGTCCGTCGCAGGTGTAGGGAAGAGGAAGAGTGAGTGAGATTTCTATGAGTTCTCGTAGGACGGAGGGGATCAGGGGACAGCAATCGCGTTGCTTCTTCCTGTGTACTACTAGCCTTCGCTAACGATGCTATGCAAGAAAATGTCACTGATCACTGATTATTCAGTCTGGCTCGATCCCCAGGAGGCTGCCGAGATTGGTCAGGCCAACTCGCGTAGTGGTGTCAGGAAGCTTCTCAAGGATGGTCACATGTGAGTGATCCAGCTAATCTGTTTACGGTTCTGACCACATGCCCTCTTACCTTTACTCCGAACCGCTTCATCCCACCCCTACAGCATCATCAAGCCCACCGTCATCCACTCCCGCGCCCGTACTCGCGACACCCTCGCCGCCAAACGTCTCGGTCGACACACCGGTTACGGTAAACGCAAGGGTACCGCCGAAGCTCGTATGCCCACGAAAGTGATGTGGTTGAGGAGGATGAGGGTGCTCAGGCGACTCTTGAGGAAGTACCGTGAGGGTGGGAAGATTGACAAGCATCTGTGAGTCCATTGCGACTGGCCAGTGGAAGAGGATCAAGCCCCTGCGACTTGGACGTGGAAACCACTATTTATCGCCGAGTCGCCGCGATGGGTCCGGGTCCTGCAGTGGTGCCGCGGCGGCACGCTCGCGGAAACCACAGTCCTAACTCCGCTGACTTTCCGCAGATACCACACGCTGTACCTCGAAGCCAAGGGTAACCGATTCAAGAACAAGCGGGTGTTGATGGAGCACATCCACCGTGCCAAGGCGGAGAGGGTCCGTACGAAGAATATCCAGGAGCAGATGGAGGCGAGGAGGGTCAAGAACAAGGCGATGCGTGAGAGGAAGGCACAGCGACTTGCGGAGAAGAGGCAGGGTATCCTTGAGGTGGAGCAGGAGGATGAGGTAAAGGAGTAGGCGTAGAGTGCAGTGTACTTTAGGCGATGGATGCTGCGTCGCTGCCGTTCATGCTCATTCTCACTGTTCAGCGCAAATAGTCCAGCACGGCAGCAACTCCATATATCTCAACAGTTTCACATATCAGACAAAAGCAGGATAATATACATGAGTACATGCTTAGGATCCCAGGACATCCTTCAGATTTGTTTGCGCCGATCCCCTCTCGAGTGGCTTTGGCTGATGCGGTCCTGGCTTCCAACCGATCTATTTGATGAGCTTGATTCTGTAGCAATGCAAACGCACAAAGTAGATGATCTGAAATGTCGCCGGTACACTTCCCTCCTCCTTTCCGTACATATCTAACCTCAGGTTAGCTATCGATCGAAGCAACTTGGATATCTCTGCCGAGATGTCATAGGCATCGTCAAATGACTCACCTCTGTAAATACTCTCCGCTGCCATCAGTACATCTCTGCTCACCCACGCTCTTCGACCAAGAATGGCATTACTCTCCCCCATGTCCCGTAAGTCCGATATGAGCTCCCACATCGAGGGATAGTTGATGGTGAGGTCCTCGACGTCGACGGTGGTGAGGGTGAAACCTGCTCGGTTCAAGAGGGAGGGTGCGTCGGTGGGGTCTAAGTCGGTCAGCGGGGGTTTGCTATGGGTCAGTGGGGAAGGTGGGACGTACTGATCATTGGTGATATTCGATTGGCGATACCACCTCGCCGCTCTTGCTCCGCCAGCTGGATGGACGTTCTAGGAAAAGCGTCAGTACTATTCACGAACTTATAGCTAGTTGCAGGACGAGCTGAGTTCAGAACAGGCTGCGACTCACCTCAGCTCGAACAACGTATCTCCACCCAATACTGCCCCAACAAACACTCCATCCGGTTTCAGCAGATGACGGATTTGAGTGAGAGAACCTGTACATGGCTTCAGTCCTCCTACCGTACGATGTTACCTTAAACGAGGTCGACCAAGCGTTTTACGACTGACCGACGATATCTCCCACCCAGTGTAGACCGCTCGCCGAAACGACAGCATCCATAGTCTCTCTCAGCTCGTTGACATCAGGATGGGCGAGGAGCTGAGAAGGGGAAGCTTCGATCCGTATGGGCGGGACTGCAATTCCGTTAGCAATGTAGCAGGGACGATGAGTACTGACAAGGAAAGGTTGAATCGGGATCCCGATGTAGTGCACCTCCTGTGTCAGGTCAGTACATGGAGCTGGCTGAGAGAGCGTACTGACCACTTGGCTCGACCATCCACCATTCCCTCTTCTCTTCGGGTAAGACATCTTGGAGCACGCGCGTGAGCTGTCCGGCATGTGAGGATAGGTCGAGGATGCGTGATGGCGGGACTTTGAGGTCCTATTCACTGTTATCAAATAACCTGAGCGAATGAGGGAACCAGCGGAAGAGACTATGTAGGAGAAGGGGAAACCGGAGCTCCGGATTGAGAAGGAGGTAGAAGGGGAGGTGGGATGAAGGGGGAGCTGAAGGACGGAGGTGGTAGATGAGGGCAGGAATAGGGGAGCAAGGGGAGGAGAGAAAGCAATCTTACACACCTCTACCCTCTCTGCTAATCGTTCCGCTAATTCCTCTCTGACATAGTCTACCACCTTCACATCTGCACTCTGCTTTTCCAGCCGGAGTATCGCTCGATCCCTATGTCTGGCCTTTGACGTTTCATCAAAAACCTCGTATGGCGTCTGAGGAGGTGGTGTAGCATGAAGTCCGAGTGTTGCGTATGGTCGTGATGAGCGGAAAGTTATGGTTCGGAAAGCTCTAGACATCGTCAACATTACGAAACGTACAGAACACACCTTGATCGCTATAAGCTTCGGGAGCGTCGATCTGGTCGATGGGGCCCCAACGTCGTGGTAGCAGTTTCAATTGCGAACGGCGTCCACCAGATGAGATTTCCACCTTTTTCATGATCGATATCTTGTCCTCCTTGACCAGGAAGTTGTTCTCCTTTCTTCTAGAGCTGCTCCAAGCACCCGGGATACCGAGATGGACCTTTTCCCAAGCCTCCTACATAAAAAGTAGTGATTGAATTGGATGCAGGGTCCAGCCACGCGCTAAAATCAATCCCGGCATCCTGCATTCCTTTGTCTTCCGCCCTTCAGACCCCGTTCACCGCAGATTTTGAGAGAAAGTAAAGGGTTTCATAGGCTTCTCCATCAGGATATGGATACCTCTGGAAATCAACCCGCCCCTTTTGCATCTACAAGCTCAAACGTTGCATCGGCTTTTCACTGGCTAGGGGCCCTTTATTTCCCCCAGATTCTGCTATCTAGGAAACTGGGCCTGTAGATAAATCATTGCGGGTCTCAGACCGGCCAGCTGGAGTGTACGGGCGGCCCTGATTCATGCTAAATACGAGGCGGCCTGGAATAGTCCGTCATCAACAAGGTGGATTATTCCTGGTTCAACAAGCTAAGGAACACTGCAAGTAGACAGGATCCGAACATTTTTCCTGTGAAATTTTTGATATATCGAAACCTTTATTGACCATTATGTATACCCCTCTCGATCGTATAGTGGCTATTACCTGCGATTGTAATGGTTAATTCCCGCTCGCATGGTCGTGTGTTCGACTCACACTCGGGAGACAATCTTTTTTCTCTGTCTGATCTGCGAGATCTTCCTCCCTGGCCCTGCTTTTGCATGTCGAGCATGCCGCAGGTATCTCACCGAACGTTGGGAGAGTAAGCCATTCCGTCAAAAGCCACTCCGCATTGGTTTCCTTCCTTCTGGAGTAGAGCATGGCCTTAGTCGCTATACCCATGTTGGTGGAGGATGAATCTCGGGCCTCCACTTCCTCCGCTCACACTCTCGACCTCCCCTCTCTCCAACCCCTGTCTCATGATCACCCTCTTCTCTCCATCTCTAACTTCGATGTTGACGCATTTCTTCTCTCACGTGTGCACATCCCATTAGAAGAGCTACGAGGAGAGCTCCGGTCATATCTCGGACAACTGCGGGAAGAGCTAGTCCAGCTCATCAATGACGACTATGAGGAGTTTATTTCGCTGGGTACGGGTTTGCGAGGAGAATCCGAGCGATTGCGGCGGTTAGAGAAGCCATTGAAAGGGTTGAGCGAGGAGGTGGAGTCAGTCCGAGGAGTATTGGCGAATCACCAGGAGGCGGTGCAGGAAAAGCTGGATGAGCGGGCTGCTTTGCGCGAGGAGAGGGTGAGCGCTCAACGTAGCGTAGCTGACGACAGGCATTACTTGACCTGTTATCTCGGCTCTTCGAGACTCTATCGCGAGCGGAGACGCTACTGGCCCAACCGGATGAGGATGACCGGGCGAAGCTAGTCGCAAGAGTAGCAGGCGAATACACGCAACTCGTCTACCTTGTCAATAAAGCGAGAGCCGAGCGGTGCGCCATCGTCGATACCGTCACAGAAGTGAGCAAAACGTCCGAACGAGCTGACCTTAGCGCATCACTTCCATCAAAGCTGCCCTAAGCAGAGATCTATCCAATCTCCTTGTCGAAGCTGTACAAAACTCCGCATCTCTTCGCCAATGCCTTCGGACTTACGAGCTCATCGAGGCATGGGAGGAAGCGGAGGAGGTGATCCGGACGATGATACGGGGCTTCTGCCAAAATGTACGTCTAGGTGTCAACCGCGCTAATGACAGAATATCACCGCCTCTGCCCTCGCTTCGACTTCACCGCTTGTTCCCCTCACTCCCCACCCCCTCGCGAATCCCATGGCGAACCCCTTCGAAAAGATCTTTCGACTCCGCGATGACTCCTCTCTAGCCGCCCTTCTCAACCGTGTCCTGGCCTACATCGAGACATTCAAATCCCTCATGACCATTTCCGAGGACGTATCAGATCACTTCGACTTTTTCTCCCGTGTGATTTGGCCAGAGATTGCCGGGACGATCAGCGAGAACTTAGGTGGGGTCATCTTCGCTGCGGGTCGCCCGGACGAACTGCATACAGTGAGTCGTACTTTGACTCCGCTGACGACAGCATTACACCACCACACATCGCTTCATTGACCTTCTCGAATCACTCGCACCATCTCCCCGAGCTATCTCAGCCATGCGCCACTCTCCGTCCTACACGTCATTCGAACGGCGGTGGCAGCTCCCCGTCTACTTTCAGCTACGATGGAAGGAGATCGTCTCGACCTTCGAATCGGCGCTGGCGTCACCTGGAGCAGCTGGCGAACGGTCATTACCTCAATCCGCCGCGGCTTGGCGAGCGATTCAGACATGCTGGGATGAGGAGGTGTACATTCCGGAGCTAGCCAGCCGATTTTGGAGGCTGTCTCTACAGGTGGGTCAAGAAACGCGACGAAGCTGATCGCAGATCGTCGCGAGATATGGCCACTGGCTGCGAACAACACTTGACGGATACAAGATCGACGACGGAGAGGAAGATGCGGCGCTGAGGATGGCGGCGAGTGCGGTACTCGACATCGATATGCTCAGATCGAAGATAAGAGGCCTCGACGTGGTCGAAGCGATCGGTCCAGGTAGGTCCAGTAACAATGTGTCTTGACTTTGCATCTGATTTTCTCGTCTACTCTAGATCATTTGTCAGTCGACTCATCCCCCTTTGCCGAAGCCATTATCAACATCATCACTCGCCGCTCCCTCGAATCCCTCAAACTCGTCCGATCCGTTGCCTCGCAGTTCCGCGCCTCCCCTTCCAAACCGATAGCAGCCACACCGTCCTACTTCATCCTTTCCATTCTCGCTCCTCTTCACGCACTATTCACTTCCCGACCAGCACTGACTACCTACCGATCAGCATGGTCCACACGTATCGTCGACTCCATCCTCGTCTCCTACGCCGGCATCCTCGCATCGGTACGTAAAACAGAGGATCTACTCCGACGGCATCGAAAGAGTAAGAAGACGGGATTCAGTCTGTTTGGAAGTGGCGGAGATGGGAAAGAAGAGGATGTGGAGGAAGAGAGGTTTAGAACGCAGATGAGGGTGGATATCGAGGCTTTGAGGAGAGATGCGGAGGGCTTGGAAGTGGACGTTGATGCTCTGGAAGGGTGGAGGGAGTTGAGTGAGGTGGTGGACCGACCGGCGGAATAGCGATCAATGGGGAAGAGGGAGAGGTATCGGAGGGGTATCGAGTACGAGGCGAGAGGGCGGGGTTGGGGAAGAGGGAGGGGACGAGCGGGGGGGGGGAAAGGCTTGATTGCGAGGTCAGAAGAAGGGCTGGAAGAGCGTTGGAGAGGGAGAAAGGGTTAGGGCAAGAAAGGGAAGGAAGCAACGGTCTGAAGGACAACAGGGAGGTTCAGCGAAACCAGGTCAGCTCGAAGGTGATACAATCCATTTCAGCTTCGCTACGCGGTCAGCTTGTAGGCTTCTCTGATGTTGCATCTTGGTTTGTGACCGGGAGGATGGGAGTCGTATCGAAATCTGCGTCATTGGGGATGAGGTGGAGCGCGATGGTACAGGCCAAAATCAGGAGGAGCATCAGGGTGCCAACTCCGTAGAACGCTGTAATACCCGTTAGCGACAACGTTTCTGACCGGTTCGACGTACCTGCAGTACTCATATTGGTACATATATAAAGTGAAGTCCCGTAATTGGCGCTGAGATGAGGATCTGTCGCAGTGAGGATGCGAAAGGATGGGATGTACCGCAGAGAAAGGAGGTGATCGCCACGCCCACGTCAGGTTGAACAAGGGGTATCAAGATTAGTGACGCTATTCAGAAATCTGGTGGTGTCTTTTCGGTGCTATACCTAAACTTACCTCCTCGTATTCGCTCTTTTGACTGCATAACGGTAGAGGGGAGTGAGTCGACAAGATGCCTCAATACGAGTACAAGACACGGCCTGTATGTTCTTGTCTTTATCTCGAGGGATGAGGAGATGCTGATTAGGGGGGTTTAGAGGATCTTCGGGTTTACGGGAGAGTGCGTTGAGCTGAGATTACTGGCTCTACCTTCACTTCTCAGACGATATGGCGCTGACGAGCGTTATAACTACTGCTCATCCACCATTCATCACTCCCCGCTTCATTACGTCTCGCTCTTTTCACCCTCTCCCATGCCATCGCCTTGTCCCTCCTCGTCAAATGATCATGCCCCCTCATTCCACGGCCCTCCTCTCCCTATTCGGATAATCGAACACTTACTGTACCACATCAAACCCAATTCTCGTCTTCGATTCTCTATTCCCGGTTGCATCTCGATGAATGACATTGTATCGCATCCCGCTCTCTATCTCGCCATCTTCACCAAATCCATACACTACCTCAACTCCTCGCATCCCCTCTGCACGACTTTCAACCATCGCATATGTGGGTCGCACACGCATCTCCTTCCCGTCTATCGTTTGTGTTGACATCAACGTCAACCTCAACTCACCTATCGCCGAATCCCTTACGCCCAAGTCATCCGTCACATCCAAACTGATCTTTTCTCGACCCACGCTCAACTCGCCGGACTGCTCTCCCTTCCAGACGATTCATGGGCATGCGTCCAGCTCTCGCAGTATGGGGAGCAGGTCTCGGTCTCGCCGTCACGCTATTCTTCTCGCCTGTACCGGTTTTTCAGAGGGATGTTTTGAAGAAGATCCCAGCGGTGAGTCTGCCTTGTCGACCTCTTGCAGTGAGGTTTGGCTGATCGCCCATGCTTCCGCTTCGGCCTTCCCCTCTACCATCGTTCATCCTCCAATCCACTATACGCGCTTCAATTCGGGTTCGGACACCAGGTCTCGGCATACTTCACCGGTCAGTCCCACAGGATGACGGATGATGACCGCGCTAATACGTTATTACAGACAAAACACCAGACTCCGATAAACCCTTCTGATGCCTGTTGAGTGGGAGAGGTGGTTACGCATGCATAATTCCTGATTATTCCAGAAGGTAGCTTAACACATCCCGAGCAACGCGGAGTAATCGCGCCACCTTGACCAATTACCGCATTCCCCGCTTGAAGCTTATTCCCGTACACCGCTTTCAGCGCCGTCGCTCTCCGCTTGTTACGCTATTGATCATCCTGTTTCATACAAACCTCGTTGATTCTTTGTTATCGCACTTTGTTCTAGACCGAACGGACTATAGGTGAGTGTGGGAAGCTATTCTACGTGTGGTTATCGAGGAGTCCTTCCGCCCATATAGAGGAACGGAGGTGTAGCGGGGTGGAGTGGTGTTGCCGCCGTATTGGATGGAAGAGAAGGCTACGCAAGCGGATCTTACAACGAGGATGAGCTGATGAAGTCGTCTTCCCGTCCTACTTCATCCTCGTCAACTCCCACCCCTTGTCCATCCGGAAACCGTATCGCTTTACCTACTTTCGTATGTCGACCTCTTAAGTCTAATCGCTATTCCCGAACACCAAGCTGATCCAGTCTCGGTAGTTCACTCTCTTCAACTGCAGATCTAGACGTATATTGTCCCATCCGGCTTTTGAGTGGATAACGACTACGATTCAGACTAAGACGGCAGGATGTCTCACGCTCAAGAATACGATTATCTGTTCAAGGTTTGTTTTGCTCGTAGTCTTGACCTATTCGTGGCGCTGACGCATTCCTCTCCTTCGATCTTGGCTATTGCTCGTGCATTGTCTTGCCATTCCCGTCATCGTACGACTCGCCTCTTCCCCGTTTCCCGCTCCTTTCTCAAACTACGCTACCTCACGCCACCTGCTCGTCCCGCTCTGCAGCTCCTCCTCATCGGCGACTCTGGTGTCGGCAAATCATGTCTACTGCTTCGATTCGCGGATGATACCTATACCGAGAGTTATATCTCTACAATCGGCGTGAGTTGTTCTCTTCGTGCTCTCGGAGTCGTGGCTTTCGATGGGATTTGAGGGGTTTGGGGTGGGACGAAAGGCTTGGCGGCTCGTGCGGGAGGCTGGATCAGTGCGGTCTTGTCAAGTGCATGGAAGTGAAACATGCGGATGGTGAGAGCTAGCGGAGGCGGGATGGCGGTCTGTCGGGAGAGCTTTCTAGCACATCTCCTGCCGACGAACCTTCTTCATCTTCACCTCCGGTGTTGCCACTTCCAGCGCTTCTTTCCTCTTCGTCTCTCTTCATTTGGCTCTCGCTCGTCGCTCGCTGCGCTCGCTCACGCTCTCAGGTCGACTTCAAGATCCGCACCATCGAACTAGAAGGGAAAACGGTGAAACTCCAAATCGTGCGTAGTTTTCCCGACTGGACGCGCACTCAGCACAGCATGAACAGAGCTGACGGGTGTTTTCTTTTCAACGCTTACTCGACTCACCCTCTCTCGTGATCGCTCAACATCCATTCTCAACTCTCGACTCATCTCACTTCATGGTCTGTCCTGCCGTGTTGCTGGGTTCTGGCTTGGTTTTGGATCAACTCGCTTGAATGGCTGGAACGACTGCTTAAATGCTGGACCGATTCGCCTGAATTCTCGATCGGATCGTTTGATGGCTGCTTATCGACGTGCTCGCAATCCTTACGGACTCGTCAACGCTTCGTTATGTTCAACCTGACGGCAATCACATATCGACTCATCGCACTCCCTCTTCAAACCCTTACCATCCATTGCATATTCGTTGCGTCATCTCTCTCGACTTAATCTTTTCACCGGCTCATCTCATGTAACGCCGCCTTGACCGCCCTTCCCCGGTCATGCCACTATTCCTACCACTTCGGATGGCGTCCCGGAAACGGTGACTAATTTGTTCGTGGGTCGTTAAATGGCTGTTACGACGGTCATCCGAAACCCTGGCCCGTGTGCCCTTTCTACTCCTACTAAGCCGGCATGGTTCCCGTAAAACGGATACATTCCGCTCGTGCGTTCTTCCTGTCCGTTACGACGGCACATCGCGGCCCGTGCGCCTTATCAATGTCACAATGGTGAATGGTCAATGCTCGCCACGTCCTTCGCAATGGTCTCGACTCGGTCTAATCCAATGCTCATCGACTAACGACATGCCTATGAATCTGGCTCGACAATGGTATATACGTACGCCTATCTTTTTTTCCACCATACTCCTCTATCGTCCGTTGCCCCTGGCTACACCTACACGAATCTCATTTCCCTCCTGTCCCTACGCACTTCCCCTGCAACCTATCCGAACAGTGGGATACGGCTGGCCAAGAGCGATTCCGAACCATCACATCGTCCTATTACCGAGGCGCACATGGTATCATCGTGGTGTATGACGTAACGGATTCAGGTGCGTCATCTTCGTCTCGTGACTTTCGCTGATGTCCGCAGACACCTACACCAACGTGAAGCAATGGCTGCAGGAGATTGATCGATATGCCGTCGAGGGAGTCAACAAGCTGCTCGTGGGGAACAAGTCGGATCTGGCAACGAAGAAGGTGGTTGACTACGCGGCTGCAAAGGTGCGCCGAGATTGCGAGGCGGCCTACCGCTGACAAGGTGCTTCTCTTCGCTCGCTTTTCGATCCTCCTTCATTCGCTCGACACCATACAATCCTTTTCCGATCGTCCTTGATTCGCTCAACGTCACTCAACTCAATGATGCGTTCCATTGCTTTGGGGTTACGCTTGTTTTACGAATTCATTCCTCTCACTAGGCCTTCGCCGACGAACTCGGTATTCCCTTCCTCGAGACTTCCGCAAAGAACGCCACAAATGTCGAACAAGCATTCTTGACCATGTCGAAGCAGATCAAAGACCGGTAAGTGGTCACTCAGATCATCAGCAGTCTCAGTCTGCTACGGATATCGTGGTGGATCTCATGACCCTCTGACCCGTTGTTTCCAATCCTGGCACCAATGAAACCCCGCTGACTTCCGCAGGATGGGTTCAACCTCGATGAACACCGGACAGAAGACGACGATCAAAGGATTGGGCCAGAACGTCGAGCAGAAGACGAGCGGAGGGTGCTGTTGAAGGGTGACAAATTGGAGAGGAGAGAGGGAGGTGGAATGAGCGGGATGTGAGGGGTGATGCGGCTCGGTGGTTTGGGTAGATTGTAAGGAGGGACAGTGAAGAAGGCTCAAGGGATCAACGGGTCCACTTAGCCGAGAGATCGTTTGCGAGTGATAGAGGCATTCTCTTTGGCCTGGCTGTTCGGGATGCGACGTAATATACGCTTCAATGGGATTGCAGCTGGTCAGCAGCGATAAGGATAAGCGGAGAACTAACGGCGCTGACCGGCGGCGTTGGCCGTTAGAGATCCCGTTCCATTAACGGGGTTGACAGTGAGATATATTATGACGACCAGGATAAAGTCGTTCAATTTGATCGAAGTATCCTGCTCGACTCGACAGCTTCGTTGAGATGTCACACGGAGCTATCTTCCTCCCGACCAACACTCGATCGAGTACGATCAATTCCACCTCCAAATCCAAGGCGAGATGGATCATCCTCCTCATAGCTCTGGCTACGATCACACTTCTCCTCACCAATCTATTCGAAGCTTCCTCCTTCCTCTTGAGCAATTCAAGTGGTCTTTTCAAGCATCACAGTCATGGACATGGACACAAGCACGGTCATGGTCATGGTCACCCCAGTCCGAGCGGGTGTGTACAGGCAGAACCGAGGATGCCTGAGGGTTATAATGTTAGTCGGGTTTTGGATCAAAAGGAGAGGATTATAGGGTTGTTGAGCGGGGCGGTAAGTCGGTCAACCTCTTCAGGATTTAGATACTGATGATGATGTGTTCTCCAATCAATGGCGATGATCTATGTAATTGGACCTCGCTTGACTCTGTGATCTTCGCTCGACCCTTGACTTCGCTACACCTTCTTATCCTATAAACGTAAACTACGCTTCCTCTCGCTGGTACGACTCCCCAATCGTTTGCACCAACCGTTTACCCCGTTCCATGACTCCTTTCCACACACCTCACTCCCTCGACCAGGTCAAGATCCCGACCGAGATTTACGATGAGATGGGTCCGGTGGATGAAGATCCGAGATGGCAGATCATGGGGGAGTTTCACCAATGTGAGCTGTTTTTCTCACGCCACATCATCGAATACGTTCTGATCTCGTGAGACAGATCTCGAAAAGAGTTTCCCGCTCGTGTAAATTTATGTTTCTCCCCGCCAATTTTCCCATTGTACTCCTCGGCCGGAACCTCTTTAATCCTTCAAGCAGCTCGCCCCGCTCACCCCGTTCGTAGCCACACACACTTCACCCGAACCATCCGCTCTTGGGCCCTGATCTACGAACTCCCAGGCTTAAACCCTTCCTTGAAGCCCATCTTCCTGACAGCTCATCAAGACGTCGTACCCGTCCTCCCTCAATCACTCTCACAATGGGAACAACCACCTTACTCCGGTTATTACGATGGGACGTACATCTGGGGGAGAGGATCGAGCGATACGAAATCTAGTTTGATTGCTATCATGTTGGCGTTGGAGCATTTGTTTGAAGGGGGTGCGTGGAGGCCTGAGAGGGGAGTCGTTCTTGGGTTTGGGAGTGATGAGGAGAGGGGTGGACAGGTGGGTTTGCCCTTGGCGTTGGGTTCCATGCTGGAAGGTTGTTGACGATGATACAGGTTGGAGCGCCAGCCATCTCTCGATACTTGACCGACAAATATGGGAAAGATTCGATGTCAATGTATGTTTGATACCCTTTGGCAACACAAGTTGCCATGCTGACAAACATCGCCAGACTTATTGACGAAGGGAGCGGACTCATGAATATATGGGGTCAACAATTCGCTCTACCCGGAGTCGCTGAGAAGGTTAGTCATCGCCTGAGGAGGACGACGACTGACACTTGGCAGGGCCACTACGACCTCGAAATCACCGTTGAGACGCTTGGTGGACATTCTTCGGTCCCTCCACCGCATACTGCTATTGGGTACATGTCATTGCTCATTGCTGAGCTCGAGAAACATCCTCAGTGAGTCGACCAATCCTGGTCATTGGTGCAGCCGACGCTTTGGACGCATACCTGTTGCTAATCCCGATTAGCGATGTGATCTTGAAGAAGACTTCGCCAGTCTATGTGGGTCAAACCTCGTTGGAGATGAGAAGGAACGCCTCAGTACTGACTATCCCAGGGTTTGATGACATGCGCTGCTAATTACGCTGCCGATATGCCCCGCCCGCTCAAGGCAATGGTGAAGAAGACTCAAAAGGGAGACAAGGCGGCTTGGAAGAGTCTTCCTGAGGAGATTATCGAGACGGGATTGAGGGGAGCTACAACCGGGCCTGGTCAGGGGTGCGTGATCCCGATACTTTTGAAAAACAGCATCTGGCACCCTATCTGGAGAATGCTCATGATAGTTGATAGAAACGCTATGCGCGCGATGATGACGACCACCCAAGCTACCGATATCATCCATGGCGGTCTCAAGGTGAACGCTCTGGTTCGTACTGTCGCTGCACATTGACATTCGCACGTTCGCTGACGCTCGCGCTCGCAGCCTGAATCTGTCAAAGCAGTGGTCAATCACCGAGTCAACGTCGCCTCTAACGCCGCGGAACTCCGAGCCCAAACGGTCCACACTCTCCTCTATGTAGCCAAAACTTACAACCTTACCCTCCTCGACTTCTCCGATAAGATCATCCACCATGGAAACCCTACGGCCAAGGTCATCCTCTCCAATGCTTACGGATACTATACCGACCCAGCTCCGATCAGCCCCACCGACGCGACTGATGAAAATTCGAGCTGGACTGTCATGGCTGGGACTGCTCGAGGCGTATGGTCAAGTCGGAGGGAGGTTAGTCCGGATGGAAGTATGGTCGAGCTGGAGGAGGGGAAGGACCTAGTCATCGCTCCGTTCATGTCGACGGGTGTAAGTACCATGCTTCAGTGGTAGATTAGGCTGAAGCGAGCAGAACACCGACACGAGGAGGTATTGGGATCTTACGAGGAATATCTACCGGTTCAGGTACAACGCCATGGAGGGTAGTCAAGGAGCTCATACCATTAACGAGAGGACCGTGCGTCGTCTTAAGGTATCAAGGTCATAGCTGACAATTTGGTTTGCCTTCTTTCCGGACCCAATGGTCTCACTTATGCTCGATCTTGTACTCCGTAGAACGCAAACAACCTCGTCGAGTTTGCGAGGTGGTACCAAGCCATCATTCTCACGATGGACCAGGCCACCAATGTGCCATAAGCATATGGATAGTCGCAGGGATGAGAATAATCTGATGGAGTTTCGAAAAATGTGAGAGGAATGAGAAGGGGTCCTAGAAACGTTACCAAGATGCCATGTGATCGGAATGCACAGAGCTTTATAGCGATCTTCTTTACGAAATCATCATCGTTGTGAAAGTCGGATAATGTTCAGCCGACCTTGTATCTGTGTCCCTCACTGACTTCCCACCACCAAGCCGTACTGAGAAGGAGCGAGGCGGTGAATGTAGCGATACATATTCATCCTGTGCAAAGAGTCCCCGTATTTTCCTTTTGAGACCGTAATCCGATGGTAGATAATGATCCGCACCTAGGCCTGAGCCGATCTACCTTGCCCTGACTCAACCCTCTGCTTCTCCTCGAAATTAAGCTGGACGTCGGTGATGAACTTGCCGAACTTCCTCGGTGGGACGTGTTTCTCGAACCTGTTGGACGATTCGTTTCCATCAGCTCCCACCTTTGGCCTGACCGGTCGGTGTCACTCACATCTCATCAATCTCCGCCGGGGTCCTCCTCGCAACTTCAGGAATGATGAACCGACTATTCAAACAAACCACCGTCCCAGTTCCCGCAAAACTACCCAACACCAAAACCATATCAGCCAAAACCACACCACTCACTCATACAATCTAGATAATACCCAAGTGACGAGGGAAACTCACAAGAACCCCGCTTTGGCATTCCATTTAGCCAATATGAGCGGTACGGTGAAACTAAACATGATCGCGAATAGGGTTGGTGAACGCCAAACCCCAACCTGCCGTTCGAGCTCGGAGTTGTTGTTGAGGGATCTCGGCGAGGTAGGCGTATCCTATCGCTGAGCTCCGGTTGTGGTGAAGATTGCTAAACAGGCGAAGAAGATCTACACCGAACGAAGCGAGGTCAGCGATGCCAACCGTTTCATGACTCGGTCGATAGATTTTTTTGGAAAGGGAAGAGAAGAGAGACAACACGGACCAGGAGCGTTCCGAGAGACCAGCTTTTGTAGTCGAAACACCCAACAATACCCAAACCGAGGACAGCGGCGACGGTGATGATGTACCGTAAACGGTGAGGGGTCCTCGACCGAAGGCATCGGTTGTCATACAGACGACGATGACGGAGATGAGCTGGACGCAGGCGAGGATGACGATGACGGTGAAGAGGCTCTTACTACCGGCGAGTTGACCTACACGAACGAGCGAAGCGAGTGAGTACGAGAGATTACAACGTGACGGGTACGAAAGAGCATGAGTGCGATAAGTCGGGTGTGCATCGATGGACGTGATTGTAGGCAATCTACCAAGGAGAAGTTCGGAAAGGAGGGATCGAGCATGGCAGTACGCGTTGGCGAATCAGGTGGATAGGATGGTAAGGTAGTATTGTGAGCGTCGGGACATGGAGAGGAGGACCATGAAATCGTCTACTTCAGCGAGTTCCCTCTTCAGGCAAAAGTCAAACCCACAGAAGTACGTCGAATAGGCGTTGAACACGGTCAACCCGACAAATTGATGCATCAACTTTGACCAAAGGGCGATGATCAATCGGTTCCATTCGTGCTCTTGAAGATTGACAGTGGTCTGACACGCTTGGTCTCGTGTGAAACTCGGTGCTCCTCTTCGACTGTGACGACCATGATTGCCTACGAGCGAAGCGTGTGTTGATCGAGGGTACGAGCCACCGAACAAGCGAATCATCAGATCAGTGGAGAGGAGAGAAGTGGCGAATCGGGACATTTGATGAATGAGATGAACAAAGCAAGATTTGAGCTCGATCAGCTAGACTCCTTAGAATACAAAATGAACCAGGACGTACAATCTACTGATGCACGTTATACCCCTCAATATGCCCATTATTGCTCAACAAGACTTTCTCAGCCTTATCAAGCCTGTTCTTCGAGACGAGCCACCCTGCCCAAAATCAGCCTTCCCCGCCGACGCATATCGTACATGTTGGCACTCACATGGCGATTTTGGAAGCAGGGATGTAGACGATGATCATAGCCCCATCATGTCCCATTGGGTGTAAATGGCTTTCCGGAAGATGAGCGGGTGATATTCGTTTAGTTCGCGGAGGGCTACTGGAGCCATGAGTTGGCCCACACGAACCAGCTGATGACGAGCGAGACGAGCGCAGTGAGTCGAGCAAGTCGTGACGTAGATGAACGTGGGGAGCCTCGAGTATTGGTAAAGCAGGTCAGTCCAGAGGAGAAAGAGTCGGGATGAGGCAGAAAATAAGGGTAAAATGAGGATAAACGAGGTCGAGTCGTTGGAGGGCGGAGTCGGGAGATCGCAAACATCGTCAATCGTTGTCCAGAAGATCAAACTGGGTGCATACAGCATGTACGAGTTGATCAAAAAACCGCGGAGCTGGGTAGGTGAATGTTCAGAGAATGTACATCCCGACCCCAATCTGGGAAAGGACTTTCGCAATGAGCCAAGCTCACCACTGCTTCGCCAGTGATTCGCACAGAATACTCTACACCCACCCAAATCAGCGTCATATCCACCCAAGTTCCAAAGCTTCAAGCGAATACGAATACCGGACGGTCGACTCACCGCTACACAAGAGATCCAAGTGATATAATAATATCCCGTCGCGTAAAGCAAAGCCACGAATTGACCTGCAGATTGGTCAAAGCTGAGCGCTTTATAATAGTCGGAGTTATCACTGTGTGGCGAATGAACGGGCTGAGTGGGACGTTCCGCGTTAGGCACGGTTTAAGGCGTCAAAGTTTTACAATGCAGGCCTAGCATTTGGCATTATCTCATAAAGAAAAGGAGAATCGCAAGAACGAACCAACAAGATGACATCCAAACCGGTCCTCATCATCGGTGCCGGTCTCTCCGGCCTGACCCTCGCCCACGGCCTCCTCAAACATTCCATCCCCTTCATAATATACGAACGTGACCCCCACCTCAACGCCCGACTTCAAGGTTATCGGATCAGACTCAACCTCGTCGGTCTCGATGCTCTCCACTCGACACTTCCCGAAGAAGTATATCGAGAGGTCTTAAGGACTGGAGCGGAGTTTGTACCAGGTCTTGGGAGACTTGATGCGGTCACTGGAGAATTGTTACACAACCCACCGCTTTCATCTAAGGATAGTCCTGGACCGACGCCTCCTGAAGGGATACAACCGGATGATCCACTGACGAGATTGGGAATGTCTTCGAGGTTACCTGTCGATCGAGGAGTTATCAGAAATGTTTTACTAGAGGGAGTTCAACGATTCGTAGTCTTCAATAAATCGTTCACACACTACACCATCACCTCTACCGGAGTCATCGCTCATTTTTTAAATGGTACCAGCTCAGAGGAAGGGGCTTTACTGGTCGGAGCGGATGGATACCGATCGAAAGTGACGAGACAACTTATCGGTGACCTTGCTCAACCTATCGACCTAGGTCCGAGGATGTTTTACGGGAAGTCACCTCTTACTCCAGCGCTTCAACAATCTATGAACAAAGAACTTCGATATGGGATCCGAATAGCGATCGATACGGCTCCACCTAGTTCTACATCCTCTTCGAATTCAAGCTCAAACTCAAGCTCAGGCGGTCCACCACCTAGTCTCACCCTCTTCCTCGAAACATGTCGATTCCCATATCCCCCTTCGTCTTCCACTTCCTCTTCCTCCTCTTCCTCTTCCCCAGGCTCGAGTGAGTGCGGGGACTACGTCTTTTGGGTCCTAACCTCTTCAACCGGGTTCAACCACCTCCTCCCCCCCCCCTCCTCCTCCTCCTCCTCCTCCTCCTCCTCCTCCTCGTCTGACGCCATCCTCTACCTCTCCGGCTCTCCCGCAGCCGAAATAGCTCTGAAAGCAGTATCACACTTCCACCCCACCATCCGAACAATCATCCAACATCAAGACCCTCACCTAACCTCGATATGGGCGATGACATGTGCCCCACCTTCTGGGATACCTCCCTGGCCGCCGAATGGGAGAGTCACGATTCTGGGTGATGCTGTTCATCCGATGCCTCCTACGGGTGGATTGGCGGGGAATACTGCTATGAGGAGTGCTGCGACGCTGGTGAAGGTTTTATCGGGCAGTAAGAGGAGAAGGACCGGTACGAGGGGGAGAACGCATAAGGCAGGGGAGAAGGATGAGGGGGATGGAGGTTTGAGGGATAAGCTTGGTGCAGATGAAGGAGATAAGGGAGATGAAGAAATTGATGGAGATGAGGGGGATGAGCGAGATGAGCGAGATGAGCGAGACGAAGAAGTTGACGAGGACGGGGACGAAGGGGAGGAAGGGGATGATGGATGGGGAGAAAAGGTGATAGGGCTGTACGAAGAGAGGATGAGGAGTGAGAGTGGCAGGATGGTCAAGTTGGCTCATGCGGCTGCTACGGGGAGCTATCCATTGGGTCTGTGGAAACCTTTACATTGGGATGGGTGGGAGACCCTTGGGGAGGAAGGTGGAGGTGGGGTTGATGCGGTGGAAGGAGGGATCATTGCTGGACCGACCGGGATGAAGAGTTCCAACGGGACAGTGTAGATAAAGGAGATGCATGGGATGGAAGGTTTGCAGCCCGATCAGGAAAGAAACAGGGGTCCAGTCCGTCCTGAACTACGACCGTCCTCTGTAGCGTAGGTTTACTACTCCAAACGATCAACTGAGAGTCGAACGCGATCTGTAGGTTTCTTTTCACACCTCGAGATAGTCGAGACCGAAGCGAAACTGACTCGATGGAATCTACGTCGGCTTGGTTGCAAGCATAACATAGCCCGAACAAATGACTATCCTCTCTCATGATCATCTCCTCGATCCGATTCATACCGATCAAGATATATATAATGACGACGCCAAGACCCTTCGACAAGCGCATATAAAAGTATACACAAAGAGAAAGAGGGGGGAGAAAGAACTACAACTTCCTTCTGATGCACCTACTCAAACCTTCACTTGATATTTCTCTTCGTAATCGTCCTTTACATCGCATACCTAGTCCCACCCATCAGCTTGGTCCAACTCCAAATCATCCGTGGAAATGAAGAAGCCGCTGCCGGGACATACACGAAATAAGGATTCTTCAGATCCGTGACATCCTTCGCGCCCAATTCCTGACCCCTCTTCTCGGCTTCTTCCGGGGATATCCCCATGGCGGCGATCGCCTTCGCCTTCTTCTTATTGACGTACATGAGCCAGAACTTCCAAACGATGATGACGATGACGAGGCAACCCATACATGCTGCCATGACGATGGTTCCGGGGATGTAGTGGGGGGCGTCTTGGGGTTTCATCACTTGGGATCCGGCTAGTGAGCGAGCGATGCGAGCGAGTCACCGAGCGGAGCGATTCGCGAGGCAGTGAAACGGGAGGATTGAGGGGGAAGAGGCGGTGAAGGTAGTGAAAGAGGGGAGCAAGAAGTGACCAAGGAAAAGAATGACGAACGACGAGGACACGAATTTAGTCACAAGGGAGAGGTTGAACAAAAACAGCGAATCGTCCAGAGATAAAGTCCAGCGTATACGAGAGCAGCCGGCAAGGATGTCCCAAGCAGATTGATTTAAAGGACGATACACATAAGTGGCAGGGAAGATAGAGGAAGATGAGGAGAAGAAACAAACACACGTTAGTATGTTCCCAGTGACGGAGTCAGACTGGACTAACCAATGTTACCGGTGCAGTAAGCGATGAAAGTCGTCGCAAAGATCACCGACATCTTCGTCCTCCCGCCAGTGTTGGAGCTGATCAAAGCCCAAGCCGAGAACGAGGGGATGGTGAAGCTGTCGGAAGGGCATCAGCTCGAGCTCGATCGCTGTCAGTCTGCCTGTGCTGAGCTTACACGACTGTTCCCCAGTACCTGATCTCAACGTCAACATTCGTAACTAATGATCGCGAACGTGGTGACTTACATGATCTGCTTGGTCCACCTGTAATGGGTAGTAGTCGGCAGGAGGGCGATCACGAGGATCTACCGGAAAGAATTAGCTCGTGAAATACAGACAATAAAAGCGCTGACTCACTGCGATAAAAGCGATAGTGGCGGAAAGCATCATCCAGTACATCCTATGTGACTACGATCAGCGGGGCTATGCCTGCTCTGAAACGACCAGGACTGACCGGATCCCTTTGACCTTCAAGGAACTGTAGCCGACAGCGAGGAACCATATGAGCTGAAACTGTATCAGCATAGGTGTTGTGAGCATCTGGCTAGAGCGACATACCGAGACGGCGTTTCGAGGGATGTCGAGGATGATGACCTGGAGTAGGATCAGTACTAGCAATCTATGCCTGTGCTGAGAGGACTCACCTGATACGTCGTGAACCCGAAGGATTCGCTGACAACGGACCCGAACGTGGTCAGAGCGCCGTTGATCTAGAAAGAGAGGGAGCGCTTATATCAGCACCCAATCGGACCAAGATTGAGATATGCTAGACCTACAACCGTGGCGAGGAACGTATTAACAAACTGGAAATACAAAACCGGATCCAAGAAAGCATCCTTAACCTGACCCCAATCCCACTTATTCGTCCCCGTCAGATCCGTACCCCTCTTATTCGCCATGACCCTCGAATTCGCCATGATCTTCTCCCTAGGACTCAACCATCTGACCTCATGTGGTACACCGAGGTAAAACCATGCGATGACAGCTGCGATGAGTGTCTGTGCACCTAGGAAGACTTCTATCCCTCTCCAAGCTGCGAATCCACCTGGTTTGGCGTTTGCGTTCTTGGCTATGCCGTAGTAGGTAAGGTCGACAACGACTCCCCATCCGGCGTTGGCTGATTGGAAGACTAGGGAACGGGAGGAGTGTTCACGGGTGGTGTACCATTGGGCGATGATCTGGGGGGAGATATCCAAGGTGAGCTTCGTTTAAGTTAGGAGAGTCGGTGGACGCACCGCGGTGAAACCGGGACTGATAGTGCACTACCAACCGATCAGCTCGGGGTTTAGCAAGGGTGGGCTAGGTATACCTCAAGAGCACCTTGGATGAATCGCTGGAGAAAAACGGATCAGCGAGGCAAACGGATAAACTCGACCCCACCACGTACGAAAGCCATGAACTGTTGCCAATTGGTGAAGAAGCCTTGAACGAAGACGACGATACCCCACAGGAACCTGAAAGCGTTATTTAGCAAATGACATCAGCAGGAAAGGTAAAGCCCAAGCTCACATATAGATGGAGAGAGTCCTTCCGATATCTACGAGAGGGGAATACTTCAGCATGGACAACTCGAGTAAGTACTACGCACTGAGTCGCTGGAGGATGTAGTTTGACGGGAACTGGATCGAAAGGTCAGCTTTACAGCTAGAATATTGTCGGGAGAGGGATGACCGACCTCGAAAGCGGCATAGGCGGTGTCTGTCCTACTCTCAGCTGGGTGACGAGAGTCATGCGTTGGTCTACTCACAGAACATCACGGTGAGATAACTATACTGTTTGCCATGCATATGCGTATCCGCTTGAAGACCAAACAGGTTCTGCGGATTCCATCGTCAGTCGAAGATGTACGCCCCAGGCTAGGAGAAGTATGACGAACCATGGTTCCGAGACTGATCGTCGAGGACGAAACTCAGCTTAAGTAATCTTGATTGGGATTCGGTTGGCTCACCCAGTCTTATCAGTCTGTTGGATCCCATAACACCAGAACATCTACCCGTACTCCATCAGTAGGGTTCCACTCACACATGTTCATACGGTTGGTGAAAAAGTGAGGCTGGGACTTACGAGAGGAAGGAGGATCCAATCGATCTTCCTCTTCAGCTTATTGTACTCCTCCTCTGTAAACTCATTTTCCCCGAGGATCCTACCCATGAATCAGTATTCGTTATCCAGTTGAGCGAGATGAGTGATGTGAGTGGTGTGTGGATTGGAACCGCGACTCACGCATCCTTCGCGACCTTATCAAGATCCTCTTCACCCTCAATGACATCCACCCTCGTCCCGTCATTCTTCTCGTTCACATTCACATCCACATTTACAGCGGGAACCATATCGCCTTTGTCTTCGACATATGCTGACATCTCGTCTCGTCCCTCTGATATTCTTTCACTTGATGCGTTTGTCTTTTGCTTCAATCAGGATCCGTCTAGCGGAGTTTGTTTCTTTTCGAGAAGGAGTTGAGATTATCTGCAAAAACACCCGAACTACAGCAAAACGGGAAGAGACTTCCATACCCAGACCCCTTGGCGACATATTAGGGGAAAAGCCCCACTTCAACCTTTCACGGCCTCATCCGAACGGCCCGACTCGAGCTGAAGTGGCACCAGTACTTTTGGTCTGTGCAGCTACGGGCCCTATAACTATAACTTCATGAGAAAACAAAACTGTTGGGTACAAAGCGGGATTGCGGAAGGTGCCGATTGCCGAAGGTGCCGCTAGCCTTGCCCTTGAGAGATAGAAGGTTGCTCGCCCTGAAGAGGGGCGGGGTGGGGGTTGTAAGGGGATAAGAGAGGTTGATTTCTTCCGGCCGATCCGGGGGATTTCCTTGGGATAGCGGCGATAATGGAGAACGTTTGAGATTTCGTTTTCCTTTTTCTTCTGTTGAAAGGGGATAAAGAAACCCTCAATCCCGTTACATGTGGGAACCAATTTGATGACGAATGGATTCACATTTCCCGACTGAAGTTAAAAAATCAGGATCTGCATATTTTCGGCCCGTAGAAGGTTGTGCGAGGATAAGATGTTGTCAGGTCCCAGAGGGGTTGCGTGATTTCGACTGGAAAGCTTTTTTCTTCCAGCACAGATGTCTCGTTGGCCAAAACATCGGGACAAGGTCGACGATCAACATAGGCTATAGGACGGATGGGTCAGACCGGTACACAACCAGTCTAAAGAGAATCTATCCTATTGGGCCGGGAGCGGATGTATGTAAATGCGCATCTTAGCAAACAGAGTCTACAATTGAGAGTACGATGAAGGGAGAGGAAAGGCAAATTACGGCTATAGAATTCGGTGCTAATCCTAATTCACCCATACATAACCCCAACCCCCTCCGGCTACTAAAGGTATGGGTTAAAGTCCCCTCTGATATCCGGAGCCCCGGCATAAAAGAGGATCTCCAGCTAAATTATCAATGTTTTCGACCTTCTCATTTCCGTCTGCTCGTGTAGTTTTTCTCATTTCTCTCGACAACCTTCTCCATGTCACCCGCTCATTACGGAACGATGGGGTCAAACGAAGCCGAACCCAAGCCATGGATCCGGACTCCCCTCGTCGAATCGGCCAAGTTGTCCAAACTAGCGGGGTGGTACGTGACACCATCGCGATTGATCAGATTCAAACTCAGCACTGATATCATCTCCAGTCGAGTGTTTTTCAAGCTGGAGAATCTTCAACCGAGCGGTTCATTCAAGTCTCGGTAGGTCTCTTCACGATTTTCAGATCTCCATCGTATAATAACCCGTCCCTCACTCATAACTCCACGTCCTCTTCCCCTTCCTTTCGTACATCGAGTCTTTTTCTTCACTCTTATCACTGTTTCGGCTGTTCGAGCGATCTCTTCGCGTGTGTCTCGCTGACTATCACAGCGGTATCGGTAACCTAGTCCTAACCGCCTCCCGCTCATCCTCTTCCTCCACCTCTTCCTCCACCTCTTTCTCCACCACTTCTTTCACCTCCTCCCCTTCCACCTCAACCTCCTCAACCTCTTCCTCCTCCCCATCGGCTCAACCTCACTTTTACTCCTCATCAGGAGGTAACGCCGGTCTAGCCTGCGTCACCTCCTCAACCCTCCTAGGCTACCCCTCAACAGTCGTCGTACCCCACTCGACCAAAACGCACATGATCGAGAAGATCAAGATCGCAGGTGCGAACGAGGTGATCCAACATGGTGAGACTTGGTTTGAGGCGGATAGGTTTTTACGTGAGGAGCTACTCCCGACTCGGATGCAAGAGAGAGACAGATTACTCCACAATCCGATGAAACAATGGGAAAAGGGTGGAGTCGGGGAAAGGGATGAAGGAGAAGAAAAGGGCGGGGCTGGGGAAAGGGACGAACGAGAAGAAAGGGGAGGGGGCGAGGAAGGAGAAGGAGGAGGAGAAGAAGAAGGAGAAGGAGGAGGAGAAGAAGAAGGAGAAGGAGGAGGAGAAGATGAAGGAGAAGGAGGAGTACGAGTGGAAAGAGCAATCTACGTCCCTCCATTCGATCATCCCGATATTTGGAAAGGTGCAGCAACGATGATCCTCGAGATCGAAGAGGATTTAGGTGATCAAGCGGATCTGATGATCTGCTCGGTCGGTGGAGGAGGTTTATTCTGTGGGATCATGGAAGGTCTACGGAACTCACCAAAGACGAAGGTGATCGCTGTCGAGACTCATGGAGCGGATTCGCTAGCTCAATCAATCGAAGCGGGATACCTCGTGACTTTACCTGGGATAACTTCGATAGCTACTTCCCTTGGAGCGACGAGGGTCGCGCCTCAAGCTTTGAAGTATGCGCTGGATAGGGAAAAGGTGAAGAGTGTTTTGGTGACGGATGAACAGGCTTGTAGGGCTTGTGTGAGTTTTGCAGATGGGGAGAGGATGTTGGTTGAACCTGCTTGTGGAGCGAGTTTGGCGGTCTGTTATGAGGAGGGGTTGTTGAAGGGTTTGGGAATGGAACACGGGTTAGGACCGGGTTGGAGGTTTGGAAGGGAGAGTAAGGTCGTGGTCGTTGTTTGTGGTGGAGTTGGGGTTAGTGTTGATTCGATTTCGGAGTGGAGGACGGCGGCGGCGGGAGCGGGAGCGCTAAAGTAGATGGATGTATCTCATCTATATCTTATCGTCATTCAAGGTGTCGGGGTCGAATACAGACGGTTTCGATGTACTGTGCACGAGCTGATAGGTCAGGACGTGACTGATATTCGAGGCCATCGGCGATCGGCGGGCAGTGGAGCTCGGTCAAATGGGGATGTTGCCTACTCGGATCGAATAACGAGGGCTTCATTTACACATAGTTCTCGATTGAGTCACCGATCGCGCGCCCGG
>JAABUH010001439.1_pt1 | contig 26669 bp, 40 predicted proteins | sample 5559121 | NCBI WGS metagenome assembly JAABUH01 (sample SAMN10711871, study PRJNA513364) | rock metagenome | isolation source: Antarctica rocks | place: Antarctica: Victoria Land, Battleship Promontory nord | collected 2015-12-28
TGCGGGGTGGGAGGGTGGAGGAGCGGAGGGGGAGGCCGGGTTGTTGTGCTGAGGCGAAGCTTTAGCGAGAGGGTCAAAACCGCTCTTTCACGGGAGCAACCTACTGATCTTCACGTTCAGGTTGATGAGTGGGGGGACGCAGGGGGTTTGGAAGGCTGCAAAAAGGTTCGGTGAGGTCTTGGTGGCTCTGAGACGAGTCGCTTCACGGTCAGACGATTCGCCACCTCTTAACGCGCGGAATCTGGACCCACCGACACCCCTGCAACATCTGATGATGGAACACCACCCCAACGCCAGAGTACGGCAGAACCCCTGCAACATATACCGAGTCAACGAGGTTCGTCCATCCGTCCGACCTCGGCTGGCTCAGCGGTATCTAGTCGGTGATCATATCAGCGCCTTAGATAACCCATCTCCGCCAAACGAGAGCTCTCAGCTCCTTGGCCGCAAGAAATTGTCATCTAGCTTGCGAGCTCTAGCCAACTCACTTGGGCGCCGGTGACGATGATCGGTTTCCCCGCATTCGTGAACAGGAAGGTCAAAATACTCGCCGTATAAGCCTAACATGGGACCATGATCAGTCAACCTCGGTGAGTCCAAGTCATTCAAGAGGACCCACAAGCGTATCTGTCCCTGAGAGAATCACAAACCCATCATACACCCCCCAGAACTCCTCCAACAGCCCAGCAATCGTATTCCACTCTACCCCACCCCCATCACATCAACCACACCATCTCAACCTCCTACCTCCACCTTCCATGAGTCCGAGGCGGGAGACGTACCGGCCGGAGTCATCTCACTACTATCCACATGTTTATCCAGATCCAATATCTCATAGCTCACTCTATCCCCCTGATCGTTGAGCGCCGGTGTCCGGAGTTCGGGGTAACGTAGATGCGCGCCGACTTGGGTGGTCTGGACGGAGGTCGTGAAGGCAGCCAAATTGGTTTGGGAGGATGATGGGGAGTGGGAAGCGGATGCGGGGAACGGGAGGGGATCGGAGAGTTGGGGGTGTTGGCGGATCCGGCGGAAGAAGGTGTCGGTGCGGAGCTAGGTGGGGTAAGCGGGTGCGGGAGGAGCAAACGAAGAGGAGAGAGTGGGAGCAGACGGCATCCTCTCAAGAGCAGTGACGATCCACACAAGTATTGGAAAGAGAAGACGGTGGGAAGAGAGACGAGGTGACTGACTGGAGATAACCCGTCCGGCGTGGGCTCCGAAGCGATCGTCCCGCCCGTCCCGACGATGAGAACGCGTCGAGTCGTCATCTCAACCTGCGCTCAGTCTCTAGACCCATCAAGCTGGCGAAAACCGGGGAAAAGTCAGGAAAAGTACTCGAATGCGATGTTCACCGGGCTGCGATGGGAAATCAGCCGGGTATGGTCAGGAGTGGCATTGCCTTTCTCATTGCAAACACGGTAGACTCATGACGTATCCAGGATAACAAGGTGTCCGCCGCATCTATTCACGCTCGCTGATGGTCGCTACTTCTCCAGGCTCGGCTGTAGCTTGAGTTACTCCACCTGTTCCCCGCCGCTTCCGCTTTCTGTTCCGCTTGCCCGTGTCATCTCCACCCTCCCTCTCGCCCTCCTTCCCTCCCTCGACCGCCGCATCATCCTGACCATCACGTCCTCGCTTCTTCCTTTTTCCGGCCCCCTCTTGCCCCGCCTTCTCGCCTCCCTGCACCACCGCCTTCTTCTTCCGGACACTCATCGGGTTCGGGCCCTTCACCCTCCCTCTCTTCCCAGCCCCACTCCCCCCACTCGTGGCCTCACCAACCACGTTGCCCCCATCGTCCACCACCTCGACCTTCCCACCCTCCATCCGTCTCTCCTTCTCGAGCTCATCTTTATGCTTGAGCGTAGCCCGACTCGGCGGGGAGAGTACGAGCACGCCTCGGGGGTTGAAGTGGATTATCGGGAGGCCTGGGACGGATTGGAGTGTTTGGCGGAGGGAGGGGGATTGGGAGGCGAGGATGTAGCGGTGTTTGTTGGTAGGTCCTGGATAGATCATCATCAGTCTCGGTCGGTACAGATCAGGAGCGTCTATTGTAGGCGAGGGGAGGATTGGGTGGTACAGGATGGACGTGCCTATGACGTCCTTGACGCACTCGTCAGGCGCAACTGCCTCGCGGTGATTACACCGTCTCCGCTCGAATGTCTTTGCGAGGTCCACGCTGGGCTGATAAGATCGTCCGAGCTTGTAGAGCGCCTCGACACAGCACTGCGTCATCACTGGTCGCTGTCAGTCACGCCGACACTCGGTGTGTGAGCCTGGAGACGGCTCGAGGAATGGCGGGGACTGACTCGGTTTCACCTCGCCTTGAACGCATGAGGTCAGCAGTTTGAGGAGGTCATATTCGATGTTCGTGGCGAGGATGAGGTCGTTCGTGACTGAGATCAGTACATCATCAGCTTGGAAGGTTCATGCGGATCACGGTCTGGGCTAAGGGCGTTGCTGGGCTGTATGTGGGTCGATGGACTTACCGAGGATTTGAAAGGGAGGACGGAAGTTGAAGGTCTGGGTGTAGAGAGCCATCAACCGTCGATACGTCTTTGCTCGTTTCTGCCGCATCTTGCTCGCCCTGAGATCTCGGTAACTCTCTGAAGACAGACGGGCTTTAGGCATGAAAACCAAACTTCCGGACTCCATAACCCAAATCAGGTCACGTGACTGTTTCTTCCCCCTGTTGGCGACGAGGTAAAACCCCGGTGCATGTCTTGCAAGACTCCTTTCATCCCCACTCCCAGCGCGGGCTCCCCTTTACGGCCTCATCACTTGAGCCAATCTACTTCATCAGTCTCGCAGGTACTTGATCGTGTGTTCACCAGCTATCGTGTCTCTGACATCCTCGGCGATCGTGGTGTGACGACGCGCCGACCCATGAACCATGCCACCGCCCTAACTTCCCCGACTGAAGGGGATGAGGACGATTGGGAGACGGTGGGTCTCCTCTACTCACACCAAACCATCATATCCCCTCCCTTCCAACATCCTCGAAATCTTCCATACCTCTTTTCTGACGTCGTGGCTGATTGATTCTGCATAGGCCGATATCGCCCCGCCTAAACCCGCTAAGACGCTCACCCCGAGCCTCCGCCCCTCGGCGCCAGAGTTCAAGCCCCGTCCGCTCCCACCGGCTTCGGCCGATAGTGCAGGACCAAAATCAGCTACGACACCGAGGACAGCTCCGTCTCGAGATGCTGGGCAAGGCGGCGACGAGTGGTTCGCATCCCGACGACCCGCGTCCAATCGGCAGATCTGGGACTCAGCGTTAGTCCTCTCCACCTCGCTAAGATTCACCTCGTCCCCTCTTGCACCTCTCCACAATCTCTAAATTCCCCCTCGTCCCCTCCCGTTTGACTAGTCTTTGACGACTTCATCACTGGTCGACCACGACCTGATTCATCAATAGGAACGCCACCCCTCCCCCAACCCTCCTCGCTCCAACCGCGACGTCTCACCTAACCTCCTCCCCCATCCCGCCAACACCGGCCATGCAGATCCTCCGCCGCCCTGCCGACTCAAACTCAGGACGACGAGGGATGTCTGACGAAGCGAGACGGGCGAAGACGTTAGTGGAGAGGGAGGAGGAGTATAGACTTGCGCGTGAGAGGATATTCGGGGCTGAGGGTGCTGCATCTACCAGTGTCGAGGCCGGGGGTGACAGAGGAGGATGCAGAAGTGAAGAAGGGAGAAGTGGAGGTCCAGGAGAAGGGGGAACAGGGAGTGGGAGTGGAAGTGGCAGGGGATCAGGACGGTCTTCTCCGATCGTGCTGGATTCGCTCGGCGTCGTACCGAGCCAGGTTAGACGGTCAGAGCAGCCTGGATCCGGAAGTGGGCTTGGGAAGGGGAAGGAGTCGGGGGTGGTGAGGCAGCCGAGAGGGCCTGGTGAGGGAGGTGGGTTTAGGAGATGATCACTTGTTCAGCATGATTTTACCAATTTTCGCCGGGTGTTCCATGGTTCATGATTGTTTTCACCCATCCCGCAGCCTCTCTTGATTGACGATGAACCTACATTCTTTCAAGAACATGCGATCTATACTTCGTCCCTTGGTGTCCAATTCATACGACTGTTTTTGGCCTCCCCCATGTCCACGCTTCTCCTTCCGCTCTCCCAGGCCCATCGTTCCCCGCCAACCTGTCCCAGCCCCTCCCTATCCCCTCCCAAACCCCCTCGTCACCCGTGAGATGCTCGTCCCCCGCTACCTTTTGCCGAAACCACCACTCCAAAATGCCGCGGGCAACTCCCCCACATAATCCTCATACGGTCTCTCCACCACCGCCAGCTCCCCTTCGCCCAACCACTCCACCCCAGCAACCCCCCTAAAGCCATCATTACTAATCCTAATGGACTCCGGGTCATTCGCCGAGCTCTGTCCTCTCAATGAGGTACCAGCGCCCGTTCCTGTACGATCGGATGACTGGACAGATGGCGACATCGACATGGAGGCCGAGACGAGCTCGAGCTGTTCTCTCGCTTCTCGGGCCCGTTTCCGCCGAAGAGAGCGAGAGACGTCACTTGGCGAGCCTGGAGACATCAATGAGCCTTTGCGACCGGGAGTGCGCGCGATGAGGTCGAGGTCGAGTCGTGCGGTACAGAGCCAATCGTGGGACCAGATGATGAGTTTCGCCGATCGTGGGTTAGAGCGGGACGGCTCGAAGCTGGCAGATTGAGGTGGAGAGTATTGAGGTCGTAAGGCTTGATTGAGGGTGTGGATCTGCTGGCTTGGAGGCAGGAGTCGGCGGTCCTCGATCGCGTAGAAGATGAGATTATTGGTCGGCAGAAGGATGCCGAGGAGTGAGGGGTGTGAGGGTGCGAAGAGAAGCGCAGCGGGCGGAGTAGGGAAGGTCGGGAGTGATGCGTGGAGCTGTGCGAGCATGAGCTGTATGTCCAGTACGAACAGGGAAGAGCGGCCTACCTGGAGGGTATCGAGGTTGAATACGGAAGTCCGCCCCGAGGTAGCACAAAGAGCGAGCCACTGCCCATCATGCGACGCAGCCATGCAAGAGATCCATGCACCGCTTGCATCGAGTGACTGAACTTCCGCCGAAGAACTTGCGTCATCGGCTTCACCCTCGTCATCGTCTGGTGACTGTTCATCGCCGTTTAAATCGCCTCCACCATTTTGTACCGCCTCAAGATGGCCGTCCGACATGGTAGCACGATGCTTCCGCTTCCTCCTCGGCCCCGGTGTCTGCGGGTGTCGAGAGTCGCCATTGGTATGGCCGTTCGGCAGATCCTCCTCCGCCTGATCCTCCTTCTGCCCATTCGGCACATCCACCACCCCATCCGCAATCATCTCCACGTCCTCGCTGTCAGTCCCCGAGTGCCCATTTACCTGGCCCGCCCCATGGTCCCCCTGCACACCCATCTGTTCTCGCTTCCGCACTTTCCTCTGTCTCGCCTTCCTCCCTTTGACGACCCTGCCGTCGACCATTGCCTCGTTTCTCGTGAAGCACTTCAGCACATTCACATCTCCTTTGCCATCTCCATTTGGCAATTCGACGACAACGACCTGTCCAGAATGGACGAGACCGAGGACTAGTCGCTGCGAATCGGGTGTGAACAGTAAGGACGAAGAGCCGGTCCCGTGGGATTCGAAGGACAGGTGGGAGAGCAAGGGGGAGGAGAGGAGCGAGGGGAGGAAAGTGCGAACTCGAATGGGATGCAGCTCGGCAGTACCCGAAGCCTAAGGCATGTTGTCAGTAAGAAAACTTGATGATGTTTTTTGATAACGGACTGAAGCGCGAAGCCGAAAGAGCTTCGTCTCATAGAGATCCGAGAGAGCGAGCCATTCCCCATCATTCGAGATCGCAGAGGCAATGAGGTTCGTCCGGAGCTGCGAGCCGTTAGCACTTTTACACTTTTAAATTAAGCGCAAAGCTCAGATATACCCTTAAGTCCATCTCCAGCACCTTCTCCCAACCCAGCTCATCCTCCAATACCCTCCATATCCCTACAGACCGATCTTTCCGCCCCACCACCAATCTCGCTCCCCGACTCGCACAGATCCGCCCGTACCCGAAACAGCTCATCTTCCGCGTAAACGCCTCGTCGAAGATCATCTTGCTCCTCCCCTGCGATCTCCCTAAAGGATTCTTTAGAGTCTGCGCAAGAGGATTGGGCGATGCGGCGGGAGTAAGGACTAAAGACATGTCCCAACCTCCCGAAGCCAGGACCGGCGCGATCGAAGGGTTCAAAGGCTCGCGGAGAGGGGTGTAAGGCGGGAAGACGGCGAGGGCTCGAACATCGTGTACGTGGACTCGCTTTGTGGCGGTGAGATGCCATTCGGAGCCGGAGGATGTGGGGATGAGGGTGAATTGGCAGATCCGCTGGTCGGGACCGGAGGTGAAAATAGTGCGGCCGCCCTGCAAATATTAGCTGGACACTATAGATGGAGCAGGGGACGTACCGGGCCAATCGCCAAACACATCCCGTCAGCCTTATGCGAGCGAAACGTCTGCTTCTGAGCAAGGCTCGCTCCGTCCCAGAAGGTAACACTTCCCAGCGAATCTGAGGTCACAATGGTATGATCACTTCTCTCGTCATTTGTGACCGCCTCGCAGTACGAATCACTCACGGAAGCACGCCAACACCCCATACGATAGTTCCTTTCGGATCATGCCTCCTACGTCTTTTCTCCCCATTCAAATTCTTCGCGACCTTCTCAGTCACAGCTCTCGCCCTGATCGTCACCCGTCCCTGCGCAGTCCGACTCGGATCGGGAGGCGGGGGTATGTCCCATTTCCGAAATGAGCTATCCGAGTTCCCGGTGATTAGGTATGTATCTCGCCATTCGCCATCGATCAAGCTCGGAACGCCCCATGCAACGCTGACGGTACGTATCCGGGAGGGGAGCGCATCTGATCGGAGTAATTCTATGGGAGGAGGTTCGAGTGGGCCGGAGGGTGGGATCGAGAGGAAGTGGACGGATGGGGAAGTGGTGGCCAGGCATAGGAGGGAGTGGGTTGGGGAGACGGCCAGGGACCATAGTGGTGGGGAGGGAATGGGTTGGATTGACTGAGGGGCCTCAGCAAAGAAAAATAAAGGCAGATTTAGCTTACGAGGACTCGGCCAGTCACCAGACATCGCTCGGCCAGGTCAGACGAGTCAGAGCCGGCCGTAAAGAGCCGAAGATCGGCAATATGGGGAACGGAGTAAGGCCTATGATGAGAGTTTGCCGGATCCCGAATGACAAGGGCCATGAGCGAAATCGTAGGATGAGTCAAGGTAGGCGGAAGAGTCTGGACCATCCATTCAGCGTATTCCTACCTGATGCCGAAAGCTGATCGTACCTTTCGTAACACCCAATTCCCCATACTCCTCTCCTCATCCCCTCTCTGCCACTCCCAAAGCTCGATCTCACCATTCTCCCTGGCCACTACGAGAGCGCCGAGCTCTTCTCGCCCAGGCACGACCTTCTCCTTGCCCTTGACTGAAGGTGGTAGGGGGAGAGGGGCGAAGGAAAGAGCTGTGATGGGTGAGGGTGTGTGATCGAGGAAGCGGATTCGATGAAGGAGGGTGGGAGGAGCCTGAAAAGGAGGTGGGACAGGCATTCTACAGGGAGAATAAAGGGGAGAGGGTGGACGTCGAAAATCAAAGGTCACGAGAGTGGTTGATACCGTTTCGGATCAAAGCCACGTATGGATCGTTCATGCTTCCGTTGAGTTCTCCTTCCTCAGTGAATGGAACTAAATGAGGTGGAAACTACCGCCTGAGCCATTCCTCACTATGGCATCCACAAACCCCGAAGCTGAATCTCGACCAAACACAAACCCACCCTCACTTCTCCTCGTCATCGTCGACCTTCATCCCCTCTCGTGGCATCTTCTCTCCTCCCCTCCCGAACCTACTCCAGCCAACGCCACAGCTTCATCTAGCAAGGCCCCGCTCTCCCCGATCAGCATTACTGAATTCGTCACCGTCCTTATGGTGTTCCTGCATGCACATTTAGCGAGTCGGTGGGGGAATCAGGTGGTCGTCTACGGTGCAACCGGGGGAAGATCGTGAGTCCCCCTCAATAGAAGCTGAAGGACGGCTTGCAGTTTGAACCGGGGGCTCACACATGACAATTCAGGAAGCTGCTGTATCCCATGCGGCCAGGAAAAGCTGGGCCTTCGAGATATAACTCGAACTTGTATCAGCCTTTTCGAATATTGGATAGTCGGTTCGAGTCGAGCTTGCGGGGGATGGTGAGAGAGAACGAAGGAAGGATGGAGGAAGAGGGTGCGAAAGGACTTAATGGTGAGCTACGTACCACTTGCCGATGGTACAGCTTCGTATCGCTTTACCTTGGCAGGAGCTTAGCTCATATCGTCAACAGAGGCGCCAGCTTTGGTCTCGGCTCTGACGAAAGCATTATGCTGTGCGTCCCTACTTGCCAGGATCCAGACCATGCTGACCTTGTATACAGATATCAATCGGGCCGCGCCATCCATGTCAACCCAATCAGCCAACACCGACGCCTCTCAATCCGGACCCGATCGCCTAGAAACCCGAATTCTGGTGATCAACGCTACTCCCGGTTCACCCGCATCCACCTCGACAAACTCATCTGCTGTACCTTCCAAATCTGGTGGAGGACAGATACGAGGTGGATATGTTGGTTTGATGAACTGCGTGTTTGCGGCTCAGAAAGCGGTAAGCTTCCTCAGCCAGCGACGGAAAGTCCCAAGTCTGACGGGTCTTGATACGCAGAAAGTCCCCATAGATGTCCTCACTCTCCCACCACCAAGCAGTGGTACCTCCCCACCAATCTTTCTACAACAAGCGGCTCACTTGACCGAGGGGATCTACTGGCGATGGAGTGGCCGAGGTGGACTCCTGCAATACCTTCATGTACGTTACAGCCCAAAGTATACTCCTCGCGATTCGAAGGGGAATACGAGACTGAAACGCATCATTTGCTGAGAAGGAGAACAGGCAGTCTACCTCCCACCTCCTTCACTCCGTCAAACCCCCTTTGCCGTCCCGCCACAGGACGCGGTCGATTTCCGAGCGGTATGTTTCTGCCACCACGACGTCGTGGACGTAGGTTTCGTATGTAGTGTTTGTCTGAGTAGTCAGTCTCCCTCTCCCTGCTTATATGAGTAATGCTGCTGACGAGCGAGACTAGTCTTTTGCAAACCGTTACCGGTTTGCATGATGTGCAAGTTGGTCGCGCTATCCGCTTTATGTGTTGGCCGACGACTGACTGATTGGGACTTCCTAAGAACGAAGTTCCCGATCAAATCCCTACCAAATCTCAAAGCCCTCGCCGCAAAGATCCAACCAATACCGATACCCACTACAATACCTCCACCATCGATACGGAAAGGCCAGCAGGCGATTGACGGGAGAGAGGCTCCGCCCGCACGAACAGGCAAGGGGAAGAGAGCGAGAACGGGTGAAGCTATGCTGGTGGACTAGGCGAATATCGCTAGCAACGGCTCGGGGTGTCCAGAGTGATGGACCGAAGCTCAGGTATCGAACGATTGCCGATCCCGAAAAGACTGCCAGGCGGAAGCTGGCCGCACGTGTTTGAGACATCGCCAGGAACCGTTCGGCGACGTTGCCGTATCCGTCCTCCCCATCTACTTTGCACTTGAACAGATTGGAGGTTTTCCATCACTGTGTGTATTCTAATAGCGCTAACAACACTCCTATCGCTCCAATCACTGCCCTACCCCTGCTGTTCAGTGAAGCCATTTGTCGAGGATAGACGGCTCCCCTTCATTTCATCCAGCTCTGCATCAGTCAGTATCTGTATTAAGAGCTAATCTCCCTCTTTATCCCTTACATCAGCCCCCAACCCCGCTTGGCCTGCGCGCCTGACTCGTATCTCAATCTACTCTCGTCAAGATGTCCCAAGCCGAGCTCGCGCAGATCATGGCCGCCCTCGAGCGTTTCGGCGAGAAGCAAGAGAAGCTCGCAGCGCAGGTGAGCTCCCCTCTCCTCCCTCTCTACTGCCGTCCCCGTTACCAGTCAGGTCTCTCTTCCTTACTGACTTGACCAGGTGGAGACCCTCATCAAATCCTCTCCATCCCCCTCTCCAGCCCTCGCACCAGCATTCCACCACCGCGCCCCTTCCTTCCCGACCCTAACCCATCGACCGATTCCCCACTCCACCACTCCCCTCTCCAGCGCCATCGACGAATCCACCCCTTCGTCACCCCTCGCCGCCGGTACAGACAACATCCCATGTGGTCCCGCGCCTTCCTCACCCCTCCACGGTGGAGGTGTCGAAGCGCTTCGCGCGTCTAGACAGGGGAGTATCCCCTGGGCCAATGGAGGGAGCTTGCCGTATGGGAACCTGAGTCTGGCGGCTGCTAGTGTCGGGGGTGGTGCGCCGGGGAGTTTGAGTCCTCCCGGAGGTAGTGAAGGTGGGAGAGAGAGGGAGAAGGAGAAAGAGGAGAGGGAGAAGAAGGGGTTGTACCCCAGTCGAGTGGTTCTTACTAGTCAGTACTGGCTCTCTACTTCTACCCGATTGCTGCTACGGTGGTATTCCCGAGAGCCGCACTGACGATTGGTGATGCAGCATACCCGAGCCAAGCGGGTATCAACCCCATACCCGTACATTGGGGAGCTGGCCGTATGTCCTCTCTATGCTCTGGCAGTGCACAGCTGACGCGAAGCTTAGCTTCCGCCCGAGACCGCGGTCCCGTAGTATGTTCTCGTATCAAATCCAACCTCCCCATACGCAACTCGATTGGCGCGCATGCTGGCTCATACTCGATCTACCGAGCGCTCAGTATCGCGATGGGTCAGCTGAGACCGGATTGGCGGCCTGATTTGACCAATACGCATGTCAGTGGTGTCTTGAGCCTGCCCGGCTGATATTCCGCTGGACGGTGGTTGACACTCCTCACGCTAATATATTACAGCCTCCATTCGTGCTCCCTCCTCAATCTGGGTGGTTTGGTGATGGCACAGGTCGCAGCGAGGAGGGGAACCGGAAAGGTTGGCGGATCGTTTCGTTCGATCCGTGGGGTGCTATGTCACAGGAGATCTGGGCGAAGGTACGTGTCAGGACTGCTTCTCTGACCCGATGATGACATCGACCAGGAATATGCAGAAGGACTCGACGTCCGCCCGACAATCTCACAGACGAAAGCGCACATCAAGATCGAAGAGCTGGACGTCCTCGCTCGGTCCGGCGAGTTTCCCGTTGATGGGGACATCATCATCCGTTCCCCCGAACTGCCCGCCTTCCCGGGTGTAGACCAAGGCGTGGAAGTCAACTGCTTCAAAGCGGCGATCGATCCCGTCTGGTTCCTACCCGGCGTGGCTGAACGTCTCGAGATCCAGGAATCTACTTTACGACGAGCATTATTCGAGGATACAGGCGGGATGTATCCCGAACTGCTGACTCGACCGGATATCAAGATCTTCCTCCCTCCCATCGGAGGTATGACGATCTACATCATGGGAGACCCCGCCAAGCTCTCCGACCCGAATACCGAGATCACCTGTCGACCACACGATTCGTGCTCTGGTTCCGACGTTTTCGGGTCGGATATCTGCACCTGTCGACCGTACCTCATCTTCGGTATACAAGAGGCCATCAAGTGTGCCCAGCGTGGCGGCGTCGGCGTTATCGTATATTTCCAACGTGAAGGACGGGCTTTGGGTGAGGTTATCAAATACATGGTATACAACCGCCGGAAGAGAGGGGGTGACACGGCCGCCGAGTACTTCAACAATACGGAGAAGGTCGCTGGTGTGAAAGATGCCCGACACCAACAGCTCATGCCGGATGTTCTCCACTTTCTTGGGATTCATCACATCACCAACCTCATCTCCATGTCGAACCTCAAGTATGATGCTATTATTGCATCAGGCATCACTGTGGAGAACCGGTATGAGATTCCCGAGGAACTTATACCGGCGGATAGTCGGGTCGAGATCGACGCGAAGGTAAAGGGCTCCTTACTCTGGATAAGCCGAGAGGATTGAGGCCGTGGTGGCGAGGTGCTGATAGGATGTAGATCCAGTCGGGGTATTTCTCGAAGAAGGCGATGGACAAGGATACACTCAAGCAGACGAAAGGTCGGGGATGGGGTGAGTGGCAGCTTCCGTTGTGTCATCCGGCGTGTCTCGGATGGACGTTCATGATGGGTGGCTCTCGCTGATTGTTCTGCAGAGGATATCGTGCATTGATTGTGATCGGGGGTAGAGTAGGTTGGCCTGTTTGGTGACCTAGCTGTCCTCCGGAGAGTTCTACAGTCGACAGCTAGATGTGCAAGGTTGTCGTACCGTGGATGTCCAGCATATCGTCCTTTACACCAAGTCACTGATTTTGCAGGATTTTACACTGCATTCAATGTGATATGTGACAGATGCAAGATACGGTAGAGTCCATGAAGTAGAATACGAAAATGTCCACAAAGCCCAAAAACGACACGAAGAGGGGTTAGGAACTGAGCAGGTGCACCGGGTGCACATCAGGGAAGCCGCCCCCTCCCCCCCCCCTCTTCCAGCGTCGGTACCTTCCACCTCACCCAAGAACGACTACCGCACCGAAGCATTCGACGTCACCTCCTCCACCTCCTCCATAACCATCACCTACACCAAACCCCGTCGAATCCTCAAAGGGCAAACCGGACGTCTATTTTTGACTCGGATAGCACGATCCTCTAGGTGGCAGCGACGGTGGATGAGGTGGATACATATGCGAAGATCGCGTTGACGGATGCGGATGAGGTCAACTTGGCGTTCTTTGACAAGTCCTAGGCGGGAAAAGGGGGCAGGGGGTGGGGAGCGGGGGAGGGAGGGCAGGACGAGTCTCATTCCCGTCGCGAACCATCTTTCAACTCTTGCTTCTCGGCCTTCCATGGACTTCATCTCAATTCGGTTCACCAAACATGCATTCGAGCTTCTTTTGATGTCCAAGGTCTGGGTCTGCCGCGATCTAAGGCACATCATCCAAAAGACCATCTTCATTCCGCGCCTTGTCCCGAGTCCCTCGTCTCCGACCCTTATCTCACCTCTCTCCCACATCGTCTTTTGGCTTGCCTCCCCTGTACCGCGGTACCAAGGATACCTCATCAATCCCGTTGGCACACTCGGCCAGACGTCACCTAGATATCAGAAATGCATGAATACAAAAATTCTCGAGAGCCAAAGCGATCCAGACTCCCATCTTTTGTAGGGATAATCACGGGATTAAAGACTGTAGGAGCACCAAAACCCCTGGCAGCAAAACGCCACCAGTGGATCGCTTAATGCGACGTCGAACTGGTCCGCGCGCTCGATCCGCCGAAACTCGATCCCTCCGACACGCAAACCTGTACGAATACAGTCAGTCTCCAAACCCCATAGCGGCACCGATCGCAAGCAGGGGTGACCAAGCGGGAGAGAGACTAACGATTGGGAAGGCCCCTTGCTTGCCGATCTCTCCTGGTTCACCACCGCTGATAACTTGCGCCGTACCCCATGCGTCGTCGTACAGCCTCAGCACGCGGAGCTTCATCCCCGGTCGTAGGTCCAGTTCGTCGGGCAAAGAAGCTTGGTATCTGTATCAAAAAGGTCAATCTTTGTCCCGCAGGGTTCGAGCGAGAAGCAGGACTCACGGCCAGAGAACCGAGACCTCCGCTCCCGTCTCGATCCACCGATCCCCACTCTGATTCTCATCCTTGACCCTCGGCAATACTACCCCACTCGTCCTCTCGCCCGGTGCAGCGCCAGCCGCCAATCCACCCACGCCTGCACCTGTACCCAGCATGGCAGCGCTCTCGACCGATCCTTTACCGCCCGATCCGGAGTAGTACGTGTCTCCGCCCATTGTCGGGGACGAAGCAGCTGCCGCATAGTGGGAGCCTTGCAAAAAGCCTTTCTCCGAAGTGTTCCTGCCGTGAGAGTCTCGGTTGGACGCGAAGAAACCGCCGAGCACGCCCCCGGTGGCGCCGGCACCTGCGTCGCCCGCTGCGAAGGAGGAAGCAGAATCGCGGTGGTGTTGCTGCCTGCGACGGCGGCGCGTGCAGCTGAATAGGAGGAGGCCGAGAAGTCCGAGCAGCTGAGATGCCATCAGCCTTGATCCGACCAGGTAGAGATAGAAAGGCGAAACTGACAAGTACACCACCGATAACGGCTCCAACGATAGTACCCGCCAACTTGCCACCTTTCAGATGGCTCGAGCTGGACGAATTGTCGTGTTGCAGACTTCCCGAAGATGACGGGGACGGGGAGGACGACGTGGCGGTCGAGGTGCCCGAACCTGTCGTCTGTGCAGGCAAGACATACCCACACACCGAGGCGCCGGAATCAGCTACGCCGGTCAGCATCGGCACTCCAATATGAAGCGGAAAGAAGCAAAACTCACATTGGTAACAACAAGGATCCGGACTGCTACCGGAGCAGAAAGTGCACAACTCGGTCGTGGCAGTCCCGAAACCGCACCGTCCCTCGTTAGACATCCCGCTGACACATGATGTCAAGTCTTTGGTCGCTAGACTGGTCCAGTTGGTGCAGTCTGTGAAGTCCTTGACGAGGTTCGTATTGCGGTTGCCGTTGGTCATGTCGGGTCCGGGACAGTAGTCGGTGTTGTTAACAAGAGAGTACTCGGAGGAAGAGTATTCGAGACAGGTGTTCTGGCAGACCATCTTTTGGGTAGTAGCGGCGGAAGTCCCATCTACGGGGACGAGCGGGGAGGAGGAAAGACCATAGAGAAGCAGGAGACATAGGTTAAATGAGCAAGTCAGGCGATAGTGAGGTGCGATCGAAGGTAAGAAGAAGCGCAAGCGACGCAAAGAAGCCATCATCAGCAACCCGCGCCTCCCCTTCTTGATCCGACATGACTCACTGTAGAAAGCCAGGCACTCCGAGCTCCACATCTCATTCACCCATTGCGAACACAGCACCGTCCTCTCCCATCGAATGACAGCGTTCGAGGCATTCGAACACCCCAACTCTTTCTGGAACTTGGTCTGCTCGAACTCGTATTGATTCTTGAAATAGTTCAGAGCGCCCGTGTCGAATGAGGTGACGTCGGTGACGGTGCTGAAGAATGGGAAGGCGTTGGTGAGGTTTGAGGGGGAGAGATAGGCGTAGGAGACTGGTGGGAAGAAAGCTTAGGTCAGCACACGTCTCTCCGATGGGACGACATGGTATAAAACGCACACCCAGGACAGGCGACGCTCCCAAGCAATCGTAGGCAACCATTCTGCATCTCTTGCGCGCTCGCTCGTGCCGTCAAGAGGACGAGAGTGGCGATGAAGGCGCGCATGATTGGAAGTTTCGGCGAAGACAAGGAGGCAAAGGAGCGGATCGACAGAAAGAGAGTCTCGCGGGAGGCACCAAGGATCGACGAGGTGACGAGTGGTGAGAGTACCGGCGCGTACTGCAGATCGATTCACTCGAAAGGGATCGGATTATCGGCTAGGTGGGAGTGCGGAGAAGGAGGTCTTTGAGTGGGGATTACGTACTCCATTTTTTCTCCTGTTCCGCCCGTTCGGCGTCGAAGGAGGATCCCACGTGTTGATTCGAGGTGGTCCGCACTCTTCTCCTGGTAATCCTGGCCAGGAACCCGAGGAAGAAGCGGCGACCACCCTAACGGCAAGCTGAGCGTCTCAGGGGCAGATGACATTTGAATCGAGGATGGAACATTCAATTGGATCATCACCATCTTCCGGCTCTTCAGAGACCACATCATCCCTCAGAGTGTGATTGATCGCTCGAAACGAGGGCAACGGAAACCTTTCTCATTCAACCGTCAAAACTCTTGAACAGTGTTTCCTCATATCCTACCTGACCTGTCCATGAATCGCCGAAATACCTTCACAGCACGCCTCGCTATACGGGAAGTTCAAAGACTACTGAACACTTCTCCAAAGTCAGGGCCTAATCCATCTTGGACCCATGATCAATGCCGTCTCCACAAGGTCATCTCTGCTCCCCTGTTCTGTGCCAGCTTCCCTCTTGCCAATTCAATCAAAAGATGTATGATAACCATGGGGACGAAGACGATGAGGAGGAAGATGGTGGTGGTGATCGTGACCGTGATGATGATGATGATGATGCTTGCCAAGCCTTCCAGTCACATAATCCTCTGACAGCTCGGGCAACGATTGGCGCGACCTTCGCTGTCCTGCGTTTGCGGTTGCATCTGGTCTGACAGATGCTGTCTCCAGGGTTCCGGGTAGTCCAGTCAGATTGATGCATACGACCAATAACGACTCGGCCCGCAATACTGGCCTCAAACGCGTTGGCGATCCTCCGATCAAAGGATGATCGGACGACACCTACGACGGCGAAGACTACTGCCGAGAAATCGTCCGGAAGCCGGAAACTTTTGGACGATCAGTATGAACGATGTTCACTGAAGCCGGTAAAGGCGCTCGCCCAGCGACTTATCCATGCATGGTATCCTACACCCCTCACGTGTACCCATCCAAACCCCTGGCACCCAAGCAGTCTCTCAATCCCTCAGTGGCTCCAGGAAGCTGCAGATGACCAGGCCAATCGCCCCATTCTCCGTGCTTCCGACCTAAACCATTCGCCTCTCAGCCTTTGTCGCTTCGAAATGATAAAAAGTAGACTCACGAGTACTCCATCATTGTCTACTCCGACCTCTGGATGCGGGAAGCTCGGTAATTCATCGATCCGCCCAACCTCATGGAACACGCTGAACCGCTCCATCAGCTTCCTACGATGTGATCATTGCGAGACACCCACTCAACGAGATCGCCCGGATCCATCCGCAAGAATCGAAGACCCCTGTACTTGCGGTTCCCCAATGCGGCAGGATCGCTAAGGGCGAAAGACTATCAGTCATGGGCTTGGGTGCACGAGGTAGGTTGACTGACAAGTCGGCAACGCAAGCACACTGGTACAGAACCCTCTCATTCCTCCATCCCTCCGCCGCATCAATCTCCCCTTCCCTAGCCCTAGAAGGCCTAGCTTCCTCCATAGATGGGCGCGGCGGGACTGGAGGAGGCTCAGTATCGACGTCGCCCAGACCGAAGCCAGAATGGCCATTGGACCCAGGTTGGGTGAAGTCGGGCGCTCTTGGCGAATTTGCGTACCCCTGTGGGTCGGAGGTCACTCGCATGCCAGCGGGAGTATTCGGCTTGGTCGGTGAGAGTCCCAGACCGTCGAAAATCGGCTTCGCAGGATCCGCACTGATCTTCGGGAGCCCGAACGAGTATCGATTGTTTTGGTCGTCTGATACATCCAGGGAAGATGGTTGAGAACCCTTATCGCGGGCGGTGTTGGGTTGAGAAGCGGGGGGATGAGCTTTCTTGGTGTTTGCTCGAAGCAGACCGAAGCGGGATTCCTTGACGGGAGATACATTTGGGGCTTGTTGGTCCAACAAGGAAATTGCGCGCGCACGATTCTGCGACTTGTTTTGGATGGGACTGCCAGACCGAGGGATATTGAAAGATCGCTGTGAACTCATGGAAGGGGAGTGATGCAGTGATTGGTCACGTAGGGGACTGCCGGATCGGCTCGTGGGTCGACTGCCCGGACGATTGTTGAAGCTGGCTATCCTGGATGCTACTGCACGAGCTAATCGTCAGTTCATGTCAATCCAGCAAGACTCACAAGGCAGGGTACATTGGAAATGGTCCATAGCCTCTGCATATGGATGCCAGCTCTCATACCAAGCCTTGATGATTCCTCGTCCATCCGACAAATCCGCCTGCTCCTCGAGGTTGATGACATCGCTCGCATTCGACACCCTCCGAGGCGGACGGGCATGCTTCTCGGCGAAAGCCGCGATCCTATCCCGCACTGTCGCATGATATCTCGCCTGTGCACCCGCAAAGCCAATCATAGCGATATCGAGGATCCGCATGTACCCTTCGAGGAAGGCAGGCAGCTCGTCCATGAGCTGAGCGTGAAGAGCGGTGAACTCTCGCGCATTATGCAAGAGAGCCTTGTCGATGGCTCTCTTATTGTCTCGGACCGTCACATATCTGGAATAGTCGGATATCCTGAAATCTCGCTTGGCGACCACTTTACGCGGATTGACGCTCGCGTCGAGAAGCTTGGCGAAGATCGGCATGACCCGTTCTTTGATCTCATCATTCTGACAATGCTATCAGCATACAACGTGGACATAAGACCGAAGTACTCACGAGTGCGGCCCACGCATCGGAATAGATGTCTTCGAGGACTATGCGGAATGCCGACAATTTCCAGTCGTGTACGTCCGGGAAGTCCAGCTGATACACCCTGAGCCAAGTCCCCATCAACTTATCCTCCACGACGCATAGCTCCTTCGCCGCCGCTGTCCAGAGGATCACTTCTTTTCCGACTTGGCGAACCACCTGCTCGCCCTCCTCGATCCTCTTGATCAGGTCCTTGAGAAGCGCGAACGAGGCAGGTGTGATCACGGAAGGCAGACCGACATCGCTACTTGTCTTACTCATGGCGTCCGATGCGGTGCCGTTCACCTTGTCCTTCTTAAACAGATTAAGGGTTCGACCTTTCGATGACGAAGGCCGCTGATTATTCGGGATTGGCGCCGCAAGCGGCCGTTTCGGTGCGATGGCCCTGGCGACCGCATCTTTCCTCCGCTTTGCCTCGTCGATCTCCATGGCCACTGATCGCGCCATCTCCGCAGCCGTCCGGATCGAGAAGTAATCGGGATGTACTGGCGTGGTGGAAGCGAGGAGGTCCTCGAATAGTAGAGGGTACTTTGTGATCCGCTGTACCGGCTTGATGAGCATCGAGTCGAGGTTCCAAGCTCGAGTCCGAGGCTTGACGAGCGCCCAGCAGTCATTGAGGTAAGCGGCGTGCGCAGGATCGGACTGCAGCTCGACGAGGCGGACGGACGCGGTGCTCTGCCTGGCGCAATAAAAGCCGTACAACGGTCGAAGACGGGGCAGCTGAAGTCAGCGGTGTCTATGCCTGTCAACCCACCAGTGAGACAAAGACTTCTCCCAGACGGTCCGTTCCCACTTCTCCTCCTCGGACTACGGCACCTGGACCGAACACCTCCTCGCCCGTAGCCGCCTCAAAAGCGGTCGCCAGCTCATCCGCAACGGCAGCCAACTGATCAAGATTGAGGAACACGTTCTTTGTATCCGCAGGCGAAAGAGGCTTCCCGATAGGTGGAGGCATACCACCGTACATACTCGACGTGCGAGAGCCTTGCCGCGGAGAAGGCTGTGGTGTGAACTGGAATGAAGTTGTCGAACCCGCAGCTGTCGACGAGTGCAGGGACGCATATGGCGTGTTTTCAGTAGACGACCTCTTGGATAAAGATGTCATCGGGACAGGCACAGACGCGGCCCAGGGCGGGTTCAGAGACTCGTGTCCGCTGCTCCGCTTCGTTCCGGCCGTCTGATAGGTGTAGACCGAGTTTCTGATCGAGGCGTCACTGTTGTCGCCTGGACTAGTGGACGAATCGGGGACTGAATGTTGTGAAGCCGGGCGAAGGTGGCGCAAAAGATAAGCGTCGCGAATAAGAGCAAGGTCATGCGCATGTGCTCGTTCCGTATTTGCGATCTCCCGGATCAGGTGAGACCGCTTGGACATGGTCGACATCGAGGAGGCCTGAGAGACCATATTCGGTGCGGTCGGAGAGCGTGTCAAGTCTGAGGACATGAGCGGTGCGGGAGAGGTGACCGATCGATCCGAGTGAGAGACAGGCAGATCATTCAATTCGAGAAGACTTGCAGCCTTACCGGAAGGACTGTTACCGTTCATCATCGGCATCGAGGGTGAACGAGGGGGCCGCATAGCTGAAGAGGGAGACATAGGGCTGATGTCCGGTGTGTGCCCATTTGCAGCGCCATTCGACCAATCTGAAGTGGTGCCTCCGCCAGTGTTTGCTGTGGTGGCGGTCGCCGGTGACTCTGATGGAATAGCTGGAACCGCTCTATCAGGCATCACGAGGCGAGGGAGGGCCAACGAGGGCTAATCACAATTAGCTCGGTCTCGTCTACTGATGATTTGCTCACTCCGCCGTCAGCGGTCTCGTCCGTGTCAGTCAGGCTGATCGAGTCATCCATGATCCTCCCATCCCTCTTTCGACCCCATTCAAACGACCTCAAGTGAGTCCTGGGGCCTCCCTCCTCGTGCAGACCTTCAGACCGCGGGGACATCGCCGAGTCCTCGCTCGTCGCAAGGCTTTTCGCCGTAGATGGAGCAGAGTCTTGTGAGTATACCGAAGGAACAGTAATCGCCGTGAACCGGATCTCGCCGCCGAAGGACTCCTCCGATCTTCCTCTGGGTGGGCGAACAGCTTGCGGATTTTCTTCCCTCGCCCCCGGCAAAGCTTCTTGCAGCCCCTCGGGCGGTTCTTCCGGTATGGGCTGCGGAAGATCCGGCGACATTGGTGTCCCGGGGATGGTCAGATTTGAGTCGCCCGACGCCGATCTAGGGCTTCGCGGTGGCCCGCCCTTCAGGTCCGAAAAGCTTGAGTTTCGTCGACTAAGACTTCGCAGCGGACTTTTTGCGGGTATGGGTGGACTGGGTCGAGCGGTTGAGGAGGTCCGCCGAATGGGTGCCGGAGTTGGAGTCTCGAGGATGAGGTTGGGAGATCTGCGCTTAACACGAGGCGATTGCGAAGCGTATGGATGGGATCCGGATATCGGGGACGCGAACGGAGACTGCCTCTTCAGCCTCGGATCAGGACGAGGTGAGGCTGGATTCGAGGGATACATCGAGCTCTCACTCCGCCTCGATGCAAGAGACGACCCGCTGGTCCTCGTGAGAGAGAGCCGGCTTGTACTCGCAAATACCTCGCCGAGCGCCACAGCCTTCGACGCTCTCCGCGCAGGACTCATTGGTGGAGTACATGAGACCGGAACATCTTGATCTGTAAACGGCGCCATAGAGCTCTTACGCGGCGAGATCTGTGGAGGCGAGGCGAGCGAGGCAGAATACCGGCGTTTAGGGATTTCGATATTGAGAGGGGAGTTCGATCGGGCATGGTGGAAAGTACGCGAGTCCTCGCTTGCTGACCCGCTTGATGCGAGATCTATCGCTTCCGGCACCGCGTACTCGCCCGTGCTCGATACCGAGGAGGAAGCGCCGAAACGACGATCGGTCCCATCCACCGTGCTTGATTCGCTGGGATACTTGCGATGGCTGGACGAGGATGACATGGATTTTTCGGAAGGTTCCAGATGATATGAGGTTCGCCGGCTTCCCTCAGCGAGAGGTAGGGCACTGAAGGATTTTCGAGGTGACGAGGCAATGCTGGCGGCGATGTCGGTGGAAGATTTGCGTCGGACGCGAGGCGATCTGGCGAGTCCTGGAGATCCGGAAAATGTTGGCCGATCAGGACTTGGCTGGACCACGGCGATGGGGACGGCTCTGTCGGATGAAATGGATTGACTTGGAGATTTGTGCCGACGTATGGAGGACGGTGGGGTTGAGTCGACAGAAGGCGCAGTAGTGGCGGACGATTCGGTATTCCGTGATACTGAGCTGCCATTTGAGGGTTTAGAGGAAGGCGTGCCATCGGTAGTGGAGATAGCAGAGACCCTACGATTGGAGGGACGAGGTAGACCACTAGGTGAGCGGCCGAACGGCCGACGTCTTGACCCGCCACCATCGCCTTCACTTGGTCTTCGTCTCTCGTTTGACCCTTCCGCCGGCACAGCTGTCCCTAGTCCCGTCGCCGCATTTCCCCTTTCCGTTCTGACCGAGCTCACCGAACCCCTCGCATCCCTCGAAAGCCCTATCTCACTTCCCGACCGCTCCGTCCTAGCTGAGCTGAATGACTCTCCCCTCTCCGCCGCAGTCCCCGTCGAATGACCCGAATCTCTCCGTACAACGAGATTCTGTCCAGACGGTCTTCGAGGTCCAGCTAGTCCATTGGTCATTACCATGCTCGACCGTGGAGATCCATTGGCCTTCGAGATATTGGGACGCGGTCCGGACATGCTGCCTCGTGGAGAAGAAGTGGTGGAAGATCCGGACCGCGGTCTTGCTTCGGCAAAGTCACTATATCCATTTACCCCAGGCGACCGCCTATAGCTGGAAGGTGGGGAAGTATCGGATAGCTCGACAAAGGCTGAGGAGGGGGTCTGGTATGCTGATGTGGAGGAGGAGAAGGATTGGTGTGAGTTGCTCAGTCCGGAGGAGGACGCTGAGACAGGCATGGTGGAGGTCGCGGTCAGGTGATGCTGGTATGTCTTGTGCGCGCCACTCTCCTTGGCAAAAGGCTAATAAGAATCACTCGGACGGAAGCCAGGTAGACGCAAGCTGCCCTCAACGTCACGCAGAGGTCGGGATTGCAAGGATGACCGAAGAGAAGCTTGAGGATCTGCCAGTCACGCGATGAGCATCACTCATCAACCCTTCCAATGCCGCTTCCAATAATCCTGTACTCACCTGGACGAAGCCTATTTCGCTTCCCCTCAGCTGCAACCACTCGCCGCGCCCGAAGACGGCGGAATCCGGTTGAAGAGTGAATGTAGAAGGGAAGCCAGTGGGGATGACCCCATATTGTGTACCCCACGCTGCATTTACGTAACCTCCAAAGAAAGGTTCCGCTTTCGGCGCCGGTTCCTGTTTCTGCTCTGCTCCGTCCTTTGTGCTTGTTCTGCCGAAATAACTAGTCGAAGCTTCTGTAGACACCTACAACCGTCGAGATAAGTTCGCGAGATGGTCAACGAGTCGCTAGCTTTGTCCTCCAGACCTGCTCCTCATGGAGCCGGACCATCGCGACCCCGACGAACGGTTGTCAGTGCTTCCTTGTTTCGTGTTCTCCCGGTTGACTTGGGCAGATCCCCGAAGAAGATGCAACGAAACTCCAATTCGGCGGTCAGCCCCCATGTTCCTCTCATCTCCTCTTCTGTCATTGACAGATCGTGCTCCAGAATTCGCAGAAGGGGACGCCCTCACCCCGACCGATGTCCACACCCTCCTCATAGCAGCGCGACAAGCCCCCGGCGTCCCTCCCGCTCCAGACAACAAGTCGGTCCTCCCTTCTTCCCCTCTCCTTCGGCCCTCCTTCTTTGCTCTTCCTCTTCCTACATGTACACCTCCGCGTTCTCGCTGATACCGGACTGCTAGAGTGTACCAATCGACCTTCGAATACGTGAGCGACTTCCAGAACGCCGGAATGGAGGTGGTCGAATCCATGCGGACGTGAGCATCTCCACCGTCGAGTGACCGGCATGCCAAGAGATGAACTGGCTGACTGAGCTTCGATAGAGCATTGAATGCTACACCAGGTTTTCTGAACAAGTTCGAGATCGCCCAGATCATGTACCTCAGACCGGAACGGGTGGAAGTGGCCGTCGCGCTCATACCCAGGTGAGCCGACGTCCCTCTAGGATCCGGTAAAGGATGGAGGATTGAGACGCTCGGGCTGACAGCGACGCTTGGGTGATGCAGTCTGGAGAGGTACGCGCAGGGCGATGAGAGTGAGGTGAGATTGAAGCAGATGTTGGATGATGTGAGGGGGATGGCGAGGTATGGGAATCGGCCATGATCGGGCGGGGTAGATTCATGGATTTACGAACGATGTGAATGACTGCTCATGAGACGCCGGAAATCGGCACTGAATGTCGAGTCGATCATAGGCCGAGGCGTTTGAGCTGAGATTAGGGATGCCTGCTGGAGTTGCGATGTCGGATGATGCTATGTTAGATACTCGATTCTTGATGCTTGTCGTGATTGTGCTGATTATCCTGTTTCCCTTGCTCCCGTTCAACTCCTTCCGTGTTGGGTTCCGCGTCATTTCTAATATCTAGGCAACCCAACCACCCCTCCACTTTTTACCCACTCCCCCAACTCCCTCGTAAACCTAATCTGACATCCAAGCCTACTCTCCCCCTCCCGAAACCCAATTGCGTAGCCCAGCATATCTACCTCCTCGTCAGCCGGTTCCGGTACTGGGGCGGGCGGATCTGTCGGGAGGTAGAGGTGACAAGTTGCGCATTCTACACGCCCCACTAATCAGCCCTTGTGTTGATCGGCAGGACTAACCAAAAAAAGGCGTACCCAGATTCCCACCGCACACCCCTTCGAGGGAAGGGAGATCGTTCGCACGGCCCACTTCGACTAAGTTCTGCCCAATCTCTGCGGTCACGTCTACAATCTCCCCGTCGTAGGTCTTAAATCGGATCGAACCTTTCTCCTTCTCCTTCTCCACCTCCTTCCCACTCGACTTCCTACCATCGAGAGCAGAGTTGTCCTCGGAGCTCGCATCGACAGCACCCCATACAACTCGCTGCTGCTCCTCCCCCAAGCCATACCGTCCTCTCCAATGATTCCACATCGCGCTCCCCCTCGGTCGGCCCGTGAGGACATGCGAGAGCAGACTCGGTGCGTGCGCGAGAGTCAAGTTACATAACATATCCAGACTCGGCAGAAGGATCGCATTCGCTGCGAACCTGTTCCTATCAATGTCATTTCGGTCGGGAAGAGGGGTTGGACTCACTTGTGTCCGCCAACATGCGCGATCTCTGACACCTTCACCCGGCCCTCGACGCCCCGTCGGGCAATCTCCTCCCGTATAGCTCGGATAAGTGGGATCCCGCGATCGGAGCATCGACAATCCCGTGATCCATGGGTACAGACGAGGATCTCATGCTGCCTATCGCCCTTATCCCGACCTCCACTCGGCTCTGGCAATCCCGCCTCATCCGGCTTGTAACCCAATCCTTCTAGCAGCCCCTTCTCACCAAGCGTCTTTGTCGAGAACTCGGGGAAAGAGAAGACTCGGCCATCGGGGTATAGCAGTCGAGCAGGGTATACCTCGTCCTCTGCGAAAGCCGTAGAAGAGCCGGTCCCATCGTAGATCGCATTCACTGCTATCTTTGAGGACTTGAGAGTAGTCGATGTGGTGGAGAGGAGGGAGGAGGTGAGCTCCAGTCGAGGTGGCCAGGATGTAGGGAGGAGGGGGATGTGCAGGAGGAGGAGGGCGCGGGAGGGTGGGAGGGATCGGGGGAGGGGGACATCGGGGGCGGGGGCGCCGGACGGGGTGAGACCTATTGCCGTCGGAAGGGTTGAGAGGTGTCGAAGCTGGACCCGTGATTGTAGGACGCAGTGACGGAAGATGAGGTGGGGTCGGAGGATCATCCCATACAATTGGGTGATGTGATGGACAGAGTGCGACATTGGTTCGCCAGAGTGGAGGTTTACGGTGGAAGGGGTGTGGCAGCGTGGCGCATTCCCATTCTCGATGGGATGCCACTCGTCCCCAGCTCCACAAGGTGCACCAGAGGCGGACAAACGCGGTCGCCAACACATTGAGTAACGCGGTCGTGGTTCTCACCTGCCGTATGGGAGGTCTTGATCCTTATCGGATCCAAGGTGCAGGAGCATCACAGGGTATGACCACATGAGGAGGGATGACGGCACCATTCTGGCATGTCTTACAACAGGTAGAGTAGCAATACTGGGGTGACACGGGTTGCAGCAGGTCCTGGTTTGACACTTGATTGTATCCCGAAATCTGGGGAGGACGAGTGGTTATGAGTGTGAGAAACTATAACAATATAAGACTGAAGCATAATCCTTACAAGAGGGAGGATATGACTCTGATGGAGCAGAAGAGTGCTTCTTGTGGGCACGGATGGGTAATACAGTGGGATGGTATCATCAAGTTCTTCACTTGGGCACTGAGCAACTGTCACGTTTGCGGCGTCACAAGGGACGGACAAGAGCAAGGGTGGGTAGGTACCAGGTTGAGACTGGTGTTACCGAGCTTGTTAACAGGGACTACAGGGACTAGAGCTAGTCTTACTAGGTCAAGAGCAGGATTCAAGATGTTGACATATGATCCCAAGTTGCACTGAGGCCAACTTGAACTGAAACCATGGGATATACCTTGTTGCTGGGTGGCAAGAATCAGACTTGATGTATGGGAACAGCCTTTTGATCCTATCCTTCTATGGAACTATCACGGTGCTACGTCGACCAGCAAATAGGCCCGACGCTCAGCTCCTGTAATCGGCGACGGTCGTCTGAGCTTCGGCAAAGTTGGACTAGCCGAGTTAAGTGCCGGTCGAGTAGCGTGGGCTAGAAATGCAGAGGCTATGAGTAGGCTAGGTAACGATAGTGACTTTTAATCTCGAATCGCTGGTTCTCCCCGACTCTCAAGTCCATCCCTTTTATACACCGTCTTCCAGGCCTATCTTCGGTGATGGCGGCGATGTTCGGCGATGTTATGGCGGTGTTCGGCGATGTTCGGCGAGATTATGGCGGGACCTGGATGTTATGGCGGTGTTCGGCGATGTTATGGCGGTGTTATGGCGGTGTTCGGCGATGTTCGGCGAGATTATGGCGGGACCTGGATGACGCCCTGAAGGACGAGCTCTACCGCATCCGTGGGAGGGCCCTCCGCCGGATGCCCCTCGGAGCTTCAATTCACGATCGTGACACCGTCCTGCTACTCGCTCGTTGTCGAATCAGAGGAGCCATGACGACCCGATGCTGCAGCTCGATCTCGCCGAGCTTGATCGGCGAGAAAAGCTTTGGCTCTGACCCCGTCATCTCGACTGACGTGCTGTTCAAAGCCGATCAAGAAGCGAGAAGACAGGTTTCATCGGGATCCGGTACCTGACTTGTAACTGCCGGCCATGCGGAAAGTTAAATCATCCCCCCCCACCTTCAACGTCGGGACGTCTCCTCTCGTCAACAATTCCGCTTCTTCAACTTCCTTTGTTGTGTTCCCAATAATCGAATAGATCCCCGAGTACTACCCGCCTCACATCACGATCGTCTGATGGTTCGTCATGTTGGCAAAGCGGCGCAGGGTTCGAATGGAGCAGTCGCGGCC